>Ga0335080_10002879_pt1 | contig 17312 bp, 17 predicted proteins | sample Lox_Sample_34_FD_206720 | JGI IMG/M metagenome (GOLD analysis project Ga0335080, IMG submission 206720) | Soil microbial communities from Loxahatchee National Wildlife Refuge, Florida, United States - Lox_Sample_3.4 | ecosystem: Environmental > Terrestrial > Soil > Wetlands | place: USA...
TGACAAGGCAGCCGACCTGGGCCCACTCGTCTCCAAGGGCGCGCGCGCGCGCGTGGAGCGGCTCATCCAGTCCGGCGTGGACCAGGGGGCCAAGCTCCTGCTCGACGGGCGCGGGGCGACGGTGGCCGGCTACCCCGAGGGAAACTTCGTCGGGCCCACCATCTTCGCCGGCGTTCGGCCGGACATGGAAATCTATCGAGAGGAGATCTTCGGGCCGGTCCTCTGCGTAGTGGAGGCCGACGATCTCGACGCGGCCATCCGCTTCGTCAACGCAAACCCGAACGGAAACGGGGTGGGGCTCTTCACGCAGGACGGCCATTCGGCGCGGAAGTTCCAGGAGGAGATCGACGTCGGGCAGGTGGGCATCAACCTCCCCATCCCGGTGCCGGTGGCCTACTTCAGCTTCACCGGTTCGCGAGGCTCCAAGCTCGGCGATCTGGGGCCGAACGGAAAGCAGGCGGTGAACTTCTGGACGCAGACGAAGACGGTGATGGCCCGCTGGCCAAAGCCCACCGCGGCCGCTGCCGCCATTGCACCCAACTTCTCCGCGCGGTAGGCGCACCGCTGGAGGTCGCATGCACGTCTCGTTTCTCGGCCTCGGCAACATGGGGTTGCCCATGGCCCGCAACCTCTTGAAGGGCGGCTATTCCGTCCGCGGCTTCGACATCGCCCCGACGCAGGTGAAGCGCTTCGCCGACGCCGGTGGTCTGACGGCCGGTGGGGCGTCGGAGGCGGTGCACGAGGCCGAGGTCGTGTTCACGATGCTGCCGGCGAGCCAGCACGTGAGGGACCTGTACCTCGGGGCCGGAGGTTTGCTCGCCACCTGCCGCCCGGATGCACTCCTCGTCGACTGCAGCACCATCGCCCCTGCCGTCGCGCGCGAGGTCGCGGCAGCGAGCCGGGCGAAGGGGATCGGCATGCTGGACGCGCCTGTTTCCGGTGGGACCGGGGGCGCCGAGACCGGCACGCTCACCTTCATGGTCGGTGGCGGCGAGAAGGATCTGGAGCGGGCGCGGCCCCTCTTGGAGCGGATGGGGAAGAACATCTTCCACGCAGGCGCATCGGGCGCGGGACAGGCGGTGAAGATGTGCAACAACATGCTGCTCGGCATCCAGATGGCGGGCACCTGTGAGGCGCTCCGTCTCGGGATCGCGCACGGGTTGGACCCCGCCCGGCTGTCCGAGATCATGACCAAGTCCTCCGGCCGGAACTGGGCGCTCGAGACGTACAACCCCTGTCCAGGAGTGATGCCGAATGCCCCGGCGTCGCGAGGGTACACCGGGGGCTTCTCGACGGATCTGATGCTGAAGGACCTGTCGCTGGCTCAGGAAGGAGCGGCGTCCTCCAACACGGCCACGCCGCTCGGCCGCATCGCGCGCGAGCTCTACCTGCTCCACCGGGAGAGCGGAAACGGCGGCCGGGACTTTTCCAGCATCTTCGAGGATGCAGCGGCCTCGGCCGAGATCCTCGCTCGCATGGGCGCCGCGCGAGGCTGAACGGCTCGCGCCCTCAGGGTGAGTCGTGGCGCCGCCGCGCTCACCCGGCGCTCCTCGGCATGCTACCGTGTCGCTCGACACTCCCGCACGGTCAGCAGGAGAGGGGGGCACATGAAACCTCTTGCCGCGACGATCTCGTGCATTGCACTGCTCTGGGGCACCTCCGCACTTCCCGGCGAGCCCGGCCAGACCGGGGGCACTGCCGCGGTCGAGCTTACGCGACTCGTGATGCCCAGGGAGAACTGGAACCGGACCTTAGAGGGGATCACCGCGCAGACGGCGCAGTTTGCAGAAGGCGTCGCGAAGGAGCAAGGGACGACCCTTCCCGCGGATTATGCCTCTGGTCTCACCGCCCTTGTCGCGGCGATGTTTTCTTACGAGGAGGTCCTAGACCTCGCCGCCGGGGTGTACGCGAAGCACTACTCCGCAGCCGAGCTTCGGGAACTCCTCGCTTTCTACCGGACCCCCGTCGGCCAAAAGACGATCCGGCTGACTCCCGAAATCCTTCAGGACGTCAACGGACAGGTCCTGGCGATGGTCCAGCAGCGGATTCCGGCGCTCATGGAGCGGGTCAAGGCGCGCGTGGCGAAGGGCGCGCCCGGACAAGCTGAATCGGCGCCGGCCGCGGATACCGGCAAGCCCGCGAGACAATGACCCGACCCGGGGTTGGCCCTTTTCGCCGGCGAGGGCGCCCGCTACGGCGCGGCCGCCGTCAGCGCCCGCGGGCGCGCGCCAGCACCGCCTCGCTGCGCTCCCAAAGGCGCCGTCCCATGTCCGGGTCAGCGGCGCGCGGGTCGACGTCCTTGGGCGTCATCTTGTGGAGGTACACCGCGGTGCGCCCTGCGAGCGCTCGGCTGCAGGCGAGGTAGAGCACCGGCTCGTCGGCAGCGAAGGGATCCTGGAAAAGGACGCGCATCAGAGCGTCCAGGGGAAGGCGCAGCGGCACCGGCAACTCGCGCGCGATGTCGGTGCGCATCGCCCCGGGGCAGAGCGCGAACACGCCTAGCTGCGGAGCTCCCGTGGGGCAGAAGCGGCGAGCGAGCTCCCACGCGAAGGTGGCGAGCATGAGCTTGTACGTGCTGTACCAGGCGAGCACGCGCCGGGGAGAGCCATCGCGCGGGTGGTCGACGGCATCGAGCGTGAGGTCTTCGCTCCACCGGTGTGCCTCCGAGGCAACGAAGACGACGCGCGGGACCTCGCTCCCCGCGCGGTCGCAGGGCAGCAGTCCCTCGCCGAGCATGCGGGTGACGAGAGCGAAGGAGGAGAGGTAGTTTACGACGAACATCTCGTCGAGCCCCTGACGCGTGGAGCGTGCCGAGGTGGGGACGATCGCGGCATTGAGGACCAGCCGATCGATTCGCACGCCCCGATGGGCGAGTTTCGTCACCAAGCGATCGATCGAGTCGAGATCGGAGAGGTCGGAGTGCAGGGCCTCGACTCGCCCCGGTGCCAGGCCAAGGGAGCGCGTCCGGCGCTCGGCGTGGTCGAGGTCCCGAACGTCGACGAGAAGCACTCGGGCGCCGCGGCGCGCGAGGTCCACGGAAGTCGCGAAGCCCAGGCCGGAGGCGCCCCCAGTAACGAGGGCCAGCCGTCCGTCGAGTCTGTCGGAGGGAGCCAGGCCGGGAAGCTGGCGCCGCACGCGAAAACGGTCGGCGATCCCGCTGAAGATCGCGCCGATGGGGTAGTTTTCGTCGAGCAGACCCATGGGCGCCTCAAGCTTCAGGAGGAAGCGGGGTCACGTGCGGGCGAGCCTGCCCCCCCGTCCCTCGAGAGCGCTCCCGCGCTCCGGTCGCGAAGTCTACGCGATCTCGTCCGGCGAAAGGCGGGTGGCCGCCGGCCTAGGCTAGTGCTTGTCGGGAAATTTGGTCGTGCCGACGACGGGGCGCCCGACTTTCGCCCCGCCTGCGGTTGTCTCTGGTCCCGGCCGCGCCGCCATCGCGTTCAGCGCCATCGATTTCATCCGACCGCCACCACCTCGTTGCGCTCGGCTAGGCCCCGAACCAGCTTGTTCAGGTTGAAGCCGAGCACGGCAAGCTGGCCGTAGGCCCCCATCATGTCGGCGGAACGGGCCCGGGGCCGGTTGAATCCGTACCTTCTGGTCTTCAGCGTCCCGATCCCGCCTTCGATGAGTGCTCGCTCCCGGACCAGTTCTTCCCTCATTTCCTCCGATACCGCCCAGGCCACTCGACCTCGGGGGGCCAGACCCACTTCCTGGACCCCCTTCCTCTTCAGCTCGGCCACGTTCTCCAGGCTGTGTCCACCTCGGTCGTAGGCATAGGCCCGAGGCGCCTTCCCGAATAGGGTGATGCACTGGTCGACCGCCCGCACCACGAACTTCGTGTCGAGGAGCTCCCGCCGATTCGTAGCCATCGTCGCCAAGAGGTATCCGCCGCGAAGCCGGGTAATGCCCCACGAGAGGCCGAACTCGACCGGCTTCGCCACCTTGCCTCTCACGATCGAGTAGAGCTCGGGCATGTGGATGCTGACGATCTTGTCCACCGCCACCTTGCCGGTCCTGAGCCAGTACCGAATCTGCGGTAGCAGCCTCTTCATGGTTTCGTGAAGCTGCGTCGCCTTGTCGCGAGCGACCTTGCCGTACTTTGAGACCTGGCTCCTCGCCTCGAGGGCGGGGCCCAACTGGGCCTGGGTGGACTCCACCAGGTTCGCCATCTCCGCGAGCAGTCTCAGTCGGGCGGTCGTCGTCTTGGCAAAAAGGCGGTGTCGGCGAAACTTCCCCTTACTTGGCAGCCGCCTTGCCGGCGAAGGTCTTCAGAGCCGTACCGGCGCGCTTGCTTACGCCACCCACCGACTTCATGAAGGCGGCCATCAAGCCCATCTCGTTTGGGTAGGGGATGGCCGCCTCCTGCGCAGTGGTGTCCCCTACCACCACGTTCGGGTCCGCGAGCTTCTCGTCCACGGCCCACTTCACCGCGTACTCGTTGATGAGCTTCACCCCCTCCTCCCCGAGGAGGACGGCGAAGTCGTGGAGCGTCGTGTGGTCCGGCGACCACTCCGTCTCGGTCAATCCACAGAGGTAGCGGGCCGGGGCGTAGTAGCGGATCAGGTCCTCCGCCTCCCGCCAGGTCATGTCCCGCGTCGCCTTGAGCAGGAGAGCCCCGGTGAGGGCGCGAAGGTGCGGCGGCCGCCCCGCTGCACTCTTCAGCTTGCTCATGCGGACCTCCTCGACCCTCTCCTCGAGCTCCGTCCAGTCGATCTCGTCGGCCAGCAGCACCAGCCGATGGTTCGGGTCGATCGGGATGGTCGGGCGCTTCGAGCGAGGGATCAGATCCGGCTGGCGGCTGGCGCTCGCCTTCTTGGACATGCTGGACCTCCTCGAAAGTCACAGCATTCCTCTGCCATAGACTAATAGTGTTGTCGATCTAAGCACCCAAACGATCGACATCTATGGGGGTTTCGGCGTCACCCCGAGTGCTCCACCCCCAAGGGAGGGGCTAAATTTCCCGACAAGCACTAGGCTAGGAAGGTGAGCGGTCCGGCGCCGGGCGGCAAAGAGGAAGGAGGACCTCTCCTCATCTCGGCGCACCCCTGTCGATCGACGTCAGATGTCTCGAGAGCTTCGAGAGTGGTTGGCTGCAGCGATGGCGCTCTTCGCGCCCTCGCGGAGGCAGGCAATGACGCCCCCCCCGGAGGAGGGTCCCCCGACGACGAGTTTCACCTGCGCGGCGCTTGTGAATGAGTGCGGGGAAGGCGAGGAACTCTAGTGCGCTGCCCGCCACCGCGACAGCCATCGCGGCGCGTGGGTGGGCCATAAGGAGCAGGGACGCCGAGGTCGCAAGCGCTATTGGGTAATGCGTGAGAGACTGACCATGCCGGTTCGCCTGTTTCCCGCAGGCGGAGCTGTTCGTCTGCTACTCAGAGGGCAAGGCCGCCGTGCCTGCTGGCCACCGTTTTCAGCGGTCCCGCAAGGTATGATCCGCTAGGACAGGCAGGAGCGGCAGGCGGGCGAGAGCCGCGGCGTCGATCACCTTGGCGCCTCGACGCCGCGGCTACCCTTCACGGCTATTGAGTGGGAGCCGCCGCCTTGTCGCTGGCAGCCTTGTCCGCCTTGGCCTGAGACTTGCCCGACTTCTTGCTCTTCTTCTGCTTCACCGTTGTCTTGTCCTGTGGTGCAGAGGATGGCGCTTTCTCCTGAGCCAGGCGGCGAGGACGGGGCCGGCGCCGGATCCGGAGCCGTGGCCGGAGCGGGGGGGGCTCCTCTGGGAACACCGGCGTCGCGATGGTCGCGAGTGCGGGCGCGCTCAGTATCTTCCCCATGGCTGTCTCCAGTCTGCGGCATGCGCCTGCGTGGGAGTGCGAACCGCAACTCCCGTGCCCGTGCCGACGGCGTATTCACGAGGGATTGCGCAAGCGCCGATGCAGGGATTGGGGCGCTGCGCCCCGACTGGAAACGCCCGCTTGCCCCGTTCCTCCCCGCAGACCGCGAGCGGGGCCCCAATCGAGTGCTCCCCCGCGCGAGGAGCGGCCAAGCAGGGCACCTCGCGGGCTTTCGCCACGGCGTCCGACCGGTTCCGGAGCTCCACGGCAATGACGAATAGTCACCACAGGTAATGGCGAAAGGAGTCTTTTGACACCTATGCGTGGGCAAACGCGAAGCAAACGCCAATTTGCACCCCTCCCGGGCAACCGCCAGGATGCGTCAGCGAGAAGCGCTTGGCCGCCAACTTGCAATCGTACTAGGCAACGAAAAGGGTGGCAGGTGAACGGACCCCTACGGCGGCGCACCCACCGTCAAACAGTCGATACGGAGGCATCCCTCATGAGGATCAGAGCGCTACTGCTCATCTCCCTCCTCACGAGCGCACCGCTATGTGGCGGCTGCTTCGTGGAGGACCATGACGCCAGGGATCGAGATGAGGCAAGGGAGCATCAGGAGAGGCAGCGCGATGAGAAGCGCGCGCACGAGGAGGAGCAGGAACGGCACGACGACCACGGCGGCTACAGCGACTGATGGATTGCGGTCGGTGCCGGGCGGTCGTGCTGCTCGAGGTTGGCTGCGCGCTTCGGAGCGTCGACGGAACGTGCAGCGGGGGCGGGTCGGAACGGAGCGCCGCGGGGCCCAGCGCGCTCGGCACAGCGGGCTAATGTCAGTCTGGTGGGCCGGCCGGCGAGGCGTGCGGGGGGGATGCGTACCTCGCCGGCCAGGGCCCTGGCGCCCCCCAAAGAGGCGTCACCGCAAACTCTAGTCGGCCGCTTTTGAACTCGGGGCTTAATCTCGATGCCTTGGGAGTTGCGCTTGGCGCCCATTAGGTCTGACAGGCCGCCTTGACGCCCCGCGGGGGGCAGTTGTCTTGGACTGCCGGGGTTCGATGCCGACACCACCACCACGACACGTGGTTCCCTCGCCTCGGGTCCGGGTGCCGCGACGCGCTCGTGCCCCGACGGGCGACAGAAATACTAGGGCTTCGCAGAAGCAGTCCTATTCGGATTGTCGGCGGGATGCAGGTAGTGAATGTCGAACGGCCCATTCCCGTTGACCTGGAGAATCGTCTCGCCCTTCGCCTCCGCGGAGTGGTGCATCTTGCCGGGAAGAAAGTGATAACCGCCCGCGCCGAGGCTGTGCCCGGGCGGTTGTCGAGCTCGAGCCGGGCCGGACACTGCTCGATCTCGTTGCCCTCATGCGCGAGTGGGGAGCACTGCTCGGTCGTCGGGCCGACGTGACGACGCCGGCGGCCCTTCATCCGATGCTTGCTGACCGCATCCTCGCGGAGGCGCGGCCACTGTGAAGGACGACCGGCCGTACCTGGCTGACATCCTCCAGGTGCTGCTGCGAGTCGAGGAGATCGGGCAGCGCGGCAGGGAAGCATTTCTCCGTGACTGGGTCCTCCAGGACGCGGCCATCCGTAACAGTCGGCTGAAAGCGCGTGCGGCCGCGTCCCGCCTCGGTGATCCGCACCTTACGATCGCCCTGCGCGGTCATCCTGAACGACTCTTCGCGCAACCCGAGGCGGGCCGTCCATTGGCTTCCGTTTGCCATGGTAGTAAGAAGTGGTAAAATACTCGGTCAGAGGATTCGCCGATGAGCGAGAAGGCCAATATGGCGGTCAAGCTGGAGCCCGAGTTGCGGGATCGGTTGCAGGCTCTCGGAGTATCGAAGAAGCGCTCAGCCCACTGGTTGATGTGCGAGGCCATCAAGCGGTACGTCGAGAGCGAGGAGGAGGTCGAGCGGGCGAAGAGCGAGGCCCTGGAGCGGCTGACCCGCTTCGAGGCCACAGGCGAGTATGTGGCCCACGAGGACGTGGACGCCTGGCTGAAGAGCTGGGGCTCGAAGCGTGAGCGGCCCGCCCCCAAGCGCTCGCGGACCTGGCCCACGTGAGGCTTCTGTGGACGCCGGGCGCCGTTCGCGATCTGGCGCGTCTCAGGAAGTTGCTCCAGCCGAATAGCCCTGAGGCAGCCGAGCGTGCCGCAGCGCGTATCCGCCAAGCGGCGGCTGCCCTCATCGAGCAGCCAGAGATCGGCCGCATGGTCGGGGATGCTCTGGCTCTGCGCGACCTCGTCGCCTCCTTCGGCGGCGGGGCGTACGTCCTGCGCTACCGCATCTATTCCGACGCCGTGGTCATCGCCCGCGTCTGGCACAGCCGCGAAGACCGAGACTGACTGCCCAGCCTGCCTCGAAGGTGCGTTTGGAAATGAGCGCGTTTTCCCAAAATTTCTCGACGTCGATAATTCTCGTCCCTGCAGGGTGCCGTTTGGCGTAACCGCCTAACCTAACCTTGCAAACATATATCCCGTAGGTACAGCCGGAGTCGGCAAAATTCAGGGATCTCCGAATGGGCTTCACCTGGCTTCGCCCATCGGCTTGTGGACCCCCTTATAGGCTGGTTCCGAACAGGTCTCTGTTCACGAGTAGTGCGTATGGCGCGTTCCTTAAGCGGGCTACAGACCATACGCGCCTTCCGTGTGCACTTAACGGGCCGTCATCACGATGCTTTTCGCTAAACGTGTGTCACCAACAACGTGCCACTTCCAGCGGAACACCTTGAAGTTCCTAACTGTGAGTGTCAGCACGCCGTCAACGCCCAGCTCGGCAGCCGTTCGACCCGAACCGCCGCCGATCTCGCCCTGCGCCACTTCCCCCGTGTGGGGCATCGACGCGATGTCAGGAGCCTGGGGCCGTCGCGGTGAGCGCGAGCCGACGGGGCTTTCGCCTCGATCGCCGGACCGCCTTCGACCGGGTCAGTCCAGGCTCCTTCGACCTCGGCGAACGAGAAGCTCCTCGTAGGTCGGCCTGACGTCCGAGGATCGAGCGGGTTGCTCTGTCCGGTCCAGCTTGGTCAGTGCAATCGAGGTTGCCGATCCACGAGCACACCTCACGCCGCTCGTCGGCTGAGCAGAAAGTGGTGCGAGCTCGAGGTCCACGTCACCGACCGGCGGATCCCTGCAGGGCCCGCTTGGACCCGAGGGCGGTCGAGAAGGTCTTCGCCGGCAGGTGAGAGAGAGCACAAGACTCATGGACGAGCCTGGAGCGCGCGCTCCACTTCCTCCACGGTGAGAGGCTTGGCGAGGTGAGTGTCGAAGCCGGCCTCTTTGGCCTTGGCCACGTCGTCGGGACCAGCGTAGCCCGTGAGGGCGACGAGCGTGACGCGCCCGAGGGCGGGGTCGCCGCGGATGGCACGCGCCACCTCGTAGCCGTCCATCCCCGGCAAGCCGATATCGCAGATCACGACCTCGGGTTCGAAAGCTCGCGCCTTCTCCACGCCCTCGCGCCCACTGTCCGCAACCGCCACATTGTATCCGCCCAGTTGAAGCGCCTCACGTAGGCTGTCGGCCGCGTCCGCGTTGTCCTCGATGATCAGCACCCGCCGGACAGTTCTTCGGGGTTCGGCGCGAGGACGATGCGCTTCGAGGGGGCCGCTCGCCTGCAGTGGCAGGGTGATCGTGAACGTCGCACCCTGGTCGACTCCTGCGCTCGCGGCAGCGACGGATCCCCCGTGCATCTCGACGAGGCCCTTGACCAGTGCGAGACCGAGCCCGAGGCCCCCCTTGGCGCGGTCAATCGTGACATCTATCTGGTTGAACGGCTCGAACAGGCGCGACTGGAACTCGGAAGCAAAACCCCGACCGGTGTCCTGCACACGAACGATCGCCTGCTGCCGCGCCGAGCTCCTTTCGACCGACACGATCGTCTTCCCGCCACGCGCCGTGAACTTGGCCGCGTTCTGCAGCAGGTTGCCGATCACTTGCGTGAGGCGCGTTCGGTCGCCGTCGACCCAGATCTCACCCGTGGCAACCGCCATCTCGAGCTCGACCCCGCTGTCAGAAAAGGCTCCGCGATAGTCCTCGACCGTTCGCTGCGCGAGATCATTGAGATCGAGGATCTCGCGCTGAAGGAGGGCTTTGCCGCGAACGATGCGCGTGACATCGAGGAGGCCCTCGATCAGGTTCGTCAGCTGCGCGACTTGGCGATCGATCACCGTCTGTGCGCGGCGTGCCTGGTCTCCACCCGGCGGCGCGCGGTCAAGGATGAAGAGGCCGTTGCGAATGGGTGCCAGTGGATTGCGAAGCTCGTGCGAGAGCATCGCCAGAAACTCGTTCTTCCGTCGGTCGGCTTCGGCCAGCTCTGCGAGCAGGCGCTCGCGTTCTTCTTCAGCGTGCTTGCGCTGGGTGACATCGCTCGCGGCGCCCAACCATTCGAGGATCTCGCCGGCAGCATCCTTGATCGGGATCGCTCGTGAGAGCGTCCAACCCAGGCTGCCATCCGCTCGCAAGACGTGGTGTTCCAGCTGGAAGGTGCTCTTGGTCCGGATAGCCTCGTTGATGACCTCGAGCAGGCTCGACCGGTCCTCCGGAGGGATGTATTTGTCCAGCCAGCCGCTCGTCGCCTCCTCGGTGTCGGGAAGGAACTCCTGGCCGCGGAGGTAGCGCATCTCCTTCCAGTCCGGGCTCATGCGATACACCGCGTCCGAGCTGGCCGTCGTCAGTGCGCGGAATTGCTCCTCGCTCTTCTTCAGCGCCTCCTCGGCTGCGAACCGCTCGGTGACGTCGCTGATGCCGAGAAGGATGAGCTGCAGATCCTCCAGGCGCCGGGCATTGAGGAGCATGACGCGGTGGCCGAGGTCTTCGAAGACGTGGTCGACCCGGAATCCGTTGAAGATGTTGTTGTCGGGTAAGACGTTCTCGAGCAGCTCGCGCAGCGACGGGATGTCCCACTGGCCGTTGCCGAGATTGTAGATCCTGCCGCCCACCGTCTGGTCCGGCCGGACCTTGAAGTGATCGAAGAACGCGGCGTTGGCGGAACGGACCATCAAGTCCGGCGTCAGCACCAGCAGCGGCTCCGGCAGGGATTCGATGATGTGCTCGGCGTACTCCTTGGCCTGCCGGAGCTCGTCCTCGGCGCGCTTGATGCGCGTGATGTCGGCCAGTGTCACCACCGCCCCGGCGATCACGTTGTCGAGCGTGCGATAGGGTAGGATCCGCAGCAGGTACCAGCTCTGGTGGTCGATCGTCTCGACCTGCCGCTCGGACTGCTGCAGCGTCCTCAGAACTTCGCCCGCCTCGGCACCAAGGTCATGATCGGCGAAGCGGAGCGCGAGATCGGCGAGCGGCCGGCCGGCGTCGGCCTCGATGAGCCGGAAGAGCGTCCTCGCCGCCGGGGTGAACCTCTGGATCCGCAGCGCGCGATCCACGAAGAGCGTGGCCACGTCGGTGCTGGCGAAGAAGTTCGCGAGGTCGCTGTTGGCCTGACCGAGCTCATCAACTTTGCGGTTGAGCTCGGAGTTGACCGTGGTGAGCTCCTCGTTGAGCGAGCTCAGCTCCTCCTGGGAGCTGCGTAGCTCCTCGTTCGTCGACTGCATCTCCTCGTTGGTGGAGAGCAGCTCCTCGTTCGACGCCTTGAGCTCCTCGTTGGCACCCTCCAGCTCCTCGACGGTCGTGTGCAGATCGGCGCGGGTCGTGCGCAGCTCGCTTTCGAGCTGCTCGACCGCCGACTCGCGCTCGGCACGGGGCGGCGCAGGCTCGCCAGCTCCGACCTCGGCCCCTATCCCGCTCGCGCGCTCCTCGAGGATGATAACGAATAGATGCTCCTCCTTGAGCCCGGGCAACGGTCGCACCGTGAGCCGGAGGCGCCGCGGGGCGCCGTCCACCTCGACCTGAACGTCGTCCCGGACCACCCTGTTGCCGCCGCGCACCGCCGCGTGGAGTGCCGTGCGCAGCTCGACGCGAAGGCCGTCATGAGCGATATCCAGGATGTTGGTGGTGAGGATCCCGACGGGCGGCTGCAGGTAGCGACCAGTCTGGCCGGCGACGCAGATGACGTCGCCGTTCGCGTCCGTGACCGCGCTGGGCGGCGCGTACTCCTGGAGCATCAGGCGCTGGAAGGCGCCGTCGACCGCCCGCTCCCGGGACTGCGGGGCCGCCGGAGCTGCCCACGCCGCCAGCGTCGTGCGGGGTAGCGTTCGGCCCACGAGTGGGAGATCGACGAACGGCGCGGCATGGGACTCGCGACGTTTGAAGACGCGAAACCGCTTGTCCACCGCGTCGAAGAGCTCGGGGTGGCCCGACAGGCCTTCCGCAGAGCCCAGGAAGAGGAAGCCGCCGCGCCTCAAGGCGTAGTGAAACAAGGGCCCGAGCTTCTTCTGCAGCTCCGCGTCCAGATAGATCAGCACGTTGCGACAGGAGATGAGGTCGACACTCGCGAACGGCGGGTCGCGGATCAGGCTGTGCTCGGAGAAGATGCACATCTCCCGCACCTCCTTGCCGACCACGAAGGAGGAGTCGCCCCGCTTGAAGAAACGGGCGAGTCGCTCGGGTGAGACGTGCTCGGCGATATCGGTCGGATAGCGCGCGTGGCGCGCCTCGGAGATCGCCTCTACGTCGATGTCGGTCCCGAAGATCTGGACTGGCGGCGCCGAGCCCAACTGCGATAGGCGCTCGCGCACCAGGATGCCAATGGAGTAGGCCTCCTCGCCCGAGGCGCAGCCTGGCACCCAGATGCGCACGCCTTCGTGCTCGCGCCCGGCCGCGAGGATCTGCGGCAGGACGTGCTCACCCAAGTACTCGAAGGCCAAAGGGTCGCGAAAGAACGACGTGACCCCGATGAGCAGTTCCTTGGCAAGAAGCTCGGGCTCCTGCGCGTCCTTGTCGAGGAAGTCGAGGTACTCAGCGAGCGCGCCCGCGCGGCGCAGATGGACCCTGCGGCGCAGCCGGCGCAGCACCGTGCCACGCTTGTAGTGGCTGAAGTCATGACCGGTCCTGCTCTGGAGGATGGGGCAGATCCGGTCGAGCGCGGCGGTGAGCTCCTCGTCGGACGGCGTCTCCACGTTGGGAAACACCGCCGCTTGCGCGGGTGTCACGATCCGCCCCCGGCCCTCCGCCAGGTCGCGCGCACGTTCGAGCAACCGCGCCGGCATCTGCTCGACCGGCATGACCTGATGGACTGCTCCGGCCGTGATCGCGGCCCGCGGCATGGCGTCGTACTTCGCGGTCTCGAGGTCCTGGGCGAGGGTGAGCCCGCCATGCTGCTGGATGGCCTGCAGGCCGGTGGTGCCGTCCGAGCCCGACCCCGAGAGGACGATCCCGATGGCCCGCTCGCCTTGGTCCTCGGCGAGGGCCTGCAAGAAGACATCGATCAGCCCGCGCCGCTCTCCCTCGACCGAGACCACCCGGAAGGAGCCGCCGGAGATACCGAGCGTAGTGCCGGGCGCGATGACGTAGACGTGGTCAGCCACGGCCCGCACTCCGTCCTGGGCCTCGACGACGGGCATGGCCGTTCGGCGTCCGAGAAGCTGGCCCAGCATGCTGGAGTGCTGGGGCGCCAGATGCTGCACCACCACGAAGGCGAGGCCGCAGTCCTTGGGCACATTGGAGAAGAGCTGCTCGAGAGCCTCCAGGCCGCCAGCGGACGCGCCGATGCCCACGATCAGCAGGCGCGGTTCCTGCCCTTGTCCAAGCTCCCCGGTCGATGCGCTCACGTGCGCTGCCTTTCCCGACGCACCGGCTGTGGGAGACGACGGTCTGTCGTCGTGACGCCATGCGTCACGGGGGGGGGGCGTGCCTCGGGCGTTCGCTTGACGCTTCTTGGAAGGCTTCTTGCTCACTTGCCCCTCCTCTTCCCGTCCCGAGACGAGCGTACTCGTTCGTTGGCAGGGGCCGAGATGGTCTCGTAGGTCGAGTTCCCTCTAGCGCGCTCGGCCGCGAGCTTCTCGACATCGCCGCGCCGGAATGGGCGCTGCCCATTGGTGGTCCGCTGGGCCGGTAGGCAGCCCTCTCGCTCGAGCAGGCGCACCATACCTGGCGAGAGACCGAGCACACGGGCGGCCTCGCTGGTGGTCATCAGGTCGTCTGGGTGTGGCGCGCGTTCGCCCGCCATAAGTGCTCCATGAGACTTGAGAGCAAACAAGCAATATGCTGCCGAGGGTCGCGCGACAAGATGTGTCGATTTCCAGAATGTAGGAATGGGAAGCGACCCAAATCCTTCCCGACTGGCTTCTCCGTTGGCCAGGAAGAGAAGGCGCGCGACCTCATCGCGGAGCTCGAGAATCAGGCGGCCCAGGGTCAGGCGATCCAGGTGCGGCGCCCCGTGCCGCGAGTCGGTGCAGTGCTCAGCGTTGCCGCGTTCAGTGAGCAATTCGTCGCCGAGCGCCGGGCGCGCGGCGTCGTGTCGTTCGACAAGGAGCGTTTGCATTTTCGTTACCTTCGCGAGCTCGCTGACCGGCCGCTCCCCGAGGTGACGAAGGCCGAGGCGCTCGCCTGGGTGCGCAGGCTCGCGAGCTCCAAGGGTGAGGCCTGGAAACGCTTCGCGCCGGCGACGGTGAAGAAGGTCTCTGCGACCGTCCGAATGGTCTTTAAAGAGGCGGCGAAGCGGGATCTCATTGCGGTCTCGCCGTGCGTGTGGGACGCGAGCGACCTTCCGAGGAAAGTGACCGCGGCGCGGTCGCTCCGCGTTGGCTACACGGCGGAGGAGGACCGGCGAGGCGTCGATCCGCCGCTGGCGGGACTGGCAACCGGATTTCCAGGGCGAACTCGGACGGCTCGTTTGCGCCACGGCCTGGGACACCCTGCACAAGCTCGAGAAGGCGACCAAGACGGAGATCGAGAAGTGGCTTCCGGTCCATCCCGTGCTCCGCGAGATCCTCACGTCGTGGAAGCGGGAAGGGTGGTCACGATACTGGGGGCGGCCACCCGGGGCGGACGATCTCTTGGTCCCGGCGGCCGAGGGCGGGGTGCGGTCTAAGAGCGCCTCGTGGAAGCACTGGGCGCGCGATCTCAAGGCGTTGGACACGGAGCACCAACGGCACTATGAGTCGCGCTAGACCTTCCGTTGGCCTCGCTGCCCGTGAATGTCATGGTGCAGCGACGCCGCGGCAATAGTCTGTGGCAAGGAGCTAAGAAGCTCGCCGAGCGCGCGGAGGACACCTGGTGCGAACGGGGGACTATCTCTTGTTGCCCACCCTGGCGCGGCGGCGAGGCGTCCGGATGTGCGCCGGCGGCAGATCGGCCGGCGAGACGTCCTCGGCATCGGGCCGGGCGGCGTAGTCGGGGAAGGCCACCATCGCCTCAGGGTCACCCAGGAGGCCCCCGCGCGCTTCGTAAACGCGCTCCATGACCTCGGCCAGGGTGATCGGGCGGCGTCTCATCGCGTTGCCTGCGGCGGGCCCACGAGCGACGGCCGCGGCTTGCCGGCGGTGAGCCAGGCTTCGACCTTTGCCCATTCCTCCGGCGTGACGTCGGCGCAGAGCTGTCTGCCGTTGCGGAGCTCGTGTCGAACGAAGGCCGCGATCTCGAGCTCGTCACGACTACATGCGGGCTCGTCGGGCGGCTGCACCACGCGGCCCTCCAGCCGGGCAAGGCGACCCAGCAAGATCTTGACGCTTCCCTTCTTCATCGTGTTCAGCCTCCTCCGCTTCGGTCCTCGAAGCGCGCGATTCGCTCCGACAGGTCCTTGAGCTCCAGGTTGTCGAGGGCCACGCCGAGCTGACTCAACCCGTAGATCATCGTCCTCGCCGGCCCGAGCTCGAGCTTGCCGGCCTCCACGCCGCGGACAACGTCGGCGAGGGCGCGGCACACGTTCTGGATGTTGCGCAGACGGCGGCCCCGCTTCGGCTTGGGCCCCCCCCTGGTGCCGCGGGTGCCTGTTCTGCTTGGGGCGCAGGGGTTTCCTGCGGCGGTGGGGTAGCCACGAAAGCCCCGTTAGGCGTCGCTTTCGCCCAAAGCCTCCGGGGCGGCAGAGATGGCACGAGCGGGCAGGACGGCGGTCCCGGGCAAGGCTGCTACAGGTACGGTGCGGCGTCTCATGCCGCGATGATCCGGCCGAAAAGCGATTTCGTTAGGTTTCGGCGTCCTTCGCGCCGCGGGCACGCGACAGCGATGCCTGCCCCGTTGCCTACGTCGTCCCGGTCGTCCCGCAGTCGTCCCACTTCTCCGGAGAGAGGGGAAAGGGCGGGGACGAAGCAGTCGTCCCGCTCTTTCTCTCTAAGGGACGCCTGACTGCTCTTGACCCGGATGGGTGCGTCGGCTCGGGCGGAGAAGGGCAGTCGTCCCACGGTCGTCCCCGCTTTTGAGACCGTGGTACGTTCACAAAGGGGGTTCTGCGATGCGCCCGAGCGTGTGAGGCTGGTGGCGCTGCTTTGTGTGCTGCTGCTCGGGGGCTTGTTCCTGGGGATCCGGAAGCCGCCATCGAGGAAGGTTCCATCCCGTCCGCCTGAGGTGAGTCCATCAGCGGGCTGGAAGAAAGTGCGAGCGGCGATGTGGGGGCTCGTTGTTCTGGACCTTATCGAGTTCGCAAGCCTCTATGCTCATAACCCGCTGGCGGGCTCGGTGAAATTGGCCCAGGCCATGGGTGTTCGAACGGCGCTGCGCTGGCAGCCTCGACCTGACCAGTCCCAGCGAGCGAAGGACGCTAGAAACCGATGGGGAGGGACCGCCGCTCTCCTGATATTCGCTTTCGGGAACGCGGTGTTGATCGTGGCGTCTGTGGCCCGTCCGCTGAGCGGCCTAATCATTCTCGACCTAGCTGTGGAGTCTGGGGTCAACATCGCAGCCCTAGTAGCTGCCTGGCGCTGGCGCCCGTGGGCAACGGCGATGGTGCCAGCGGTTACCCAGAGTGCGGCTCCGCGTTGATCGCCTCGCCAGGATAAACCCCGAGTCCGAGCGACACGCCGCGACCGCCTCCGGGTCGGGCGACGACGGCAAGGACGCGGCGCTCCCGGAGAGCCTTGCATGGTCAGGAATGCGCGCCATCCTCAACGCGCTCCGCCGAGCATTTCAGTAGATGCGCGACATGCTCGGGGTCCCGTGGCCAGCGACGGCAAGCACCCTGCGCACGGGTGCCTGACCCATTCGCAGCCGCGCCCTATTGGCTTGTTCCGTCGCTTGTCTGTGTGTCCGTCCAGGGGTGTGAGTGGCGGACAAACTCAAGGATGGTGGGGCTATCCGCGTGTCGCGTCTTGTCCGTCGCCTTGCGCGGCGGCAGGGGGCCGCGCTTGGCGGCTCCCACCCGTGCTGGTTGGTGTCCGTTGTCCGTGTCCGCCTCACCTGTATAGGGGGGCGGACAAGCGGACAGACGGACAATCAGTGTTTGCGAGGGCTTACGCCTGAGCGTCGCAGCTCACTATTTGTGCAAGCGGACAAGGGTTGGGAGCGCCACTATGTCCCAGGCCTATGAACCTCGCGGACTTCGCAAACCTTGCCCAAGTAGTCGGCGCGCTGGTCGTGATTCTGGGGGTGGCTTTCGCGGTAGTTCAGGTGAAGGAAATAAGCCGACAGCGACACGAAACCGCAGCGATCCAGTTGGCGAACTCCTTCGGGAGCCGACACTTCGCCCAAGCCTTTCGTCAGGTGCTCGATCTCCCCCCGGGCGTT
>Ga0335080_10002880_pt1 | contig 17309 bp, 17 predicted proteins | sample Lox_Sample_34_FD_206720 | JGI IMG/M metagenome (GOLD analysis project Ga0335080, IMG submission 206720) | Soil microbial communities from Loxahatchee National Wildlife Refuge, Florida, United States - Lox_Sample_3.4 | ecosystem: Environmental > Terrestrial > Soil > Wetlands | place: USA...
GGGTAAAAACCGGCTCCCGCAATATATAATCAAAATCTATCAACCCTCGATCCTTGCCTTGGCAATTGTGGCAAATCTTGTGGCAAATAATCGGATTTGAGCGGCTTCGAGAGCACTTCTAGCCCCGTGTTTCAGAGGGAAGCCCGTTTTGCTCACGGGTTCGAATCCCGCCCTCTCCGCCATTGCTCTGCATCATGGGGCTCGAGCCCGCGACGCGCGCACGATCCTGGTTGCCGGGCGCGACAGCCCGTATCTGCGCGGCCGTGAGCTATGCGACGTGCACAAGCGCGTGCAGATCGTGTTCCAGGACCCATACTCGAGTCTCAACCCGCGGCGCACGATCGCCAAGACGATCGCCGATCCGCTGCGTCTCTACGCCATGGGCGAACGCAGCGGGCGGCGGGCGCGCGTCGAGCCGCAGGTGCTGATCTGCGACGAGCCCGTGTCCGCTCTCGATGTCTCGGTCCAGGCCCAGGTGATCAACCTGCTCAAGCGGCTGCAGCGCGAGCTCGGCATCGCCTACCCCTTCATCTCGCACAACCTCGGGCTGGTCCAGCAGATCGCCGATCGCATCTCCGTGATGTATCTCGGCCGCATCGTGGAGCTCGCCGAAGGCGCGGCGATGCGCAAGCAGGCGATGCATCCGTATACCCAGGCGCTGTTCTCCGCGATGCCGGTCGCCGATCCGGATGCGACGGCTCGCGGCAGGCGCCGCGTCGTTCTTTCCGGCGAGGTCCCCAGCGCGATCGATCTGCCGACGGGCTGCGCGTTTGCGCCCCGCTGCCGCTATCGGCAGGAGATCTGCGATCGCGAGCCGCTGCCGTTCAAAGAGATCGAAGGACGCCGGGTGCGCTGCCACTTCACCGGCAAGTTGCCGATCGGTGCGGTGCCGCGGCGTGGTCGCCCTCGAGTCGAATCCAATCCCCATCTTCACGGCACCGACTCCACGTTCACGCCCTTGATCTTCCAGCCTGAATGGCCTTCGAACGTACGCACCGGGTGGCTGGCGCGTAGAATCAACAGAAGGAGGGCCGTCGCGATGCTGCCCGATCTGGTTTCGCTAGCACTCTTCTTGCGGGCGGTCGAGACAAAGAGCCTTTCCAAGGCGGCCACGCAATCGCACATCGCGCTGGCAGCCGCGAGCCGGCGCATCGCGCTGCTCGAACACCGGTACGGCGTGCGGCTGCTCTATCGCTCATCGCAGGGCGTCGAACCCACGCCTGCCGGCGTGGCGCTGGCCTTGCACGCGCGGCGCATGATCGAGGAGGCGGAACGACTCCGCGCCGATCTCGCGGACTACGCGAAGGGCGTGAAGGGACACATTCGCATCAAGGCGAATACATCAGCCATCACCCAGTATCTGCCGCAAGACCTGGCTCGGTTCGCCGCGAAGTATCCCGATGTCAGGTTGGAGCTCGAGGAATGCCGCAGCTTCGAGGTCGTCCAGGCGCTGCGTGAAGGGCGCGCCGACATCGGCGTCGTGATGGACGGGGTCGGCGTCGAGGGTCTGGTCAGCTACGAGTATCGACATGATCGGCTGGTCGCCGTGGTGCCGCGGGGACACGAGTTGCGCGCACGCCAGGCAAGCTTCGCGCAGATGCTGAAATACGATCTGGTAGCGCTGGAAGGCTCTGCCGCGATGATGCGGCTGCTCGGAGACGCGGCGATCGGCGTAGGCCAGCCACTGCGTCTGCGGGTACAGGTGAAGAGCTTCGAGGCCGTGTGCAAGCTCGTGCAGGCCGGCATGGGCATCGGCGTGCTCCCAGAGGCGGCCGCGCTGGATTTCGCGCCGGTGATGAAGCTGCGGCTCGTTCGCATCGCGGAGGCATGGGCGCAGCGGCGCATGCACGTCTGCGTGCGCGACCTCGAGGGATTGCCCGCCGTCGGCCGCAAACTGGTCGAGCAGATGGTCGACCCGGAGGGCCTTCGCAATAAGCGAAGCCCGGGGTGACCAGATTCTAATTCCGCGCGCCCCGTCCGCCGCTACACTTCGCCCCAAACCCCGCGCCTGCAAGGATCGTCGATGACCCAAATGTTCATCAGTGGCCGCTGGACCGAGGCTGCCAGCGGCGAAACCATCCCCGTCGTCTCGCCGGTCGACGGCAAAACCTTCGAGTCGATCGCCCGCGGGCGAGACGTGGACATCGACGCCGCAGTGAAGGCGGCGGAGCGCGCCCTTGCCGGCTCATGGGGACGCATGAGCGCAACCGAGCGCGGCCGGATTCTCACGAAGCTCGCGGGAAAGATCGAGGCGAGCACGGAAGAGCTGGCGCGCCTCGAAGCGCGCGATACCGGCAAGCCGCTCACCACGGCGCGCAACGACATCCAGGTGCTGGCGCGCTACTTCGAGTTCTACGGCGGAGCGGCCGACAAGATTCACGGGCAGCTCATTCCATTCATGAACGGCTACACGGTGTCGCTGCTGCGGGAGCCGCACGGAGTGACCGGGCACATCATTCCCTGGAATTATCCGGCCCAGATGCTCGGCCGGACGCTCGCGCCAGCTCTCGCGATGGGCAACGCGACCGTGCTCAAGCCCGCGGAGGATGCTTGCCTTTCGACGCTGCAGGTGGCGCGACTGGCAGCCGAAGCCGGCATGCCCGAGGGCGCGATCAATATCGTGACCGGCTACGGCCACGAGGCCGGCGCCGCGCTCGCCGGCCACCGCGGCATCAATTTCGTGACCTTCACCGGATCCAACGACGTTGGCACGCTGGTCCAGCAGGCCGCCGCCCGGAATGCGGTGAAGTGCGTGCTGGAACTCGGGGGCAAGTCGCCGCAGATCGTCTTCGCGGATGCCGATGTCGAACGCGCGATCCCGATCATCGTCAAGGCGATCATCCAGAATACCGGCCAGACCTGCACGGCCGGAAGCCGCCTTCTGGTCGAGCGGCGGATCTATCGCGAGTTCGCGGCGAAGCTCGCGGAGACATTCGCGGCGGTGCGCGTCGGAACGCCGGACATGGACTTCGACTGCGGCCCCGTGATCAATCGCGCCCAGTACGAGCGGGTCAATGGAATGATCGAGGCCGCGAAGCGCGACGGCTCGCGGGTGCTGTCCGAGGGGCAGCTCGCCTCGGGATTGCCCGCCGGCGGCTATTTCGTGCGTCCGGTGCTCTTCGGCGACGTGCCCCGCGACAGCGCGCTCGCACAGCAGGAGGTCTTCGGCCCGGTGCTCGGAGCCTTCACGTTCGAGGACGAAGCCGACGCGATCGCGCTCGCGAACAGCACCGACTACGGGCTGCTCGCCGCCGTGTGGACCGAGAACGGCGGGCGACAGCAGCGGGTCGCCAAGGCTGTCCGCTGCGGCCAGGTGTTCGTCAACTGCTACGGCGCCGGAGGCGGCGTGGAGCTGCCTTTCGGGGGCGTCAAGAAGAGCGGGCACGGACGCGAGAAAGGCTTCCTCGCGCTGGAGGAGATGAGCACCACGAAGACCGTCGTGCAGTACCACGGGTGACCTGATGACGGAAGCCGTCGAGCTCGCTGCGGCGTATCCGCATCCGCGCCCGCTGCCGCAGCGGATCGAAGGCTACGGCGCCATCAGACCGTTCACCGGCGCCTTCGACAATCTCGGCGTCGTAGAAAAAGCTTCCGTGCGGCTCGCGAGTGCCGTGCCCGGGCGCTCGAAAGTCCTGCCCAGCATCCGCGCCGCCATCGAAGCGTGCGAGCTGCGCGACGGCGGGGTGATCTCGTTTCATCATCATCTGCGCAACGGCGACCGGGTGCTCGCCCTGGTGCTGGAAGAGATCGCGCGGGCCGGGCTCCGGGACATCACGATCGCACCCAGCTCGCTTTTTCCCGTCCACGCTCCGCTGGTCCAGCACATCCAGAGCGGTGTGGTCACCGGGATCCATACCGCTTACATGGTCGGTCCGGTCGCCGAGGCGGTCTCGCGCGGCGCACTCAAGCGGCCGGTGACGATGTGCACGCACGGCGGGCGCGCGCGCTCGATCCATTCCGGCGATCTCGCCATCGACGTCGCGTTCCTGGGCGCTCCGACCGCGGACACTTACGGCAACATCAACGGCGCAGAGGGCCCGTCGGCCTGCGGCAGCCTGGGCTACGCGGCCGTCGACGCCGAGTGTGCGCGGCGCGTGGTCGCGATTACCGACAACCTCGTGCCCTATCCGGCCTGCCCGATCGACATCACGCAGGACCATGTCGATTTTGTCGTCGCGATCGACTCGATCGGCGATCCGCGCGGCATCGTCTCGGGAACTACCCGGCCCACCAGCGATCCGATGGGACTCCGGATCGCGAACACCGCGGCCGAGGTGATCGCTGCTTCCGGGCTTCTGGTCGATGGCTTCTCGTTTCAGACCGGGGCCGGCGGGATATCGCTCGCGGTCGCCGCGGCGGTGAAGGAGGCGATGCAGCAGCGCAAGGTGCGCGGCAGCTTCGCCTCGGGCGGCATCACGGGCACGATCGTCGACATGTTCCACGACGGGCTGTTTCGCGCGCTTTTCGACGTGCAGTGCTTCGACCTTTCGGCGGTCGACTCCTATCGCCGCGACGAAGCGCATCTCGGGATGAGCGCGTCGATGTACGCCAATCCGCATAACCGCGGCGCCGTGGTGAACCAGCTCGACGCGATGATCCTCGGCGCGGCGGAGATCGACGTCGATTTCAACGTGAACGTCACCACGGGTACCGACGGCCTCATCATGGGAGGCTCGGGCGGGCACGCGGACACCGCCGCCGGGGCGAAGCTCGCGATCGTCACCACGCGGCTCAACGCGGGCGGCTACGCCAAGGTGGTCGAGCGCGTGACGACCGTGACCACGCCCGGCGAGACCGTCGATGTGCTCGTCACCGAAGCCGGGGTCGCCGTCAACCCCAGGCGCGAGGACCTTCGTGAACGCCTCGTCGCGAGCAACGTGCCGGTCGTGCCGATCGAGGAGCTCAAGGACCTCGCGGCTCGCGACGCTTCGCCTGACGGCGCGCGCGATGAACGTATCGTCGCGGTCGTGGAGTACCGCGACGGCACGGTGATCGACACGGTGCGCGCGGTCGCCTGACTGCGCCTCAGCCGCGAAGAACGGCCCGCAGACGCGCGGCGGCCTGCGCGTCGATCGCGCCGCGGCGCATGCCCAGCGGGATCGTGCGGTCGCAAAGCACGCGATAGAACTCCATCACCTCGGGTCCCAGAGGCGAGAGCGCGGCGACGTGTTTCGCGATCGAGCCGATGTCGCCCCGCGAAACCGGCCCGGGCATGCCGCCCGCGATGCCGGCGGACTCGATCGACGCCAGCGTGCCGCGTGCGAGCGGGAGCAGCGCGCGAACGGCATCCTCCTCGCTCGCGCCCCAGGACTGCCAGATCCTCGAAGCTTCGGCGAAGAGCGCATTGATGAACTGCGAGGTGTAGCCCGCTGCCGCGTGGTAGCGGCCCCGCATGCCCGGCGGCAGCCGATTTACCCGGCATTCGAGGCGATGGGCGATCGCGACGAGCGTGCCGTTCAGCGGCTCAGATGCCTCGATCGTGATCGTGCATCCGGGAAGCGATCGCACGGCGGCGGCCGGATCGCCGAACGTCTGCATCGGATGGAACCCGCCGGTGGCAGCCCCGTCACGGGAGGCGCGCTCGAGAGCGGCCACTTCGGTCACCCCGCTGCAATGCACGGCAGCCATGCCCGGGCGCCAGCGAAGCTCGCTCGCGGTGGCCTCGATCGCCTCATCGGGCGTCGTGACGAAGACGAGGTCGCATGCATCGACGACGCCCTGGCCGTCGTCGACCACGGCACACCCGGCAATCGGCGCGGCGAGCTTTTGCGCATCGGCAGGGACCATGCTTGCGACCGAGGCGACACGCAGCCCTCGCTGGACGAAGCTCCATGCGAGCGCGCTGCCGAGGCGCCCGGCGCCGATGAAACCGATGCGAAGGGTGGCAGGATCCTGCGTAGCGTTGCTCATGCGAGTGACTCTGTCGGTGGAAAAACGGTGGCGATGGCCGCGCTCAGTACCGCGGCGGCCAGGTCCGGTAGCGCTCGAGGCCGGCGACGTCAGGTGTCGCGCCGAGCCCCGCGCCCCGCGGCACCGGCACGCGACCCTCGGTGACCGGAAGCAGCGAACCGACGATCAGCTCGCGGCAGGCGTTCGGATGGCAGTCGTATTCGAGCAGCCCGCTGCCTCCTGCCGCCGCGAGGACATGCAGCGAGGCGAGAATGGAAACGCCGCCGCCGAAGTAGTGCGGACAATAGCGCTTGCCTGCTTTGACCGCGCCGCGGGCCACGCGGATGCTGCCCGTCACGCCGCCCCACTTGGTCACGTCGGGCTGGATCACGCGCAGAGCTCGATCCGCGATCGCGTCGTCGAACTGCGCTCCCTGGAGGTTCTCGCCCCCGGCGATCGCGATCGGCGAAGCATCGGCGAGCGCGCGCCAGGCCTCGATGGGCGCATCGACCCGGATGGGCTCCTCGAACCATTGGAGATCGATGGGCGCTGCGGCGCGTGCGAAGGCGATCGCCGCATCCACGCCCAGCGCCTGGTTCGCGTCGCAAGTGAGCACGGCGGCGGCGCCGAGGGCCTCGCGCATGGCCCGGAGGTTCGAAAGATCGCGATCGGAGTCGAAGCCCGTTTTGAGCTTGAACGCGCGATGCCCTTCGGCGTAACGGTCCGCGGCGAAGCGCTCGGGCTGGTCGGGGTTGATGCCCGTCGCGTACACGGGCACCGTATCGCGGTGCGGGCTGCCGAGCGCCCGGTACAGCGGCAAGCCCTGCCTGCGCGCCGCGAGATCCCAGAGCGCGATGTCGATGCCGGCGATCGCCTGGGCGATCGGGCCCACTTCGCCGGTTTGCAGCACCATCACCTCGAGCTCGGAAGTAAGCTGCTCGAACGCGTCGGCAGGCGTGGCAAGCGCGCGCCCGATCAGTCGCTGACCGATGTCCGCTGCAAGCCGCGCGCGATGTTCCGCGCCGACCGCAGGCCAGTTGCACCATGCCTCGCCCCAGCCCTCGCTGCCGTCGCGGTCCACGACGCGCACGAGCACCATGGGCCGGTCGCGGAACGTTCCGAAGGACACCTTGATCGGGTTGGCGATCGGCACCCGATAAGCGAAGGCCTCGATCGACGCCGGCTGGATTGGATTCGCGTTCGTCATTCCCATGTCGGATGGTCCGCCAAGAAGCGGGGCTCGATCAGCCCCGGGATGTCCGCGGTGGTCGCGAACAGTGCGCCGGCCTGCGGCTGCTTCGCAAGCTCCTCGGCCGACATCTGCTGGCTCGCGGTCGTGATGTAGAGCGTGCGCAGGTCCGGGCCGCCGAACGCGCAGCAAGTGGGCCTATGCGTCGGCAGCTCGATCACGCGGTCGATGCGTCCGTCGGGCGAGTAGCGCACGACGCGCCAGCCGTTGAATTCCGCGTTCCACACGCAACCTTCCGCGTCCACGGTCGAGCCGTCGGGAAACGCGGGCGCGCGGGTGGTCGCGAACACGCGCTTCCCGCTCGCGGTTCCGGAGTCGGGGTCGAAGTCGTAGGCGAAGATCGTATAGAGAAGAGAGTCGGCGAAGTACATCGTCCGCCCGTCGGGGCTCCACGCGAGGCTGTTGGGGATCGAGATGCCGGAATCGACCGTGACGAACCGGCCGCGTCCGTCGACCCGGTACAACACGCCTTCCGGGGCGCGTGTCACGTTGTGCATCGTTCCCACCCAGAAGCGTCCCTGCCGGTCGCACCGCCCGTCGTTGAAGCGATGTCCCGGTATGCGGGTGGGCGCGGCGGCGAAGGTCTCCAGCGCCTGCGTCGCAGGGTCGAACAGCGCAAGGCCCTCGGGAAGCGCGACGAGCAGCCGGCCGTCGGCGCACAGCGCGATCGATCCGACAAGATCGGGCACGGGCCAGGTATCCACGCGCGCGCTGGCGTAATCGAGACGGCGGATCGCCGGCCGGCGGACATCGACCCAGTACAGCGCCTGGTCGACCTCGCTCCACAAAGGACTTTCGCCCAGGATGTCGATCTGCCCGCCGATACGCTCGAGCGAGGTCATCGGGGGGAACGGGGACGGACCGCGCTCTCTCCGATGGCGGGCAAGCCGCGGCTGCCGCGGAAATCGAAAAGGGCCACGTGTCTCGGAGAACGGCTGGGATGAGGGTCGCCGGATTTTCGCCGGCTTGGCGCGGGGTGGGGTATTGGAATTTCGGCAAGTACGCCTTCGTCGCGAGCGAAGGCGGCGCGACCCGCATCGGCGGTTGTGCTCCGAGGGCGCTGGCACTTGCCGGGTCTTCGCGGAATGCGAAGGCGTGATTGCCCAAATTCCAATTCCGACCGCAGGTTCTCCCGACGTAGCATCCTGATCGTCAGAAAGAGGTCGCAGCGAGGCGCGGGTGCATAGCAGTCGGCCGATCGCTCGCGAATGAATGCCGGGGGCGCTCGCCGAGGAGCGCCGAGGAGGAGTGCTAGATGTTCGATTCATTGTCGCCCGCGAAGCTGTTTTCGCTTCAGGGCAAGGTCGCGCTGATCACCGGCGGCGCGGGGGGAATCGCTTCGGGGCTGTCGCGCGGATTTGCCGCGGCGGGCGCGCGGCTCATCCTCGCCGACCGCAGCGACGCGGTCGCCACGCGCGTCGAAGAGCTGCAGGGCGCAGGCGCCGACGCGACGGCGCTCCAGTTCGACATCACCGACTCGGCTGCGGTCGAGGGCGCGTTCACCGACATCGCGCGACGCTTCGGCCGGCTCGACGTGCTGGTGAACAACGCCGCGATCATCGTGCGCAAGCCGTTCCTGGAGCTCACCACGGAAGACTGGAAGCGCGTGATCGACATCGATCTCACGGCGTGCTTCACGGTCGCGCAGCAAGCAGCGCGGATGATGGTCGCCCAGCGCGCGGGCCGCATCATCAATCTGAGTTCCATCATGAACCACGTGTCGCGGCCGAATTTGGTCCCGTACGTGACGTCGAAGGGAGGGCTCGCCGCATTCACGCGCGCTCTCGCGGCCGATCTCGGAGGGACGGGCGTCACCGTCAACGCGCTCGCACCCGGCTACACGGCGACCGAGTTCTCGCAGGCGGGCAACAAGGAGTTCCACGACTTCATTCGCGACTGGACGCCCGCGCGCCGCTGGGGGACGCCAGACGACATGGTGGGTGCGGCGGTGCTGCTTGCCTCGGACGCCGGCGCCTACATCAATGGCACGGTGCTGTATGTCGACGGCGGGTTCCTCGCCGTGACGCGCTGACGCTACTTCACGCCATGAGCAGCATGCCCAACCCGGACGACGCGACGCCGCTGACCGCGGGCTCGCCGCTGTCGGCCTCGCTCGACGAAGCGGAAGGCGTCCCGCCCGCCGCTGCGGACACCGCCGCGCCTGCCGACGTCCGCATTCGCCTCGCGCACCGCCGCTGGTTCATCGCGCTGCGCTCGTTCGCCGCGTTCATCGCCGTCTGGTATCTCATGTTCCTGTGGAACGGCAACCCGATCCAGTTACCTTCGCCGCTGCGGGTGGCCAACGCCATCTGGCAGCTCGCGATCGACGGCGAGCTCTTCGAGCACGCGGGGATCAGCACATCGCGACTCGTCGTCGCGCTCATCGTCGCCACGGTGGTCGCCGTGCCGCTCGGCTTCGCGATGGGCCTTTACCGCACGGCCGACAAGCTGATCGATCCGATGGTGGAGCTCCTGCGGCCGATCTCCGGTATCGCCTGGATTCCACTCGCGCTGTTCATTTTCGGCGTCGGCAACGTGCTGCCCGTGTTCATCATGGTCTACGTCGCGTTCTTTCCGCTGCTGCTCAACACGGTCTCCGGCGTGCGCAATGTCGACCCGCGTCTGGTCAGCGCGGCGCGCACGATGGGCGTGCATGGCTGGCCGTTGATGCGGCAGGTCATCGTGCCCGGGGCGCTGCCCACGATCATGGTCGGCTTCCGGCTTGCGTTCGCCGGTGCGTGGGCCGCGGTGATCGCCGCCGAGCTGATCGGCGCGCCGAGCGGTCTCGGATTCGCCATCGAGTGGTACCGCCAGCTCCTGATGAGCCCGAAGGTGTTCGGTTTCATCGCGATCATCGGCGTGGTCGGCTATCTGTGCGACCTCGCGCTGCGCGCGTTGCAGCGACGGCTCACGCCGTGGGCCGAAGGGACGGGATTGTCGTGACCACGGATGCAGCACCGGCCGCGCTTTCCGGCGCACGCTGGACGGGCTTCCTGCAGGCGATGCTCCTGCCGGTCGTATTCGTCGTGGCGTGGCAGTTGCTCGCCCTGACGTTTCCCCCGGAGTCGCCGGCGCCTTCGCCCGCGCACGTGGTCAGGACTTTCGTCGACCTCGTGACCACCGGCGGATTGGTGCAGGCCACCGCGCAGAGCCTCGGCCGTGTGGTGATCGGCTTCCTGTTCGCATTGATCTCGGGCGTGGCGCTCGGCGCGCTCATGGGCTCGAGCGAGCGCGTCAAGGACAACCTCGATCCGATCATCGAATCGTTCCGCCCGATCGCTCCGATGGCGCTGCTGCCGATGGCCATTCTCTGGTTCGGCACGGGCACGGCGCCTTCGCTGTTCATCGTCGCCTACGCCGCGTTCTTCCCCTTGCTGCTCAATACGATCCACGCGGTGAGCAGGGTCGACCGCAAGCTCGTGCTCGCCGGCATGACGATGGGCATCCCGCGCTCGACGATCCTGAGCCGCATCATCCTGCCCGCGGCGCTGCCGGGCGTGCTTCTCGGCGCCCGTCTTGCGATGGGTGTGGCGTGGACCGCGATCATCGCCGCCGAGCTCGCCGTCGGCGCCAAGTCGGGCGTGGGCGGCACATCGGGCGGCATCGGCCAGATGATGTTCGTGTTCTACGCGTACAGCGTCGACTTGAACGGGATCGTGGTGTGCATGATCGTCGTCGGGGTCGTCGCGCTCCTGATCGATCGCCTGTTCCGCTTCGCCGAGCATCGCCTGATGCCCTGGAGACATCGATGAAGACAGCACCTGCCACGCCCAAGCTCAAGCTCACCAACGTCTCGAAGCAGTTCGTGGCGCCGTTGACGGGCCATCGCACGCTCGCCGTCACGGGCGTCGACCTCGAGATCAACGCCGGCGAGTTCGTATGCGTCGTCGGGCCCTCCGGCTGCGGCAAGTCGACGGTGCTCAATCTGATCGCGGGACTCGACACGCCGACGACGGGAACGATCGAAATGGACGGCGCTCCGATCCGCGGTCCGGGTGCCGAGCGCGGCGTCATGTTCCAGGACTACGCGCTGATGCCTTGGCAGACCGTGCGCGACAACGTCGGCTTCGGACTGCGCCACGGAACTCCCGGGAGGAACTTCTCGCCCGACGAGCGCGAGGCGCGCATCAGCGAGCACGTCGAGCTCGTCGGCCTCAAGCGCGCGGAGAAGAAGTACCCGCATCAGCTCTCGGGCGGAATGCGCCAGCGCGTGGCCCTCGCGCGCCTGCTCGCGAACGGCCCCGACGTCCTGCTGATGGACGAGCCGCTGGGCGCGCTGGACGCACAGACGCGGTTGATTCTGCAGGTCGAGCTGCTTCGTATCTGGGGCGAGACGTTGCCGCGCGAGAAGCGCAAGACCGTCATCTTCATTACGCACGAGATCAGTGAAGCGGTGTTCCTCGCCGACCGCGTCGTCGTAATGAGCAACAACCCCGGGAGCGTGAAGTCGGTGGTCCCGATCGACCTGCCGCGACCGCGCGCCGAGGCCGTGCGCTCGCATCCGGTGGCGGAGCAGATCTGGGGAATGATCAAGGACGAGGCTTACCGGGCAATCGCATGACTTCGAGCCGTCGCGCGCCGGCCCGGTCTCACGGGTCGATCGCGGCGAGCAACGATGGACGATCCCTACGAGGCGGGAATACCTATGACCAAACGGAGAAATTCATGAGCGACATTTCCAATGGCGGTTTCGACGAGATGCGCCGCCGCATCGTTCTGGGCGGCATCGCCGGCACCGCCGTTGCGGGCGCCAGCCTGCTCGGTGCGCCCTACATCGCACGGGCGCAGGGCGCAAAGCAGGCGGTCAAGGTTTCCGTTGGCCGCATTCCCTGGGCCGCCGGCAACTCGCCGGTCACGCAGCACATGATCAACAACAAGCTCTTCGAGAAGCGCGCCGCCGAGTTCGGGTACGACGTGACCATCGACTGGCGCGACTACCCGACCGCGATGCCGATGGTCGAGGCGATCGTCGGATCCAACCTGGACATCGGCATGTGGGGCAACACGCCGATCATCCGCTCGATCGCGGCGGGCCTGCCGATCAGCCTGATGGCGGTCGGCGAAGGGCACCTGCGCTTCCTGATCGCCACCCGCAAGGGCTCGCCGATTCGCACGCTCCAGGACCTGAAGGGCAAGACGGTCGGCGTGCAGCTCGGCGGCGATCCCTACAACGCGCTCACCGCCATGCTGCGTTACGAGCTTGGCAGCCCGGACGTCAAGGCGCACAACATCAAGCTGATCAACACGACCACGCAGGCGATGTCGGCGACCGTGCCCGCGGGCATGGATGCCTCCTGCTGCATCTACCCCGCGTTTCTCGCGGCGCAGAGCACCGGGACCGTCGGAATCATGAACTCCTTCGGCTACACCGAGGACTATTACGACGGACCGCTCGGGAAAGGCGCCGGGCACATGCTTCCGTCGGTGAAGAAGGCCGCTTTCTACCCAGATGGCTACTACCTCCACCGCTCGTTCTGGATTGTCAACAACGCGCTGCTTGACAAGCACCCGAACCTCGCGGTGGCGTACCTCATGGCGCAGCAGGAAGCCGTCGTCGCGCTGACCGCGATGGATCCGGGCAAAGTCTCGCAGCTCGTCAAGGACTACTGGAAGCTCGACGCCGAGCAGGGCGCGAAGGCCGTCAAGGACGAGGTGCTGTTCATCCGCGGCTGGTCGTGGGCCACCGAGAGCGACGCGCGCGCGGTGCTCGAGACGTCGAAGTACCTCGTGGACAGCAAGGTCATCGAGCAGCCCCTGACCTGGAAGCAGGTGAAGGGCGCCTTCGAGCGAACGGCGCCGCTCGCGAAGCAGGCGTACGAGCGCCTCGGATCGAAGCCCGCCGCGGCCGAATTCACGCGCACCGACGCCAAGGATCTGCGCGGCGTTCCGGTCTGGGACATGAGCAAGTGGACGGACAAGACCTGATTGGCGTTGCTGCCCGATCAGTCGCCTCGCTTGAGCACATGAACAACGTCTTCACGTTTCGCAACCTAACCTTCGATTATCAGAGAGAGAGATCATGAAAGTCGGATTCATCGGTGTCGGCGTCATGGGCGGGCCCATGGCGGCCAACATTCTCAAAAAGGGCCATCAGCTCACCGTCTACGACCTCGACTCGGCCGCGGTCAAGCGATTGACCGACCAGGGCGCGAAAGCTGCGTCATCGCCGAAGGAAGTCGGCGCCGCGAGCGAGATCGTCGTCACGATGCTGCCCGAGCCGCACCACGTCAAGGAAGTGGTTCTCGGCAAGAACGGCGTCGCCGAAGGGTTGAAGCCCGGCGGCGTCGTGATCGACATGAGCACCATCGACCCGTACACCTCGCAGGACGTCGGCGCCGAGCTCAAGAAGAAGGGCATCGACATGGTCGACTCGCCCGTGGGCAAGACGTCCGAGCACGCGGCGAGCGGAACGCTGACGCTGATGGTCGGCGGTGATCCGAAGGTGATCGAGAAGGTGAAGCCCGTTCTCAACTGCATGGGAACGGACACGTACTACTGCGGCGGCCTCGGCATGGGCCATGCGATGAAGATCACGAACAACCTGCTCGCGACGACCATCATGGCCGCCAACACCGAGGCGCTCGCCATCGGCGCGAAGTGCGGGCTGACGCTCGAGCTCATGATGGAAGTGATGAAGACGACGATGGGCAACAACGCGCAGCTCTACGTGGCGATGCCGAAGAAGGCATTCAAGGGCGACGACAGCCCGGGCTTCATGGTCAAGCTGGCGGGCAAGGACGTGCGCCTCGCGGTCGAGCTCGCCCGCAAGCAGGGGTTCGAGCCGTACGTCGGCGCCGGCGCGCAAGCGACGCTGGATCGCGCGGCCAAGATGGGCTACGCCGAGCGCGACACCGCGGTGCTGATGTTCATCCGCGAAAAGGAGCTCGGCATCAAGGTGCGCCCGGCTTCGGGCAGCTGAGGCGATTCGGAGCGCGGCATTCTCAACATCGAACGAGGTCTAGCGCCATGACCGCCTATTTCATCAACGACATGGAAGTTACCGACCCGCAACTGCTGGAGGAATACAAGAAGCTTTCGCCGCAGACGGTCGCGCAATACGGCGGCCGCTTTCTCGCCCGCGGCGGCCGTTGCGAGACCCTGGAAGGCCATTGGGTTCCCAAGCGGCTGGTCATCATCGAATTCCCGAGCCTCGAGCAGGCCAAGGCATGGGCCGACTCGCCCGAGTACGCGCCGGCGAAGCGATTGCGGCACAAGGCTTCCAGGTCCAATATCGTCGTCGTCGAAGGCTCCCCCAAGGCGTAGCGACATGGAAACCACGACTTCCATCAGCGCAGCGGGATCCGGCAACCCCAAGATCTCGTTCGTCGGCGTGCAGAAGCGCTATCCCGGCAAGAGCGGACAAGGCGAGGGAACGCTCGCCCTCGACTCCTTCGATTTCGAACTGGCGCCGGGCGAAATCGTCTCGATCGTCGGGCCGACGGGGTGCGGCAAGTCAACGGCGATGAACGTTCTCGCCGGCTTCGAGCAACCGTCGTCCGGCTCGGTGAGCGTGGACGGGAAGGTGGTGACCGCACCCGGGTCCGATCGCGGCGTGGTGTTTCAGCAGCCTTCGCTCTTTCCCTGGCTGAGCGTGTTGTCCAACGTCGTGCTCGGCGTGAAATGCCGCGGCGTGGCGCCCGAGGACTACGAGCCGCGCGCGTTGCGGCTCCTGGAAGAGGTCGGGCTCAAAGGCTTCGAGCGCCACTATCCGTACCAGCTCTCCGGCGGCATGCAGCAGCGCGTCCAGATCGCCCGGGCACTGATCAATGAGCCGGATATCCTGCTCATGGACGAGCCGTTCGGCGCGCTGGACTATCAAACGCGGCTGCTCATGCAGAAGCTTCTGCTCCGCCTCTGGGCGCACTTCCGGCCGACCATTCTGTTCATCACGCACGATGTCGGCGAAGCGGTCTTCATCTCCGATCGCGTCATCGTGATGACCAAGCGGCCCGGCCGTGTGAAGAAGGCGGTGCACGTGCACGCACCGAAGCCCCGCGATTACGAGTTTCTCGGTTCGCCGGAATTCACCCACCTCGAGCACGAGCTGGTCGTTGCCGTGCAAGGCGAAGTCGAGGGAGAAGCGGCGGTCGCTGGCCATTAGGCAAGAGGAGGAAAGCGATGAAGCCAGATATATGCCGGCGCGCCGCCGCCGTTGCCTGCGCAGCGTTGCTCTGCGGCGCCGCCAGTGCGCAGCCGGCGACCGCGCCTCTCGAATTCAACTACGGCATCCCCACCGCCGATCACGTGACGGTGTTCGTGGCGCAGGACCTGAACCTGTTCGAGAAGGTTGGGCTCAAGCCCAAGTTCTTCTACTTCCAGTCGGGCGCGCCGCTGCTCGCGGGCCTGAAGAGCGAAAGCCTGGACGTCGTCACCGCCGGGCTCGCGCTCACCTTCGCGATCGGGCAGAAGATTCCGCTCAAGTTCATCTTTTGGGAAGCCAACAACGCGGCCGGCGAAGGGCTCGTGGTCGATCCCAAGTCGGGCATCAAATCGTACAAGGACATCGCCAAGGCGAAGACGATCGGCGCGGCGTCGGGCACCTGCGCGCAGGTGTCGCTATACCTGATGGCCAAGAAGATCGGCGTGGACTACGCGAGCCTCAACGTCGTCAACATTCCGGCGCCTCTCTTCCGCAACTCGTTCCTGAGCGCATCGATCGACGCGGGAGTGGCGTGGCCTCCGTACTCGTTGCAGCTGCAGGCGGAAGGATTCCCGATCGCGAGCTTCGACGAAGAGTACACACCTCCCGGCGGCGCATGTCCCGGTCTGACGGCTGCGCGCCCCGCGTTCCTCAAGCAGCATCCCGAGATCGGCGTGAAGCTCCTCCAGGTCGAAGCGCTCGCGCGAGAGGCGATCGAAAAAAACCCGCAGGTAGGCGTCGACGCGTTCGTGAAGCACCTGTCAGTGACGCCCGAGGTGGCCAAGGCGACGCTGGCGCGCGAGTGTTGCGGTCGCGTACCGAGCTTCGCCGACCAGCTCGATCCGAAGTCGCCGTATTCGATGACGGCGAAGGAAGGCGGTCTCGCGGGCAAGCTCCAGCTCGCGAGCGACGTTCTCTATACGACCAAGGCGATTCCCGAGCGCATTCCACTCGCCGACATCCAGGATGCAATCGATCCGACGTATCTGCGTGAATACATGAAAATGTCCGGAAAGTGAGGGCGATATGACCATGCCCAATATCGCAATCGAGTCCGCGGCGAAGTCGGCGGTCAACGAGACGAAAGCGAGGCCTCCGCGCAGGGAGATTCCCGACGTCGCCTACTCGGTAGGCGCCATCGTGCTGCTTCTCGTGGTGTGGTTCGTGCTGTCGCGCTCGAGCTTCATCAAGCCGGGCTATCTCCCCACGCCCGAGGACCTCGGGACGACGTTCGTGGACCTGGTCAAGAACGGCTATCAGGGTCGACCGCTGCTCGAGCACATCGGCATCAGCCTGTTTCGCTCGGTGACGGGGTTCGTCCTCGGCGTGCTGGTCGGCGTTCCGCTCGGCCTGCTCACCGGGTACAGCCGTCGCGCCGGCGCGATGGTCTCCCCGATCATGGCATTCATCCGGCCGATTCCTCCGATCGCCTTCATTCCCATGGCCGTCCTGTATTTCGGGCTGGGCGAGCTCGGCAAGATCGTGTTGATCTTCTTCGTGTCGTTCACGTACGTGCAGGCCAATGCGCAGGCCGGGGCGGCCAATTTTCCGATCGCGTACCGGCGGGCCGCACAGTCGCTCGGACTGACCCGAGCGCAGACGTTCTTCCACATCGTGCTGCCGGGCGCTCTGCCGCAGATCTTTACCGGGCTCAAGGTCGCGCTGGCGTTGAGTTGGGCGGTGGTCGTTGCTGCCGAGCTGGTAGGCGCGCAAAGCGGCCTCGGATTCATGATCTCCGATGCCGCGCTTCTGTTCCGCATTCCCGTCGTCTTTATCGGCATCGCCTTCATAGGCGTCATCGGCTTGCTGCTGAACATGACGCTCAATCTCGCCGAACACCGCATCGTCCATTGGAAAGGGCGCTAACCGTGTCCCTTGGAGAAGCCATGAAACGTCTCGCATCACTGCTTGCCGCATTGCTCTTGCCGGTCCTGCCGGTCTCGTCCCAGGCGCAAGGCGGCGCGCCGCTGGAGTTCAACTACGGCTACACGACCGCGGATCACATCAATCTGTACGTGGCCCAGGATCTGA
>Ga0335080_10002882_pt1 | contig 17304 bp, 13 predicted proteins | sample Lox_Sample_34_FD_206720 | JGI IMG/M metagenome (GOLD analysis project Ga0335080, IMG submission 206720) | Soil microbial communities from Loxahatchee National Wildlife Refuge, Florida, United States - Lox_Sample_3.4 | ecosystem: Environmental > Terrestrial > Soil > Wetlands | place: USA...
TCCTGAACGGCCAGGTGTACTGGGTCACGTCGGGCGGGATCTCCACGGTCCCCGCCCCGTGGTTCGGCTCCCCGCCGGTCGTCCTGAACGGCTTCACGCTCCTCAACCTGACCCTTCCGCCGACCACGACCCTGACGAATGTCGTCTTCATGCTGAACGGGGGGAGCGTCGTCGCTTCGGACTTCGTCACGGCCACGACACCGTAGCCGGGAGACGTCCTGTAGCGCCGTCCAACCGGCGGGGCGCCCGCGAGGGCGTCCCGCCGGCCCGTCCGGCCGAGACGGACCTTCGACAAGGAGAGGCCGCATGAAGGGAAGACGCTGGCTGGCGGCGGTGTTGGCACTGGCCTGCAGCACCGGCTGCCAGCGTGGGGCCGGGCCCGGCGGAGCCCCTGCCGAGAAGCGGGCCGCGGCGCCGGCGGCGTCGGCCTCCCGGTCGTCGTTCGAGCCGCCCGCGGACGGGCGCCTCACCGCGGCCCAGGTGCAGATGTACGTCGCGGTCCGCCGCCGGGCCCTGGTCATGGCCAGGAGCGCTCCATCCGCCGTCGCTCCCGAGCGCCTGGCCGAGATCGCCGCATCCGAGCGCCGGGCGACGCGTGACCTCGGCCGGGACCTCGAGGAGTACCTGTGGGTGAGCGCGCGCGTCGCCGAGGCGAGCCGCGTCGACACCCGGACGCTCGGCGGCCTGGCCGGCGCGCTCCAGGCGGCGGCCAGGACCGGGCGCGAGCAGATCGTGGAGGGCGCCGCAGCGCGTTTGCCCGTCGCGCAGGGCCCGGCGGCTTCGGAGGAACCGGCGATCGCCTACAACCGCGGGCTCCTCGAGCAGCACCGCGCCGAGCTCGAGGCGGTCCTGCCGTCGCCCGTCCTGCCATCGACCGCTCCGCGGCCGGCGGTCTCCGACCCGAAGACCTGACGCCCGCCCGTCGGGCGCCGTCGACGGGCGGCGGAGCCAAAGGACGAGCGCTCGCCTCCTGGGCGGGCCGGGGGAGAAAGGCTCCGACGCGAAGTGGGCCTTAGAGTCGGCCCCGACGGAACCACGAGCGTCCAGCGAGAGCGCTCCAGAGGCCGGTCGCGTCCTGTCCGCGGACCGCCGTCTCGTCGTCGTGGCGGGCGAGAAGGAGCTCCTGGATTCCGCTGCGGATGAGGAAGCTGCCCTCGACCGAGAAGCCCGGCATCATCCGCCCGAGGTCGTGCTGACCGTGGCGCGGGGAAGGGCGCACGGCCTGCGGCGAGGCCTCGTAGGCGAGGCTGTCGCGGCCCACGATCCGGTAGCTAGTCGTAGTACTCCAGCCCCAGGTGCGTGATGAGTTCCTCGCCGCGAAGGTGGCGCAGCGTGTTCTTGAGCTTCATCAGCTGGATGAAGATGTCGTGCTCCGGGTAGAGACCGGGCGCCGTCTGCGGGCTCTTGAAATAGAACGACAGCCACTCCTGGACGCCGCCCATGCCCGCCCGCTTCGCGAGGTCGGCGAAGATGGCGAGGTCGAGCACGATCGGGGCGGCCAGGATCGAGTCCCGGCAGAGGAAGTCGACCTTGATCTGCATCGGGTAGCCCATCCAGCCGAAGATGTCGATGTTGTCCCAGCCCTCCTTGTTGTCGCCCCGGGGCGGATAGTAGTTGATGCGGACCACGTGGTGGATCTTCCCGTAGAGCTCGGGGTAGAGCTTCGGCTGCAGGATGTGCTCCAGGACGCCCAGCTTCGAGACCTCCTTCGTCTTGAAGGACTCGGGGTCGTCCAGCACCTCGCCGTCGCGGTTGCCCAGGATGTTGGTCGAGTACCAGCCGTTCATGCCGAGGAGGCGGGCCTTGAAGCCCGGGGCGAGGAGCGTCTTCATGAACGTCTGGCCGGTCTTGAAGTCCTTGCCCCCGATCGGCGTGCCCGTCCTCTTCGCGAGGTCCATCATGGCCGGGAAGTCGGCGGAGAGGTTCGGGGCCCCGTTGCAGTAGGGAATGCCCTCCTTGATCGCGCAGTAGGCGTAGATCATCGAGGGCAGGATGTCGGGGTGGCTCTCGTCGAGCCCCTTCTCGAACTTCTCGATCGACGAGTGGACGTCCCCCGCCTCGCGGTAGACCTCCGTCGAGCCGCACCAGACCATGACCAGCCGGTCGAGCCCCTTCTCCTTCCTGAACCGGGCGATGTCGGCCGAGACCTGCTCGGCCAGGTCGCGCTTCGACTTCCCCTTCTTGACGTTCGGTCCGCTCAGCTTCTTGACGTACTGCGGGTCGAAGACCGCCGGCCACGGCTTGATGCCCTCGAGGAAGGACTTCATCGGCTCGAGGTGCCGCGGCTCGAGCACGCCTGCCTTCCGAGCCGCCTCGTAGGCGGTGTCGGGGAACACGTCCCAGCCGGCGAACTCCATCTGGTCGAGGCCCGCCAGCGGCACGAAGTCCTTGACGAACGGCGAGCGCCCGTCCGTCCGCTTGCCGAGGCGGACCGTCCCCATCTGGGTCAGGCTGCCGATCGGCTTCGCCATCCCCCGTCGCGCCGCCTCGACTCCGGCCACGAACGTCGTCGCGACGGCCCCCATGCCCGGCAAGAGCACCCCGAGCCTCCCGCCCGCCGGCGCGATCGCGTGTTCCTTCCCTGCTGTCGTCATCTGCTCGCCTCCTGTGCCGCTCCTCGACGATGATGCCAAAACGGCATCCTAGCACGGGCACGCACGCCGCGTACCCGCGATGGGGAGCGGCCGCTTCGCCGCGTGCGGCGCCGCGGCTCAGGCGGGCGCGCCGAGCCGTCCGCTCTTCGCGAGGAACGCGAGCGCGGCGTCGGTCAGCTCACGGTCGTGGCGGGGTCCGACGAACCGTCCCTCCACGACGTGGTAGTGGAGGATGCCCGAGCGCGGCAGCCGGTCCTCGGTCTCGAACGAGTAGAACATCAGGATCCGGCTCTCGCGAGGCTGCCCGCTGTCGTCGAAGAAGCCGAAGTTGAGCTTTCTCATCGTCACGATGCCGCTTCGTCACCAACAGCGAGGACTCTTTCCGGGATCGCCGCCACGCGGGGCGCCACCGAATCTAGTGGCCGACCCCCGCGCTGTCAAGACTCCGCGCGACGGCCAACGACGCGGGTCCGCGACGAGCTCACCGACAGAAGCCGCGCCAGTCGCGGGGTTCGGGCACGCTCAGAAAACGCTTGAGGTGCGGTCGCGGAGCGTGACTTCGGTCGCTCCCCAGCCGCCGGCGAGAGCGGGGGCGTCCGAGAACGAGACGACCTCCGGCAAGGACGCCAGCACCCGTCTCACCGCGGCGCGCTGCACGCCGCGTCCGCGCCCGTGGACGAGGCGGAGGTGGAGGATCCCGCGCTCGCGGCACGCCCGCACGTACTCCCCGACCACCGACGGGATCTCCCGGGGATCGAACGGGTGGAGGTCCAGATCGCCGGTGACGGGGATCACGAACGGCTCGTCCGCTTCGCTCATCGGCCGCTCCGCCCTCCGCCGGCGGCGGTCTCGAAGAAGGCCGGCAGGTACTCGCTGTCGCCGAGCTCGAGCCGCTTGTAGGCCTTCCCGATCGCGTCCCACGCCGATCCGTCGGCCAGCGCGACCACCATCGGCCACGGCGAGACGCCGCGGAGCGGCGACCGCGGGGTGGGCGCCCACGCCCCGCCGAGCTGGCGCACCATCACCTCGCCCAGGTAGCAGCCGAGGACGAAGAGGGCCTCCGCCGCCCCTTCCCCGTCGACCCCCTCCTCGCGCAGCGAGTCAATGAGGGAGTCCACGAGCTCCAGGCTGCCCGGCGAGAAGTCGAGGTCGGCGTCGTACTCCTCGTGCGCGAGCTCGACCGCGATCTGCGCGTGGTCTCGGGCGTTCTCGGGGGACGCCGGGTAGCGCAGCTTGATCCTCAACGCCGCACCTCCTCTGCCTCGCGGCAGTCGGCCTCTCGGCCGCATCCGTCGAGCCGACGGACCGAGACGCGGTCCACCGCGGCATCGAGCCAGTATATGCGCTCGCCTCTCCCCCGCCGCGCGCGAGGGGAGCCCGCTCGTCCCGAGCCCTCGCGCGCAGTGCCGACGCCGAGAGAAGGGCGGCCGCCGGCGCCGATCGGACGTATGATGCGCGGCCATGACCCTCGAGAGCGTCTTCTTCCGGCTCGTCCTGGCCGTGCTGCTGGGGGCGATCATCGGGGTCGAGCGCCAGTGGCACCACAAGATCGCCGGCCTCAAGACCCACGCCCTTGTCACGACGGGCGCCGCCGCCTTCGCCGTCCTCTCGCAGCTCGGCCTCGGCCCGGGCGGCAGCCCGGTGCAGATCGCGGCCGGGGTCGTCACGGGGATCGGCTTCATCGGGGGCGGCGTCATCATGCGCCGAGGCGCGAGCGTGCAGGGCATCAACACCGCGGCCACGCTGTGGGCGGCGGGCGGCCTCGGCCTCGCCCTGGGCGGCGGCCACTACGGCGTCGCCTCCGCCCTCCTCGCCGCGATGCTGCTCGCCGAGATCCCCCTCCGCTCGCTCGCCCTGTGGATCGATCGCCGGTCAGGCCCGGCGAGGACGCTCGACCCCTACCGTCTCCTGGTCGACTTCGAGCCCTCCGCCGAGGAGGACGTCCGGGCCGCTCTCGCCCGTGCCTCCTCCGCGCAGGGCATCCTGTTCGCCGAGCACGGCGAGACGCGTGACGCCGCGGGGCTCGTCCTGCTCGAACTCCGGCTCCGCGTACCCTCGGCCCGTCCCGGCGCCCTCCGCGCCGTCGGCGCGTCCCTGGCCGCCCATCCCGGCGTCAAGCGGACGGAGTGGACCCGCTGCCCCGACGACGAGCACGAGTAGGCGAACGACCCTCGGCCCTCCGGCGGGCCCTCGGAGAGAACCCTCGCCGGAGGGGCTGAACGGCTCGGGAACGCCTACTGCCGGTCGTACACCGCGACGGACTTGAACGGCGAGCCCTGGGCGTCCGTCCCGCTCTGGGTCACGGTCAGCGTCTTCCCGTCCTTCGACACGGAGACGGTGGCGGTGACGACCGCCTTCCCGCCCTTCTTCCAGACGTTCTCGTAGCTGTTGTCGTCGATCCGCTTCGGGCTGGCCGTGTCGGCCGACGGGTTGCCCTCCCAGGGCACGTCCTTGCCGTCGAACTTCGACGTGTACCCGCCGTGCATGGGCATCCCTTGGGCGTCGGTCCCGTCCGACGTGAGCTTGATGCCGGCGGGCGTCGCCTCGAACCGGAGCGCCTGCGCGCGGACGCTGGCCGACGCCTGCCTCGACTTCGCTGCGTTCAGCTTCCAGGTCCCGACCCAGTTCTCGCCGGCGACGGCCGACGAGCCGGCCATCCAGGCCACGGCGCAGACGAGCAAAGACCCGACGAACTCGTTCCTACGCATTCGAATGCCCCCTCTTCCAGATGGACGCGTCACCCGACGAGCAGTCGGGTGACGCGAATCCCGGGGAACGGCTCCCGGGACCTAGTGAGGCCGCGACCCGTGATGCCCGGAGCGACCCTCGTCCGCCGGGTCGGAGTCTCCCGCCTTCTTGCCGTCGTCGTCGGATCGGGCCATGACCAGGACATCGACCACCTTCCGTCCGACGGGCGAGCCGAGGCCGGTCGTGGCGTCCCATCCCGGCCGGGACACGAAGCCCCGGACTGGAACGAGGTTCCCGTCGGAGTCCGTCTCCGAGACCGAGTTGTTGCCGGAGACGACGTCGTGGAAGACCTTCGCGTAGAGGCCCTTCGAATCGGCCGTGTCGTAGAGCGCCGAGTTGGCGAACCCGAGGCTCCTCCGCGCCTTCTGATCCGCGATCGTGCTGAGCGCCGCCCACTGCGGAGAGCCGGAGCTCGTCCCGCCGAAGAGCCACACGTCGCCGGCCCAGAAGACGAGCACGCCGTGATAGATGGCCGCGTTGTAGGCGACGTCGGGGACTCCGCGCCCCCGGAAGCGCACGCTCTGCACCTGGTAGAAGGGCTTCCGGAACAGCACGCTCCGCCCCCCGCCGGTCGCCGCGTTGTCGGTGTCGAACTCGTTCCACGCGACCTCGCTCTGGTACGTTCCGGGCGCGGGGCTCGTGGAGGGGTCGCAGCCGAGGACGGTGAAGCAGTAGTCCGAGGCGTGGAGCTCGGTGCCGCCCACCGCCGTGACGAGGGGGTCGCTGGCCGGCGACGACGCCGCCCGAACCCACGACTTCCCGTCGCAGGTCGGCTGGGCCGCGCCCTCGTCGCCGGACGACGCGAAGAGGGCGATGTGCTTGCGCGTCGCCTCCTGGAAGAGCCGGTGCTGCGCCTCGGCCAGGTCCGAGTCCATGCAGCTCTCGTTCTCGCCGAAGCTCTGGGAGATGACGTCGCCGAGGCGGTTGTCGATGGCGTACTTCGTCGCGCTCAGGAGGTCGGCGTCCTCGTTGGACTTCGCGAGCACGAGGACGACCTTGGCGCCGGGAGCGATGGCGTGAGCCCACTCCACGTCCAGCGTGATCTCCCCCGACCACCCGACCATGTTGCCGTCGCTCGGATCGAACGGCGTGAGGCCGTCCGGGGCGACCTGGGTGAAGAACGTGGACCGGTCGGGCAGGCCGTAGTTCTCGTCGAACGCGTCGAGGTCGTCGGGCAGGGTCGGGCTCTGGAAGGCGTCGATGATCACGATGGTGCGGCCCGTCCCGTCGTAGCCCTTGTCGACCAGCGTGTCGAGGTCGTACGCGCGCCGGATCTGGAAGGGGTCGTAGCAGACGACCCCCGGCGTCTGGCCGACCTGGCAGGTGAACAGGAACTGGGGAGTGCCGCTGCCCGGGCTCGCCACCTCGGACCGGACCGCCTGGGGTCCGATGGCGAGGAAGGGCGACGCGGTGTGCCGGCCGCCGTGCGGACGTGCGGGAACCGTCCCCATCGCGATGGCGAGCACGACGAGCCCGGCCCCGGCCGTCTTGAGCTTCATCTGTCCCTCCGATAGCTTGGGTGCACGTGATCCTTCTCGAACCTCTCCCGTCGAGAGCCTTCGCCTGGTGCTTCGTGGAGGGCCGCTATCCTAGTGCGCGATCCGGTCCTTGGCAAGGGATTTCCGCGGGACGGCCCGCTCGCGCCGGGGCACCGGCTTCCCACGAATGGCGCCCACGCAAGGGCGAGAGATCAGGCGCCGGCGGGGTCGTAGCCGAGGTTCGGTGCCAGCCAGCGCTCCACCGCCCGCAGGTCCATGCCCTTGCGGCGGTGGTAGTCGAGGACCTGGTCGCGGCCGATCGGCCCGAGGGCGAAGTACCGGGACTGGGGGTGGGCGAAATAGAAGCCACAGACGGAGGCGGCGGGCCGCATCGCGAACGTTTCGGTCAGGTGGATGCCCGCCCGGTCCTCGCCCCCGAGAAGGTCGAAAAGGAGTCGCTTTTCGGTGTGGTCCGGGCAGGCCGGATAGCCCGGGGCCGGCCGGATGCCGCGATACTTCTCGCGGATGAGGTCCTCGATCGAGAGCTTCTCGCCGGCCGCGTATCCCCAGTCCGCGCGGGCCTTCTCGTGGAGCCACTCGGCGAGCGCCTCGGCCAGGCGGTCGGCCAGCGCCTTGACCATGATCGCGGCGTAGTCGTCGTGCTCCCGCTCGTGGCCGGCCACGAGGTCGTCGGCGCCGAGGCCGGCCGTGACCGCGAAGGCACCGATCCAGTCGCGGAGCCCCGTCTCGCCGGGGGCCACGAAGTCGGCCAGCGCCTGCGCCGGCTCCGCCTCGCCCTTGTCCGACTGCTGGCGCAGCGTGTGAAGCGTGCCGAGGCGGCCCGTCCGTGACCCGTCGGCGTAGATCTCGATGTCGTCGCCCGCCGCGGCGGCGGCGAAGAAGCCGTAGACCGCCCGCGCCTTCAGCCGGCCGTCCCGGACGAGGCGCTCCAGCATCCGCTGCGCGTCGTCGAACAGCTCCCGCGCCTTCGCCCCCCAGTCGGGGTTCTCGAAGATGCGGGGATACGTCCCCCGTAGCTCCCACGCGGAGAAGAACGGCGTCCAGTCGACGTACGGAACGAGATCGCGAAGCGGCACGTCGGGCAGCTCACGCACGCCGTGGAAGGCGGGCTGCGGGGGCGCGTAGGCCTTCCAGTCGATCTTCGTCCGCCGCCGCCGCGCCTCCTCGAGGGACACGAGCGCCCTCTCGGCGCGCCTCGCCGCGTGCTCGCTCCGCAGCCGCTCCTGCTCGCGGCGGTTCTCGCCGTCGAAGGCCGGCCGCCTCTCCGCGCTCTTCAGCTGGCTCACCACGCCGACCGCGCGCGACGCGTCGAGGACGTGCACCACGGGCCCCGCGTAGGCGGGGGCGATGCGCACCGCCGTGTGGGCCCGGCTCGTCGTCGCGCCGCCGATCAGGAGGGGCACCGTGAGGCCTTGCCGCTCCATCTCGCGCGCCACGTGCACCATCTCCTCGAGGGAGGGCGTGATGAGGCCGGAGAGGCCGACGAGGTCGGCGCCCGACTCCCTCGCCGCGGCCAGGATCCGGTCCGCCGGGACCATCACCCCGAGGTCGACGACCTCGTAGTTGTTGCAGCCGAGGACGACGCCGACGATGTTCTTGCCGATGTCGTGGACGTCCCCCTTGACCGTGGCCATCACGATCTTCGCTTCGGCCCGGGACCCGCTCGCCTCCTTCTCCGCCTCCAGGAACGGCGTGAGGTACGCGACCGCCTTCTTCATCACGCGGGCGCTCTTCACCACCTGGGGCAGGAACATCTTGCCCGAGCCGAAGAGGTCGCCGACCACGTTCATGCCCGCCATGAGCGGACCCTCGATCACCGACAGCGGCCGGCCGAGCTTCTGCCGCGCCTCCTCGGCGTCCGCCTCCACGAACTCGTCGATCCCCCGCACGAGGGCGTGGGAGAGCCGCTCCTCGACGGTGCTCTTCCGCCAGGCGTCCTCGACGACCGGCCCCTTCTCCCGCTCCCCCACGGTCTGGGCGAACGCGATGAGCCTCTCGGTGGCGTCCGGCCGGCGGTTCAGGAGCACGTCCTCGACCCGCTCGAGCAGATCCTTCGGGACCTCCTCGTAGACTGCGAGCTGGCCGGCGTTCACGATGCCCATGTCCAGACCGGCCTGGATCGCGTGGTAGAGGAAGGCCGCGTGCATCGCCTCCCGCACCGGATTGTTGCCGCGGAAGGAGAACGAGACGTTCGAGATCCCGCCGCTGACCTTGGCCAGGGGGAAGGACTCCTTGAGCCGGCGCGTCGCCTCGACGAAGGCGATCCCGTAGTCGGCGTGCTCCTCGATCCCCGTCCCCACGGTGAGGACGTTCGGGTCGAAGACGACGTCCTCGGCCGGGAAGCCGATCTCCTCGGTGAGGATCCGATGGGCCCGCGAGAGGATCGCGACCCGCCGCTCGGCGGTCGTCGCCTGGCCCTCCTCGTCGAAGGCCATCACCACGACGCCGGCCCCGTACCGCCGGATGCGCCGAGCGTGCTCCCGGAAGACGTCCTCGCCCTCCTTGAGCGAGATCGAGTTGACGACGCCCTTGCCCTGCAGGCACTGGAGCCCCGCCTCGATCACCCTCCAGTCGGAGGAGTCGACCATGATGGGCACGCGCGCGATGTCGGGCTCGGCGGCGAGCAGGTTCAGGAACGTCCGCATCGCCCGGGCCGAGTCGAGGAGCCCCTCGTCCATGTTCACGTCGAGGATCTGGGCACCGCCCTCGACCTGCTGCCGCGCGACCTTTAGAGCCTCTGGATACTGCCCCGCCCGGACGAGCTTCGCGAACCGCGGCGACCCCGTGACGTTCGTGCGCTCGCCCACGTTGACGAAGTTGGAGTCGGGCCGGATCACGAGCGGGTCGAGGCCGGAGAGCCGGGTCAGCCGCGGCACCTCCGGGCGTGCGCGCGGCGCCACGCCGCGGACCGCCTCGGCGATCCTCCGGATGTGCGCGGGCGTCGTCCCGCAGCAGCCGCCGACGACGTTCACGAAGCCGGCCCGCGCCCACTCGCCCAGGCTCGAGGCCATCGAGTCGGGCGTCTCGTCGAAGCCGCCGAAGGCGTTGGGCAGGCCCGCGTTCGGGTAGGCGCTCACGAAGCAGGGGGCGAGGCCCGAGAGCTCCTCGAGGTGCGGCCTCATCTCCTTCGGGCCGAGCGCGCAGTTGATCCCGACGCCGAGGAGGCCCGCGTGCGATACCGAGATCCAGAAGGCCTCGACGCCCTGGCCGGAGAGGTTGCGGCCGGAGAGGTCGGTGATCGTGACCGAGGCCACCACCGGCCGGCGGGTGCCGCGCTCCTCGAAGGCCCGCTCGATCGCGAAGAGCGCCGCCTTCGCGTTCAGGGTGTCGAAGGCGGTCTCCACGAGGAGGAGGTCGACCCCGCCCTCGAGGAGGCCGAGCGCCTGCTCGCGGTACGCCTCCTCGAGCTCGGCGAAGGTCACGGATCGCGCGCCGGGGTCGTTCACGTCGCGCGACAGCGAGGCCGTCTTGTTCGTGGGCCCGAGCGACCCGGCCACCCAGGCGACGCGCTCCTCTTCTTCCGCCATCACGGCGTCGACGGCCCTTCGCGCGGCCCGGGCGGCGGCGAGGTTGATGTCGTAGGCGAGGCCTTCGGTCCCATAGTCGGCCTGCGAGAAGCGGTTGCCGTTGAAGGTGTTCGTCTCCACGACGTCGGCCCCCGCCGCCAGGTACTCGCGGTGGGCGGCCTCGATCACGTCCGGCCGGCTGAGGTTCAGGAGCTCGTGATCGCCTTTCACCTCGCGGGGCCAGCCCTTCAGGCGCTCGCCGCGGTAGTCCGCCTCCGTCAGGCCGCGGCTCTGAAGGAGCGTCCCCATGGCCCCGTCGATGACGAGGATCCGCCGCTCCAGCTCGCGCAGGAGGGCTTCGTAGCGGGGGCCGAGGTCCGCAGCCATAGCCTTCCAGTCTAGCAGGCCGCGCCCAGCCGATGCTCCGGCGATCCCGCAGCAGAGCCTGTCGACCGCGTGGGCGCCGATGTGCCGAGGAGCCGGTTGGGCCAAGATGGGCCGGGGCTCGTTCCGAGCGCGGGCCACGCGGGAGGACGCCATGGCACTCTGGGACGGGTCGCGGGGCCTGAGGAGTCGCGCACGCGGACTCTGGAGCCGGTGGCCGACGCTGCGGAGCCAGCTCGTTCCCGGCCCGCGGGCGTGGGCGGGGGCGCGCCGTGGCGTCCTGCTCGTGGCGATCGGTCTCTTCGTCGCCTCGGTGTGGCCTCTCTTCGTCGTCCCCTCCTTCAACTGGACGGCGCTCCTCCCCGTCCTCCTGTTGCCGCTCGTCTCCGCTCTCGCCGGAGGCCTCCTCGTCCTGCTGAGCCGCCTGCTTTCGGCGCTGCCGCGCTCCTTCGTCTGGACGGTCGCCTCCGTGCTCACGGCGTTCACATTCCTCCTCGGCGGCGTGGGCAAGAAGGGCCTGTGGACCTCCGCGCTCTACGCCGTCGCCGCGGGCGCCCTCGCCGGCGCCGGGCTCGCGTCGCTCCTCTCCTCCGGCGGCCAGCGCCTGCGAGGCCTGCGCCGCGCTGTCGCCGTGAGCGGTGCCGCGCTCGGCACGGCCCTCCTCGCTCTCGGCGTCGGCTGGCTCGCCTGGAGCGGGCCGGCCGAGAGGGCGATCCCCGACGCCGCCCGCTCGTCGACCACGTCCGTGCCGGCTCTCGGCCTCCCCGACCCGGGCCGGCCCGGCCCCCACGCCGTGCGCGAGCTGACGTACGGTTCCGGCACCGACCGCCGCCGGCCCGAGTTCGGGTCGAAGGTGGGCCTGCGCTCGCGCTCGGTGGACGGCTCCCTCCTCGTCGAGCGCTGGAAGGGCGCGATCGGGTGGGCGCGCGAAGCCTACTGGGGCTTCGATTCGAAGCACCTGCCGCTGCAGGGCCGGGTGTGGTACCCGGAGGGCGACGGGCCCTTCCCCCTCGTCCTCATGGTCCACGGCAACCACCTGGCCGAGGACTTCTCCGACCCGGGCTACGCCTACCTCGGCCGGCTCCTCGCGAGCCGCGGGGTGGTCGCCGTCTCCGTGGACGAGAACTTCCTCAACAGCACGCCGTCCGACCTCCTCGCCTTCGACGACGGCTGGAAGGACGAGAACGACGCCAGGGGCTGGCTCCTCCTCGAGCACCTCCGGCAGTGGCGCGACTGGAGCCGCACCCCCGGGAACCCCTTCGCCGGCCGCGTGGACCTCGACCGGGTGGCGCTCGTGGGCCACTCGCGGGGCGGCGAGGCGGTGGCCGTGGCCGGCGTCTTCAACCGCCTGCCCTTCTACCCGGACGACGCGCGCGTCGCGTTCGACTACCGCTTCGGGATCCGCGGCGTCGCCGCGATCGCTCCCGTGGACGGGCAGTACAAGCCGGCCGGCGCGCCGACCCGGCTCACGAACGTCAGCTACTTCGTCCTCCACGGCAGCCACGACGGCGACATGCAGTCCTTCCACGGCCAGCGCGTCTTCGAGCGCGTCCGCTTCACCGACGGGGCCTCTCACTTCAAGGCCGGCCTCTACGTGCACCGGGCGAACCACGGGCAGTTCAACACGAGCTGGGGCCGGGGCGACTCGGGCGGCCTCGGCGACCGCTTCCTGGACCTTCGGCCCCTCCTGCCGAAGGAGGACCAGGAGAGGGTCGCCCGCGTCTTCCTGTCCGCGTTCGTCGAGGCGACCCTCCACGACCAGAGCGGCTACCGTGCCCTCTTCCGCGACCACCGGAGGGGCGCGGCCTGGCTGCCGAACGTCGTCTACCTCCAGCAGTACGAGGACACCGCCAGCCGCGTCCTCGCCGACTACGAGGAGGACATCGACCTGACGACGGCGACCTGGCCCGGCGCGCGCCTCCGCGGCGAGAACCTCTCGGACTGGAAGGAGCGCGAGGCCTCGCTCAAGTGGGGATCGCTCGACACGCGCGCGGTCTGGCTGGGGTGGGACCGCGCGAAGGCGAAGGGGATGCCGTCGTACTCCCTTCTCCTGCCCGAGCCGGGCCTGGACGTCGGGCCCGACCGCGTTCTCGCCTTCCACCTCGCGGACGCCAAGCAGGAGCCGAGCGCGCCCCTCGGCGAGGAGAGGGTCGCCAATAAGGCACCCGAGCCGAAGAAGAAGCCGGAGACCTCGAAGCCGATCGACCTCTCAGTCGAGGTCGGCGACGCGAACGCCCACACGGCGCGCCTGGCTCTCGGCCGCTTCCGCCTCCTCCAGCCGCAGATCGAGGCCCAGGTCGCGAAGGCGGCCTGGTTCTCGGACGAGAGCCCCTCGGAGCTGGTGTTCGACGCCTTCGAGGTGCCGCTCGCGGCCTTCCGCGACGCGACGCCCGGCCTCGACCTGTCTCGTCTCCGGACGGTCCGGCTCGTCTTCGACCGGACCGACAAGGGCGTCGTCGTCCTCGACGACCTCGCGATCCGCTGACCAGCGACGGCCGGGACGGCTGGGCCGCGCCTCAGGCCGGGACGACCGGCGCGCCCGGCGCGGGCGGCGCCTCGGAGGCCTCCGGCGGAGGCGACGAGTCGTACTCGAAGGTCAGCCTCTCTCCGTCACAGCCCACGTGGACGGTGCCGCCGTACTCGAGCCGGCCGAAGAGGATCTCGTCGGTGAGGGGGTTGCGGACCTCCGTCTGCACGAGCCGGTTGAGCGGCCGCGCGCCGTAGACGGGGTCGAAGCCCTTCTTCGCGAGCCAGGCCCGGGCCTCGGGCTTGAGGTCGATCGCCACCTTCCGCTCGCGCAGCTGCGACTCGAGCTCGAGGATGAACTTGTCCACGATCGTCTCCATCACCTCGGGGGTGAGGGCGTTGAAGGTGACGATCCCGTCCAGGCGATTCCGGAACTCCGGGCTGAAGAAGCGCTCGAGGGCGAGCTTCCCCCGGGACTTCGAGTCCACCTCGCGGTCGCCGGCGAAGCCGATCGTGGCCTGGCTCATCTCCCGCGAGCCGGCGTTCGAGGTCATGATGAGGATGACCTGGCGGAAGTCGGCCTTGCGGCCGGTGTTGTCGGTGAGGGTCGCCGAGTCCATCACCTGCAGCAGGATGCTCATGAGGTCGGGGTGCGCCTTCTCGACCTCGTCGAGGAGGACGACCGAGTACGGGTGCTGGCGCACGCCGTCCACCAGCAGCCCGCCCTGCTCGAAGCCCACGTACCCCGGCGGGGCGCCGATCAGGCGCGAGACCGAGTGCTTCTCCCCGTACTCGCTCATGTCGTAGCGCTGGAACTCGTTGCCGAGGTGCCGCGCGAGCTGCTTGGCGAGCTCCGTCTTCCCCACCCCCGTCGGCCCCGTGAAGAGGAAGGCGCCCGCGGGCCGGTCCGGCGGCCCGAGGCCGGCCCGGGAGCGCTTGATGGCCGAGGCGACCTGGTCGACGGCCTCGTCCTGGCCGAACACGACCCGCTTCAACGCTTCGCCGAGGGTACGGAGCCTCTCCCGGTCGGAGGTCGTGGCCTGGGTCTCCGGGATCCGCGCCATGCGGGAGACGACTCGCTCCACCTCCGGGGCGTCGATGACCCGCCGACCGTCTTCCGGCGGGCTCAGCCGGAGCGCCGCTCCTGCCTCGTCGATCACGTCGATCGCGCTGTCGGGCAGCCGGGCGTCGCGCAGGTGCCGCCTCGCGAGGCGGGCCGCCACGTCGAGCGCGCCGTCGGTGTAGGTGACCTGGTGGTGCCTCTCGTACCGCGGGCGCAGGCCCTGGAGGATGAGGACGGTGTCGCCCTCGTTCGGCTCGTCCACGTCGATCCGCTGCACCCGCCGGGCGAGGGCCCGGTCCTTCTCGATGTGCTTGAACTCCTCGAACGTCGTCGAGCCCATGAGACGGATCTCGCCCTCGGTGAGGATCGGCTTGATCAGGTTGGCGAGGTCCATCGTCCCCCCGGTGGTGGCGCCCGCCCCCACCATGGTGTGCATCTCGTCGATGAAGAGGACGGGCAGGGGGCGCTTCTTGAGGGCCTGGATGACGGCCTTGAAGCGCTCCTCGAAGTCCCCGCGGTAGCGGGTGCCGGCGAGGAGCGCGCCCGTGTCGAGGGTGAAGATCTCCGCCCCTTTCAGGGCGTCGGGGCTCCCCTCCTCGAGGAGCTTCTGGGCGAGGCCCTCGACGATCGCCGTCTTGCCCACGCCCGGCTCGCCCACGAAGACCGGGTTGTTCTTGCGCCTTCGGCACAGCACCTCGAGCGCGCGGCGCATCTCGCGGGTGCGCCCGATGACCGGGTCGAGCTTGCCCTGCTGGGCCCGCTCCGTGAGGTTGGACGCGAAGGCGGCGAGGGGATCCCGGCTCGGCCGGCCCTCTTCCTCTCCCTCGCCCGCCGTGGCCCCTTCCTCCTCGCCCTCGCCCGCCCTCTCCCGAGGGGGCCCCTTGCGCACGCCATGGGAGATGAAGTTGAGCACGTCGAGCCGCGTCACACCGTGGGATCCGAGGAGCTCCACCGCCTGCGAGCGCCCCTCGCGCATGAGGGCGGCCAGCATGTCGCCCACCCCCGCCTCGTCCTTGCCCGCGCTCTGCACGTGGACGACGGCCGTCTGGAGGACGCGTCTGAAGGCGAGGGTCTGCTGGGGAGGACGGCGCGAGCCGGGGGGCAGCCTCTGCATCGTCTGCTCGAGGAACTCGGCCAGCTCCCGCCGCAGCCGCGGGACGTCGGCTCCCGCCGCTTCGAGGATTTCCTCCCCCTCCGGGTCGTGGGCGGCGGCGAACAGGAGGTGCTCCACGGTCAAGTCGGCGTGGCGCCGCACCATGGCCTCCCGAGCCGCCAGGTTGAGGACGCGCTCCAGCGACGCGCTGAACACCTCAGGCCTCCTCGATTCCCGCGCGGAGGGGGAAGCCCTCGACGCGCGCCAGCTCGTGCACAGCCTCCACCTTGGTCTCCGCCACCTCGAACGTGTAGGCGCCGCACACGCCCCGACCCCGCGTGTGCACCTCCATCATGATCCGGTACGCCTCGGCCGGACCCTTGTCGAAGAGGGTCTCGAGGACGTGCACGACGAACTCCATCGTCGTGTAGTCGTCGTTGATGAGGACGACGTGGAAGAGCTGCGGCCGCCGGGTGACGGCCCTCGGCTTCTCCTTGACCTCGCCGCCGGTGCCCTTCCCCGGACGCGCCATACCCTATTTTACGCGACCGGCGGCCACGCTCGGCTCGACGCCCGTCAGCCTCAGTTCCAGCCGACCGAGAGGGTCAGGAGCGTCTTCCCTCCGTCTCGCACCGCGAGCTCGAGGGACGCGGGGCCGATCGGGCTCGGGTGGTAGACCCCAACGCCCACCCCCCAGCGCAGGGCGGCGAGGGTGACGTCCGCGGCGTGGTCGAAGACGTTCCCCGCCCCCGCCCGCGCGACGAGGCGCAGCTGGCCGACGACGCGGTAGCGGAGGCTCACCGCGCCCGACAGCGCCTGCGCGCCCTTCAGCTCCTCGTGCCGGTAGCCCGGCACGAGGATGACGCCACCCAGCCGGAACCAGTCGTAGACGGGCAGGTCGTCGCCCGAGAAAGCGGCGAGCGCGTCGACCTGCGCGACGAGGCGTCTCGACAGCGTGCGGCCGGACCGCCCCTCGGCCTCCACCCGCCAGAACCGGCGGTCGGCGCCGAGGCCGCCGAGGCTCCAGTCGCCGGAGACGGCGAGGCGGCGGCCGCGCTCTGGCCAGAGGAAGTCGTCGAGGGTGTCGACGACGACCCGGCCGAAGAGGGCTCCGACCTGGTCGGTCTCGTCAGGGAAGGGCAGGCCGCCGCGGGCGATCGTCCGCACCCGCCCGAAGCGGAGGCCTCCCTCGACGAGCCCCCAGCGCTGGAGCGGGGTGCCGAGGGCGAGGTCGACGACGCTCCGGTCGAAGCGCCCCCGGTTGATCTCGTTTCCCTCCGCGTCGAAGAAGCGCGGCTTGTCGTGGTCGAAGGACGCGCTCACCCGGTAGCCGAGGCCGGCGACGAAGAGACGATCGCCCCGCAGAGACGCCTGGACGAGGGACTCGGCGTCGCTCGCCGCGAGGAGGAGGTCCACCTGCTCGCCGAAGCCGAACGTGTTCTGGTTGCGGAGGCGGATCGACCCGTGCGCCCTCTCCCACTCCGTGTAGCCGAGGCCGACCTCGGCCCGGTTCGGCGGGGCGTCCTTCGCCCGGAGGACGACGTCGACGCCGTCCGTCGCCGGAGTGAACTCCATCCAGGTGCGGTCGAAGAGCTCCGACGCGCTGATCTTGTCGAAGGCCCGGAGGCCTTTCGTCATGGAGTAGCCCGGCCCCACCGGGATGTTGAAGGTCCGCCGGGCGAGCCGCTCGCTCACCTCTTTATTGCCCTCGACCCGGACGGCGGCGATGCGGGCTCCCTCGAGGGCCGGACCCGACGGGCCCGGAGGCGGGGCCCCCCGACCGGAGACGCCGGCCGCGGCCAGCCTCTCCCGGACGGCCGGCACCGCGGCCTTCATGGCGGCGTAGCCTCTCGCGATGAGGTCGTCGAAGCCGGAGTAGTCGGCGGCGGAGTGGGAGCCGAGGTCCGGGCGCACGAGGACGTCGGCCTCGGCCGCGAAGTCGAGGTAGCGC
>Ga0335080_10002883_pt1 | contig 17302 bp, 15 predicted proteins | sample Lox_Sample_34_FD_206720 | JGI IMG/M metagenome (GOLD analysis project Ga0335080, IMG submission 206720) | Soil microbial communities from Loxahatchee National Wildlife Refuge, Florida, United States - Lox_Sample_3.4 | ecosystem: Environmental > Terrestrial > Soil > Wetlands | place: USA...
GCGGATGGTGGAGATCGCCAGGCGTGACATCGCTGTCCCGGTCTGGCCCTCCACCCGGTGCCATGCCTCGGCCGCGGTCGCCGCCAGCGGGACGATGCCGGTGCTGGACGTGCACGCCAGGCCCGTGCCGGCGGCGAGCATCTCCTGCACCTGGCCGGCTCCGGAATGGGCGTAGGACAGCACCAGGATGGGGCCGTTCCGCGCGCCGCCGGGGGCGCCGGTGCCGTCGCGTTCCGCGGGCCGCGATTCGCTCCCGCCGGCGGTCGGCGGCTGGTCCCCTGCCGCGGGTCCTGGCCCGCCAGCAGGCTGTGTGCCACCCGCGGTGCGATCCAGGGCCGGGGCCGGGTGTCCCGGCACGGCTGGCGTGCGCCGTCTCACCGGGCGGTCACTCCCAGCTCGCCAGGCCAAGCAGGGAGGCGATGATCCCGATCCGGGTGTCCGCCGCCAGCGGAGTGGTCTGGCCGTTGTCGCAGTAGCGGAGCTGGCAGGCGCGCAGCGCGACGCTGAGGTTGACCTCCCCGGCCATGACCCTCTCCCAGGCGTCGACCGAGCCGATCAGGTCCCAGTCGGAGTCCTCCTGCGCGGCCTGGCTCGCCAGCACCACGGTGGCCGCGCCGAGGTCGACGAGCCAGTACTCGGCCGGCCGGCCGGCGTCCTTGGTGACCGCGACCGCCACGAAGGTCTCGCTTGCGTGCGGCCCCCACCGGCCAGCCGCATCCCCGGCCGGCCGGGCTGCCAGCCCGGCGCGCAACTGTTCGCCCAGCCGTTCCGAATGCACCGGGCCCGCGGGGACCGCCGCCGCTTCCGAACGCAGCGGGCCCGCGGGAACCGCCTCCGTTGCCGCGGCGGGCGCTCCCAGCGCCGGTTCCCGGTCAGCTTCCGCCGGGGCGGGATCCCGGCCGGCGGCTGCCGTCACCTCAGTGGCGCCTGCCGTGCCGCCGTGCGGGCCGGCCTCTTCGGCCGGGGTGACGATGGGGACGCGCAGGTCGGCGGGCGGTTCGGTGGTGCCCCAGTCGCCATCGACGGCGAGGTATCCCAGCCGGCCCGCCAACTCGTTGATCGCGGCGAGAAGCTGCGGCGCGATCATCGCGGTCGGCACCGACCAGCCGCGCCCGACCGAATCAGCGCTGACCCGCGACGTGTACCAGATCTTGTAATCCGCCGGGCCGAACCGCTCCCGCTCGCTGGAGAAGCACCGCTCCGATATTCCTGGCGCCGGCGGGACGCCCAGGAATTCGAAGAGCTCAGCCGCTGTTCCCTCGGGGTCGGTAACCAGGTCCTCATACCGCAGCCGGAAACACTTGTCCGCGAAACGCTCCTCCACCGCCAGCGTCGTGCCGGCGTTGTCCACCCAGAAATTCGCCAGCGCCATCACGGCATTCCCCGGCGTCGCCACGATATACGGATCGAAGCCATACCCGTTGAGGCCCCACGGGCACGCCTCCACACCGGAGGCGACCACGTCCATCGGGTGCCGGTACACGCAGATGAACCGCGCCTCCGGGTACACCCGCAGCAGCAGCTCCGCATAGCGCGCCGTGCCCAGGCTCTTGTCGCAGTAGCGCTTCTTCCCCCGCCGCGCCAGGTACGACCCGACCATCCGGTCCATCGTGTGCCGCACCCCGGCGATCGCCGCCTCGGGGATCTCCGGCGGCTCATCCCCCCGGTTCGCCGACAGCGGCGCGCCTTCGATCAGCGACCACACCGTGGCCAGCTGCACGCACAGCCCTGGCAGGTTCGTCTCCGGCGGGCAGGCCAGCTCGGGGTGCGCATCCAGTAAGAACCGCAGGAGCGTGGATCCCGACCGGCCGTTGCACAGCACGAACACCGGATCAGCGAACGAACCGGCCGCCGCACGCTCATCCACTGCCGCCATCGATGCTGAGTGCTGCGCCACGGCTCGCTCCTGGTGTCCCGCTTGCCTTATGCCGTACCAGCGGCCTCGCCCTGGCGGGGCGGGTGGTTGGCCCGCGGTGTGAGGTGGGCTGGGTTCACGCAGCGCCATTGCGATCGCGGCACGCTGCACCTTTGGCCGGCATCATTGCCACGGACCAAGGCGGCGCCTGCAGCGCCTAACGCGTAACGTGCCAGCTTCAGTGCGGATCTCCCTTCCCCGGGAGTTGCTCAGCACAGCACCAGCAAATGACCGCTGCCAGTCGCGACTGTAGCTTGGCGCCGGCATGCCCGCAAGCCCTGTTTATCAGGGATCGCCACTAACGCCCGGGGTTTTCGCCGGCCGCTCGCGCCGGGCTTGATCCTTTAGCAAAAAAAGGCCTCTGAACTGGAAGAATATGTCGGCTGGCAGAAACCGCGCACAGGATGTGCCCGTGGGGATGAACCTGTAGTTCCAGTCCCAGCGGAAGGAATGACGCCGCGGGGCGCGCTCCGCCGGTCCCCTCACCCCGCCGTCTGGGATCTTGATGCCGCCGGGATGGCCGCCGGTGCCCATCCCGGCCCCGGCGGTGACCCCGCCGCGGGGGCGATGGCCGGATCAGGCCGGGTCAGGCCAGCTTCTCCATCACCTCGTCGGAGACGGAGTAGTTCGCGTACACGTCCTGCACATCGTCGGAGTCCTCCAGCGTCTCGATCAGCCGGAACACCCGCTTGGCCTGATCCTCGTCCAGGTCGATCTCGACCGTGGGCAGGAACGCGGCCTCAGCCGACTCGTACTCCAGGCCCGCATCGGTCACCGCGGTCCGCACCGCCACCAGGTCGGCGGGTTCGCTGATCACCTCGAACGACTGGCCGAGGTCGGTCACGTCCTCCGCGCCCGCGTCCAGCACGGCGGCGACCACGTCGTCCTCGGTCACCCCGGTGGCCTTGGGGACGAGCACCACACCCTTGCGGTGGAACAGGTACGAGACCGAGCCCGGGTCGGCCATGGACCCGCCGTTGCGGGTGAGCGCGGTCCGCACGTCGGCGGCGGCCCGGTTCCGGTTGTCGGTGAGGCACTCCACCAGCACCGCCACCCCGCCGGGCGCGTAGCCCTCATACGTCACCGTCTCGTACTGGGCGCCGCCCGCCTCCAGCCCGGCGCCGCGGCGGATCGCCCGGTCGATGTTCTCGTTCGGGACCGAGTTCTTCTTCGCCTTCTGCACGGCGTCGTACAGGGTGGGGTTGCCGGCCGGGTCGGCACCGCCCGTGCGCGCCGCCACCTCGACGTTCTTGATCAGCTTGGCGAAAAGCTTGCCCCGCCGGGCGTCCACGACCGCCTTCTTGTGCTTGGTCGTCGCCCACTTCGAATGGCCACTCATGTCCGTTCCCTCACCATGTCAGCAAAGAGCCGGTGGACGCGCACATCACCCGTCAGCTCGGGGTGGAAGGAGGTGGCGAGCAGCGGCCCCTGCCGGACCGCGACGATCCTACCGGTGGCCGGCTCGGTCCCGAGAATCTCCACCTGCTGGCCCGTCTGCTCCACCCAGGGAGCACGGATGAACACCGCCCGCAGCAGGGCGCCCTGCTGCGGGCCACCCTGTCCGGGGCCGCCTCCACCGGGAAGGCCAGCGAGCCCGGCCAGGGCGATGTCGCTCTCGAACGAGTCGACCTGGCGGCCGAACGCGTTCCGCCGCACCGTCATGTCGATACCGCCCACGGTCTCCTGGCCGTCGATGCCGTCGAGCAGACGGTCCGCCAGCATGATCATCCCGGCACAGGACCCGAACACGCACATCCCGGCGCCGACCCGCTTGCGCAGCGGGTCCATCAGGTCGAAGATCACCGCCAGCTTCCACATCGTGGTGGATTCGCCGCCGGGGATGACGAGCCCGTCGATCCCGTCGAGCTCCTCCGCCCGGCGCACGGTGACCGGGCGGGCGCCAGCGGCCGACAGCGCCCGCGCGTGCTCGGCCACATCGCCTTGCAGGCCGAGCACGCCGATAACCGGCCGCTCCGGTCCCTGCCGCCCCACGGGCAAACCTCCACCGCCTTGATCGTCCCTGCTCGGTCACGCCCGGCGCGCGCGGTGCCTTCCCGGTGCGCGATCAAGGTTCAAACACGCGCCCCCGGGGCGGCATTCCCTACTCCCCGGCGGCTGGCTCGCTGCCGCTCCCGGCCTGGCCACCGCCCTCGCTCCCGGCCTGGCCACCGCCCTCGCTCCCGGCCTGGCCACCGCCCTCGCTCCCGGCCTGGCCACCGCTCTCGCCCCCGGCCGGGCCACCGCCCTCGCGCTCGATGCCGAGGTGCCGCTCGATGGCGGCCAGCCGCTCGTCGATGCTCCTCAGCCGGCGCGCGAACGCGTCCAGGACCCCGCCCGGGGCGACCCGGCGGAGCTGGGCGGAGAGCTCGATGTTCTCACCGATGAAAACATCCGAGGGCTCGCCGGTCCCGGGCGGGGCGAGCTCGAGCACCTTGTCCCGCACCCGGCTCAGCTTCCCGCCCAGGCTGATGAGCACCTGGGCGGCCACCCCCTCGCCCTCCCTGATCAGGCCGAGCAGGATGTGCTCGGTGCCGATGTAGTTGTGGCCGAGCTGCAGGGCCTCCCGCAGCGAGAGCTCGAGCACCTTCTTCGCCCGCGGGGTGAACGGGATGTGGCCGGACGGCTCCTTCTTGCCCCGGCCGATCATCTGTATGACCTGCTCGCGCGCTGCCTCCTGGCTGATCTCCAGCTCCCGCAGCGCCCGTGCCGCGATGCTCTCCGGTTCCCGCATCAGGCCGAGCAGGAGGTGCTCGGTGCCGATGTAGTTGTGGTTGAGCTCCCTGGCCTCTTCCTGCGCGTGCACCACGACCCGGCGTGCCCGCTCGGTGAACCGCTCGAACATCTCGCTCACTCCCTCGGGGGGTGACGGTCCACGCGGGCCCGCACGGGGCCGCCGGGCCCCCGTTACCAGCCTCGGCCGGCGTAGTGCTGCCCGGCTGGCAGCGTGTCCAGGTTGATGCCGACCATGGCCTCGCCCAGCCCACGCGAGACCTTGGCGACCACGTCCGGGTCGTCGTGGAAGGCGGTGGCCTTGACGATCGCCGCCGCCCGCCGCGCCGGGTCACCGGACTTGAAGATCCCGGACCCGACGAACACGCCCTCCGCCCCGAGCTGCATCATCATCGCGGCGTCGGCGGGGGTGGCGATGCCCCCGGCGGTGAACAGCACCACCGGCAGCCTTCCCGCCCTGGCCACCTCGGCGACCAGCTCGTAGGGCGCCTGCAGGTCCTTGGCGGCGGTGTAGAGCTCATCGGTGCGCAGCGCGGCCAGCCGGGCGATGCCGGCGGAGATCTGCCGCATGTGCCGGGTGGCCTCCACCACGTTGCCGGTGCCGGCCTCGCCCTTGGACCTGATCATGGCGGCGCCCTCGGCGATCCGGCGCAGCGCCTCCCCCAGGTTCGTCGCGCCGCACACGAACGGCACGGTGAAGGCCCACTTGTCGACATGGTGCGCCTCGTCGGCGGGGGTGAGGACCTCCGACTCGTCGATGTAGTCGACCCCGATCGCCTGCAGCACCTGGGCCTCGGCGAAGTGGCCGATCCGGCACTTGGCCATCACCGGGACGGACACCGCGGTGATGATCTTCTCGATCATGTCGGGGTCACTCATCCTGGCGACCCCGCCCTCGGCCCGGATGTCGGCGGGGACGCGCTCCAGCGCCATCACCGCGACCGCGCCCGCGTCTTCGGCGATCTTCGCCTGGTCGGCAGTGACCACATCCATGATCACCCCGCCCTTGAGCATGTCGGCCATGCCCCGCTTGACGCGCGCGGTCCCCGTCGCGGCGGCAGGACCGCCCTCGCGGGCGCCGGGGTCGCTGGCGGTAGTGCTGACTGACACGGTCAACCTCACAGGTTCGCTAGGAGGGCTCAGCTCCATGGTAGGCGCTCCCCCGCGCGCTCATCCGGCGATGGGGCGGCCGCCGGGCAGCGGGCCCGGCGGCGCTCAGGCGACCTGGCCGTGCTGGTCCTCCCCGCGGGTGAGGTGCGGCATGTCCGCTCCGCTGCCTTCCGCCCCCGCGGCCACGATCGAGTCGTCGATCTCGAAGAACTCCGGCAGCGGCGCGCCGCCCGCCAGACGCAGCAGGCGGGCCAGCCAGCGGCGCCGCGCGGCACGGGTGACAGCCACCGCGTCGTTGTAGAACTTGCGCGCCAGGAACACCTGATGGGCGGCGGCTTCCAGCTCGGCGAGCAGCTCGTCGCCCCGGCCCAGCTCGGCCAGGGCGGCGCGGAAACCCGGCTGGCCGAGCGCCGCCCGCAGCGCCCGGGTCAGGTCGCTTTCGGCCAGCTCGTTCGGCTCGCCGGCGGCCCGGGCGTCATGCGCCGCCTCGGCGAGCAGCAGGCTGGTCGCCGGGTCGAGTAGCCCGCAGGCGGCGAGCTCCAGCGCCACCGCGCTACGCCGCAGCAGCGCGGCCTCGAGAGAGGCGCGGGCGGTCTCCACCCGCGCGTGCAGCCGGTCGAGCCTGCCCGCGCGCCAGGATACATAGACCCCGACCAGGATCGCGGCGGCGACGGCGATGATCGTAACGGTCAGCGGGCTCATGGCACCACCTCCACCTTGCCGGTTGCCGGCGTGACAGCCTGGTACACCTGCACCACGTCCCTGGCCACCACCGGCCAGTCGTAGACACGCACCGCCTCGCTCGCGGCGGCTGACAGCCGCGCGCGCAGCGGCGGATCATCCAGCAGCCGGCCGGCCGCCGCCGCCAGGGCCGCGGGGTCGCCGGTGGTGACCAGCTCTCCCGCGCGCCCGCCCCGCAGCACCTGCCGGAACGCGTCCAGGTCGCTGGCGACGATGGGCGCTCCCGCCGCCATCGCCTCTGCGAGCACGATGCCGAAGCTCTCACCGCCGGTGTTCGGCGCGCAGAACACGTCCACCGAGTGGTAGACCCGGGCTTTGTCTTCCTCGCTCACCTGGCCGAGCAGCACCACCCGCTCGCACAGCGGCGCAGGCACCTTGCCGATGACGTCGTCGGCATCCCCCGGGCCGGCGATGAGCAGCCGCAGCCGCGGCCGGTCGGCGGCCAGCTGCTCGAACGCGCGCAGCAGCACGTCCAGGCCCTTGCGCGGCTCGTCCATCCGGCCCAGGAACCCGAGCGCGCCGCCCGGGCCCGGCCACCCGGGCAGCGGGGCCGCCTTCTCGTACCTGCGTACCGTGACCCCGTTGGGGATGAGCACCGCGTCGCCGCCCATGTGCTCGACCAGGGTGGTGCGGGCCGCCTCGGACACGGCGATCCGGCCGCTGATCTTCTCCAGCGCGGTCTGCAGCGCCGGGGCGGTCGCGTGGATGAGCCGGGAGCGCGGTATCGCGGTGTGGAAGGTGGCCACGATCGGCCCATTCGCGACCCAGCACGCCAGCAGCGAGAGGCTGGGCGCGGCAGGCTCGTGCACATGGAGCACGTCGAAGTTGCCCTCTTTGACCCAGCGGCGGACGCGGGCCGCGGACAGGAACCCGAACGCGAGCCGGGCGACCGACCCGTTGTAGGGCACCGGGACCGCCCGCCCGGCCGGCACCACGTAGTCGGGCAGCGGCGTGTCGTCGTCCGCCGGGGAGATCACCGAGACCTCGTGGCCCAGCCCGATCAGGGCCTCGGCAAGGTCCCTGATGTGCTGCTGCACCCCGCCCGGCACGTCCCAGGTGTACGGGCAGACGATGCCGACCCTCATGGACGGTCACCACCGCTGCCCGCGCCATCCCCGCTGAACCCGACGTTGATCTGCTCCGGCCGGCCGCCGGCCTCGGGCGTGCTGCCTGGCCGGCCGGGACCGGGGCCGAAGTCGGCCGCGAAGACCCGCTGGAGCATGTGCCAGTCCTCCGGGTGGGCCGCGATGCCCGCTTCGAAGATGCGCGCTATCTGCTGCGTCATGGCGGCCACCTTCTCCCGCCGGCTGCCCTCGGCAGGCACCGGGACCTCCGGGTAGATGTGAACGCCCCAGCCGCGGCCGGTGAACCACAGCACGGCCGGCAGCAGCGCGGCGCCGGTCTGCACGGCGAGCGCGGCCGCCCCGCCCATCATCCGGGCCTTCTCCCCGAAGAAATCCACCTCGATCCCGCTGCCGGTGACGTCGCGGTCGGCGGGCAGGCAGACCATCCCGCCGGCCCGCAGCCGCTGCGCCAGGACCCCGAACCTGGCGTTGCCGCCGGATGCGGGCAGCACCTCGAAGCCGAGTGACTCCCGGAAGGCGAGAAACCGCAGGTACACCGATTCGGGCTTGAGCCGCTCGGCGACGGTGGTGAACTTCCCCGCCCCGCGGGCGATGATCCAGGCCCCGGCCACCTCCCAGTTGCCCATGTGCGGCAGCGCGAAGACGACGCCGCGGCCCGCCGCCATCTGGGCGAACGCCGCCTGCTCCGTCCCGCCGGAGACCATGCCGGCCAGGATCCGCTGCTGGCTGATCACCGGCAGCCGGAACACCTCCAGCCAGTAGCGGGCGTAGGAGCGCATCCCGGCCCGGGACAGCGCCCGCAGTTCCTTGCCGGAGGCCTGCGGGCCGATGACCCGGCGCAGGTTGGCCTCCAGCCGCTGCACCCCCCGGCCCTGCCTGCGCCAGGCGATGTCGCCGGCCAGCTGGAACGCCTGCCGCGCCCAGGACTCGGGCACCCGGCACACCAGCACCCAGCCCAGGGCATATCCGCGGTCCACCAGCCAGTCCCTGGCCGTGGCCAGCGTGCCGTTCATCGTGTACCTCCAGCCGGTGGTCCGGATATCCCGCTCTGCTCCGCCGTGCCCTGCGCGGGATCAGCATTGTGCCCCGGCCGGGTGGCGGCGTGCACGGCGAGGACCCGCTGGCCGAAGGTCACCGCGCTCAGCGCTGCCAGCGCCCACAGCCCGATGGCGAGCACGTACGGCACCCCGAGCCCGGCCAGCCCGGCCGAGGTGAGGCCGATCAGCAGCCGCTCGCTGCGCTCGGCGATGCCGACGTCGCAGCGCAGCCCCAGGCCCTCGGCCCTGGCCTTCGCGTACGACACCAGGCCGCCCGCCACCAGGCAGAACAGGGCCACCACGGCGAGCGCACCCTGGCCGGTGCGGGCCAGCCAGATCGCCAGTCCCGCGAACACCGCCGCGTCCCCGACCCGGTCGAGGGTGGAGTCCAGGAACGCGCCCCAGGCGCCGCTGGTGCCCTTCACCCGGGCCAGCACCCCGTCGAGCATGTCGGCCAGCACGAAGCAGGTGCACACGATGGTGCCCGCGAACAGGTGCCCGGTGGGGAACAGCCACAGCGCCCCGGCAACCATCCCGCAGGTGCCGGTGATGGTGATCGCGTTCGGGGTGACCGGGGTGCGCGCGAGTGCCTCGCCGACCGGCGTCAGCAGGCGGGCCAGAATGGGTCGCAGCACATTCAGCATGGCGGTCCGAATCCTAATGGCCCCGGCGACCGCCGCCACGGGCCGCAGGCCCGCGCGGCGGTCTGCTCCTGGCCGGGCACGGGCAGACCGGGCAGTGTAAGGGTGATTCCCGCTCAGGGGTTGTGGTGCGGTGGCCGTCAGGTAAAGGCTGGTCATGACGCAGCCGAACGGAGCCTGGCAGGAGGCAGATGATGACAGACAGGAAAGGACCGGCGACCGCAGGCGGTGCGCCCGCGGCCGACCAGCACAGCAGCGTGCGCAACGTGGTGCTGGTCGGCCATTCCGGAGCGGGCAAGACCACGCTGGTGGAGGCGCTGCTGGTAGCGACCGGCACCATCCAGCGGGCGGGCCGGGTGGAGGACGGCACCACGGTCAGCGACTTCGACGATGTCGAGATCAGGCAGCAGCGGTCGGTCAACCTCACGCTCGCGCCCCTGACCCACGCCGGGATCAAGGTCAATCTGCTCGACACGCCCGGGTACGCCGACTTCACCGGCGATCTGCGGGCGGGCCTGCGGGCCGCGGACGCGGCGCTGTTCACCGTCGCGGCGACCGAGGGCGTGGACGGCCTTACCAGGATGCTGTGGGAGGAGTGCGCCGCCGTCGGCATGCCGCGCGCCGTCGTCATCACCAAGATCGACCACCAGCGGGCCGACTTCGACCAGGCCCTGGCCGCCTGCCGCCAGGCGTTCGGCGATAGCGTCGCCCCGCTGTACCTGCCGGTGAGCGACGCGAAGGATGAGGTGAGCGGGCTGATCGGGCTGCTGTCCGGGCGCCTGTTCGACTACTCCAGCGGCACCCGCACCGAGGGTGATCCCGGCCCCGCGGACGCCGGCCGGGTGGAGGAGCTGCGCGGCTCGCTGATCGAGGGGATCATCCAGGAGAGCGAGGATGAGTCCCTCATGGATGCCTACCTCGGCGGCGAGGAGATCGACCCGAAGGGCCTGATCGAGGACCTGGAGAAGGCGGTGGCGCGGGGCAGCTTCTACCCGGTGCTGGCCGCCTCCAGCCCGCACGGCATCGGCATGGCCGAGCTGCTCGAGGTGATGACGCAGGCGTTCCCGGCGCCGGGCGAGCACCCGCCGCCTGCCGTCACGGCGCTGGACGGCAAGGCCGTGACAAACCTCGCCTCCGACCCGGACGGCCCGCTGCTGGCCGAGGTCGTCAAGACCACCGCCGACCCCTACGTGGGCCGGGTCAGCCTGGTCCGGGTGTTCTCCGGCACGCTGCGGCCGGACGTGGCGGTCCACGTGTCCGGGCACGGCCTGGCCGAGCGGGGGCACGCCGACCATGACACCGAGGAGCGGGTGGGCGCGCTCACCTCGCCGCTCGGCAAGCAGCAGCGGCCGGTCCCGGCCTGCCCGGCCGGCGACATCTGCGCCGTCGCGAAGCTGACCAGCGCGGAGACCGGGGACACCCTGTCCAGCAAGGAGCAGCCGCTGCTGATGGAGCCGTGGGCGATGCCGGAGCCGCTGCTGCCGGTGGCGATCACGGCCAAGTCCAAGGCGGACGAGGACAAGCTGTCGCAGTCGCTGGGGCGGATGGTCGCCGAGGACCCGACGCTGCGGCTGGAGATGAACGCCGAGACCCGCCAGCTGGTGCTGTGGTGCATGGGCGAGGCCCACGCCGACCTGCTGCTCGACCGGCTGAGCTCGCGGTACGGGGTCGCGGTGGAGACGACCGGGCTGCGGGTGCCGCTGCGGGAGACGGTCGCGGGCAAGGCCCAGGGGCTGGGCCGCAACGTGAAGCAGACCGGCGGCCACGGCGAGTTCGGGATCGCCCATATCGAGGTGGAGCCGCTCCCGTCCGGCAGCGGGTTGGAGTTCGTTGACAAGATCGTCGGCGGGGTGGTGCCCCGGCAGTTCATCCCCTCGGTGGAAAAGGGCGTCCGCGCGCAGATGGAGCAGGGAGTCGCGGCCGGGTACCCGATGGTGGACATCCGGGTCACGCTGTACGACGGCAAGGCGCACTCGGTGGACTCCTCCGACATGGCTTTCCAGAAGGCGGGCCGGGCCGCGCTCAGGGACGCCGCCGACAAGGCCAAGGTGCTGCTGCTGGAGCCGGTGGACGAGCTGTCGGTGCTGGTGGATGAGGACTACGTGGGCGCGGTCATGTCCGACCTGTCGTCGCGCCGCGGGCGGGTGCTCGGCACCGAGCCGGTGCCTGGCGGGCGGACCCTGGTCAAGGCCGAGGTGCCCGAGCTCGAGATCACCCGTTACGCGATCGACCTGCGGTCCATGTCGCACGGGACGGGCTCGTTCACCCGGTCCTACCTGCGTTACGAGCCGCTGCCCGCGCACCAGGCCGAGAAGGTGATGAGCGCCGCGAAGGAGAAGTAACCGGCTCAGGGCCGGGCCGGGCCATCTGGCTGGCCTGCACCGGCCGGGTCGCCCGGCCCACCTGGCGCTCCCCGCCCGCCCGGCCAGGCGGCCGCGATCATCTCACGGGTCTCGCCCAGCAACTGCGGCATCACCTTGGTGGCGCTGACCACCGGCAGGAAGTTGGTGTCCCCGCCCCACCGGGGCACCACGTGCTGATGCAGGTGCGCGGCGATACCGGCGCCGGCCACGCCGCCCATGTTCATGCCGATGTTGAACCCCTGGGCGCCCGCCGCGGCACGCAGGGCCGTCATCGCGAGCTTGGTGTGCCCGGCCAGCTCGGCGGTCTCGGGCCCGTCGAGCTCGGTGTAGTCGGCTACGTGACGGTAGGGGCAGACCATCAGGTGGCCGGCGTTGTAGGGGTACAGGTTCAGCACCGTGAACACCAGCGCGCCGCGGGCGACGATCAGGCCCTCGGCGTCGCTCAGCTGGGGAATGTGGCAGAACGGGCAGCCCTCGGGCTCGGTCCCGCTGACCTTGTTCTCCCCCTTGATATAGGCCATCCGGTGCGGCATCCACAGCCGCCGGAACCCATCAGGCACACCAGCCCCGTCCTGCGGCACGGCCTGCTCGGGCGCGGGGTAGGGCATGGATGCAGCATAGGGCCCGGCGCTGGCCGGCCCACGCGGGAGCCCGCGGTCAGACCTGAACGCGGTCGGCCACCGCGGTGACGATCTCGGCGATCGCCTCCTCGACCGGCACGCCGTTCTTCTGCTCGCCATCCCGGTACCGGAACGACACCGCCCCGGCCGCCACGTCGCTGTCCCCGGCCAGCAGCATGTACGGCACCTTCTGGCGCTGCGCGTTGCGGATCTTGCGCTGCATCCGGTCGGCGCTGTCGTCGACCTCCACCCGGATCCCCTTGTCGCGCAGCCTGGCCGCGACCTTCTCCAGGTACGGCACGTGCGTGTCGGCGATCGGGATGCCGGTCACCTGCACCGGCGCCAGCCAGGGCGGGAACGCGCCCGCGTAGTGCTCGGTCAGGATCCCGAAGAACCGCTCGATGGAGCCGAACAGCGCCCGGTGGATCATGATCGGCTCCTGCCGGGAGCCGTCCGGCGCCTGGTATTCCAGGCCGAACCGCTTGGGCTCGTTGTAGTCGAGCTGAATGGTGGACAGCTGCCAGGTGCGCCCGATCGCGTCCTTGGCCTGCACCGAGATCTTCGGCCCGTAGAACGCGGCACCGCCGGGGTCGGCGACCAGCTGCAGGCCGGACCCGGCCGCCGCCTCGGCGAGCATCTCGGTGGCGTGCTCCCAGTCCTCGTCGCTGCCGACGAACTTCTCCTTGGCCTCGTCCCTGGTGGACAGCTCCAGGTAGAAATCGGAAAGCCCGTAGTCGCGGAGCAGGTCGAGCACGAAGGTCAGCAGGCTCTTCAGCTCGGCACCGACCTGGTCGCGGGCGCAGAAGATGTGCGCGTCGTCCATGGTGAGGCCGCGGACCCGGGTCAGGCCGTGCACGACGCCGGACTTCTCGAACCGGTACACGGTGCCGAACTCGAACAGCCGCAGCGGCAGCTCCCGGTAGGACCGCCCGCGGGCCCGGTAGACCAGGATGTGGAACGGGCAGTTCATCGGCTTGAGGTAGTACTCCGCGCCCTCGAGCTGCATGGGCGGGTACATGTTCTCCTTGAACCAGCCGAGATGCCCGGAGGTCTCGAACAGCTCGGCCTTGGTGATGTGCGGGCTGTTCACGAACTCGTAGCCGGCCTGCAGGTGCCGCTGCCGCGAATACTCCTCCATGACCCGGCGGACGGTCCCGCCCTTGGGATGGAACACCGCCAGCCCGCTGCCGATCTCGGCCGGGAACGAGAACAGGTCGAGCTCGGCGCCGAGCTTGCGGTGGTCGCGCCGCTCCGCCTCCGCCAGCAGGTGCAGGTAGTCGTCCTGCGCCTGGCGTGACTCCCAGGCGGTGCCATAGATCCGCTGCAGCTGCGGGTTCGCCTCGCTGCCCCGCCAGTACGCGCCGCCGGTGCGCATCAGCTTGAACGCCGGGATATGCCGGGTGGTGGGCAGGTGCGGCCCGCGGCACAGGTCCTTCCAGCACACCGCCCCGGTCGCCGGGTCGAGGTTGTCGTAGATGGTCAGCTCGGGCCCGCCGACCTCGACCGACTCCTCATCGGCGGCGCCGCCCTTCAGGCCGATCAGCTCCAGCTTGTAGGGCTCACCGGCCAGCTCGGAGCGCGCCTGCTCGTCACTGACCACCCGGCGCGAGAACAGCTGGCCTTGCTTGACGATGGCCCGCATCCGCTGCTCGATCGCCTTGAGGTCGTCGGGGCCGAACGGCTTCGGCACGTCGAAGTCGTAGTAGAACCCGTTCTCCACCGGCGGGCCGATGCCCAGCTTCGCCTCGGGGAACAGCTCCTGCACCGCCTGGGCCAGCACGTGCGCGGTGGAGTGCCGCACGATCGCCCGGCCGTCGGGCGAGGTGATGTCGACCGGCTCGACCTCGTCGCCGGCCGCGAGCGGGGTGGCCAGGTCCCGCAGCTCGCCATTGACCCGGACGGCGATCGCCGAGCTGGCCGCGGCCACCGCGCCGGTGGCGTTCGGCATGAGCAGGGTTTCCGCGGTCGTGCCAGCTTCCACCACGTGCTCGCGGCCGGCGAGGGTGATGTGAAGCTGCTGCGCTGACACGGTGACTCCCTGAGGCGGATTGGCGCGGGGCGAAGGCCCCATGATCCGATGCTATCGATGCGCCGCACCACGCGCGCCCGAGTATGTGACCGGCCAGAGGTGTGGGCACGCGGAGAGCGCGGGGTCAGCCGTCGAGCCGCTGGATCCGGCGGGCGGCGGCTGCGTGCCGGGCGAGCACGTCCTGCACCCCGGGCAGCGCCAGCGCGCCGCCGTGGACGATCACCCGCCCGGCCACCACCGTGTGCCGCGCGGACACCGGGCCGCAGCGCAGCCAGGCCTCCACCGGATCGGTCAGCGCCCCGGCGAAGGCGACGCCCTCCTGCGGCCAGCACACCAGGTCCCCGGCGGCGCCGACGGCGAGCTCGCCGATCTCGCCCGCCCGGCCCAGGCAGCCCGCGCCGCCCCTGGTCGCCATGTCGAGCACGTCCCGCGCGGTCATGCCCGCCGGCCCGCGCCGCTGCTTGCCGAGCAGCAGCGCCGCCCGCGCCTCGGTCCACATCGAGGCGCTGTCGGCCGAGGACGAGCCGTCGCAGCCGAGCCCGACCGGGCTGCCCGCCGCCCGCAGCTCGGCCACTGGCGCGAACCCGCCGCCGGCCAGCAGCATGTTCGAGCTGGGGCAGTGGGCCACCCCGACGCCCGCGGCGCCGAGCCGGGCCGCCTCCGCGGGGCTGGGGTAGACGCAGTGCGCCACCCAGGACCGCCCGGTCAGCCAGCCGACCTCCTCGAACTGCTCGACCGGGCGGCGGCCGAAGCGCTCCAGGCAGTAGGAGTCCTCGTCCGGGTCCTCGGCGAGGTGGGTGTGCAGCCGCACGTCGAGGCGCTCGGCGAGCTCGGCGGTGCGCCTCATAAGCTGAGCGCTGACGCTGAACGGTGAGCACGGGGCGAGCGCCACCCGCACCATCGCCCCCCATCCGGGGTCGTGGTGCGCCCGGACCAGGCGCTCGCTGCCGGCCAGCACCTCGTCGTCGTCCTGGACCACCGAGTCGGGCGGCAGCCCGCCGTCCTTGGCCGACAGGGTCATCGAGCCGCGGGTGGGGTGGAACCGCAGCCCCACCTCGCGGGCGGCGGCGATCTCGGCCGACCACAGGTCACCCGCGCCGCGCGGTGCCACGTACAGATGGTCGGTGCTGGTGGTGCAGCCACCGAGGGCCAGCTCGGCCAGCCCGACCCAGGCCGACAGGTACGCGGCCTCCTCGTCCAGTCCCGCCCACAGCGGGTACAGGCCGGTCAGCCACTCGAACAGGGTCCCGCCGGTGGTGGGGCCGTAGGCCCTGGTGAGGTTCTGGTAGATGTGATGGTGGGTGTTGACCAGGCCCGGGGTGACCAGGCAGCCGGAGGCGTCCAGGGTCTGGGCGGCGGCGGGCGGGGGCTCGGCCGCGGCACCGACCCCGCTCACCAGCCCGCCGGTGATGGCCACCCAGCCGCCGGCGAGCTCGCGGCGCTGCGCGTCGCAGGTGGCGACCAGCTTGGCGCCGGTCACCAGCAGATCGGCGGCGGGCGCCCCGCTCACCAGGCGTGCCCCGGGTCGCCGGCCGGCGCGCCGGCCCGCCGCACCGTGCCCTCGATCAGCCCGTAGGGACGGTCGGCGGCGTAGAACACCTCACCCGGGTTGTCCAGGCCGAACGGGGCGAGGTCCACCAGGAAATGGTGCTTGTTCGGGAGCGAGAAGCGGGCCTCGCAGACGCCGGGCACGGCGGCCAGCACCGCCTCCCCCATCGCGTACAGCGTCTGCTGGAGCGACCGGCTGTAGGTGGCGGCGAACGCCTCCGCCAGCGCCGCTCGCGCGCCAGCGAACGCGGCGTCCCACACCTGCCCGGTATCTGCATAACGCCAGTGGCCGCGCACCGCCGTGGCCAGGATGCGGTCCGGCGTGGGCTCCAGCGTGGTGTAGGGGTCGGTCAGGAAGCCCTGGAACTCCGATCCGGACGACTTCAGCAGGACCAGGTCGTCCACCCCGGCCACGGCCTCGGCGGCGCCGCCGTCGCGGGCGTGGGCGCTCGCGACCCGGATCCCGGCCAGCCGCTCGAAGGAGTGCGGGTGGGGCGCGCCGCCCGCGTCGATCCGCTGCCAGCCGTACTGCTCGATCCGCACCTGCGCCCGGTCCACCGCTGGCACGGCGGTGAAGTGCCGGGCCAGCCGCAGGGCGAACTCCTCCACCGGGCTCACGCCGAACCGCCGGGCCAAGGCGTACACGGTGTTCTTCTGCGCGTCGGTGGTCAGCACCTTGGCGTTGTCACCGGCCAGGTAGGCCTCTGCCATGTCGCCGGCCAGGGTGATGGTCACGTTCAGATCGGTGATGCCGTGCTGTGGGCCGCCGCGGTCCACGTGCAGCAGCCGCACCTCCGCCTTGCCGTACTGGGCCGGCCCGAGCACCACGCCGGCCCCGCCGCTCTCACTCCCGCTGGTCATGCGTGCCAGCCTCCTGGTAGATGGCCTAACTCCCCCGGTACACCGAGTACCCGTACGGCGACAGCAGCAACGGCACGTGGTAGTGCTCGCCGGGCCCGGCGGCGAACACGACGGTGATCTCCGGGAAGAACGCCCGCCCGTGCTGGGCCAGCAGGTAGTCCCCGACCGCGAAGACCAGCCGGCAGGACACCGGGCCGGGCGGCTCGAAGGCGGGCAGGTCACCGATCCGCCCGTCGGCGCCGGTGGCCGACCCGCCCAGGCCGCGCCAGCCGCTGCCGTCCCCGGTTTCGAGTGTGACGGGCACGCCCGCGGCGGGGCGCCCGCGCGCGGTGTCGAGGATGTGGGTCGAGACGGTGCTCACGCGGCGGCCAGCCTCCGCAGCCGCAGGGCGTTGATCTTGCCGATCTCGGCCGCGGCCACCTCCAGCTCGGTGGCCGGGTCGTGCGCCATCCGGCGGCGCAGCTCGGCCAGGATGGCGTCCGGCCCGCGGCCGGTGGCGCAGATCAGGAACACGTGCCCGAACCGGTCCTCGTACGCGGCGTTCGCCTCCCGCAGCGCCTCGATCGTCGCGGCGTCGGAGCCGATCCCCGACTGCTCCTGCCGGGACTGCACGGACAGGCCA
>Ga0335080_10002884_pt1 | contig 17300 bp, 15 predicted proteins | sample Lox_Sample_34_FD_206720 | JGI IMG/M metagenome (GOLD analysis project Ga0335080, IMG submission 206720) | Soil microbial communities from Loxahatchee National Wildlife Refuge, Florida, United States - Lox_Sample_3.4 | ecosystem: Environmental > Terrestrial > Soil > Wetlands | place: USA...
CCGCGAGATAAGCGATTCCCCCGGTCCGCACGGTGGCAACCGAGCCGAAATTCAGGATCTGCATCAGGAACCAGAAGCCGATCAGGAGCGCGGCGGGAATGAAGGTGACGCGGAAAAAGATGAGAAAGAAGACGATGGTGCGGATGCGGTCGCGCGGATAGGTGACGAGGAACGCACCCATTACCGCAGCGATGGCGCCACTGGCCCCGAGACACGGCACGCGTGCGAAGGGATCACCGAGGACTTGGGACATCATGGCGACGATGCCGCCGGCCAGATAGAAGAAGGTGAATTTAACACTGCCCATCGCGTCTTCCATCTCACGACCGAAGGCCCAGAGATAGATCATGTTGCCGATGATGTGCATCCAGCTGGCGTGCATGAACATCGAGGTCATGATCGTGATCCAGCCGTGGCCGTGCGTGATGCGGACGGGAATCACGGACCAGGCCCATACGAAGCGATCCCCGTAGGCCAGTTCTTTCAAGAAAACCCAGGCGTTGAGGACGATGATCAGCACGGTTGCAACGGCGAAGCGGCGGCGCGGCCGCGTCGCATCGCCGAGAGGGATGAAGCCTCCCACTAGCCTATTCCGCCCTTGCCGAGGAGAATACCGATGCCGTAGGTGACGGCGCCTTCGATAGCGCCAACGATGGTCATTTCGAGGCCGGACGACCACCAAGAACGAATGGTGATAAGGCTTTTCGCGGCACCGACGGCAAAGTGCGCGATAAGCGAAACGATAGCAGCGGCGATCACGGCCGGCACTCCGGTCAGGAAAAAGAACGGAATGATCGGGATGAGTGCGCCGACGGCAGTCGAGATGGCGCCGGAGGTCGCCGAGATCATGGGATTCGACAGTGCCTCTTCCGACGTGCCGAGGCGCTCACTCGCCAGGGCGCGCAGCATCTGCTCGGGATCGCTAGCGATGTGGTTGACCATGTGGTCGGCATCGGCTTCAGGGAGACCCTTCACCTGGTAGTAGAGCGAGAGGAGCTCGCGAGCCTCAGGCCCGTTCAACAGGATGGCTTCTCGCTCGCGGGCGATTTCAGCGTGGTAGATTTCGGCTTCGCTCTTGGCGGCAAGGTAGGCGCCTGAGCCCATGGAAAGCGCTGAGGCGATCATGCCGGAGAGGCCTGCGAGGAGGACGTATTTGCTGTCGCCAGCTGTGGCGCCGGAGACGCCGGAGACGATGCCGAAGATGGCGCCGAGGCCGTCGTTGACGCCGTAGATGGCGTCGCCGATCCAGGCGCCGGCCTGTTTGCGGCCCTGGTTTCGCTTGGCGAGGAGTTCATCCAGGACGGCCTTGGCGTCGACTTTGGGGGCGCCGGCGGGAGCCTGGTAGTGTCCGCGCAATAGAGAGCCGAGCTCGCGATGGTGATCCTTCTCGTCTTCAATGACGTGGTCGAGGATGGCGATCGAGCCTTCGTCTCCCAGTTCCTTAAGCTGGCGGCCGTAGTTTGCGATGTGGCGGCTTTCGTCGATTTCAAGTCGGCGGAGGGCCATGCGGATGCCGCCGGCGCGGTTGGCGAGGGAGTCGGCCTCGCCGCCGGGGCTGCCGTTGTAGGCGGGTTCGGACCCTCCCAGTTCGATGATGCGGCCTTTCCAGAGGGCGGCGTGCTCCCACTCAGCGGAGGCGAGGTGGCGAAGGACCTGGGCGCGAATGGGATCGGTATCGCGATCGGCGAGGGTCAGGTAGGTGTGGTATCCCTCCATTTCGGCCTGCCAGTTTGCCTCGAGGGCGGCAAGAACTTTCTTTAACTTGGCGCTGCTCAATGTGGTGGTCGCCACGCGCTTCTCCTTGGTCCTTTTTCGAGGATAAGACATTTGCGTCTAAATCAGATGTGACGCAATTTCGAACAGAAGAGCCAGGCTAAGTTGATTTTTAGACTGTTGGGCGCGTCACTTCCCCAATCCGGGGTTTTACGTATAGTGTTGTGTGCAGCAATTTTGACCAGAATTTCCGGTCTGATTCAGCGGTTTCCAGCGAAAACTGGCAGGCAAAAAGAAGCGCGACGAACGCACAGGCGCAAGCACATGCCCTAACCGGGCTAATTGAGGAAGCGGGGGAGGCAACACTCTATGGCAACTCGATCGACACCGGCAACGGCTGCAACTACGCCGAACTATACCGGGCCATTCATCACGGTCGCTGTACTGTTCTTTATCTTCGGGTTCATCACGAATTTGAACATGGCGCTGGTGCCGCACCTGCGGCATATCTTCACGCTTCCGTATGCGTGGGCGATGCTGGCGGAGTCGGCATTCTTTCTTGCCTACTTCGTGTTCTCGTCGCCCACTTCAAAGCTGATTGAAACGATCGGCTACAAGCGGACGATGGTGGTTTCACTGTTTATCCAAGTGGTGGGGTGCATTCTGTTTGTTCCCGCCGCCAAGATGGTCAGCTTTCCTCTCTTCCTGACTGCGGTGTTCATTGTTGGTGCAGGCGTGACGGCACTGCAGACAGCGGCGAATCCATACGTTGCGATTCTGGGACCGGAGCACAGCGCGCCAGTGCGCCTGACACTGGCGCAGGCTTTGAACTCGCTGGGGGGCACGATTGCCCCGCTGGTTGCCGGGGCGTACATCCTCACCGACCTTGGTGAGGATGCTTCGCAGGCGGCGGTAGCGAACACGGTACGCGGACCCTATATTGCGATTGCCGCCGGACTGCTGATCCTCGGTGTGGCGGTCGCGTTCATGCACTTGCCGCACATAGCGCAGACGCAGGAATTTCGCCCGGCCAAGGAGGGTGATGCGATCCTGAGCCGCAGTATCTGGAGCTATCGGCACACAGTGCTTGGGGCAATCGGTATCTTCCTGTACGTTGGCGTTGAAGTAGGGCTGGCTTCGATCGCCGTGAATTACTTCAAAACGCAGGGCATCGACAGCGCGAAGACGGCATCGTTCCTGGTTTCCCTCTATTGGGGCGGCGCACTTGTAGGCCGCCTGCTGGGATCGTGGATGCTGACCAAGATCAAATCGGGCAAGCTGCTGGGCTTCTTCGGATTCGCGGCTTCTGTTCTGATCATCGTTTCGATGATGACGAGCGGGCAGGTGGCGATCTGGAGCATGGTGCTTTGCGGCTTCTTCAACTCGATCATGTTCCCGAATATTTTTGCGCTGGGCATCGCCGGTCTCGGGCCGATGACAAGCAAGGGGTCGGGATTGATCATGACTGCCGTCGTTGGCGGAGCGATCGTGCCTCTGGCGCTGGGTGCGGCTGCTGACAAGATTGGGATTCAGCATGCGTTCTTCATTCCTTTGATCTGCTATCTGTTCATCGCGTACTACGGGTGGTGGGGGCACAAGCCAACCCGCACGGCATAATCGCGTATACGTCTTGAATCGCGCTTGTAGACCCTCCAGCTATTGGCCGGAGGGTCTTCCTTTTTTGCGCCCTTGCCTATCCCTCCCCCCAGGGTATTTGGACGAAGGCCTAATATTTTCAGCGGCTTACATAGAATGACCTTCTTCAAATATTTGTATCTAAATGGTTTAGCATTCAAATATTTGGAAACAAACGCTTTATTCGACTGGTGGTCATTCAAGTTTCAGCACGCATTCCACCTCATTGTGCGCCGGAAGATAGAAATTATCTGCAAACGGCTGCAAATGGGAAGTTACTGAATGCGCGGGAGTTGAAGGAAGTTTTTGGATGACGGAGGTTGACCGGGCTTTTGGTGAACCTCGTGAAGACCGTGAAGAGGGCGCTGATCTGGGGCAGGCACTTTGAATGAAGTGTAAGCCCAGTTCTCGTAACTAAATGATGGAAATAGAGTTACCGGTACCGTGTGATGAGCAGTCGGTTTTTGTTGACTTATATTGCAAATCGCGATACTGTTATTGCGATTTGCAATTGAACTCGAGAGTGATGGCATACGGAAATCGATGAAACTGGGAGAAAAAATCAGGTATCTGCGCGAGGTGGAAGGCAGCTTACGGGGCCTGAACCGCGCGATGAACCAGCTGGAACTGACGCGGTCTATCGAGGCGGAGACGGGATCGAAGATCAGCCAGAGCTACCTTTCGCAGATTGAGAGCGGAACGAGGCCGCACCTGACGAACACGACGCGGCAGATCCTGGCGCAGTTTTTCAAAGTGCATCCGGGGTACCTGGTGGATGATCCGGAGGGCTACCACCCGGAGCTGATCAGCGAGCTGCGCAATGTGCAGGAAGACAAGCTCGATATGTGGCTGGTCTCGGGAGCGGAGCGGTTCCGGCGCGATCCGGAGTTGAAGAGCGCGCTGCTGACACTGGCACAGCATGAGCGGTCGCGGGAGTGCCTGCTGCTGCTGGAAGCGATTCTGGATACGCCGGGGCTGATGCCAAGGCTGATGGAAGTGCTGAAGAAGCAGGGATCAGGGATTAGGGAACAGGGATCAGAAAAGACAGGAACCAGGGACTGAGGCATTTGGGGGCAAGCGTATGAACTGGGAGACATTTTATCTGGTCTGTTTTCTTGCGGGGCTGATGCTGAGCTTTGTTTCTCTGCTGGGTGGCATGGGGCACTTTGGCGGGCATACGCATCTTCCGCACGTTCATGTACCCCATGCGGGGCACGTTCCGCACGTGCATATTCCGCATGGAGCGGGCGCGGTGCACGCGGCGGGTACAAACGGGGTCGGCACGGGAGTGGAAGCGGGGCCGGAGGTTCCGTGGTGGAATGCGTTCTCGATCATGATCTTTCTCTGCTGGTTCGGCGCGGCGGGCTATCTGCTGACGAAGTACGGCAGTTTTGTGGCGGGCGTGGTGGTGGCGCTGGCGGCGATCTGCGGCATTGCGGGCGGGGCCATCATTTTCATGTTCCTGACCAAGGTGTTGATGCCGCATGAGCGCGAGTTGACGGCGTTCGAAACGGATGTGGTCGGGGTGGTGGGGCGCATTTCGTCACCTATTCGTACGGGCGGTACCGGAGAGATCGTTTACGAACAACTGGGCTCGACGCGATCGGCGATTGCGCGTTCTGAAGATGGCGAAGCGCTCGAGAAAGAGGCAGAGGTTTACGTGATCCGGTATGAGAAAGGGATTGCGTACGTAAAGCGGTGGGACGATCTGGAGTACAGGGACCAGGGATTAGGGAACAGGGAACAGACTACCAAGAGCTAAGTTCCGGTTTTCTAGAGAAGGCAAGCAAACCCAATAAGCTGTGCCCGGCCGAAGGACCGGGATGTATGAGCAACTCAACTGCGTTGATTACGGAAATGGGCGTCCTGGTGGGGATTTTTCTGCTGGGATTGCTGGCCAAGCTTTTTCCAAAGAACAGACGTAGAGCGAAGGAATGAACAGTGCAGTGAACAGCCGAAGAAGTTGGCAGCGCACGCTGCTGACAACTGAGCACTGATCACTGACGGCTGCGTTTAACCATCAACCGAATTCAACCCCTGTTGAAAGGACAGGGATCGAATGACGAATGAAATGATTCTCTTTGTCGGTCTGGGAGTATTGGCGCTGATCTTCCTGATGGGCATACTGGCCAGGATGTACCGCAAGGCAGGCCCGAACGAGGCACTGATTGTGTACGGCTTTCGCGGGCCTCGGGTGATCAAGGGACACGGAACGGTGATCTTTCCCATGGTGGAGAATTGCCGCGAATTGAGTCTCGAACTGATGAGCTTCGATGTGGCTCCGCAGCAGGATCTCTACACCAAGCAAGGCGTGGCGGTGACGGTGGAAGCCGTTGCGCAGATCAAGGTGCGCAGCGACCAGGCATCGATTCTGACGGCCGCCGAACAGTTTTTGACGAAGACTCCGCCGCAGCGCGAAGGGTTGATCCGCCTGGTGATGGAAGGCCATCTGCGCGGCATCATCGGCCAGCTCACGGTTGAGCAGATTGTGAAAGAGCCGGAGATGGTGGGCGAGCGCATGCGCGCGACCTGCGCGGAAGACATGAGCAAGATGGGGCTCGAGGTGATTTCATTCACCATCAAGGAAGTGCGCGACAAGAACGAGTACATCGCCAACATGGGCAAACCCGACGTTGCGCGCATCAAGAGAGACGCCGAGATGGCGCAGGCCGATGCGGAGCGCGACACGGCGATCAAGCGCGCGACTGCTCTGCGCGAAGCTGCGGTGGCGAAGGCGCAGGCCGACCAGGAGCGGGTGATTGCGGAGACGGCTTCGCAGTCGCGGCAAGCACAGGCGCAGCGCGACCTCGATATCTCCAAGGCGCAGTTTGCCGAGCAGAGCCGCAAGCAGCAGGCGCAGGCCGATAAGGCGTACGAGATCCAGACCAACGTCATGCAGCAGCAGGTGACGGCGGAGCAGGTGAAGGTGCAGCAAGTAGAGAAAGAAGGCCAGATCAAGGTCCAGGAGGCCGAGATCACGCGGCATGAGAAGGAACTGATTGCGACGATCTTGAAGGAAGCCGAAGTCAATCGTCAGCGCATCGAAACGCTCGCGATTGCCGAAAAGAACCGGCTGGCCGCCGAAGCCGAGGGCCGCGCTGCTGCGATCAGGACGCAGGGTGAAGCGGAAGCTTCGATCATCTTCCAGAAGGGCGAGGCTGAAGCGAAGGCGATGAACGTGAAGGCTGAGGCGTACCAGGAGTGGAACCAGGCCGCGGTTGTGGACAAGCTGCTGACCAACATGGCTGATGTAGTGCGCGCGATGTCGGAGCCGCTGTCGAAGGTGGACAAGATCACCATTGTGTCCACGGGCGAGAACGGCGCTGCCGGAGCGAACAAGATTACCGGCGATATGACGAAGATTGCGGCGCAGGTGCCGGCGCTGTTTGAGGCGCTGAGCGGCATGGATATCAAGCAGTTGATGTCCAATGTGCAGGGGATCAAAACGAAGCCGGCAACGAACGGTGAAGCGGGAAAAGGCCAGACGCCGGCTTCCTGAGGTCAGTACAGGTGGGTATCCCAGGTCTCAAAATCGAGACCTGGGGCACCCAGGAGTCACAGGTGAGGACTGGATGTTGAAGAAAGTTGAGGAAGGGATGATTTGCAGAGTTTTGAATGTGGTACTGGTCGGCGTGGCGGGGATGCTTTTTTCGGCCGGAGTTTCTGGGCAGAGCGCGCAGCAGTTGGCGGAACAGGCGTCAAGGCAGGCAGCTTCAACACCTGCCATTGCGGCTGATCAACAACCATCGCAAGAGCAGTTGACCAAGCTGTTCGAGGTGATGCGAATCAAGCAGCAGGTGCAGTCGATGCGGCAGATCGTGCCATCGATGGTGCAGCAGCAGATTCAATCGGCAGTGAAGCAGACGGAACAGAGTCTGCCGACAGGAACGAAGCTAACGCCGGAGCAGCGTCAACAAATACAAGCGGTGATCAGCAAGTACGTCGGGAAGGCTATGGATCTGTATCCTGCGGACGAGATGATGACCGATATGAGCGGGATTTATCAAAAGCATCTAAGCAAGGACGATGTTGATGCCTTGATTGCGTTCTACAGCTCTCCGGCGGGCCAGCATCTGCTGGATGCACAGCCGACGATCGCGCAGGAGTTCATGCCGATCGTGATGGCCAAGGTGACGCAGAGGAGCCAAGCGATGACAAGGGAAATGATGAAGGAGATGGCGGAGATTGCGCCGGCGACCAAACCGAGTGCAGAGAAGCCGGCTGGGAAGACTGAAACAACGAAGCCGCCGGCACAATGAGCGGTCGGCTAGCGGGAAGGTGTGGGGATCGAGATTCGGAAACGAGGAGGAGGGAATATGTCATTGCTGGATAGAGTAAGCACGCTGTTGAAAGCGAATTTGAATGAGCTTGTGGAGAAGGCCGAAGATCCGGAGCGGATGTTGAAACAGGTTGTCCTGGATATGGAGAACCAACTTATGCAGGTGAAGACACAGGTAGCGATCGCAATTGCGGATCAGCATCTGCTGGAGAAGAAGAAGGCCGAGCACGAACAGCAGGCGGCGGAGTGGCATCGCAAGGCGGAGCTTGCCGTGCAGAAGAACCAGGACGACCTCGCCCGCGCGGCGTTGGAACGCGCCTTGAGCCAGGAGCAGCTCGCGGTGGGATTCAACACGCAGGCTGAAGACCAGAAGCACGAGGCCGACAGTCTGCGGCAGGCGCTACACAAGCTGGAGCAGAAGCTGACGGAGACGCGTGCGCATTGCGAGATGCTGATTGCGGAGCATCGTCGCGCGAAAGTTGTGGGACGCGCGGCCAAGGCGCAACACGTGGTGGGTACAGACCAGGAGAGCACCATCAACCGCATGAAGAGCAAGGTGCACGTAACCGCGGCAGAGAATGCTGCAGCAACGGAAGTACTTACCCCCGAGTCGCTTGAGGACAAGTTCAGGGCGCTCGAGAACGAGGACAAGGTTGAGGTGATGCTGAAGGAATTGAAGAGCCGACTGCCCGTGCAGTGACATGACCAAAGTGGATTGGCCCTGGACCTTTGGAGCGACTTTTTTGTATCCAACCGTGGCATCCTACGTCTAATTTCCAGGTGAAGAACCTGCTTGATGACGCATCCGCCGCCTGAAAGAGTGGCGGATGCACCCTCGGGTGTATCTGCGTAGAGCCGTACGGCGGTTCGAGGCGAGCGCACCCAATTTTCCCCCTGGGTGAATGGATGCGCCAAAAATTTCCTATCTTGACTGCTGGAGCCGTTGCCTGGTTGTGCGTCGTGGCAGGCGCATGGGCGGTAAACGCACAGCAACCTGCCGAGCCGGCGATCGGCCGGCTTCAAAATCAGGGTGCCTTCGCAGCCTCGCGCACAGATGTAATCGCAACAGCGGAGAACAAGGAAGCGCCTTCTGCACCTGCTCCTCAGCCTGCGAACCTCGATGGAACCGTAACGGATGATTACGGCGATGTTGTGCCTGGCGCCACGGTGGTTCTGGATGGGCCTGGTCCCGATGATCATCGAAGCGCGACTGCAAACGAGACAGGCTTCTTTCAGTTCGGCGGATTGAATCCGGGATCGTACAAGCTCGCGATCAGCGCGAATGGATTTGAGAACTGGGCTTCGCAACCGATCACGCTTGCGGCCGGGCAATTCTTCGACGTGACCGGGATCAAGCTGAAGATTGAGAGCAGCGTTACATCGGTGACCGTGTCCGCTTCGACTGAGCAGATTGCCGTGCAGCAAGTCAGGCTTGCGGAGGAGCAGCGGATACTTGGATTCATTCCCAATTTCTATGTCGTATATGACTCGCAGCACGCGGTACCGCTGACAACGAAGTTGAAGTTTCAGATGGCGTACCGCGTGTCGATCGATCCTGTAAGTATTGTCGGTGCGGGGGTACTGGCGGGAATGAACCAGGCGGGCAATACACCGGATTATCGGCAGGGCGCGATCGGTTACGCACAGCGGTTTGGCGCGGCATATGCCGATGGGGTTACGGACATCATGTTCGGCGGCGCGATTCTGCCGTCGCTGCTGCACCAGGACCCGCGCTATTTCTACCAGGGGACAGGCACGGTGAAATCGCGGCTTATGCATGCGATGTCTGCGCCGTTTGTGTGCAAGGGCGACAACGGGAAGAATCAGATCAACATATCGAGCATGGGAGGCGACCTGATTTCAGGAGCGATATCAAATGCCTACTATCCAGAGGCAAATCGGGGGCCGGGCCTGGTGTTTGAGGGATTCGCTCTGAGCACCGGAGGACGCATGGTGAGCACGGTGGTGCAGGAGTTTGTGCTGAAGAAGCTAACGCCGGCAGCGAAGAACAGGAACTGAGGGATGCTTCTAAACGCGAGATGATCTTCCGGGATTGAGTTGTTCGAGATTACTTCCCCAAGTAACACAACTCTCGACGGGTTCAACAAGCTTTTGCCGCGACCACAGCATCCTAGACCATTCTAGAGCTCGTTTTCTGGTGATTGAATGGAACTGTATTTACGGGTTTTTCTTGGAGGCGTGATTGCTTGTGCCTCGCTGGGAGCGATTGCGCAGGAGCAGGCGATTGGGTTGAGGGGGCCTGCGCCGGCGACGACCCTGCAGGGTGAATTACCGGATGCTCCGGAACCCCAGCAGACAGATGCGAAGGATCCGAATTCGAAGCAGGCGCCGGCAAATGAAGGTGCGTCGAAATCGAAGCAGCAGCCAAAACGCATTCTGGGAATCATGCCGAATTTTCGTGCGGTGAGCGCGGGTGCGATTCCGCCGCCCCCTACACCGAAGCAGTCATTCATGCTGGCGACACGGAACAGCTTCGATTATTCCTCGTTTGTGTTTGTGGGTCTGACGTCGATGATTGCCGAAGGACAGGATGTGCATCCTTCACTGGGCAAGGGAGTGCCGGGGTTCTGGGGTTACTACTGGCGCGGCTTTGTGGACAAGACCGATGGAAACTACTGGGTGATCTTCGCGCTTCCAACTGTGTTCCACCAGGATGAGCGTTATTTCGCGAAGGGAGAGGGACCGATCTGGAGGCGCGCGGCGTACGCTTCGACGCGAGTGCTGATCACTCCCAATTATCACGGACACAATTCGTTTAACGTTTCTGAGTTGCTGGGGCGCGGGATCGCTCAGGGGATTTCGACGACGTACTATCCGAGTTCGGACACGTCAGCGGGAGCACTGGCGGAGAAGTGGGGTTACGCGATCATGCGCGATGCGCTGACGGCTACGTTCCGTGAGTTCTGGCCGGACATTGCGACGCATGTGCTGCATAGAAACCCGTGAAGTTGTCAGTGGTCAGTTTTAAGTTATCAGTGACGTTCGCGGTGCGGCGTTCCTGGTCTTACTTGTTTTAGCGAGCCCCGGCATTTTCCCCGGGGCTTTTCCATGTTCTGAGAAAGAGAGTGAACGGGTATACTTCTGATCGCGAGTAAATCGCTTCACTGAATAGTGGCTAGAGGAGTGGACGTGCGCAATCGGTTGTTGTGGCTGGCTGCAGCGGGTGTGCTTTGGGCCGGGTGTTCTTCGATCGGAATGGCGGAGATTGCGGCCGCGAATGGCCACGGCGCTTACGCGTCGGGCAAGTATCGCAACTTGTTTGCCGAGGCCGGGCATTCGCAGAAGGAGATCCGGGCCAAGATCGATGCGGCATTCCGGCAGCTGTTCCACGGCGATCCTCAGACGCAGGCGATTGTATTCGCTGCTGGAAGCAATGAGAACGGGCCGCTGATGTACGTGACGGACTGGGCCAATCACGATGTGCGGACGGAGGGCATATCGTACGGCATGATGATCGCTGTCCAGTTAGACAAGAAGGCGGAGTTCGACGCGATCTGGAACTGGGCGAAGACCTATATGTATATCTCGGACCCGAAGGCACCGAGCTACGAGTACTTTGCGTGGTCATGCAAGACGGATGGGTCGCATAACTCGGAGGGGGCTGCGCCGGATGGAGAATCGTACTTTGCGATGGCCCTCCTATTTGCTTCGAACCGCTGGGGAGCGGGCAAAGGGATCTACGACTACAAAGCCGAAGCGCACAAGCTGCTGACGGCGATGGTGCACCGGCAGGTGATCTCGGCGCAGGCGCAACCCGGATCGCACAATGTAAATGGTCAGCACACAGTGGGGCCGATGGTGAATCATGATCCGCCGATGATCCTGTTTGTGCCTGAGGTCTCACGGCAGATGTTCACCGATCCCTCGTATCATCTTCCTGCGTTTTATGAGTTGTGGTCGAGGTGGGGGCCGAAGGAAGATCGTGAGTTCTGGGCGAAGGCAGCGGAGACGAGCCGGGCATTTTTTGTGAGGGCGACGAATCCGCAGACCGGATTGGCGCCGGATTACGCGAACTTCGACGGCACGCCACACAAGAACATGTTCTCGCAGTCAGACAAGTTCGGTTATGACGCGTGGCGCACGGCAAGCAACTGGTCAGTGGACTGGTCGTGGTGGCGCAAAGCGCCGGCGGAAGAGAAACTCAGCGATCGCATCCAGAAGTTCTTCGAGTCGCAGGGCATCGACGAATATGGTCCGGTGTACACGCTCGATGGCAAGCCTCTGGGATCGACGCCTCACCTGACCCATGAAGATCATGCTCCCGGCCTGGTGGGAACGAATGCAGTGGCCTCGCTGGCGGCAACCGATCGCAAGCGCGGGAAGGCGTTCGTTGAGGCGTTGTGGAACACGCCGATTCCCTCGGGGCAGTACAGGTACTACGACGGAATGCTCTACCTGATGAGCCTGATGCATTGCAGCGGAGAGTTTCGGATTTGGGGGCCGAAGGAGAGCCGGTAGCCTCGATTCTCTGACCGCAAGCTACCGGTACCGGCTACTGACTATTGGCTAGGCACTACCCCATCCACCGCCGCCGGGGGATTCGATGCAGATGCGGGTGGCGGCGGGGAGTTCGCGCGTGCATTTGCCGGGAAGTGGCTCCTCGATATTGGCGCGGACAATCGTTGTCTTGCCTGCCGCGCCGGATTCGCCGCCGCCGAGGCCCCAGGGTTGCGTGGATCGGCGATCAGCAAGCAGCGTGACCTGCGCGTCACCACGCAGTTCGATCTCGCGGATGAGGCCATCGCCCCCGCGGTGGATCCCTGCCCCGCCAGAGTTGCGGCGAATCGCATAACGAATCATGCGGAAGGGGTAGGCATACTCGAGCGCCTCAACAGGGGTGTTGAGGGAGTTGGTCATGTGCGCGTGATGGCCGCTCGCGCCGTTCGATTGCGGCGAGGCACCGTGGCCGCCGGCAATCGTTTCGTAGTAGGTGTAGGACCGACCTGAACGTGGATCAATTCCGCCGATGGTGAGGTTGTTCATAGTACCGGAACTGGCGGCGGGAATACGTAAGGGCAGCGCAGGCGCGAGGGCGCGCATGAGGGTATCGACGATGCGCTGCGAAGTTTCGACGTTTCCGCCAGCGACGGCTGCTGGCGGGCACGCATTGACGATCGACCCTTCCGGCGCGAGGACGCGGATGGGACGCATGAGTCCAGCGGTTGCAATTGCACCGGGTGGAAGCAAGCAGCGGAAGACGTAGAAAACAGCCGACCAGGTGATGGCGTAGACGGCGTTAACGGCGCCGAGAACCTGCGGGTCGGTTCCAGCGAAGTCGACAGTCACGTGGCGGCGCTTGGGGTCGCTGGTGACCTTGACGCGAATGGCGATTGGGTGAGAGAGCACGCCATCGTCGTCGAGGAAATCCTCCGCTGCAAACTCGCCGGCAGGAAGCGAGGCAAGCACGTTTCGCATCAGGCGATCTGAGCCCGAAAGCATGGCGCCCACTCCCTGCATGAGCTGTGTGTTGCCGAAGCGGTCGATAAGTTCGAGCATGCGGATTGCTCCGATTCGGCATGCGCCGAGCTGCGCAGTGAGGTCACCTTCGCGCTCGCGCGGCGTGCGCACGTTGGCAAGGATCGTGGTGAGAAGCTGATGATCCATTTTGCCGGCGCGCATGAGCTTGACGGGTGGAATTCGGATGCCTTCCTGCGCGATTTCGCGACAGGGACCCATGGAGCCGGGGTACATGCCGCCGACATCGGCGTGATGAGCGCGATTGGCTACATAGAAGGCAGGTCGGTTGCGGCCCGGAAGAAAGACGGGGGCGACCATCGTGATGTCGGGCAGGTGGGTGCCGCCGCGATAGGGATCGTTGAGCAGCGCAACGTCGCCGGGGGCGAGACGCAGATCGGCCAGAACGGCAGCGACAGACATGGGCATGGAGCCGAGATGCACGGGCATGTCGTCGCCCATGGCGATCAGGTCGCCTGAGGCGGAAAAGACGGCGGACGAGTAATCGCGACGCTCCTTGATGTTGGGTGAGAAGGCGGTACGGCGCAGGGCTGTGCCCATTTCGACGGCAACGGAGTGAAGGGTATGGCTGATGACGGCGATTTCGGCAGGGTCGAGGGAACGGCGGGCGGTCATCGGCGACCTCCAGCATTGGGAGTGAGGACGAGGTTAGAGAGCGCATCAACTTTGGCGATCCAGCCGGTGGGGAGGTATGTAGTAGCGCTGAGTTCGGTAATGACGGCCGCGCCGGAGATGCGGTTGCCGGGATGGAGCCGGGCGCGATCGTAGAGCCCCGCCTTGCGCCAGCGCCCTTCTTCGAAGATGCGATGTTCGGAGATCAAGGCATGCCGCGAAGTGGGTCTGGCCAGCGATGTGCGCCTGATGCGCGGCCTGGGGGAACGGGCGATCGCCTGCACACGGAGGGTAACGATTTCGACGGAGCGCGCGGGATCGGCATAACCGTAGGATTGTGCGTGAAGCCGATGAAAGCGCGCGACGGCATTCGCGGACCAGTCAAGGCGAAGTTCGTAGCCCTGGCCGTGATAGCGCAGGTCGGCGGAGCGCTTCAGCATGGGACGCACGCCTTCCACAGCGAAGGTGGTTCGGGCTTCGTTCTCGAGTTCGCGAAATAGGCCTGCGATCTGCGGAGAGCCGGGCGCGAGCATGACGGTGCGCGAAAATTCACGGCGCAGATCCGCGTCGAGGATGCCGAGCGCGGAGAGCGCACCTGGAGCTGCGGGGATGAGCACGCGACGAATGCCTAACGACTGCGCGAGCGCGCAGGCGTGGAGCGGGCCCGCGCCGCCGAATGCGAGCAGCGTAAAGGTGCGCGGATCGTGACCGCGTTCCAGGGAGACGCGACGCAGGGCCGACTCCATGCGGGCATTGGCGACGCGAAGGATGCCTTCGGCGAGATGTTCAAGCGTTGCGAATGATCTGGTCGGAATTGCGGAAAGTGCCTGGCGGGCGCGGTCCCCATCGAGGCGCATGGCACCGCCGAGGAAGTGGTCGGGATGAAGACGGCCAAGAAGAACATTGGCGTCTGTGACGGTGGCGCCAACACCACGCCCGTAGCAAGCAGGGCCGGGATCGGCTCCGGCGGATCGCGGTCCGACCTGTAGAGCGCCGGCGGTATCCAACCAGGAAAGCGAGCCACCGCCGGCACCCGCGGTGTGGATGTCGAGCATCGGGATACTGACGGGGAGGCCCTCGACCATACCTTCGCTGGTGGTGGGCGGCTCGCGCGTAACGTCTCCAACCCGGCGACCACCCAGAGGGGGGAGCAGAGCGACATCAGTGGATGTGCCACCCATGTCGAAGGTGAGGATGCGGTCAACGCCTGCGGCACGAGCCACACTGAGTGCGCCGATGACGCCTCCGGCTGGGCCGGAGAGGATGGTGCGGATGGGTTCGCGCGCGGCCGATGCGGCGGAGAGGATTCCGCCGGAGGATTGCATGATGCTGAGGCTCGCGTTGCGCCGGGCCAATCCGCGCTCAAGCGATCGAAGATAGCTCTGCATGAGTGGGGTAAGGTAGGCATTGAGCGCGACGCTAGATCCTCGTTCGTATTCGCGGAACTCGGGAAGGATCTGGTGGGAAAGGGAGATGGGCAGGCGAAGCGATTTGAGCGCTGTTGCAACGGCTTGTTCGTGCGCGGGGTTCGCGAAGGAGAAGAGGAGCGAGACGGCGATGGATTCGGCGTGGCTGTCGCGGATTACTCGGCGGAGGTCGCCGAGAGCAGAGTCGGTCGGGGCAACCAGGACAGAACCGTCAGTGGTGACGCGTTCGGGGACTCCGAAGCAGAGATCGGTGATAGGTTCGGGGCGGTGCTGGTTCCAGTCGTACAGATTGGGGCGGGCCTGGCGAGCGATGGCGAGGGTGTCTTCGAAGCCGGCGGTGGTGACGAAAGCGACGCGGGCGCCTTTGCGCTCCAGCAGCGCATTCGTGGCGACGGTGGTGCCGTGGCGGACTTCGACTTTGGAGGCTGGGACGAGCGAACAGATGCGGCGGACGGCATCGAGGATCGCGCGGCTGGGATCAACGGGAGTTGAAGGCAGCTTGAGCACCTTGATGCGGCCAGCGATGCGATAGACGCAGTCGGTGAAGGTGCCGCCGGAATCGATGGCGATGGTCAGGTGCGGGATCACTGGAGCCAACATATCAGGCTGAGTCGTAGTCACCCGATCTGCTGAAATCGCTCCCATGTCTCAGAAGCGAGACATGGAGCACCCAATTCCCAACAGTCTCGATGTGTCAGTTCTGACACGCCTGTGTTTCTCCAGCCACGGAACTTTCATTCTTTCTTCCTCTAAACCTTTTGTTTTCATCTTTCAACAGATTGGCAGGGGGGCTGCAATCTGCATGGGCGCTGGACAGATGAAGGACCGGATGGGGAGCCCGATGAAAGCGGACGGACTGAACAAGTGGGCGGTAGCGGTAAGCGCGGCGGCGGTTCTGGGAGTTCAAGCGATCGGGCAATCAGCGAACGCGACGGCGACGGAAGCTTCGGCACAGGCAGCGCAGGCGAAGCGGATTGTCGTAGTGAGTCTCGAGGATCGGAAGCTGGCGCTGGTGGAAGACGGCGAGGTGAAGAAGGTCTACATGGTCGCCATCGGCAGGCCCTCGACGCCGAGCCCGGTGGGAACATTCACGATTCAGCGGCGCGTCAAGAATCCGGTCTACATGCACGATGGCAAGACGGTTCAGCCCGGACCGGAAAATCCGGTGGGCACGCGGTGGATGGGGCTGAGCATCAAGGGCTACGGAATCCACGGGACCAATCAGCCGAATTCGATCGGTAAGGCTGCCTCGCACGGGTGCATCCGGATGGGGAAAAAGGATCTGGAAGAGATGTACGAGATGGTTTCAGTGGGGGATGAGGTGGAGCTGATCGGGCAACGGAACGAGGAAACAGCGGAGATCTTTGGTGAGCCGGCGAAGCCAGCGGCTGCTGGGCAGCCTGCGATGGTAGCGAGCACAGCGCCCGCAGTTCCGGCGCCAGCTCCAGCTAACACGACGGTCGCGGAGGCAAGCGCGGAGGGCGTGGCGGTTGCGGGTAACTGGTAGAACAAAAGCCGACGGATGGGGAGTTGACCGGATACGCGGATTGAGGGGGAGCGGCGATGGCACTGGTGGCGGATGCGATGAGCGGATTGGGTGCAGCGCTGCTGCCGGTGGTGGCCGCGCTGTTGTTTGAGGAGTTGACGTTTGGCGGGCTGGTCCGGCTGCTGATTGCTCCATGGCCGGGAGCCAGAAAACACGGGGCGGCCGGCGACGGTTTGGCGCAGGCGTGCGGACGGAAAGAGCACAAACACTCCACAAACCAAAGACCGGTCTGTGGGAACCCCGGGGAGCTAGAACCCGGGAAGCCAGGAGGCGGAAAATGATCGCACTGAAGACGTTGTTGACGATCGTGGGCGTGTTGTTGATGACCGCGGCAGCGGGCATTCCGCTGCACGGGTTGTGGATGCAGTTTCGCCATGCGATGAGGAAACGGCCGGTTGGAGATGGGTTGCTTCTCGGGTCGAGCGACATCGAACCTGAACCGGAACCCGACCCGATTGCGTGGCGGGTGCCGGTTGCCCTGGCGCTTGTAGCGTGTTTGCCGCTGCTGGTTGCGGGAAGCATGGTGGTGGTGCCGAGCGGGATGGGGGGTATCCGGATCAGCCAGATGAGTGGAACGGAGCCCGGAACGCTG
>Ga0335080_10002886_pt1 | contig 17292 bp, 16 predicted proteins | sample Lox_Sample_34_FD_206720 | JGI IMG/M metagenome (GOLD analysis project Ga0335080, IMG submission 206720) | Soil microbial communities from Loxahatchee National Wildlife Refuge, Florida, United States - Lox_Sample_3.4 | ecosystem: Environmental > Terrestrial > Soil > Wetlands | place: USA...
CAGGCGGGTCGGGCGGCCGGGCACGATCCGCTTCTCGACGCGGAGGGCGTCGATCGCGAAGCAGTGCTCGACGTCGCTCGAGGAGAGGACGAAGCGCGTCGTCTCCCCCTTGCGCACGGTCACGTGGGACGGCACGAAACCGCTCTTGGACACGCGGATCTCGATGGCGGCCCCGCCCCGGCCGGGCGCCTCTCCTTGCTGGAGAGGCGCTCCCCGACCGGGGACGACCGTCGACAGGCCGGCGGCCGCGAGCGCCGTCACGACGTGCCAGCGGGGCGCGCGCTCAGCCGTGCTGAGGTCCCCGCCCGTGGTCACGGCCCCCGTGGTCGCGGTGGCCGCCGGGCCCGCCCCGGCCGTGCCCGCCGCCGTGCCGGCGGTCGCGGTCGCGCCCGTGGCCACCGTGGTGGCCGGCGGCGTGCGCATGAGCCCCCGGCCCCTTCGCCGGCTCCCCTCCCCCGGAGCCGCCGCCGTCCGTCCCCTCGGCCTCGTCGAGGAGAGCCTTGCGAGAGAGCCGGATCTTGCCCGAGGGGTCGATGCTCACCACCTTGACGAGGACCTGGTCGCCTTCCTTGACCTCGTCGTGCACGTTGTTCACCCGGTGGTGGGCCATCTCCGAGACGTGGAGGAGGCCGTCCGTCCCGGGCAGGATCTCCACGAAGGCGCCGAACTCCACCACCCGGACCACCTTGCCGAGGTAGGTCTTGTTGAGCTCGGGCGTCGCGGTCAGCTCCTCGATGATCGCGATGGCCTTGCGGGCCGCCGCCTCGTCCACCGACGCGATCGACACCCGGCCGTCGTCCTCGATGTCGATCTTGCAGCCGGTCCGCTCGACGATCGAGCGGATCATCTTCCCGCCCGGCCCGATGACGTCGCGGATCTTGTCCACCGGGACGCGGATGGTCAGGATGCGCGGGGCGTACGGGCTGATGTCGGCGCGCGGCTGGGCGAGCGCCTCCAGCATCCGGTCCAGGATGTGCAGGCGGCCCGCGCGGGCCTGCTCGAGGGCGCCCGCCATGAGCTGCGGCGTGAGGCCGCCCACCTTGATGTCCATCTGGAGGGCGGTGATCCCGGTCCGGGTGCCGGCGACCTTGAAGTCCATGTCGCCGTAGTGGTCCTCCTCGCCCGCGATGTCGGTCAGGACCTGGTGTCGGTCGCCGTCCATCACGAGGCCCATCGCGACCCCGGCCACCGGGCTCTTGATCGGCACCCCGGCGTCCATGAGGGCGAGGGTGCCCCCGCACACGGTCGCCATCGAGGAGGACCCGTTCGACTCCAGGATGTCGGACACGATGCGGATCGTGTACGGGAACGCCTCCTCGGTGGGCAGCATCTCGCGCAGCGAGCGTTCGGCGAGGACGCCGTGGCCGATCTCGCGGCGGCCGGGCCCGCGGAGGAACTTCACCTCCCCGACCGAGAAGGGCGGGAAGTTGTAGTGGAGCATGAAGCGCTTGCGGTACTCCTGCTCCTGGACGGTGTCGATGATCTGCGAGTCCTCGGAGGTCCCGAGGGTCGCGGTGACCAGGGCCTGGGTCTCGCCCCGGGTGAAGAGGGCCGAGCCGTGGGTGCGCGGCAGAACGCCGACCTCGCAGGAGATCGGCCGGACCTCGTCGAACCGTCGGCCGTCGAGCCTCTGGCCGCGCTCGAAGATCTCGCGCTTCAGGAGCTTCTCGCGCAGGCCGTCGTACACGGCGGGGAACGCCGCCTTCTTCTCCGCCTGATCCTCGGGAATCCCGGCCACGTACTCGTCCTTCACCTTCTTCATCTGGGCGTAGGACTCGAGCTTGCCCTTGACCCGCATCGCGGCCACGAGGGGCTCGGTGAGCGCCCCCTCGATCTCGGCCACGACCTTCGGATCGACCTCCTTCTTCGCGAAGGGCCGCTTGGGCTTGCCCACTCGCGCGCGGAGGTCCTTCTGCATGGCCACGATCTGCTTGATGACGTCGTGGCCCTCGACGAGGGCCTGGGCCATCACCGCCTCGGACACCTCGTTGGCCGCCGCCTCCACCATGACGATGGCGTCCTCGGTGCCGGCCACCAGCAGGTTCAGCTGGCTCTTCGCCTTGAGGTCCGCGGTGGCGGGGTTGACGACGAGGGCGCCGTCCCAGTAGCCGACGCGCACCGCCCCCACCGGGCGGTCGAAGGGGATGTCCGAGACGAGGAGCGCCGTCGAGGCGCCGACGATCGACAGCGTGTCCGAGTCGTTCTCCATGTCGGCGGAGAGCAGGAGGCCGATGACCTGCGTCTCGCACGCGTAGCCCTCCGGGAAGAGCGGCCGCAGCGGGCGGTCGATCATCCGCGAGGTCAGGACCTCCTTCTCGTTCGGCCGGCCCTCGCGCTTGAAGAACCCGCCCGGGATCTTGCCCCCGGCGTAGTTGCCCTCGCGATAGTCCACGGTGAGGGGCAGGAAGTCGACGCCCACCCGGGGCTCGCTCTGCGCGCACGCCGTCGCCAGCACCACGGTGTCGCCGAGGCGCACCACGACCGCTCCGTCGGCCTGCTTGGCCATCCTCCCTGTCTCGATCGACAGGGTGTGACGGCCCAGGGCCATCTCCACTCGTTCCATCTTCGTAAAGGTCTCCGCTCACCGCCGGGCGCCGCCGTCACGGCGCGCCGGGAACAGGAGGAGCTGGCGCGGGGAGGGGCGGCGCGTCGAGACGCGCGACGCCACACCCCGGCCCAGGTGTGGCCGGGATCTACTTGCGGATGCCCAGCTTGCCGATCAGGACGCGGTAGCGGCTGAGGTCCTTGCCCTTCAGGTACTCGAGCTGGAGAAGGCCCCGGCGGGAGTGATGGTCCTTGGGGTGGGTCTTGAAGTGCTCCGTCAGGTAGCTGATCCGCTCGCTGAGGAGGGCCACCTGGACCTCGGGCGACCCGGTGTCCGTGCCGTGTGTCCTGTAACCCGAGATCACGTCCGCCTTCTGGGCCTTGCTGAAGCTCACCGACTGACCTCCCTTGACTCCTCGATTCCTCTCATCAATCAACAGGTGAGAATACCATGCGCGTCCGAGACGTGTAAACTCTCTTCCCATCTTGCACTTGGGACCCCTCGGCCTCATCGCCTGGCTCCTCTTCGCTGCCGCTTCCATCGTCCTTCCGGGGATCACCGCCCAACGGCTCGCGCGCGCCCCGATCGACCCCGCGCTGGTCGTCCCGCTGGGAACCGCCTGGTGCGCGGGGACTTACTGGCTGAGCCTGAGACTGGACGCGCCCTGGCTCTTTCCCGTGCTCGTGGGCCTCGCTGCCGTCCCCTTCCTCATGCCCGCACCTTGGAGCCGGGCCCAGTCGCCCTCTCTTCGGGGCGCGATCCCCCCGACCCTGGCCCTCGTCGCGCTCCTCGCCGTGGCCCAGTACCCCTGGAACCGCCTCGACACGACAGGCGACTTCCTCCTCGACCCGCTGGTGACGTCCGATTCCGCCTTTCACGTCGGCCTCACGCGAGAGCTGGTCATCGGCCATCCGCCGCAGGTCCCCGGCGTCGCGGGGTTCCCCCTCGGCTATCACCTCGGCACCGACCTCGTCCGAGCGGCCGCACTCCGGTGGGCGGGCACCGACCCCTGGGATTCCCTGACGCGCTTCGACGTCACCCTCTGGGCCCTGGCCCTCGTCCTCGCCCTCCGCTCGCTCACCGCACGCCTCGGCGCGCCGCCTCTCGCGGTGGCCTTCGTCCCGTGGACGCTCCTCCTCACCGACTTCTCCTTCGCCTTCGCCGGAAGCCCCCAGGCGCACTGGTGGACCGACCTCCTGCGCGGCAACGTGCTCCTCTCCCTCGCCTACGCCAACCCGATCGTGCCCGCCCTCGGCCTCGCCGCGGGGGCCCTCGTCTGCCTCTCCCGCTTCGAGGAGACAGGCGCCCGCGGACACCTGGCGCTCGCCGCGCTCCAGTCGGCGGCGGTGCCCTTCTTCAAGGTGTTCCTCGGCGCGCACCTGCTCCTGGGGCTGGGCGCGGCGTGGCTCTTCGGGCGAAGGGCCCCGCGCGCGGCGCTCCTGCTCGTGTCGCTTCCCGCCGCGCTCGCCACCGCCGCGCTCGCCCTCGGACGGGGAGGGGAGACCGTTCGCGTGGTCGTCGCGCCGCTCGATCTCGTCCGGGTGACACGGGAGACCCTGGGCCTTCCCCCGCTCGCGGGGGCCGGCCTCCTCGCGTGGGCCGGGCTGTGGCTCGCCGCGTCGCTCGGCCTCCGGCTCCTGGCCCTTCCGGCCGCGTTTCGTGGCCTGCGCGAGTCGGCGGTCGCCTCGGCGCTCGCGGCGATGGCCCTCAGCGGTTGGCCGCTCGGCCTGCTCTTCCGCGTCTCGGCGCCCGAGGTCCTCCCCGGCCAGAGGGTCGTGAACGACGCGGCGTACCTCGTCGAGCAATCCGGCCCCCTCCTGTGGGTCTTCGGTGCGGTCGCGCTCGCCCGGTTCGCGCGCAGTCCCGCTCGCCGCGTCCTCGCCCTCGCCGCCCTCCTGCTCCTCGCCACGCCGTCCACCTGGCAGTACGCCGCCAAGAAGGCCGCCACGCCGCCCGCCCGGCTCCCGGCCCCGATGGTGCGCGCGGTGCGCGCGCTCGAGCGCGTCTCCCGGCCCGGCGACGTCGTGATGCAGCGTCCCGGCGCCCGCTATCCACCGGCACCGGTCGTCCTCGCCGGCCGCCGCGTTCCCTACGAGCGCTTCACGCCCTACCTCACGCAGTTCGCGTCGCGGGCCGACCTGGAGGCGCGCCACGAGACCGTCTACCGCTTCTTCCGGACGACGAGCCGCGACGAAGCCCTGGGGATCGCGCGCTCCCTCGGCGCGTCCTTTCTCGCCCTCTACGGCGGAGACCGCGTGCGCTTCGACACGACCGGCGTTCTGGAGCCGGTCCACGAGGAGGAAGGGGCTCGCGTGTATCGGATCGCTTACCCGTCGGAGCCCGCGAGCCTCAATCCATGAGGACGACGTCCGGGTGCAGGATGGGGACGCGCGGCAGGCCGGGAACGCCGGGCGCCAGGCCCTTCGGTACGGCGAGCGCCACGAGGGTCCCCGACTCGTCGAGGATCCGGACGCGCTCGACGGGAGCCTCGGGGAACCCCTCGAGCACCTCCTCCCGCCCCAGCTCGCGTCCGTTCCGGACGCGCAGCCTCCCTTCGGCCCCCACCCGCGCGGCCGGCCACTCGAGGAGGAGAGCCGAGAGCGGCAGGAGCTTCTCGGGCGCACCTGAAAGATCGTCCCCCGGCACGGCTTGCGACAGGTCGAAGGCCCCCGACCGGGTGCGCCGGAGCGCGGCCAGGTGCGCGCCCGTTCCCAGGCTCTCGCCGAGGTCGCGCGCGAGGGCGCGCACGTAGGTGCCCGGAGAGCAGCGCACCGCGATCTCGACGGTGTCGCCCTGCCGGCTCCGGAGCTGGACGGAGTGGACCGTCACGGGCGTGGCCGGCCGCGGGACCGCTTCCCCCCGCCGCGCCAGCTCGTAGAGTCGGCGGCCGGCCGCGTGGCGGGCGGAGAAGGTCGGCGGCACCTGGTCGTACGACCCCACGAGGGCCGCGAGGGCGGCGGCGAGCTGCTCGGCGCCCACGTCAACCGGCCGTCGGTCCGTCAACGGCTCGCCGGTGAGGTCGTCCGTCGTGGTCGCGAAGCCCAGCCGCACCGTCGCCTGGTACTCCTTCTCGCCGCCGGCGAGGAAGCGGGCGAGCCGGGTGGCGCGGCCGACGCAGACCGGCAGGACGCCGGTCGCGAAGGGGTCGAGCGTGCCGGTGTGCCCGACCCGGCGCGTCCCCAGCACCCGCCGGACCCGGTCCACGACGTCGTGCGACGTCGGGCCGGCCGGCTTGTCGACGACGAGGACGCCGTCCACGACGGCGCTACTCCTCGCCTCCCCCGCCCTCCTCGGAGGGGGACCGGCGCTCGGCGTCCTCCTGGAGGAGGCGGGCCACGCGGTCGGTGGCCTCGAGGCCCTTGTCGTAGCGGAAGTCGATCTCGGGCGTGTGGTGGATCCGCAGCCGCCGGCCCAGCTCGCGGCGTACGAAGCCGGCCGCGCTCCGGAGGGCGGTGAGGCTCTTCTCGCGCGCTCCCTCGTCGCCCAGGACCCCGACGTGCACCCGCGCGTAGCGCAGGTCGTGGGCCAGCTCGACCCGGGTCACGGTCACGAACCCGATCCGGGGATCCTTGAGCTCGGAGGCGATCATGCGCGCCACCTCCTCCCGGATCTCCTCCGCGAGACGCTCCGGCCGCCGACCCATCAGAGGTACTCCGTCTGCTGGTCCGCGACGAGCACGTCGCGGGCGGTCGCCGCCTCGCCCGCCACGGCGGCGAGGGTCCGGTCGAGATGGGCCTGGTCGGTGTTCACCGCGACGACGGCGAGCCGCGAGCGCTGCCAGAGGTCCTGGTGCTCGACCTCGGCCAGGGAGACGTTGTGGTGGTTGCGGATGCGCGCTTCCAAGCTCCGGAGCGCCTGCCGCTTGTCCTTGAGCGACCGCGCCCCCGGGAAGTGGAGTTCGAGCGTCAGGAGGCCGATGACCATTGCCGACGACCGGAGGCCTCCCGGGATGGGACGCCGGGGACGCCTCGGGCCTCTCGCTCCTAGAGAGTCTCCTTGACCTTCTCGGTCGTGAAGAACTCGATGACGTCGCCCGGCTTCACGTCGTTGTAGCCCGCGATGCCGATGCCGCACTCGAGGCCCGACTTGACCTCGCTCGCGTCGTCCTTGAACCGCTTCAGCGAGCTCACGCGTCCGGTGTGGATCACGACGTTGTCCCGCAACAGCCGCACCTGGGCCGCCCGCGTCACCCGGCCGTCCTGCACGTAGCAGCCGGCGATCGTGCCCACCTTCGAGATCTTGAACGTCTCGCGCACCTCGGCCGCGCCCAGGCGCACCTCGCGCAGGGTGGGCTCGAGGAGGCCCTCCATGGCCTTCTTCATGTCCTCGGCCACGTCGTAGATGATCGTGTAGAGGCGGAGCTCCACCTCGTCCCGCTCGGCGATCTCGGCCGCCTTCCGCTCCGGCCTCACGTTGAACCCGATGACGACCGCGTTCGACGCCGCGGCCAGGAGCACGTCGCCCTCGGTGACCGCCCCCACGCCCTGCCGGATGATCCGGACCTTGATCTTCTCCTGGGGCAGCTTGCCGAGCTGGTCGGCCACCGCCTCCAGCGAGCCCTGGACGTCGGCCTTGAGGACGACGAGCAGCTCCTTCAGCTGGCCCTCGGCGATCGCGCGCCCGAGGTCCTCGAGCCGGATGCGGGCCGAGGCGGCGAGCGCCTTCTCGCGCATCTTGAGCTGGCGGAAGTTGACGATCGACTGCGCCTTCAGGCTGTCCGTCACCGCGAGGAGCTGGTCGCCGGGCTCGGGCAGCGACGGGAGACCCAGGACCTCGACCGGCGTCGCCGGACCGGCCGTCTTCAGGCGCGACCCGCGGTCGTCCACGAGCGCGCGCACCTTCCCCGCCACCGCGCCCGCGACCACGGTGTCGCCGACGCCGAGCGTGCCGTCCTGGACGAGCACGGTCGCCACCGGCCCGCGGCCCTTGTCGAGGCGCGCCTCGAGGACGGTCCCCATTGCGGGCTTCTTCGGGTTCGCCTTGACCTCCTGGAGGTCCGCCACCAGGAGGAGCATCTCGAGGAGCTGGTCGAGGCCCATCTTCTTCTTCGCCGACACGTTGACGAAGACGGTCGTCCCGCCCCACTCCTCGGGGGCGAGGCCGCGGTCCGAGAGCTGCTGGCGCACCCGGTCCGGCTGCGCGTCCGCCTTGTCGATCTTGTTCACCGCGACCACGATCGGCACCCCGGCCGCCTTTGCGTGGTCGATGGCCTCGAGGGTCTGGGGCATGACGCCGTCGTCGGCCGCCACCACCAGGACGACGATGTCGGTGACCTTGGCCCCGCGGGCGCGCATCAGCGTGAACGCCTCGTGGCCCGGGGTGTCGAGGAAGACGACGCGCCGCGTCCCGACGTCGACGTGGTAGGCCCCGATGTGCTGCGTGATGCCCCCCGCCTCGCCCGCCGCGACGGCGGTCTGGCGGATCGAGTCGAGAAGGGAGGTCTTCCCGTGGTCGACGTGTCCCATGACGGTGATCACGGGGGCGCGCGGCACGAGGTCCTCCGGCTTCGACTCCACCGTCTGGACCTGGACGAGCTCCTCCTCGAAGGACTGGATGGAGGCCTCGTATCCGAACTCCCGGCAGATCTCGACGGCGAGCGCGGGGTCGACGCTCTGGTTGACGGTCGCCATGACGCCCCGGGTGATGAGCGCCTTGATGATGTCCCGGGACTTGACGTCCTCCATCTTCTCGCCGAGCTCCTTGACCGTGACCCCTTCGGTGAGGGCGATCTTGCGCGGCGGGCCGGTGTACGCCGGCCTCTCCTCCTTGGGCGGGACCGCAGGCGTCTTGGCCTTCGCACGTGGCGCGGGCCGGCCCGCCGGTCGCGCCGGCGCGCCGGGCGATAGCCGGCCGATCGGGGCCAGGGGCCGCGTCGCGGCGCCGGGCCGGGCCGAGACGGGGTGCGGAGAGCGCGGCAGCGGGCCGCCCGACACGGCGTGCGGGCTCGTCGGGCGCGGCGTCGTGGGGTGGGGGCCCACCGGACGGGCGGGCGCGATCGGCCGGAGCGGACGAGCCGGCGCCGGACGCGCGACGACTCGGGGCGGCGGCGCGGGTGCGGCCGCCGGCGGGGCCACGGCGCCGTCGGGGGCCCCCTCGGCCGAAGCCACGGCGGCCGGAGCCGACGCCGCGATGGCCGGCGGAGCGGAAGGAGCCGGAGGAGCGATCGGCCTCACCGGGCCCGCGAGGCGAGGCGCCGTCACCGTCGTGCGCACCGGACCCGCGGGCGCGACGTGAGCCGCGGCGGGGATCTCCTCGGGCAGAGGAGGAGTGCTCTCCTCCTCGTAGAGGAGCACGGGGGGAGCACCGACCTCCGCTGGCTCCCCCTCCCCCGCCTCCTCGATCAGAGGCACGGGGAATGGCGTCGCGCTCTTCGGCGCGAGACGCGGTGCGCCCGGCGCGTGCGCCAGTGCCGCCGGGATCGGCTCCGCCGGGGCCTTCTCCGGCTCCGGCTTGCGCCGCCCCCGGCCCGACTTGCGGGCCTCCGCCGCGGCGCGCGCCTCCTCGGCCGCCTGCTCCCGCGCCGCCCGCTCCGCCGCGATCCTCTCCTTCTGCTCGCGCTCCTGCCTCTCGCGCTCGTCCTCGTCCTCTTCGCTACCGTAGACCCGCCGCTTCTTGGCCGTCAGCGCGTCGATCTTCATGATCCGCCGGAGCTTGTCGGCGGTGTCCTCGTCGACCGAGCTCGAGGCAGTCTTCACCTCGACTCCGAGCTTCTTGAGGCGGTCGATGACCTCCTGGCTCGTGAGGCTCAGGTCGCGGGCGAGAGTGAAGACCCTAACGTTCCCCATCGGTCCCACCTTCCTCGCCGCTCGCCACGCTCGCGTCGCCTTCGCCCTGACCGCCCGTTTCGGCCGCGGCGGCCTCCGGGGGCGGCGGGGGTGACGCCGAGTCCCCCTCCGGCGCGTCCGGCTCCGCCGGGGCCTGCTCCGCGGCCAGCCTCTCCGCTTCCTCAGCGGCGTCGCGGGCGTCCCACTCGGCCTTCGCCGCGACCGCCGCCTCGCGGATCTTCTCGACCGTCTTCGGGCCCACCCCCTCGATCGCGAGGAGGTCCTCCTCCGGCATCTCGACGAGGTGGGCGAGGCCGTGGACGCCCGCCTCCACCAGCTTCTGGACCACCTTCTCGCCCACGCCGTGGCGCTCGAGGCTCCGGATCTCGTCCACCGCCCGCGCCATCCGGGCCATCTCGGCTTCGACCTCGCGGCGCTTCTCCTCCTCGCTCTTGATGTCGATGCGCCAGCCCACGATCTTGGCCGCGAGGCGCACGTTCTGCCCCTTCTTGCCGATGGCGAGGCTCAGTTGCTTGTCCTCGACGACGACCTCCATGATGCGTTGCTCCTCGTCCACGATCGAGACCCGGCTGACCTTGGCCGGGGAGAGCGCGTTCACCACGAACGACGTGGGGTCGTCGCTCCACTCGACGATGTCGATCTTCTCCCCGCGCAGCTCGCGGATGATCGACTGCACGCGGGTGCCCTTCATGCCGACGCAGGCACCCACCGGGTCGACGTCGCGCTCGCGCGAGATGACGGCCACCTTGGCCCGCTCCCCCGCCTCCCGGACGGCCCCCTTGATCTGGACGGTGCCGTCGTAGATCTCGGGGACCTCCATCTCGAAGAGCTTCACCAGGAGGGCGGGGTCGGTCCGGCTCACGATGACCTGGGGGCCCTTGGCCGCCTTGGCCACGCGGACGATCGCGATCCTCACCCGGTCTCCCGTCTGGTAGGCCTCGGCCCGGCTCTGCTCCTTGCGCGGGAGAAGCGCCTCGGCCCGGCCCAGGTCGACCACGAAATCCCCCATCTCCTGGCGCTTCACGATCCCGTTGACGACCTCGCCCACCCGGCCCGAGTACTCGGCGAAGACGTTGTCGCGCTCGGCCTCCCTCACCTTCTGGAAGATCACCTGCTTCGCGGTCTGGGCCGCGATTCGCCCGAGCACGTCGGTGGGCTTCGGGAACTCGATCTCCTGCCCGAGCTCGATCTCCGCCCCGGGAAAGATCTGGTGGGCCTCCTCGAGGCTGAGCTGCGTCTCGGGGATCTCCACCGTCTCCACGACCTGCTTCACGGCGAAGACCTCGATCTGCCCCGTCTCCTCGTTGAAGCGGCTGCGGAGGTCCTCCGCGCCCTTGTAGTACTTCTTGGAGGCGGTGAGGATCGCGTCCTCGATGGCGGCGATGATCACGTCGGGGTTGATGTTCTTCTCCCGGCTGATCTGCTCGATCTGCTGCCGCAGCTGATTGGCCATGAGTCCTGTGCTACTCCGCTCTCCCCGCCTTCGGGAACTCGACTTCGAGCCGGCCGTGGGACACCTTGGCGAGGGGGACCCGGGCCTGGCCCTGCCCCTTCTCGAGATCCAGGGTCACCACCCCCGCGTCGCACGAGACGATCCGCCCGGCCCAGTGCCGGCGCCCGTCGACCGGCTCGTAGCTCGACAGCCGTGCGAGGCGCCCCGAGAACCTCCGGTAGTCCTCCTCCGACCGCAGCGGCCGGTCGAGGCCGGGCGACGAGACCTCGAGGGTGTAGTGCCCCTCGATCGGGTCCTCGGCGTCGAGGATCGCCGAGACCTCCTCCGAGACCGACTGGAGGTCGTCGAGGCCGATGCCTCCGCCAGCCTTGTCGACGTAGAGGCGCACGAGCTGGCCGCCGGCCGCCCGCTTCAGCTCGACGTCCACGAGCTCGAAGCCGCGGTCGGTCGTCACCCGCTGGGCGGCAGACCTCACCCGCTCGACCGTCCCCTCCCGCCTCGCCAGGTTGTTCCTCCAAAAAAAAGAGTGGGCGAGCCCACTCTGGTCCAGCGCCCGTTGCCAGAAACCGCATGATACCAGCAACCCGCCGGAGCCGCAAGGAGATAGGGGACCTCGGGGTCCTTGCCCCGGGGGGGGCCGGCGCTCTCCAGCGGTGCCCGGCGATCAGACGATCCGGGCCACCAGGTCGTAGGGGTGGGCCTCCGTCACCTCGCAGGTGACGAAGGAGCCGGCCTCGGCCGTGCCGTCGTTCAGGATCACCTGGCCGTCGATCTCGGGGGCCTGGCCGGCGAGCCGGCCGCGGAGCAGGAGGTCCGAATCGGGGTGCGTCCCCTCGACGAGGACCTCCAGCCGCTCTCCCATCCGGGCTCGGTTCCTGCGAAGCGAGATCCCCTTCTGGAGGGCCATGATCCGCCGGCGGCGGGCCTCCTTCACCCGGGCCGGGACGCGATCGGCCATCTCGAACGACCTCGTCCCCTCCTCGTCGGAGTACGTGAACACCCCGACGTTGTCGAACCGCCCCGCCGCCACGAAGCCCAGGAGCCGCTCGAAGTCCTCCTCCGTTTCGCCGGGAAAGCCGACGATGAACGACGTCCGCACCGCGACGCCGGGCACCCGCTCGCGGATCCTCTCCACCATCCCCAGCAAGTTGCCCCGGCCGGTCGGCCGCTTCATCCGGCGGAGGACGGGCTCGCTCGCGTGCTGGAGCGGGATGTCCACGTACTTCACGACCCTCTCCTCGCTCGCCATCGCGTCGAGGATCGGGTCGGTCAGGGTCGAGGGGTAGGCGTACATGACCCGGATCCACCGGAGCCCGTCGATCCGGCCGAGCCGACGCAGGAGATAGGCCAGGCCGTCCCGAACCCCGTGGTCGAGGCCGTAGCGGGTCGAGTCCTGGGCGACGAGCACGATCTCGCGCACCCCCTTCGCGGCCAGCGCCCGCGCCTCCGCCACGACGTCCTCGACGCCGCGGCTGCGGTGCCGCCCGCGGAGGGTGGGGATGATGCAGAAGGAGCAGGTGTAGTCGCAGCCCTCGGAGATCTTGACGTAGGCGAGCCAGGGGGGCGTCGAGCGGACGCGGGGGGAGTTGTGGTCGTAGACCCAGGTGGGCGGCCCCGCCTCGGCGAGGGAGGTCCCGTGCCCGCCGACCGCGCGGACGATCTCGTCCACCTGCCCCGTCCCGAGCGTCGCGTCGATCTCCGGGATCTCCTTCCGGAGCTCCGCGTCGTAGCGCTGGGGGAGGCAGCCCGTCACGACGAGACGCTTCGCCCGCCCGGTCTCCTTCTCGCGCGCCATCTCGAGGATCGCGTCGACCGACTCCTGCTTGGCCCGGTCGATGAAGGCACAGGTGTTCACGACGACGACGTCCGCCTCTCTCGCGTCGGCGACGAGGCCGTAGCCCGCGGCCTGCAGCCGGCCGAGCATCACCTCGCCGTCGACGAGGTTCTTCGGACAGCCGAGGGAGACCATGCCCACCCGCAGCCCCCGAGGCGCTCCGGTCGTTTGGAGCGCCTCGGGGTCGCTGGTCAGGGCCGCGTCGTCAGCCGTGGGAGGTTCGCTCGGCCTCTTTCCGGAAGACCTGCCACTGCCCACGGGAGTTGCCGATCCCTCGGCGGCTGCCATGGGGAATGGCCCTTGAGAGGACGCCGGCTCGGACGAGGCTCCCCGACCACGAACATAGGTGCCTCTCCGGCTCTCCTTGGGGGGCTCATCGCCCCCCCTCCCCCCCATGGACTCAGTGGGCCTTGCCCGTCGCGTCGATCTCGTTGCCCCACTCTCGCAGCTTGTCGCGGTCGCTGGCGGCGTAGAGCTCGTCCCCGATGTCGGCGATCTGGTCGCCGATCCCGCCGAGGACCTCCATCTCCTCGCCCTGCTGGGACGTGAGGGAGAGGTGGTGCGCGATGGCGTCGAGGCGCGGCACCGCCTTGTCCATCGCCAGGAGCAGCCCCTCGACCAGCTCCACCAGGGCCTTCCGGCTCAGGCCGTCGTGCCACGTCGGTTCCATTCGTCCTCCTCGGGAGGGCTCGCGCCCGGAGGTCATTCTATCGCGAGTTCGGGCCGCGCTATCGCGAGTTCGGGCCGCGCCGGCTCCAGCGTATACTGGCGCGGTTTCCGGGGGGAAGGGATCCCATGGCCATGGGGAAGGGCGCGAAGATCGCGATCGGATGCGGGTGTGTCGTCGTCCTGATCGGTGCGGCCGTCGTGGTGGGCGTCGTCGGCATGGGCTGGTGGGCCAAGGGCAAGCTCTCCGAAGCCGCGGGCGGGCTCGAGAGGATCGCGTCCAAGACGAAGGAGATCGAGCGCTGGGAGAAGAAGGCGAACGCCAACTCCTACACGGCGCCGGCTGACGGCGTCATCCCCGAGGCGCGCTTCGTGAAGTTCCTCGAGACCCGGAAACGCGTGTACGCCGTCTACGGGCGGTACGAGGCCGACCTGCGCGCGCTGCAGAAGAAGTCGGAGACGGCCGGCGACAAGCTCACGCCGTCCGACCTCTGGTCGGCGGGGGGGAAGCTCGGCGAGATGTTCGGCGAGATCCGCCTCGAGCAGATGAAGGCCCTCGCCGACGTGGGCATGAGCGAGGAGGAGTACCGGGCGATCCAGCTCGCCGTCTACAAGACCGCGTGGGCGGCGGACACCGAGAAGCACACCGGGAAGATGCCGGCCGAGGCCATCGCCGAGTCGATGTCTCAAGCGGCGAAGGGCATGGAGGGAGCGGCGAAGGCGGGCCTCGAGGCGGCCCAGAAGCAGGGCGTGCCCGGCTCAGCCGACGTCTCCGACGCCGACGTGAAGAAGGCCCAGGAGGAGATGGCGCGGCTCGGCCAGGAGGCGGGCCAGGCCCTCGCCGTGCCGAAAGCCAACGTCGAGCTCTTCCGCAAGTACGAGGCCGACATCAAGAAGTACGCCATGCACGGCCTGGCCTTCGTCGGCCTTTAGGCGGATGGGCGGCGCGGGGCCGAGAGGCTACAGCATCGCGAGCAGCTTGTCCGCGGCCACGGCCGCGCCGTCGGTGCGCGGCGAGTCCGGAAACGGCATGGCCCGCACGCTGTCGAGGGCGGGGCCGATCCGCCCCTCGCGCACGTCCTCGTTCGTGGCGAAGACCGCCGGCACGTAGCGAGGCATCTCCGCCACCATGATCGGGTACTCCGGGAAGTCGCCGCGGTCGGTGTAGACGAGCCGCGTGCCCGCTCCGATGCAGTCCGTCACGATGCCGTAGCCCGGCTTGGTCACCACGACGTCCGCGGCCCCGACGAGGTCGGGGTACTCGAGCCCGGCGGCAGCGAGCGCTCCGCCGTCGACGCGGGCGAGGTTGGCGGGCGTCGGCCCGGCTCCCGCGGGGCCGGTGAGCAGGAACCGGCAGCCTTCGAGGGCCCCGTAGGCGGCGAGGCGCAGGCCGGGCACGCCCACGCCGCCGAACGACAGGAGGACGAGCGGCCGCCCGTCGACGCCCAGCCGCCGCCGGGCCTCCGCCTTCCCCACCGTGGGCCTGCGGGCCACGAGGGGCACGTCCTCGATGCGGCGAAAGACGGACAGGTCCCCGGCAAAGGGGAGCCGCAGCAGCCGCTCCGCGAGCCCGTAGGCCTCCCCCGCCCGGGCCGCCGCCTCGGCGAGCGCCGGCACGCGCGGCGCGAGGTGGCCGTAGATCCAGTCCCAGGAAAAGTTGCCGATCGCCACCGATCGGAGGCCGGCCTTCCCCGCCGCCGCGAAGGCGAGGGGCGGGATGTCGCCGACGACGAGCCGGACGCCCGCCTCGCGGAGCCAGGCCGCCTCCGTCGCGACCCGCTCGGCCCACCCGGACTCGAAGGCCCGCCACGCGGCGGCCGTTCCCTCCTCGTCGATCACGAGAGCGTCCTTCTGGACGAGCCCTACGTCGCCTTCCACCCGTCGGACGGCGAGCGGCGCCGCCACGACGCTCTCGAAGAGGAACGCCGGAGCCGAAGTGCAGACCGTGATCGCGAGACTGGGCGCGCGCTCGCGCAGCGCCCGCAGGATCTCGGCGGTGCGGGTCGAGTGGCCGAAGCCGTGGCCGGAGACGTAGGCGGCGAGCATCGCTCGAGCCATCGGGAGCGGAAGGGCTTCCGTGACTCTGCGGCGGAGTATGTCACACGCGGCAGACGCCGACCCGACCGCCCGCGGGGATCCTCATCGGATCGCCCAGGCCGGCCCGGGAAAGGCAAGCAACACGACGGCCATCGGCAAGAAGGCCTCGCGGAATGCGTGCGCTTCCAGCGGCTCGTCCTGTGGCTGATCCTGGCCGTCGGCGGGGCCAGGCTCCTCCAAGACCGGAGAACCCGGGCCGATGTAGAGGACTGCCACAAAAGATGACCAGAAAGCCCTTGACGCGTCGCTCGCGAAGCCTAGACTGGGTATTGGTTTCATCGTTCGGTCATGCGGGGGTCGGTTCCGCTGCCGTGCCGCCGGCACTCTCTCAGTCCCCGGCCGGCTTCGCCCGACCGTCCGGCGAGCGTGAGGAGCAGACGGGCCGGAATGATGGGGAGTTCCTGCCTGGTCGCAGAAGAAGAGGGGGATGGGATGCTCGATCTGCATCCGACCCAGTGCGCGTGCCAGGACTGTACGAGCCGGAGGCTGATTCGCGAGGACGAAGCCAGGACCGACCGCTACTCCGCTGACGAGCTGGAGGACTTCGGCTGCCTCCTGAAAAGGCAGGCAGGCCCGGAGGACTGCTGAGGCGCCGACCCCATCGGCAATGAGGAGCGGAAGGCTTCGATCGTCCTCTCGTGCGAGGGCTTTGTCCACTCACTGCAGGGCGCTCGCGTGAGCGGGTCGGGTTGAGGGGCCAAACCGCTCCACGAGGACGCCCGTGGTCTCGAGCCAGTCCCGGCATCCCGCAAACGCTTCGAGGGCCCGATCCGGGACCGCGCCGCACACTCCGACGATCGGGGCGAGCACGCGCGGAACAGCTCACCTGGCCTCCCCGATCTCGCGGATCCTGGCCTGCAAGGACATTCGATTGAGCGACTCGAACGGCAGATCGGAGAACAGCTTGATGCGGGCATCGAGCTCGGTGAGGGCGCGCAGGAACGCGCGGACCTGCTCGTCGCGCGTCCCTTCGACCGCCGCCGGATCGTCAACGCCCCAGTGCGCCGTCAGCGGTTGGCCGGACCAGGTGGGACAGGCCTCCCGGGCCGCGTTCCCGCACACGGTGAACACGAAGTCCATCTGGGGTGCGTCCGGACCCCCAAACTCGTTCCAGCTCTTGCTGCGGAGCCCGTCCACCGGGAGGTTCATCTGCCGCAGAGTCTCGATCGCCAGCGGGTGCACCTGGCCCTTGGGGTGACTGCCGGCGCTGAAGGCGCGGAAGCGGCCCCCGCCCGTCCGGTTGAGGAGCGCCTCGGCCATGATGCTCCGGGCCGAGTTGCCGGTGCAGAGGAAGAGAACGTTCAGGGGCTGCATCATCTCCTCCCGGCATCGCTCCGCGCGGCGCCACGCAGGGGCCGCCGGATCCCGAGCCTCTGCAGGTCGAGGTCCACGCGGCAGAGCTCTTCGACCGATACCCGCCGCAGCTCCCGGAGGACCCGAGCGTCTTCGCCTATCTGGGGGTCGCCGGCGATCGATCTCCAGACGGGCTCGAGGTGAGAGACGGCCGGCCGGTCGCTAGAGAGCCGATGGAAGACCCAGCGGCCGTCCTTCCGGTCCTGCACGAGGCCCGCACGCTTGAGGTCCGTGAGGTGCGCCGAGACGGTGGACGCGGCAAGGCCGAGGACGGCGGTCATCTGGCACACGCACAGCTCGCCGCTCTTGAGCATGGCCACGAGGCGCAGGCGGACGGGGTGCCCGAGCGCCTTCAGGGTGTCGACGGTCGACGAAACTCGGTTTGCCATTTCGTTATACGTCGAACTATAGCATCGATGCCGCGACCGTCAACCGGATCGGCTGATCCGGTCCGTCCGGAGGGTCCATGGCGAGCCGGAAGGAGCGATTGGCAGTGGCCGACGAAACAGAGACGCCAGACCGGATCTCGTCGGGTCACCGGAAGCGCATTCCGGATGGC
>Ga0335080_10002887_pt1 | contig 17290 bp, 15 predicted proteins | sample Lox_Sample_34_FD_206720 | JGI IMG/M metagenome (GOLD analysis project Ga0335080, IMG submission 206720) | Soil microbial communities from Loxahatchee National Wildlife Refuge, Florida, United States - Lox_Sample_3.4 | ecosystem: Environmental > Terrestrial > Soil > Wetlands | place: USA...
AGGACTGCGGACTCGGGACTGAGGACTCGAGCGGCTCGAGCCCCGTGGTCCCCGGTCCTCAGTCCCAGTCCTCAGTCCTCAGTCCTCGGCCCTCAGTCCTCGGCCCTCGGTCCTCTGTCCGTTATGTCACCCGATCGGCCGTCCGGGAGGCGCCTCGATCCGCCGCGCGCGCGGCTTGCGGGTCTCGGGCTTCTCGAGGAAGTCGGAGAGATCGCGCACCGCCTGGCGCACGTGCGCCGCGGCTGCCGGATCCGCGGGCGTCCGGGCGCGCAGTTCCGATCGGAGACGTTCGAGTCGCGCGAAGACGACCGCGCGCACTTCCGGAGCCGTCTCCGCGCGGGCGGCGAGATCCATCATCGCGTCGAGCGTCTCGCGCTGGGCCACACGGCGCAGACCCGCGAGTCGCTCCGATCCGTCCGCGCGCGCGCCCCAGGTCGATTGGACCAGACGTCCGAGCGCCGCGTCGAGCGTCAGCGCGTCCGGGCCCGACGCGAGCGACAGCCGCGCGGCGCGCTCGGAATCGAGAAGAGGGTCGACGATGAGCGCCGCGAGCGTGCGCGCGGCGGTCAGCCGGTCGAAGGCCGGACCCGCGTCGGAGGCGAACCGTTCGCGGGTCGGCGCGGTCCCCGAGGGTTCCGGCACGAGCGCGGCGAGGATGCGGTCCGGGATGTCGAGGTTCTCGGGCTCGAGCGCGGCGAGAAGGAGGTCGAGCGCCTCCTTCTGCTTCGCGGCGGGAACCCAGGCGACGGGCGTCTGCCCGTCTCCGGCGACGGCGCCGGTCTGGAACTGGCCGCCGACGAACTGCTGGGCGGCCTGGATGCCGAAGCGGTGATACAGGTAAGCGAGATTGAAGCGCTCCTGCAGCGAGGACACCCATTCGCCGCGTTGGAGCTGCCCGGCGCCGAAATGGTCGAGGATCACGCGGCGCACCGCCTGCGTCGTCGCGAGCCACCGCACGGGGTCCGGACCCCAGTCGTACTCGGCCCATCGCGGATCGCTCTCGAGCGGATAAACGATCCCCTTCGCGTAGGCCGCGCGGATGATCGCGTCGAGGCGCGCCGGATCCTCCTCCGCCGTGTACGCCCACGCGATCGCCAGGCGGTCGTAGGAACCGATGTCCCTCGGGTAGGCGTCGGAGAGATCGAGCGCGCCGTTGCGCTCTTCGATGTGCGGCGCGAGGTAGTCCATGACCGAGCCCCAGCCGAAGGTCGTCGCGGCCCAGTTGTGCTCGAGGCCGAGCGTGTGGCCCACCTCGTGCGCCGAGAGATACGCGAGGCGTTCGAGGACGAGCTTCTCTTCGCCGGCGTCCGGATCCCCGGCTGCGAGGAACGCGAGGTCCGGCGCGTCGCCCGCGAGGCAGGCGCGTCCGCGCTCCGGCGGCTGCAGATTGCGCCACATCCGCGCCGTGGTCCGACGCCGGTGCGAATCGATGCGCGCGACCCCGTGGAGGATCTCGCCCGTGCGCGGGTCGACCTGAATGTCGCCGACCGACCAGGCGCGTTCCGCGCGATTGATCCACTCGATCCCGGAATAGCGCGCGTCGAGGAACGTGGCGCCTTCCGGCAGATCCTTCAACACGAAGGCGTTGCGGAATCCCGCCTCCTCGAACGCGTGGTTCCACCAGAGCGCCGCCTGCCGGATCGCCGTCCGCTCGGGCTCGGGAATCGCGCGGTCCAGGTAGTACACGATCGGCTGGACCGGCTCCGAGACGGCCGCCGACGGGTCCTTCTTCTGCAGGCGCCAGCGCGTCGTCAGATATTTCTCGATCGGCTCCGTGAAGCGGGCCGCGTGATCCACGCGGCGCACCGAGATGATGCCGACGCGCGGGTCGAAGATCCGGGTCCGGAAGCCGGGCTCCGGCATCTTCCAGAAGCTGTGGTGCGCGCGCAGGCTCATGGTGTGCCCGTCGGGGAGCACCGCGGCGACGGCCGGCGGCGGGTTGTCGCAGACGAACGTCTGCACGGCCTCGATCTCGGTGTTGCGAGGGAACGCGCCCGTGCGGTCGAAGTGGATCGCGGAGCGCGCGACGTCCTGCTTCCAGTCGCCGACGCGCGACGCCCGCAGGATCGGCAGGACTTGCGAGTCCGCGAGCAGGAACGCCGTCGCGTCCACGAGGACGCGGCCTCCCTCCTCGGCCTCGACCGGCATCGACGCGCGCACGGAGATCGGGAAAGACTCGGCGACGGCGCGCGCCCGCTCGGGGTCGTCCGCGCCGCTCATTTGGGTCGTCTGGAGCTGGACGAGGAGAACGCGCGGGCCGGAGCGCTCGAAGCGGCAGACGCCGAGCGCGCCGGATTGCCCGCGGTCGAGCGAGGCTTCGAGAAGCCCCGCCCCGCCGGCGAGCCCCGCGCCGTAGAGAAACTCCTCGCCGAACCGCGAGATCTCGAGCAGGAACTGCCCCTTGCGCGCGTCCCAGTAGTACGGCAGGAACCCGTCCTGCCGCGTCAGACCCCGCGCGCGGTCCGCGATGGTCGCGACGGCGATCGTGGCGTGCTCCGGCGCGGCGGGCGCCGCCGGCGCCGTCTGCGGCGCGGGATGGAGAAGCATCAGCAGGGCCAGGAGTCGCGTCGTCAAATCGTCACCTCGCTTCGGCCTCGCTCGGCATTGTGCGCGCGGGATCTTAGCGCGCCGGGCCGACGTCCGCCGAAACCGCGGGCGCCGGCGCATCGTAGTTCCCGGCGTGACGAATCCCCCGCGCCTCCTCTCGGTCAACGTTGCGGTTCCCGCGAGCTTTCCAGTCCGCGGACGGCACGTCCGCACGGGAATCTTCAAGGAGCCGGTCTCCGGCCGTGTCGCGCTGACGCGGTTGACCCTCGCCGGGGACATCCAGGCGGACAAGCGATACCACGGCGGACCGGATCAGGCCGTGTACGTCTTCCCTTCCGAGCACTATGCCCACTTCCGGCGTGCGCTCGGCCGGCCGAACCTGGCCTTCGGGTTCTTCGGCGAGAACTTCACGACGGAGGGGCTGCACGAGAGAGCCGTGCGTGTGGGCGACGTCTACCGGGTCGGAAGCGCGGTGGTGCAGGTCACCAAGCCGCGGTCGCCGTGCTTCAAGATGGGTCTGAAGGCCGGCTCCCAGGCTTTCGTGGGAGCGCTGCTCGAGAGCCGCCGCCTGGGCTTCTACCTGCGCGTGCTCGAGGAAGGCGACGTCGGGGCCGGCGACGCGATCGCACGGATCTCCACGGACGCCGGCGCGCCGACGATCGCCGAGGACATCGAGAGGAGGTACTTCGGGCGGCCGTCCGCGGGCGCGAGCGGAGGCTAGACCAGCACGTCGAGGCTCGCCCGCTCCGGGCGCGGGACCGCGGCGTACGCCGACCACGCGCGCGCGAGGCGCCGCACGCCCTCCTCCATCGGCTCGCGGTCGAGCACGTACGGCAGGCGCAGGTACTCCGCGAAGCCGCGGTCCGGCGAGGCGAGCGAGCCGGGCACGAACGCGACGCCGTGACGCAGCGCGACCTGGGCGAACTCGTCGGCGTTGCCGCGCGGCAGGCGCACCCAGAGCGAGAGGCCGCCCGCCGGCGCCACCCACGTCCATTCGGGCAGATGTTTTCCGAGGAGCTTCGTGAGGCGGTCGTATCGCTCGCGGATCTGCGCGCGCCGCATCTCGCGCACCTCGTCCGCCTTGCGCAACAGCCGCACGGCAGCGAGCTGCGAGAGCACGGATCCGCCGAGATCCGCCATGATCCGACGCCTCGCGATCCGCGACAGGACGGCCTCCGAAGCGCGGATCCAGCCGACGCGCAGACCGCCCCAGAAGAGCTTCGAGAGCGAGCCGACGGTCAGGATCGGCGCCGACGGCTCGAAGGCCGCGAGCGGCGCCGGGGATTTTCCCGAGAGCGACAGGTCGGCAAGGGTGTTGTCCTCGACGATCGGCAGGCCGCGCTCGCGCGAGAGCAGCGCGATGGCGCGGCGCTGGCGTTCGGGCATCAGCGCGCCCGTGGGGTTCTGATAGGTCGGCATGAGATAGAGCAGGCGCGGCACGGTCTTCCGGACGATTTCCGCGAGCGCCTCGGGCCGGGGGCCGTCTTTTTCCACGCCGACCGGAGTCAGCCGCGCGCCGACGCTCGTGAAGATGTCGATCGCGCCGAGATAGGTCGGGTTCTCGAGCACGACGGCGTCGCCGCGGCGCAGGAAAGCCGCCGCCGCGAGCGCCACGGCCTGTTGCGCTCCGCACGTCACGAGAATCTGTTCCGCCGACGTCGGGAGCCCGCGCGATGAGAGGTAGGCGGCGATCGAGGTTCTCAGCTCCGGAAGCCCCATCGGCATGTAGCCCGCACCCCGCACGAGCTCCGCGAGCGCGCGCCGGTCGATCGCGGCGAGATCCGGGAGCAGGAAGTCCCCGCCGGGCAGATGCGCGGCGAGGAACTCGATCGTCCCGCCCGAGCCCTCGATCAGGCCGCGGTAGAGCGGGTGTCCCCGGAAAGAGCCGGGTCCCTCCTCCGGCGGCAGGCCCTGCGGAGCGGCGCTCCCGGACGCGACGCGCGTGCCGCTGCCCTGCCGGCTCTCGAGCCAGCCGTCCTCCCGGAGGAGCTCGTAGGCGGCGACGACCGTGGTCCTGGAAACGGAAAGGAGGCGCGCCATCACCCGCTCGGCCGGCAGCCGTTCGCCGGGACCGACCTCGCCGCGGCGGATCGCCAGGGTCAGGGCCGCCGCGAGACGGCGGTAGGCGGGGCCTTCGCCCGCCGTCCAGTTGCCGAGGGCCCGCACGAACTCGAGGGGACCGCGCGCCGTCCGCCGCTCCAGGCCCCAGTCCATTTTCGGTGAAGTGGCTATTGAATGCCTCCTGAATGAGACCGATTCTAGTGCCACATGAGCCCGGAGTCAAAATGGCATTGAAAAGAGGCCTTTGAGGAGGACGTCATGCCCCTTCCCCGCTACGCCTACTTCCGCGGCCACATCGTTCCCTACTCCGAAGCCCGCGTCGGCGTTCTGACGCACGCGCTCAACTACGGCACGGCGTGCTTCGCGGGGGTCCGGGCCTACTGGAACGAGGAGGAGGAAGAGCTCTTCGTCTTCCGGCCGCGCGATCACTTCCGCCGCTTCCTCGATTCGGCGCGGCTACTCGGCATGGAGCTCCCCGACACGCCCGACAGCTTCAGCGCGGCGCTCGTCGAGCTCATGCGGGCCGAGCTCCTCCGCGAGGACTGCTACGCGCGCCCGCTCGCGTTCTACGCCGACGAATCGGTGGGAGTCCGGCTGCACAATCTGAAGCCCGAGGTCTCGATGGTGACCTTCCCGTACGGCCGCTACCTCGACAACGACGACAACCTGCATCTCATGATCTCGTCATGGCGCCGCGTGGACGACAACATGATCCCCGCGCGCGGCAAGATCGCCGGCGCCTACGTCAACTCGGCGCTCGCCAAGAGCGACGCGCAGCGCGCCGGCTTCGACGACGCGATCCTCCTGACACAGTCCGGGCACGTCTCGGAAAGCTCGGCCGCGAACGTGTTCCTCGTTCGCAACGGCGTCGTCATCACGCCGGGCATCACCGACGACGTCCTCGAGGGGATCACGCGGCGCACGGTCCTCGAGCTCGCCCAGAAGGAATTGGGCCTGTCGGTCGTCGAGCGGACCGTGGATCGCACGGAGATCTTCCTCGCCGACGAAATGTTCCTCTGCGGCACCGGCGTGCAGATCGGAGCGGTGACCCGGGTGGATCAACGCGCGATCGGCGCGGGCCGCATGGGTCCCGTCGTCACGGAGCTCCGTCGGCTCTACTTCGACGTCGTGCGCGGACGCCGGCGGGAGTACCGGCACTGGTGCGCGCCGGTCTACTCCGGCGAGAAGGATTTCGCGAAGCCCGAGCCGGACCGCGAACGCTCCAAGGATTCGCCCAACCTTCGCCTGGCGCGCTGACCCTCGCGCTTCGCGATAGGATCCGAGCCGCGGAGCGGTGGGACCGGCTCCGCGGCTCAAATGGCGGACAAGCGGAAACACCCTCGGGTCAAGAGGCGTCTCGTGATCGAGTTCCGCCTCGCGGGCGGCGCCTACTACGGCTTCACCTACAACCTGTCGCCGCTCGGCGTCTTCGTCCGCTCGATCCGGATCCCGAACCTCGGGGCGTCGCTCTCGGCCGAGCTCCACCTGCCCGACGGCAAGCGCATTCCGCTCGTCGGAAAGGTCGTGCGGTCCTACCGCGCCCCGACGGCGCTCGCGCGGCTCGTGCCGAGCGGCTTCGGCATGGCCCTCTCCTCGACCCCCGAGGAGTACTTCCAGTTCCTCGCGTCCCTCTAGAGCCCTACTTCTTCGCGGGCGCGGGCGGCGCCGGCTCCTGATGGTCGGGGACGTGGTTCACGATCGGCGGAACCGACTTGAGATAGGCGAACACCGCCTTCAGGTCGTCGTCGGTCGCCTTCCCGACCCACATCCATGGCATGGGCGGCTGGATGGGACGCGACGTGCCCATGTGTTTGCCCGTCTTCAGGGCCTTCAGGAACATCTCCTCGGTCCAGATGCCGAGCCCGGTGTTCGGATCCGGCGTCAGGTTCGCCGCATAGGAGATGCCCCAGGGCCCGGCGAAGGCCGTGAACGTGCCGGCGAACGACGCGACCCACGGGCCCGAGGGCGGGGGCGGCGGGGGCAGCTTCATCGTCTCGGGGTGGCCCGAGAGCATCCGCGTCATGTCGGGCTCCGGCCCGTTCGGCCCCATCTTGAACGGCGTGTGGCAGTCGTTGCACCCCATGACGGTCACGAGGTACTTCCCGCGCTCCAACTTCGACGGCCCGGCCGACCGCCGCTTGGCGACCGGGTCGGACCCGGCCAGCAGGGTCCAGGGAATCGCGACGAGCGCGGCGAGCAGAAAGAGCTTCTCCATTCGGTTGCGGTGCATCCGCGGTCCTCCTCTTATCCTGGCGATTCGTCGGACCGCATTGTAAACACTCCCGCCGCATCGCGCGCGGCGCGCCGAAGCTCCGCGTAGAATCCCGCCCGCATGGCCACGATGCGTCCCTTCCGCGCGCTGCGTCCGCCGGCCGGCCGCGCGGCCGCGGTCTCCGCGGTGCCCTACGACGTCGTCTCGACCGCCGAGGCGCGGGCACTCGCGGCGGGCAACCCGCTCTCCTTCCTCCACGTGTCTCGCCCCGAGATCGATCTGCCCGACGGCACCGATCCGCACGCGGACGCGGTGTACGAGCTCGCCGCGAAGAATTTCGAGCGCCTGAAGCGCGACGCGCCCCTCGCCCCCGATCCGACGCCGACGCTCTCGATCTACCGGCTCCGCATGGGAGATCACATCCAGACCGGAGTCGCCGGGTGTTCCTCCCTCGCCGAGTACGACGCGGACGTCGTCCGCAAGCACGAGCGGACGCGCCGCGACAAGGAGGACGACCGGACGCGCCACATGCTGCGGCTCTCCGCGCAGACGGGGCCCGTCTTCCTGACGTATCGCGACCGCGCCGAGGTGGACGCCCTCGTCGCGAAGGCCGTCGCCGCGGCCCCGCTCGTCGACTTCACGGCAGCCGACGGCATCGCGCACACGCTCTGGCGCCTCTCGCCCGACGATTCCGCACGGATCGCGAAGGCGTTCGAATCCGTGCCGCTCCTCTACATCGCCGACGGACATCATCGCGCCGCGAGCGCGGCCCGCGCGCGCGACGAGCGCCGCCAGAGCAACCCCGGCCACACCGGAAGCGAGGCCTACAACTTCTTCCTGACAGTCGCGTTCCCTGCCGGTCAGGTCCGGATCCTCCCCTACAACCGGATCGTCAAGGACCTGAGCGGCCGCTCTCCCGACGCATTCCGCGCGGAGCTCACGCGCCTCTTTCCCCTGCGCGACGCCGCCTCGGGCCAACCCGCGCGCAAGGGCGAAGTCGGCGTCTACCTCGGAGGGCGCTGGAGCATGCTCGAGCTGCCGCCCCCGGGCGGCGCCGGCGTCCGCAGCATCGAATCGCTCGACGCGGAGCGCCTGCAACAGCGCGTGCTCGATCCGCTGCTCGGCATCCACGACGTCCGGACGGACAAGCGCATCGATTTCGTGGGCGGCGTCCGCGGGACCGAGGAGCTCGAGCGCGCCGTGGACTCCGGGCGCGCGGCCGCGGCCTTCTCGATGTTCCCGGTCTCGCTCGCGGAGCTCATGGCGGTCTCCGACGCGAACGAGATCATGCCTCCCAAATCCACCTGGTTCGAGCCGAAGCTGCGCGACGGGCTCGTCATCCACGAGATCTGAGCGTGAAGGTCCTCGTCGCCGACAAGTTCGAGAAGAGCGGCCTCGACGGCCTCGCCGCCGCGGGCCTCGAGGTGGTCTACCGGCCCGACGACCGCGACGACGCGCTCCGCGACGCAATCCGCGAAACCGGGGCCGAGGCGCTCGTGGTCCGTTCGACCAAGGTCACGCGTCCGATGCTCGAAGCGGGGAACCTCGCGCTCGTGGTCCGCGCCGGCGCCGGCTACAACACGATCGACGTCGAAGCGGCTTCGGAGCGCGGCATCTACGTCGCCAACTGCCCCGGCAAGAACTCGATCGCAGTCGCCGAGCTCGCCTTCGGGCTCATCCTCGCGCTCGACCGCCGGATCGTGGACGGCGCCGCGGATCTCGCGCGCGGCGTCTGGAACAAGAAGGAGTACGCGAAGGCGCGCGGCCTCTACGGCGCGACGCTCGGGCTCCTCGGCACCGGAGGGATCGGACAGGAGATGATCCCGCGCGCGCGGGCGTTCGGCATGCCCGTCGTCGCCTGGAGCCGGAGCCTGACTCCGGAGAAGGCCCGCCTCTGGGGCATCGAGCGCAAAGGCTCGCCGCTCGAGGTCGCGTCGGCCGCCGACGTCGTGTCCGTGCACCTGGCGCTCAAGCCCGAAACGCGGGGCCTCTGCGGCATGGGCTTCTTCGCCGCCATGAAGACCGGCGCCCTCTTCGTGAACACCTCGCGTGCGGAGGTCGTGGACGAGGCGGCGCTCGAGAGCGCGGTCCGGGAGAAAGGGATCCGTGCCGGCCTGGACGTCTTCGCCGCGGAGCCGCTCGGATCGGCCGGCGACGTCGCCGCGCCGCTCTTCCGTCTTCCCGGCGTCATCGGGACGCACCACATCGGCGCCTCGACGGACCAGGCGCAGGAGGCGATCGCCGCCGAGACGGTGCGCATCCTCCGCGAGTTCCGCGACACCGGCCGCCCCCCCAACGGCGTCAACCTCGCGCGCAAGTCGCCCGCGACGCACCTGCTCGTCGTGCGGCACTACGACCGCGTCGGCGTGCTCGCCGCCGTCTTCGACCGCCTCAAGGAGGCTCAGATCAACGTTCAGGAGACCGAGAACGTCGTGTTCGACGGCGCCCGCGCGGCGATCGCGCGCATCCACGTCGACCGCGAGCCTCCCGCCGAGACGCGGGAGGCGATCCGGCGGGCGACGCCCGACATCATCGAGCTCTCGGTTCTGCCCCTCTGACCGTCGCCGGCGGCGGATGGGCGCTCGGGCGCGCCGCCCCCTCTATACTTCGCAACTCCGGGGGAGGAGACAGATGACGACCACGACGACCCGCATCTTCAACTTCGGGGCCGGACCCGCGGTCCTGCCCGAGCCGGTCCTCGCCGAGGCGCAGCGCGATCTGCCCGCGCTGCCGGGCGTCGGGATGTCCGTCCTCGAGATCAGTCACCGGTCGAAGACCTTCGATGAAATCCTGCAAGGCGCCGAAGCCGACATCCGCAAGCTCGCCGGCATCCCGGCGAACTACCGCGTGCTCTTCCTCCAGGGCGGCGCGACGCTCCAGTTCTCGATGGTCCCGATGAACCTCCTGCCGGCCGGCGGGTCGGCCGACTACATCGTGACCGGCGTCTGGGGTCAGAAGGCGGTGAAGGAGGCGCAGAAGGCCGGGACCGTCCGGGTGCTCGCGCCGACCGAAGCCGACGGCTTCCGGAGCATCCCCGAGCCGCGCGAGCTCGCGCTCGATCCGAAGGCGGCGTACGTGCACTTCACGTCGAACGAGACCATCCAGGGCATCGAGTGGCCGCGGGAGCCGGAAGTCGGTGCCGTGCCGCTCGTCTGCGACATGTCGTCCGACATCCTGAGCCGCCCGATCGACGTCTCGAAGTACGCGCTGATTTACGCCGGCGCGCAGAAGAACCTGGGGCCATCGGGCGTCACGCTCGTGATCCTCCGCGAGGACCTGCTCTCGCGCTCGCCGAAGAATCTCCCGGCGATGCTCGACTACAACGCGCACGCCAAAGAGAAATCCCTCTACAACACGCCGCCCGTGTTCGGCATCTACATCATGCGGCTGACGATGCGCTGGCTCCTCGCGGAAGGCGGTGTCGAAGCGGCGGCGCGCCGCAATGCCGAGAAGGCGAAGATCCTGTACGACGCCATCGACGGTTCCGAGGGCTTCTACCGCGGGCACGCGAAGCCGGGCAGCCGCTCGAACATGAACGTCACCTTCCGCCTGCCGTCGGAGGAGCTGGAGACGAAGTTCGTGTCGGAGACGAAGGCCGCCGGGCTCGACGGCTTGAAGGGCCACCGCTTCGTCGGCGGCATCCGCGCTTCGCTCTACAACGCGTTTCCCCGGGCCGGCGTCGAGGCGCTCGCCGCCTTCATGAAGGACTTCCGGCGCCGCAACGTCTGAAACGCGCGCGCAAAACGGCCGCACCTCGGAAGCCCGAAAAACCCCGAAGCCGCCTCTTCGTAGCAACTTCCAGATTCCCGGCCTCCGTTCGCCCGCGGGAATCTCGAGGGAGGGGTTCATGCGCACGTTCATCCGCACCGCGTGGTCTTTCGTCACGGGATTCCTGCCGCTCGCCCTTTGCGCCCAGGTTCCGCCGATCGTGCTTCCCCAGGCGAGCCCGGAGGCGTCGGTCGAGCAGACCGTCGGCCTGACGCAGATGGCGATTCACTACCACCGTCCCGCCGTCGCCAAACGGAAGATCTGGGGAGGGCTCGTGCCCTACGGCGAGATCTGGAGGGCCGGCGCGAACGAAAACACGACGATCACGTTCAGCTCGCCCGTCTCCATCGAGGGTCAGAAGCTCGCCGCGGGAACGTATGGCCTCCACATGATCCCCACGGAGAAGCAGTGGACCGTCGCGTTCAGCAACGTCTCGGTGGCCTGGGGAAGTTTCAGCTACGACCCGAAGGAAGACGCGCTCCGCGTGGCCGTGGATCCCGAAAAGGCCCCGTTCGAGGAACGGCTTTCCTACCGATTCGAAGATCCGACGGACAAGTCGGTCCGCGCCGTCCTGCGCTGGGAGGAGGTCGCGGTCCCGATTCGGATCACGGTGGATACGCCGGCCGTCGTCGTCGAGAGCCTGCGCGCGCAGCTGCGCGGGCTCCCGCGCTTCTCCTGGCAGGGCTGGAACGCGGCGGCCAACTACTGCCTCCAGAACGGCGTCAACCTCGACGAGGCCTCGACGTGGGCCGACCGCTCGGTGTCGATGAACCAGAACTTCACGAACCTCCGCACGAAGGCCGGGCTCCTCGAAGCGAAGGGCGACACGAAGGACGCCGCGGACCTGCGCGCGAAGGCGCTGCAGGTCGCGACGGAGACCGACATGAACCTCTACGGCTATCAGCTCCTCGGCGAGAAGAAGTACGACGACGCGATCGCCGTCTTCCAGAAGAACGTCAAGAACTATCCGAAGTCGTGGAACACGTACGACAGCCTCGGCGAGGCCTATCTCGCCAAAGGCGACAAGAAGCAGGCGGCCGATCTCTACGGGAAGGCGATGGCGATGACGACCGACGACGCGCAGAAGAAGCGCATCTCCGACATCCTCGCCCGCATCAAGGCATAGAAGGACGCCGGGCGCGCGGCGCCGGAGTGACGGCTACGTCCGGCGCCCGAGGGTCTGGCGATTGACGCGCTTGATGAGCGCGTCGAGCCGCTCGAGGATCTCGAAGACCTGCGCGGGCCCGTCGATCGCGCGGCAGGTGAAGGTGACCTCCCGCGCCGGCGCGTCGAGGCGCAGACGGCGAAACATCGTGGAGTCGGCCTGGAGGATGCGGTAGGCCTCGGCCCAGACCTCGTCGATCGGGCCGACGAGCGAGACCGAGTACCGCGTGTCGGTTCCCGAGGGCTCGCCCCTGAGCGTCGAGTGGTCGACGCCCACCATCGTCAGCCCCCGATCATCCAGGACGCCGGCCAATGCCATCTCCAGTCGGCGAGACACCCCCGCCTGTCCTGGAAAGACGCAAGAGCGCGGCCAGGCCCGAAGCAACTGACGAGAAAGGTCTTCCATGAGACCTTCTTGCGGCGATTCGTCTCTGCACGTTACGAGAGGTAACGATCGGGAAGGGGCCAGAAGGTGCCATTCCCGGCCCCGATGGTGCCTCACTCGAAACGGCGCGCCGACGCCGCCAGCACGCCCATGTAGAGGCCATAGGCCGCGAGCCCCAGCGCCACCACCGCCGCGAGCCACGCTCCGCCCGCCGGAGACTTCGCGAGCGCCTTCAGCGCGCCTCCGACCTCGCGCAGCTCCCGCGGATCGAGGTCGCGCGCCACGCGCACCTGAAAGACGCCGATCACGACGAGCACGATCCCCCGGGCCGCGAGACCGAATCGCGCGACCCGACGAGCGGCGCGCGCCGCGTCGCGCGACAGCCAGCCGGCCGCGAAGCGCTGGCGCAGGCGTCCGGAAACGCCCTGCCAGACCTCCGAGACGCCGCCCGCGACCGTCAGGATCCCGGCGATCTCGATCACGGCGACCCCCCAGGACCGCGCGAGGAGCCACGCGAGCGCCGTCGCCGACCATTCATGCCCGCGCGCGTTCAATCGAAGGAGCGCCGAGACCGTGCCCCACGCGAGGGCCGCGTACCCGGCGGCGCTCGCGAGGTGGCCGGTCCGCCGGAGCAGCCCGCGTCGGCGGCGCGCCTCGAGGAGGTGCCACAGCGCGAACCCGGCGAGGCCAGCCGCCACGGCGATCGCGAGTACGCGGCCGTGCGGCGTCTTCAGGATGAGGCGGACCGCGCCGGGAACGCCCGACGGATCGCGCACACCGAGGATTGCGACGCGTGCCGCGGAGACTCCGATCGCAAGGTAGAGAACTCCCGTCGCCGCGAATCCGACCCGGGCGAGCGCGCGCGATTTCACGGCGGCGATCTTAAGCGGCGGCTCGATAGAATCCGCTGATGCGACACCGCAAGGAGATCATCGCCGCGCTCGCCACGGCCATTCTGATGACGGCCTCGTCCTCCTCCGCCCGCCCCGCCGCGACGGACTCCGCCGCCATGCGGAAGATCGTCGAGGACACGCCGCCCGACCTGCCCGAACGTCTCGCCCGGTGGAAGCCGGTCGACATGGCGTTCGACGCCACGGGCCTCTCGCCGCGCGAGCGCCAGCTCGTCGACAAGCTCGTGGACGCCTGCCGCGATCTCGAGAACCTCTTCTGGAGGCAGAGCGATCCCGAATCCATCGCCGTGTATCGCGCGCTCGAAGGGGCGACCGATCCGCGGGCGCGCGCGCTGCGGCGCCTCCTCTGGATCAACGGCGAGCGCTGGGATCTGCTCGACGCGCACCGTCCGCTTTACGGGAAGACGCCGATGCCGCCGGGCCGCGCGCTCTATCCGGGGGATCTCACGCGCGAGGAGGTCGAGGCGTACGTCGCGAAGCATCCCGACGAGCGCAAGGCCATCTACTCCCCCTGGACGGTCGTGCGGCGAAAGGCCGATCGCCTGGAGGCCGTGCCGTACCACGTCGCGTACAAGGCGTGGGTCGATCCGGCCTCGCGGAAGCTGTCGGAGGCTGCGGGCCTGTCCGACGACCCGGGCTTCGCGAAATACCTCGGCCTCCTCTCGAAGGCGCTGACGACCGACGAATACTACGAGGCGGATTCGGCGTGGCTCGATCTCGACGCGCCCCGGATCGATCTCGTTTTCGCGCCGTACGAGACCTATCTCGACGACCTCCTCGGCGTGAAGACCTCCTACGGCGCCGCCGTCATGGTGCGCAACGAGCCGGAGAGCCGCAAGCTCGATCTTTTCCGCAAGTACGTCGCCCAGATCCAGGACGCGCTCCCGCTTTCTCCCGAGGACCGCCCGTCACTCGCCGGCAAGGCCGCGCCGATGGAGGTCATGGACACGCCGTTCCGTGCGGGGGATCTGCGGCACGGATACCAGGCCGTCGCCGACAACCTGCCGAACGATCCGCGCATCCACGAGGAGAAGGGATCGAAGCGCCTGTTCTTCAAGAACTACATGGACGCGCGCGTCGACGAAGTCGTCCTCCCTGTCGCGCGCCGCGTCATGGTCCCGGAGCTCGCGGGCCTCGCGTCGGCCGAGGGATACCTGACCGACACGCTCATGCACGAGATCTGTCACGGCCTCGGCCCTGCCTTTGCGCGCAAGGGCGGCGCGCGCATCTCCATCCGCGAGTCGGTCGGCGCGATCTTCTCCGCCGTCGAGGAAGCGAAGGCCGACATGACCGGCGTGTTTGCGCTCGACTGGCTCGTCACGAAGGGCGTGCTGCCGAAGGAGCGGCTCCCCGAGTACCGGGCGTCCTATCTCGCCGGCATCTTCCGGACCGTGCGCTTCGGCATCGCGGAGGCGCATGCGCGCGGCGAGATGATGCAGTTCAACTTCCTCTCCGAGAAGGGTGCGATCCGGCGGCTCGAGTCCGGCCTCTACACGATCGACGCGGAGAAGTGGCGCCAGGGCGTCGCCGCTCTGACGAAGGAGCTGCTCGAGATCGAGGCGACCGGCGACCGCGTGCGCGCCGAGACCTGGTTCGCGCGCTACGACAAGATGCCGGACGATCTCCGCGCGACGCTCGAGCGGGCGAAGGACCTGCCGGTGGACGTGGATCCGCGGATGGCGTTCCCCGAGGGCGTCGAGTAGCGCGGGGCGCGCGCGGCCGGGCCCGCTAGCGGTGGCGGAAGGCGAGGAGGCGGCCGCGGCGCTTACCGGCCGCTCCCGCGGCGGCGGCGAGGACCGGCTCTCCCACGGTGTCCCGCGGAAGACCCGAGGTGTTCGAGACCCAGCTCAGGATCTCGTCGGCGAAATCGGGGTTGAGCTCCTTCATCCGCTGGTAGGCGCGCTGCGCGGTGTCGCGCTCACCCTGCTTCAGCGTGTTCGTGGCGATCGTGTGCCAGGCCGACGCATTGGCCGGCTTCAGGCGGATCGCTTCCCGCACGGCCTGGTCCGACTCCGCGAAACGTCCCATCTCCGAGTAGAGGCTGGCGAGGTCGCTCCAGAGGTCCGAACGGCCCGGCCGCCGTGCCAGGGCCTCGCGGTAGGCTCCCGCCGCGCCTTCCCGATCCCCGAGCTCTCGCAACGCTCTTCCGAGCTCGATGCCGGCGCCCGCCGCGTCCTCCGCGTCGAGCCGGACCGCCTCACGCAATGCCGTCACGGCTTCGCGCAGTCTCCCGGCGCGGCGCCGCGCGAGACCGAGCTCGCGCCACTGTGCCGGATCCTCCGGCGCATGGTCCACGGCCGCCTCGCGGTAGCGCAGCTCCTCGGCCGGCCGGTCGAGCTCCCGGGCGCAGTCCGCGAGCCGTTCCCAGGTCCCCGCCGTCGCCCGGCCCGCCGAGACGACCCGCTCGAGGACGTCGAGGGCGCGCTCGAAATCCGCCGTGTCGAAATAGGCACGGCCGAGACGCTCCCACAGCTCCGGCATCTCGGCTTCGAGTCCGGGGAGCACCTCGTCGAGCGCGCTGGCGGCGGCGGCGAGATCGCCCTCCCGATAGGCGGCGAGACCCCGGCGTATCGAATCCTCGATCCGGTCGCGATGGCGATCGGACCCGGGCGCCTGACGTTCTTCCACCATTCCTTCGCGAGATTTTCGCCTCCGCTTTGCAGGGGTCAAATCAATACTGTCTATTCCTGATATAAGAGACGTCAATAGGCACCATGGAGATCCAACAGGCTCGCGTTTTTCTCGCCGTCGCGCGCGAAGGCAGCTTCAGCGCGGCCGCGCGGCGGCTCTATCGCACGCAGCCGACGGTCACGATGGCCGTGCAGAAGCTCGAGCGCGAGCTCGGCGCGCGTCTCTTCGAGCGCGTGGGGCACGGCGTGCGACTGACCCGCGCCGGACGTCTGTTCATGGAATCCGTCGGACCGCTCGTGGAGCAGTGGGACCGGACATCCCGCCGTCTTCAGGAGTCGGCCGACGGCGTGCTGCGCGGACCGGTGCGCGTCGGCGCGGGCGAGGCGGGCATCCTCTATCTGCTGCCCGGCCCGATCCGCTCCTTCCTGCGCCGCCATCCGCGCGTGGACGTCATCATCCGCCATCGGCCGGCCGCCGAGACGCTCGCGATGCTCCGGCAGGGCGAAATCGACTTCGCTCTGCGCGCGCTGCCCGAGCCGCCGGCCGACATGACCTACTTTCCGTTCCGCTCCGCCGACCGCCTCGTCATCGCGCCGCCGAGCCACCCGATCCACAAGGCGAAGAGCCTCACGCTCGAGATCCTCGCCCGCTATCCGTTCATCCTCCCGTGGCCCGGCTCGGCCACGCGCAAGCTGATCGAGGGCCTCTTCGCGGAGCGCGGGCTGCCGCTCCAGATCTCGCTCGAGGCGGGAGGCTGGGAGGCGATCAAGCGCTACGCCGGGCTCGGGCTCGGGATCGGCGTCGTGCCCGACTTCTGTCTCGAGCAAACGGATCGCCGTCTCGCCGCGCGCGCCGCGCGGAGCCTCTTCGGCCAGGACACCTACGGCATCGTCACGAAGCGGGGGCGGGAGATCTCGCCGGCCGCCCGGTCGCTCATCGCCGAGATCGCTCCGTAGGAGAATGGTCTCCCCCGTGGCCGTCCAGTCCCTGCTCCCCTTCGATTCCAAGCCGCCCGAGGCGCCCGCGCGGCCGCTGGCCATCGAAGATCTCGCGCGCGTGTGCCGCGAGAACCCGCTCGAGGAGAAGATCCTCGTGGCGCCGACGCTCGCGATCGGCCACCAGATCGCGGAGCGTCTCGTGCGGTCGGGCACGTCCTGGATCGGTCTTCGCGTCGAGACCGTGCGCACTCTGGCGCACGAAATCGTCGGCGCCGAGCTCGCCCGCGAGGGTCTGCGCCTGCTTTCGCGCGCGCAGTCGCTCGCGCTCGTCGAGCAGGCCTGTGCCGAGGCCTTCGGCCCGGCGTCCTACTTCGGCGGCCTGAGGGAGCGGCCCGGGCTCCACCGCGCGCTCCAGGCGACGCTCGAAGAGCTCGGCGCGGCCGGCCTCGACCCCGAGCGGCTCCCGCCCGGGGCCTTCGCGGACCGAAAGAAGCACCGCGAGCTGCGCGAAGTCTCGCGCCGCCATGCCGCCGCCCTCGCCGCGGCGCGGGCCGTGGATGCGGTCGGCCTCCTCCGGCGAGCCGTGGCGGCGCTCGAGAAGAGGGGCCGCCGCGGCGACGCGATCTACCTGCTGCCGGCGGACACCGACCTGCCGCCGCTGTCGCGGCGATTT
>Ga0335080_10002888_pt1 | contig 17284 bp, 15 predicted proteins | sample Lox_Sample_34_FD_206720 | JGI IMG/M metagenome (GOLD analysis project Ga0335080, IMG submission 206720) | Soil microbial communities from Loxahatchee National Wildlife Refuge, Florida, United States - Lox_Sample_3.4 | ecosystem: Environmental > Terrestrial > Soil > Wetlands | place: USA...
ACGGTAGCGCTTTAGCACCTCTAGGTCTCGGGGCGCCCCGAAGACGTCGAAGGAGAGCGACGCGGGATCGCGGCCAGCGTCCTTTGCCATTTGACGGAATTGCGGCAGCACCTCGAGCGGATCGAGCACGCGACCGCCGATCGGAATCCAGCCGTCGCCGTAGGCGATCGCCCGTCTTGCTGCGTGGGGGAATGCGCCCCCGACAACGATGGGCGGGTGAGGTTTTTGAACCGGTTTGGGCCACTGCATCATGGGCTCGAACTTGACGAATTCGCCGTCGAATGCCGCCGTCGACTCGGTCCAGATTTGCTTCATCGCCAGGATCCGCTCACGCATCAGCTTGAAGCGGGTTGCAAACGCAGTGCCGTGATTGGCCATCTCCTCCTCATTCCAACCCGCACCAACGCCGAAAATGAACCGGCCCGAGGAAAGCTGGTCGACGGTCGATACCTCCTTGGCGGTGTGGATTGGATCACGCTCGACGACCAGACAGATCCCCGTCGCAAGCTTGATGGTTTTCGTCACCGCTGCGGCAGCGGCTAGCGAGGCGAACGGATCATAGCTTTCGTAATAGTACTTCGGCAGCTCAGCGCCGCCGGGCCACGGCGATTTGCGGCTGGTGGGAATGTGACTGTGCTCCGGCAACCACAATGACTCGTAACCTCGCGCCTCCGCCGCCACGGCAAGGTCGTGCGGTGGAATCGAGTAATCCGTCGGAAACATCGTAAGCCCGACATGCATGTTCAGTGCTCCTCGGTAGAGGCCAGATCCATCTACGCGACCGCACGTGATGACACATCAGGGGCGCGAACCAATGTCGTTCTCGACTCTATCAGAGAAATGGGCGGACGTACCGTTGTTTGTCGCAACGCTGGCCCTCATCGCAGCGACGGGATTACAGGATCTCGGGGTACGACGACCGGTATCTACGCCATTACGGTCGCAACAGCCTTTAGGCTTGACCATCATAGTCGGCGTCGTCCGCGGCCACGGACAGGTTGCCCCAGCTCGTCACCCGCTCCAGGCGGACCCCTATGACGGGCCGTTCGGCGATCTGCATCGCCGCTAACTGGCGGTACCGAGAGCGTAGCAGCTCCTGCGCGCGATCGTGCTCCGTCCCGGCGCGCAGGATCTCAGCCCGTCCACCCAACATCACCCAGCCAAGCCGGGTCCAGTCTTCGTCGTACCGATCAACTACAATAGCGACCATCGGGTTGCGCTCGATGTTGCGGACGCGCTTGAGTGCTGGTCCAGTCACGCGCTTCGGCTTCTCGTCGATGGTGATGTAAAGGGTGCCTTGCGAAATCGTAAAGCACACCGGCACGACGTGCGGAATGGCCCGGCTATCGGCGGTGGCAAGATGCCCGACCCGTCGCGTCAACAGGAACCTGCGTTCGTCGTCTGACAGCACGTGACGGTTCGCCGCGCGATGATTGTCAATCGCGCCGATACTGCACCGCTTGGCTCGGCTTCGCCACCCAGGAATCGGCGTTCGACCAAAGGTCGGCAGGCCTGCCGGCGTGTTTCGAAACCGCGGTCGCGATCAATTCGATGATAACACATCCGTGCTCAGCCGCGGCAACGAGGTGGCGAATAAAACGAATTTGTTGCAGTGCATGAGTCCGGAAAGGCACCTTTGAGACATGCCGACTGACTCGGAGAATGTCCGCTGATCGGGATAGACCGGAAGTGATCGGCCGACTGTGGAAAAGAAATCGTCCCAGAAACCAGCCGGAAAGTCTCATCTCCAGCCGGAAGCCGTGGAATGCGCGCTCCCCGCGCGGGCGATCTTCTCCACCGTGCGCATCCAGTCGTCGATGTCGCGATCTTCGGGCTGGACCATGATGTGATCGGCGCCGGCGTCGCGATAGGCGCCAAGCCTTGCGCCCAGGTTAGCTTATCGCCTTCGAGTTTCGCTGTTTTCAGCGTGACGACGGCATGGCGGGGGTATCCAAACCAAAATCCACCCCGCACTTTAGTTCTTCGCGCGATTCGGGTTCATTTGGGGCATGCAGCCACCGATACAAAGAATCGTTGATGTGTATGTCCGCTACGGCAACCGCAAAGCGCTCGATGACCTGCGCGCGCATCGGGGAGGACTGATCAGGGAGCTCTGGGCGGTCATGAGCGGTCCCTACGATGGCAGCAACGCAATTGCGGAGCTTGAGAACGACGTCGCAGTCATCGAGGTCGGGGCTGGCGAAACTGAATCGTGCGGCTGCTGCCTAGGAGCAACCAAAGCCCTAAGCGCCGATTTTTCCCGATAAGGTCTACAGCAGCTGCCGGAGGCTGCCTGCCGCCTCTCCCGAATTCAGGCATGCGTTTTTCTGGTTGGCTACTACCCACCTAGCCCCTAAGAAAAGACCCACCAGCGTGCCTTTCTGCGTCATGCAGCCTCAACCGTCCAAGCGCTGTTAGACCGATGTCCGGCTACACTCAGGCTATGGGATGACCCCGAGGTTCTCGGTCAGCTCGTAACTCGGCCGAACGCCGTCCGGAGGTCCACCACCTCGGCGCAAATCAGTGTCAGCAAAGCGGTTCAACCCGGCCTGTAAGTCGTTGAAAACAATGGCCCTGATTGGGTGGGGGACCGTCCGTAGCGCTCCCCCGCTACCAAATCTTTCGATTTTTCGCGCCTGTCTCCGCGCTTCGGCCACGCTGTCGCACGCTCAATGGTGGCGGGCGCTTGCGCGAGGCGAGGAAGTCACCTATCGCAAAACGGCTGTCTCTCGTTCAGCGCGGAGGGACGGATTTCGTGCAAACGACCGGAGCTGAAACCGTGGCTGAACACAGGCCTGTGGCGTCGATTGAAGCGGTTGAAAGCGGACTTGCCTCGCAGGGCTATATCGCAAGCCGCCAGATTGCGACCGCGGTCTACCTGTCGGAGCAGATCGCGAAGCCAATCCTGGTCGAGGGTCCCGCCGGCGTCGGCAAGACCGAGCTTGCCAAGGCAATCGCCGGATGGCGCAAGCTGAAGATGATCCGTCTGCAATGCTACGAGGGGCTCGACGAGGCCAAGGCGCTGTACGAATGGAAATACGCCAAGCAGCTGCTTTACACGCAGATCCTCAAGGACAAGCTCGGCGAGGTCCTGGGCGGCGCTGCGACGCTTCACGCGGCGCTCGATCAGCTGCACGATTTCGGCGACGTCTTCTTCTCCAAGGAATTCGTCGAGCCGCGACCGTTGCTGCAGGCGCTGGAACAGCCGGGCGGATGCGTGCTCCTGATCGACGAGATCGACAAATCCGACGCCGAATTCGAATCGCTCCTGCTCGAAATCCTCAGCGATTTCCAGGTCTCGATCCCCGAGCTTGGGACGATTGCGGCAACAGTGCCGCCCACCGTGATCCTGACCTCCAACAGCGAACGCAATCTTGGCGATGCGCTGAAGCGGCGCTGCCTGCATCTGCACATCGGCTTTCCCGACTCGAGGCTGGAGGAGCGCATCGTGGAGAGCCGCGTGGTCGGCATTTCGCAAGTGCTGCGCAGGCAGCTCGTCGCCTTCATCCACGAGGTGCGCACGCTCGACCTGAAGAAGCAGCCTTCCGTAAGCGAGACCATCGACTGGGCGCGCGTCCTCGTCCTGCTTCAGGCCTCCGAGCTTGGCCATGACGTGGTTCGCGACACGCTCAATGTGCTGCTCAAATACGAATCCGACGTCGAAGCCGCGCTGCCGCATGTGACGAGCTTCGTGGCAAAGGCCGCGCGGCCGAACGTGTTCGGCTCGGCGCCGTGAGGGAGAACCTGCACCGCTTCTTTCGCGCCGCGCGGGGAGCGGGAGTGCATGTCTCGCCGGCCGAGAGCATCGACGCGATGCGGGCGGTGGCGAGCACAGGCCTGTCGGACCGCGGCATTCTGCGCGACGCGCTGTTGCTGACGCTTGCCAAGTCCGAAGAGGAAAAGAAGGCGCTGGGCGCCTGCTTCGACCTGTTCTTCTCAATGCCCGAACCGCAGCGCGGCAGCGATGCCGAAGGTACAAACGCCGACGCGGCCGAGGCCACGCAAGGCGAAGGCGCGAGCGGGGAAGCGGATGCGAGCGACGCCGGCCTCGGACCGCTCGCGCAGATGCTGCTGTCGCAGGACCGTGCCGCGATTGCGGCGGCGATCGCAACCGCCTCCGGCGCCGCCTCGCTGTCCGACATCAGATATTTCACGCAGCGCGGAATTTTTTCCGGTCGCATTCTCGAGCAGATGGGCATTCAAAGGCTCAACGACGATCTCGAAGACCTGACGGCGACAAATCCTTCGCTTGCCGAGCGGCTTTCTGAATTGACCGAAGGGCTGCGCGAGACCGTTCGCGACGCAGTCTCGCAGGCGCTTCTGCTCTACGGTCGCGAGGAGGCCGAGAACCTGCGCAACGAGATCCTGCGCAACGCGCCGCTTTCCCGGATCGAGCCGCGGCAGATCGAGCAGATGCGCGCCCTGATCCGCCAGATCGCGCGCCGCCTGCGCGACCGCTACAGCAAGCCGCGCAAGCGCCAGCGGCGCGGCCATCTCGACGTGCGCCGGACATTGCGCAGAAACGCCGCCTGGGGCAGCGTTCCCTTCCTCACCGCCTGGAAGCGCAGGCATCGCGACCGGCCGAAGATCGTCGCGCTCTGCGACGTCTCGGGCTCCGTCGCGCGCGTCTCGGACTTTTTTCTGCTTCTGATCCACAGCCTGCACGAGGTCGTCTCCGACGTCCGCTCCTTTGCCTTTTCCGGGCAGCTCATCGAGGTCAGCGAAATCCTCGAGTCCAAGAGCGCCGAAGAGGCGATGCGCGACATCATGTCCAGGGTCGGGTTCGGATCGTCCGATTACGGCAACTCGTTCGCGGACTTCGAGCGGCAATGGATGGAAAGCGTGACGCCGAAGACCACGGTGATCGTGCTTGGCGATGCGCGATCAAACAATCTCGATCCGGGCGCGGACATCCTGCGCCGGATTTCCGAGCGGGCCAAGCGCGTGGTCTGGCTCAACCCCGAAGGCCGCATGGGCTGGGGGTTCGGCGACTCCGAGATGCCGCGTTACGCGACCTTCTGCAATGTGGTCCGCCAGTGCGCCACCGCCCAGCAGCTCGAGCGCGCGATCTCCGACATCGTCGCGACTTATCGCTAGCGAGGTGGATCAATTCGTTTTGCCGCGAAAAGCTGCGTAGGTTGGCAATGGCGCGCCAGCGCCGTGCCCACCACCTCTCGACGGCAACGCCCAGAACGGTGGGCACGCTGGCGCTTTGCCCACCTTGCGGTCTTCAGCAGTGCGCTTCCGTCAGCCGATACTGCGAAAAATCCGCATCATGGGTCATCGCCCAGTAATCGACGAACCGCCACGGCATCGCGGAAAACACGCGCCCGTTCTTGTTGCGGTAATAGGTGGTCATGCCCGGATGGGTCCAGATCATCGCCTCATGCTCGGCGTCCACTTTGCGGATATAATCGTCATGAACCTCCTGCCGCACATCGATTGCGGCCAGCCCGCGCTCGATCATCCCGACCAGTGCGCTCGAGATATAGCGGCTCTGGCATTCCGACTGGAAGATCACGCTGCCGCCATGCGCGGGCCCTGAGCTTGGACCGAGCATGCAGAAGAAGTTTGGAAAATCCGGCACGGTCAGGCCGAGATAGGCCGTTGGGTTGTCGCCGGCCCATATCTTGCGGAGATCTTTGCCGCCGCGTCCGGTGATGTTGAGCCGCGCCGCCATTTCGGTCACCTTGAAGCCGGTCGCGACCACGATGATGTCGGCGGCGCGCAATCTGCCATCCTTGGTGACGATGCCGTCGCGCGCAAAATGGGCGATGCTGTCTGTGACGAGCTCGACGTTCTCTTTTGTCAGCGTCCTGAACCAGCCATTGTCGAGCAGGATTCGCTTGCCATAGGGCGGATAGGTCGGCACGCATTTTGGGATCAGATCGGGCCGACCCTCAAGCTCCGCGACAATAAAGTCGGTCAGCTCCTGCCGGTGCCGGTCGTTGCCCTTGTTGACGGCGCGTTCCGGATGCGGCCAGGCCGGGTCCTTGCGCAGGAAGGGCAACAAGCCGTCGCCATAGCGCCAGAACATGTTGAAGCGGTACCATTTCACATAGAACGGCAAATGCGCGAGCAGCCATTGCGCGCCTTCGCCGATCGGATCGGAGTAACCCTTCACCGGCCGCGCCCATTGCGCGCTCCGCTGATAGACGGTGACGGAAGCGACCCTGTCGGCAATCGTCGGCACGAGCTGCATGGCGGTCGCGCCGGTGCCGATCACGGCGACGCGCTTTCCGGTCACGTCGATATCCTCCGACCACAGCGCCGAATGCAGGATCAGGCCTTGAAATTCCTCTTCGCCTTTGAAACGCGCGCGCGAGGGATCGTTGAGCTGACCGATGGCGCTGACCAGCGCGGTTGACTCGAACGTCGCCTCGCCGTCGGCGGTCTTCAGCGTCGAAATCCAGCGCCGCTTGTCGTCGTCCCAGCGCGACGAGGTGAGACGCGTGTTAAGGCGCAGATGATCGCGGATGCCGTATTCGGCCGCGACCTTCTTCAAATAACCGAGCAACTCCTCGCGCTGGCAGAAGTAGCGCGTCCAGTCGTTGCCGGAGAAGGAGTAGGAATAGGAGTGGTTCGGCGTGTCGACGCCGCAGCCGGGATAGCGGTTGATATACCAGGTGCCGCCGAGCTCGGCGTTCTTCTCGACAATGGTGTAGGGGATGCCCAGATGGCCGAGCGCTGCGCCAAGCGCGATGGCGCAGACGCCGGCGCCGACAATCAGCACATGCTGCTGCGCCAACGTCTGCTGCGACGGTCGCTTGCTCCAGCGCGCCTCGCGTGGAGCAAAGCCCATCTCCTCGCGCATCAGCGGCGCATATTCGCTTGCGACATTCTCGCCGAGGCAGGCGCGCATCATCTTCAGGATCAGCTCGTCGCCGGGATCGGTGATGACGGGTTTCGGATTGGCGTTCGCAAACAGCTTGACGATCGCCGCGCGGATCTCGTCCTGGATATTGTCGGGCAGACCTGCGTCCGGGTCGGGGATCAGCCGCACGTCGCGCCTGGGACGATAAGGTGGCTCGAGCCAGCGTTCCTCGCCTGTCATATGCACGAGCACCATCAGCAGGCAGCGGATATCGCCTTCCGCGATGGCAGAAGCGAGATCGAGCGTCCTGTGCGGCATCTCGATATTCATGTTGCGACTTAGACCTCGATCTTGCAGCCGAGCCGCGTCAGCGCCGCATCGACCCATGCGCGGTCGCTCCTGCCTTCCTTGATCGCGGCGAACTGCTCGATCTCGGTCCGGTGCTTGACTTCAGTCGCCTTCAACACCGCTTCCGTCTGATCATAGGGAACGCACACGATGCCGTCGCCATCGCCAACAATGAGGTCACCAGGCTCGATCACCATCCCGGCGATTGCGATCGGTACGTTGATCTCGCCGGGACCGTCCTTGTAGGGGCCGCGATGGGTCACGCCCGCGGCATAGACGGGAAAGGTGCCGGCATGCAGCGTGTCGTAGTCGCGGATCGCGCCGTAGATCGCCATGCCGGCAACGCCGCGTTTTTGCGCGTGCGCCGACATCAATTCGCCGATCAGCGAGTTGGTGAGGTCGCCTCCGCCATCGACCACGATGACGTCGCCGGGCTCGGCGATGTCGATCGCCTTGTGCACCATGAGATTGTCGCCCGGCCTGGTCTTGACCGTCAGCGCAGGGCCCGCGAGTACGCCAGTCTTGTGAATCGGCCGCAGCGCCGGTCCGCCGGCGGTCATCCGCGACATGCAATCCGAGATATTGGCGACGGGAAGCGCGCGGAATCTCGCGACGGTATCGCCGTCTACCTTGCGCGCGCGCTTGCAAATCCGGAATCCGATCACCGCGAACCCTCCCTCGTTTTTCGGGCATCCTGACAGAGCGGCGCTGTCCAAGGCAAGACGGTTCATCCATGAGGGAATTGCAGACGCCCATGCCTGCCCGTGTCGTGGACGGACGGCGACAGGTGCCTTTCCGGCACGAAGCCGTCGGTTCGCGCAGCCACTTGCGAAAAGCGAGGTTCAGGCCGCATCCGGATGTTGAGACATATTCGAATATCGAGGTTCTTGCGTCTTTCTTTCGCAGCTAGGATGCGCCGTCCGCCACGTGATTTGAGGCCCTGGGAATGAAAAGACTAGTCGTCATCGCAATATTTCTCGTTTGCTCGACCCTCGCCCTCGCGCAAGATCGCGCGATCACGGTCGCATCGACCACGTCGACCGAGCAGTCCGGTCTTTTCGGCTATCTGCTGCCGCTGTTCTCGAAAGCCGAAGGCATCGGCGTCAAGGTCGTCGCTGTCGGCACCGGCCAGGCGCTCGATATTGGGAGGCGGGGCGATGCCGACGTGGTCTTCGTTCATGATCGGCCGGCCGAAGACAGGTTCATGGCCGAGGGACAGGGCGTGAAGCGCTTCGACGTCATGTACAACGACTTCGTGATCGTTGGACCGAAGAGCGATCCCGCGCATATCGACGGAGAGAGGGATGTCGTCGACGCGCTGCGCAAAATCGCGGCGGCGAAGGCGCCGTTCATCTCGCGGGGGGATCATTCGGGAACGCACGAGGCCGAACTGCGGCTGTGGAAGGAAGCGGGCGTCGACATCACCGCGGGCCGAGGTCAGTGGTACCGCGAGATCGGCCAGGGCATGGGTCCGGCGCTCAACATGGCGTCGTCATCGAATGCCTATCTGCTGTCGGATCGCGGCACCTGGTTGGCCTTCAAGAACCGGGGCGATCTCGCCATCCTGACAGAGGGCGACAAGCGGCTGTTCAATCAGTATGGCGTCATGCTGGTGAATCCGGCGAAGCATCCGAGCGTAAAGGCCAAGGACGGCCAGGCCTTCATCGATTGGCTCATCTCGCCGAAGGGGCAGGAGACAATCGCCGACTACAAGGTCGGCGGCGAGCAGCTATTTTTCCCCAACGCGTCCGACTAGCAGGAAGGCGAGGGCCGAGACGACCACGCTCAATGTCAGCAGGATCAGCCCGAGCCCGAGCGCCAGGGGCAAATCGCCCTTGCTGGTTTCCAATGCGATCGCCGTCGTCATCGTCCGCGTGAAGCCTCGGATGTTGCCGCCCACGATGATTATGGCGCCTACCTCGGCGATGGCCCTTCCGAAAGCGGCGAGAAAGGCGGTCAACAGCGACGACCGCCCGAGTGCAAACAGCAGCGCGATACTTCGCACGACCGACAGGCCATCGGCGCGCGCGAGGTCGCCGTACTCCGCCCACAGGAGCGTCAACGGCCGGTGTACCAGCGCGACCACGATCGGCGTGGCGAGCAGCGTCTGGGCAATTACCATGGCGGTCGGCGTGAACAGCAATCCTGCCGACCCCAGGGGGCCGGACCGCGACAGCAACAGATAGATCGCAAGACCAACCACGACCGGCGGCAGGCCGAGAAGCGCGTTGGTCAGCACGATAATCGCGTGCCGGCCGCGAAATCTTGCAATCGCAAGCCAGGCGCCCAACGGCGCGCCGAAGCACAATGCCACCATGCTCGCCGTCAAGCTGACCCGCAGCGACAGGACAACAATGCTCAACAGTTCCGGATCGAGAGAGCCGACGAGGGAGAGTGCATCGCCAACCGATCGCGCGAAGTCATTCATCAAAAGCAGCACCAATCCCGAGCAACAGGCGGCCCGGCCGCGTTCAGCAAACACGCGCCGGGCCTGCCCACCGCTCCGCGCGGCAGGCTCCTGACAGGATACCCACTGATGCCGGATTGGAAACCCATCGACGGACCGTCATTTCGACAATCGGTGGGCACCGCTGGAGGCGGACCTGCTGACTGTTCGGGGCACGAGAACGTGCCGCACAGGTCACTTGTCGGGCAAATCAGTTTGCGCGATTTTCGCGCGATCGCATCGCACGGAAGCGTCAAGACGGCGTGACACAGCTTGCGCGCAAAGTCGAAATTCGCAAGCGGAATCAATGCCGATTTGCTTGTCCAGTCCTTGTTCGAAAAATATTTCTCTTTCTTGTTTTCGGAAATTGTGGATTCATTGCCGCCGTTCCGCGCCAACCTGGAGGGGCGTTACGGCCAATCGTCACGAAACGTGGGTCGCGGAATGCGATGGACGCGGCGCATCGTTGGACGTGCGATGCAATGCGGACGGCGAAGGCGTGTGGTCCTGGCACCCCTGGGCTGGTGCTAAGCGTGCAAGTGATGATTTGCGCGCGACGGTGACTAAAAGGTCACGGACACCGGGGAGAGCGCGCAGCAAGCGTTAACACCATCGCGCAGGGAATGTCGGTGTTACGGCTTCGCCTGTAGTAACTACGCTCGTGTGCTTTTACTCATTGCACGCGAGGCTGCGGGTGCAGCTTAACACCCGGCATTCCCTGCGCCCTCCTTCTCTTCGAAGGCGCGCGATGTCTCGCAAGACTCGGGCGCGATCCGCGCCGCGGGAATGCCGAATTGTGTCTTTCGATGACGGGAAACTTGGTGTGACGCGCAACAACGCGGATCCATGTCCCGCGCTGTCGTGCCCCGCTTGCCGCCTGCGCCAAAGGCTTCGGCGGGGCCACGATCTCGAGGGCTCGCCGAAGCTTCAGCGAAGGCGGCAAGCGGGCATCCAGCATTCCTGAGGCGTCTCGATCGAGCACGGCCGTTCTGGAATAACGGATCGCCCGGTTAAACCGGGCAACGACACTGAACAGCTGCTTGGCAGCGTCCAATCGGCGACGGTCGGGGCTCGCAATGACGGCGGGCTGTTTCGACGGAAGACATGACAAGCGACCATATAAGAATAACCGTGCGTCAAATTGTGACTTGCAAAATGAAAGTCATTGGCTACGCTGCGGGCAACCGCGCGCCCCGACGCGCCATGACACGAAACAGCGGAGGTGCTCATCTTGTCCGAGGACGCTCTCATCGCGCGCGAGCAGCGCGGCAACGTCGCGATTTTGACCATGCAGTACCGGCCGTACAACCTGCTCGGCCCAAGACTCATCAACGCCATCGTCGAGAATGTGGAAGCGGCGCAAAAGGCAGCCAGCCGCGCCATCGTGATCCGCAGCGGCTTGCGGCATTTTTCTGCCGGCGCCGATCTCGACATCTTCGAGACGCGCGTTGCGGCCGGCAGCGGCGATCAGAGCAGGGAAGGGCGGAAACTCGTCGGCGTCGAGTTCCTTCGCTTCATGGAGCTGTTGCCGATCCCGCTGATCGCGAGCGTCCATGGCGTATGTCTCGGCGGCGGGCTCGAGCTGGCGCTTAGCTGCGACTACATCGTCGCGGCGACGTCGGCGAAGATCGGTTCGGTCGAGGCGACGCTTGGGCTGCATCCCCTGCTCGGCGGCATCCAGCGCCAGGTGCAGCGCATCGGCGCCGCGCGCGCCAAGGAGATGTCGATGCTGGCGCGGCGCTACGATGCGCCGACCCTGGAGAAATGGGGCCTGATCAATCTCACCGTGCCGGAGGAGCAGCTCGCGACCGCGACACTCTCGATTGCGGAAGAATTCGCCCAGGGACCGACGCTGGCGCATGCCGCCACAAAACAGCTCGTCCACATCGCCGTCAACGAAGGCGTGGACGCGGCCGACCAGGCCATGCCGAAAATCCAGGAGCCGATCTGGGCGTCGGAAGACCTGAAGGCCGGCCTCGCCTCGTTTCGCAAGAACGGCCCGGGCCTTGCCAAATTTGCGGGGAAGTAAAATGGGTGGACCTCTCTCAGGACTTCGCGTCGTCGACTTCTCGCGCGTGCTCGCCGGTCCCCTCTGCGCGCGGACCTTGCAGGACCTCGGCGCCGAGGTGATCAAGATCGAGCCGCCGAGCCCCGATGTGTCGCGCTTTGCCTTTCCGTCGACCGACGGTATGTCCGGTTATTACGCCCAACAGAACGCGGGCAAGCGCAACGTCTCGATCAACCTCAATCTGCCGGGCGCCTACGAGCTGGCACTGAAACTCTGCGACAGCGCCGACATCGTGGTGGAGAATTTTCGCGCCGGCACGCTCGGTTTCTTCGGCCTCGATTACGAGACGCTGTCAAAGCGCAACCCGCGGCTGATCTATGCTTCGATCACCGGCTATGGCCAGGGCGGGCCGTGGCGCAGCCGCATGGCCTATGCACCGACGGTGCAGGCCGAAGCCGGGTTCACCGAGAACAGCGTGCGGCATTATGGGGGCGCGCTGAGCGAGCCGCGCACGGATTCGCTCTCGCATGCCGACGTCTATTCGGGCTTGCAGGCGGTGATTGCGATTCTTGCGGCGCTGCACAGCCGGAAGACAACCGGCAAGGGCCAATATATCGACGTGGCGATGGCAGCGACCCTGCTCGCCGTGAACGAGCGCGCCCATGTCGATCTCTCCGACGACGACATCGGCGCCGAGCCCGCGATCCTCGGCGCCACCGACTGCTCGTTCTTCACCGGCCCGCAGGGCGAGCATTTCACCGTCGCCACCAGCATTGTCGGCAGCCGCACCTTTCCGTCCTGGCTGCGCGCCATGCGGCGGGTCGATCTTCTGGACGATCCGCGCTTTGCGACCGCCGCGGCCAGGCGGCTGAACTTCGGCGCCCTGCATCAGATCATCCAGTCCTGGATCCTGACCTTCCCGGACATGGCGACGCTGGATGCGCAATTCGACGAAGCGAAGATCGCGATGGGCGAGATCCGCTCGATCAAGCAGCTCGTGGCATCGCAATGGAGCGACTACTGGGGCGCGGTGCAGCATGTATCGGATCGGAGTGGCGGGGAATATCGCCTGCCCGGCCGGCCCTGGCGCTTTTCCGGTGAGGAGCTGACGCCGATCGGCGCGCCCGCCTTCCAGGGCGAGCATAATCTCGAGGTCTTTCGCGAGCTCGGCATCGGCGAGGCCGAATTGAAACGTCTGTCGGAGGCAGGCGTTCTGGTCACGCATGCCCGCGCCGGCGAGGCGGTGACGCAAAGCCCTCCGGCCAACCCGGAGCAGGCGGCTTGAGCTCATCGGCGTGCTGGACATGCGGCCTGTGCGCGCGGATATTTGCGGGTAAGTCGTCATAAGAGACCGTGATGCCTGACCCGAGGCGAAGCCGAATAGCCAACAAGCAATGCTCCATGGCGCGCGCCATGGCGGTGGTCGGCGACCGATGGTCGATCCTTATCCTGCGCGAAGCCTTTTACGGCGTGAAGCGCTTCGACGAGTTCGAATATTACGTCGGCATTGCACCGAACATCCTGAGCAATCGGCTCAAGAGATTGGTCGATGCCGGCGTCATGACGCGCGCGGCGTTGCCCGAACATGCGGGGCGATATGAATATGTGCTGACCGAAAAAGGGCGCGATTTCTTCCCGGCCTATCTCGCGCTGAAGAAATGGGGCGATGACTGGCTCGCCGAGCCCAAAGGCCCCCAGGTCGTGTTCCGGGAGCGCGCGGCCGGGCGCGCCGTTCATTATCCGGAGCTCCGCGCGGCGAACGGCAAGAAGCTGCGGCTTGAAGATGTCGAGGTCGTCGCAGGGGCTGGCGCGGTGCCGTTCAATCGCAGGCGATTTGGATTTGGCGCGACCAGGCCCGCCGCAAAGCGGCGCGTTGCGCGGCGCAAGGAGACCTGAGTGAAGGCCGTCTACAGCGACCAGCACAAGAGCCACGATCCGCAATTCTTTCTGGTGCGTGGCGTCGTCAAGCGCACCACCGAACAGCCCGAGCGCGCCGACCGCCTGCTTGCCGGACTGAGGGCGGGCAAGCATCGGCTGGTGGCGCCGACCGCGTTCGGTCAGGGGCCGCGGGCGAGGGTGCACAGCGCCGAATATCTGAACTTTCTCAGCGAGGCCTGGGACGCCTGGTCGGCGCTCGGCGATGCCGGAGCGGAGATGATCGCCAACGTTCATCCGGTTCGCCATGCCGCGACCTATCCGACGCATATCGTGGGTCGCCTCGGTTGGCACACGGCGGATACGGGTTGTCCGATCGGTCCCGGCACCTGGGCCGCCGCATGCGTTGCGACCGATGTCGCGACAAGTGCGGCGCAGCTGGTGGTCGACGGCGAGGACGCGGCCTATGCGCTCTGCCGACCGCCCGGTCATCACGCCTTCCGCGACATGGCCGGCGGCTTCTGCTTTCTCAACAACAGTGCGGTCGCCGCCGCTCACTTAAGACTTTGGCACGAGCGCATCGCGATCCTCGATGTCGATGTGCACCACGGCAACGGCACGCAAGGCATCTTCTACGATCGGGGCGACGTTCTCACCATTTCGATCCACGCCGACCCGCGCGGCTACTACCCCTATGTCTGGGGCTATACGCATGAGCGCGGCGAAGGCGCGGGCCTTGGTGCCAATCTCAACATCCCGCTTCCGCTCGGCACCGGGGATGAGGGTTATATGCCGGCGCTCGAGATGGCGAAAAAGACGATCGAGGCCTTTGCGCCCGGCGCGCTTGTGGTTGCGCTTGGCCTCGACGCCTCCGAGCACGATCCGCTCGCAGGGCTTGCCGTGACCACCGAAGGCTTTCGTCGCATCGGTGCTGCGATCGCGCGCATCGGACTGCCGACGGTTCTTGTTCAGGAAGGCGGCTATCTCTCGGATATCCTTGGTGCCAATTTGACGGCGGTGCTCGCGGGATTTGAGGCGGCGCGGTAACGATGCTGGTGACGAAACTAGCCGCGCAGCGCGTTTTCGGGGATCGCGCGCCGCACCACCTCGCGCATCGCAAAACTCGAATGGATGCGGGCGACGCCCGGCATCCGCGACAGATGCTGCTTGTGGATGCGCTCGAAGTCGGCGATGTCGCGGGCAAGCACTTGCAGGTGATAGTCGTCGCTGCCCGACATCAGATGGCAGGACACGACGTCGGGGCAGCGCGCGATCGCGGCTTCGAAGGCGGCGAGATAATCCTCGCTCTGCTTTTCCAGCGTGATGGTGACGACGACCGTGGTGACCAGGCCAAGCGCGGTCGCATCGAGGTCGGCGCTGTAGCCGCGGATGATGCCGCTCTCCTCGAGTTGGCGGATCCGCCGCGCGCAGGCGGTCGGCGACAGCCCGACTTTCTCGGCAAGCTCGAGCTGGCTTGCGCGGGCTTCGCCCATCAGCTCGGCGAGGATCTTGAGGTCGATACGATCGAGGTCGGGCACGCCGTTTTTCCCCAAGATGTGGCCTTTCGGCGCAGAATATGGGCGCATATATCGGTGTACAAGCCGAATTTCGCCGACAAACGGCGCGACGCGGGAATTACCATCCACATGCCGGAAAACGCGATTCGGGAATGAAAGACATGCGCATTGGCGTGCCGAAAGAAATCAAGGTCGAGGAATATCGCGTCGGACTGACGCCGGCTTCAGTCCGCGAATATGTGGCGCGCGGACATGATGTGCTGGTCGAGCAGGGCGCGGGCTCGGGCATCGGTGCAAGCGATGAGGCCTATCGTGCGGCAGGTGCTGCGATCGCCGACACGGCGGACGAAGTCTTTGCCAAGGCCGATATGATCGTGAAGGTGAAGGAGCCGCAGGCCTCCGAATGGGTGCGGCTGCGCGAAAACCAGATCCTCTTTACCTATTTGCACCTCGCGCCGGATACGGCGCAGACCAGGGGACTGCTCGCCTCCGGCTGCACCGCGATCGCCTATGAAACGGTAACGGATGCGCGCGGCGCCTTGCCGCTGCTTGCGCCGATGAGCGAGGTTGCGGGCCGGCTTGCGATCGAAGCGGCGGGACTGGCGCTGCGCAAGACCACGGGCGGCATGGGCAAATTGATCGGGGGCGTGCCCGGTGTGCCGCCGGCGAAGATCGTGATCATCGGCGGCGGTGTGGTCGGCACGCAGGCCGCGCGCATGGCGGTCGGCCTCGGTGGCGACGTGACCGTCCTCGACCGCTCGCTGCCGCAGCTTCGCCTGCTCGATGAGCTTTTCGGCGGGCGCGTACGCACGCGCTATTCGACGCTGGAAGCGATCGACGACGAGATTGCCGGCGCCGACGTCGTGATCGGTGCCGTGCTGGTGCCGGGCGCGGCCGCGCCAAAGCTCGTCACCCGCAAGGATCTTGCCAGCATGAAACGGCGCGCGGTGCTGGTCGATGTCGCGATCGACCAGGGAGGCTGCTTCGAAACCTCAAGACCGACCACGCATCAGGCGCCGACCTTTGTCGTCGACGAGATCATCCATTACTGCGTCGCCAACATGCCGGGCGCGGTGCCCGTCACCTCCAGCCATGCGCTGAATCATGCGACCCTGCCTTTCGGTCTCGCGCTGGCCGCCAAGGGCCTGCGTGCGCTGATCGAGGATCCGTATTTGCGAGCCGGCCTCAATATCCATCGCGGTCAGATCACCAATCGCGCCGTCGCCGAAAGCCAGAACGCCACCGTCGTGGCGCCGGAGGTTGCGCTCGCGGCGTGAGCCGTCCTCGGCCCGCCACGCGACTGAATAACGCCGATGCAGATTTTTGGTAGCCGGAGCGCCGGTCGGCACAGTCAATTGCCCGAATTTCTGGAGGAAGTGCCTGAGCGAGTTCCGCGCCTGCGGCCGGTTCAGTGTGATGATCGCGACGCGGTCAGTGACCTCGCAGAGCCGCTCGCCCGGCCGGCATCGAATCTCCTCCTGGTTTCTGTCGCGAGCAACTCGCCGCAATCCGGGCAAATCATCATTCTGTTGAAGATGGTGGCAGGCACCGGCCGCTCATGCCCCAGATGTGCGTCTGCGGATCGTGCGCGCCGACCGCGCAGCGGCAGCAGAGAGAAAACGATCTTGCCCAGATCAAAGCCTTTCTCGGTCAGCACATATTCGTAAACTCGCGGCATGTCCTGGTAGCAGATACGGCGCAGCAAGCCTTGGCCGGCCAGCATGTCCAGCCGCTCCATCAGCTGAGCGCGATCCATCTTCAACCTGGAATGAAAGGATTCGAAGCGTCGGACATTCAGAAAACACTCCCGCAAGATGCGAAGCGTCCAAAGATCGCCGGCGAGAGCGGCGGTCTCAACAGATGGTCCGTGTCGGCCTTCGAATGCAATCTGGTTCACGGCGTAACCTCCGGAGCCTGCAAAATAGCAACGCGGCCTGCTTCTTCAGCTCAACATTCATGTTCAGCGGCTACTCAAAATGCGTCGCGCGATTCCATTTAAAATATCAAAATGGAACTTAACAGAATTGGCAATAGTCAGCTCATCTATAACTTGGCCGCTTGACAAGTTCAAAAAAAGAACTGTAAGACTTTCGCAGCGGACGATCCGGTCGCGCCGCGAGAACAGTGAAGCACCGCGCCTTTCGGCAGCAGGCTCGATCGAGATGTGGAGGACGGCTCAATGTTCAGAGCATTGATGGTCGCGTGCACGCTCACGCTCGCGTTTCAAACATCGGTACGTGCCGGCGATATGCCCGGTGTGACGGCGACCGAGATCA
>Ga0335080_10002890_pt1 | contig 17279 bp, 14 predicted proteins | sample Lox_Sample_34_FD_206720 | JGI IMG/M metagenome (GOLD analysis project Ga0335080, IMG submission 206720) | Soil microbial communities from Loxahatchee National Wildlife Refuge, Florida, United States - Lox_Sample_3.4 | ecosystem: Environmental > Terrestrial > Soil > Wetlands | place: USA...
ATCGGCGTCGACATTTTCTTTGTGATCTCCGGCTTTCTGATCACCGGCATCGTCGCGCGCGAGCTCGATGCAGGAAAATTCAGCCTTGCGACTTTCTATGCCCGCCGCGTGCGGCGGATCTTTCCCGCGCTGATCGTGGTTTTGGCCGCGGTGATGGTGCTGGGCTGGCTGTGGATGCTGCCGCAGGCCTACAGGCAGCTGTCCAGCGACGCGTTCGCCAGTGCCGCCTTCTCGGCCAACATCGCGCTGATGCTGCAGTCCGGTTATTTCGATGTCGAGGCCGCCAAGCGGCCGCTGCTGCATTTGTGGTCGCTCGGCATCGAGGAGCAATTCTATCTCGCCTGGCCGCTGCTCCTGTTGCTCGCCGCGCGTTTGCGGATTGGCCTGATCTGGGTGGCCTGCGCGCTCGGACTCGCGTCCTTTATCCTCAACGTCGCACTGATCGACCGGGATCCGGTTGCGACCTTCTATTTGCCCTTCACCCGCGCCTGGGAGCTGCTGGCGGGCGGGGTGCTGGCATGCGGCTGGAAGAAGATCGACCAAGGCGGGCTCGCGAGCAATCTGCGCGCGGGCGCCGGCGCGGTGCTGATCGCATTCTCAGCCGCAATTCTCGACCCGCATCGCGCGTTTCCGGGCTGGTGGGCCGTGCTCCCCGTGGCCGGCAGCGTGCTGGTGCTGTCTGCGCCGGCGGCGTGGGGCAACCGACGTCTGCTGTCGGGCAAGACCATGGTGTGGTTCGGCCTGATCAGCTACCCGCTTTATCTCTGGCACTGGCCGCTCCTGGTGTTTTTCTCGATCATCAAGTTCAAGGATCTCACGTCGGTGGAGCGCCTGCTCGTGGTGGGTTTGAGCATTGCGCTCTCCTGGGCCACCTATCGCCTGGTCGAGACTCCGTTCCGCTTCGGCCGCCCGATTCCGCTCAAGGTCGCCTCGCTTGCCGGCGCGATGGCGCTGGTCGCGCTGGCGGGCCTTGTCGTCGTCAGGAATGACGGGTTCGATGTCCGCCTGCCGCCGGAAATCCGCGCCATGGCGCAGGTCACGACACAGGCCGCAAAATGGCGGTTGCATGAGTGCATGCTCGACCTCAGCCGCGACAAGAGCTTCGCCGACAGCTGCGCCGATCGCGACCGCCGGCCTCTGCTTTTCCTGTGGGGCGATTCGACGGCGAGCTCGCTGATGCCGGGTCTGTTGAAAGCCCAGCAAACGCATCAATTCGGCATCGCCGAGTACACGAGCGCCTCCTGCGCCGCCGCGCTCAATGCGGACATTCCGGGGGTGCCGAGCTGCCGCGCCATCAACGACAAGGTTCTGGAGATGGCGCGGCAACTGCAGCCCGACATCGTGCTGCTGCACGGCACGCATGAGAAATTCATCGACAACCTGGCGCAGACCGTCGCGGCGCTGAAGCGAGACACCAAGGCGCGGGTCATCATGCTTGGACCGGAGCCGATGTGGAAGCGCGGGCTGCCGAACGGCGTGCTCCGATACTACATGCTTCACCGTCGTCTGATCCCCGCGCGGATCGACGACGACGTCACGTCAAACGGCATGGACGCGGTGCTGCGCGCAAAGCTCGGGCCGGCGGGCGCGGAAGTGATATCCGCCTGGGACGTGTTCTGCAATTCCGAGGGCTGCCTGGCGCGGCTCGGCGACGACGCAAGCGATATTTCCGCAAGCGACCTGATTCATCTGACCGAGAAGGGATCGGAGTTTTTGGTCGACCGGATCATCGAGCGGGTGCTGAACGGGTCGACGTCGCCGACGGCAAAGGCCACGCAGTGAGACGCAACGGATCAGCCGCTACTTGCGGACGCTGATGCGGCCGTTCTCGACGTCGAAGATCTCGCCGGACGTCGCGATCTCGGCGAACGAAGCGGGGTCGGCGCCGGTGAGCCAGACCTGCGCGCCGAGGTTTGCGAGCTCGGCAAAAAGCGCTGCACGACGGTTGGGATCGAGATGGGCGACGACTTCGTCCAGGAGCAGAAGCGGGATGATCCCCGTCGTCTCCGCAACCAGTGCCGCATGCGCGAGCACAAGCCCGATCAGCAGCGCCTTCTGCTCGCCCGTCGAGGCGTCGCGGGCCGGCATGTTCTTCGGCGCATAGACGACATCGAGGTCGGTGAGATGCGGACCGTCGAGCGTGCGGCCCGCGGCGGCGTCGCGCACGCGGCTGTCGCGCAGGATTTTCCGGTAGCGATCCTCGACCGCCGTCGCGGGCTCCGACATCAGCGCGTTCTCCATCCAGCCGTCGAGCGCGATGCCGGCCGCGGGAAATGCCGAGGCCTCGCCGCGGGCGCGCAACATGTTCGCAAGCTTCATGGCGGTCTGGCCGCGTTGCGCTGCGACCGCGACCGCAAGCTCTGCGGTCTCGCGCTCGATCGCGTCGCACCAGTGATCGTCGAAATTGCGCACCTCGAGCAGGCGGTTGCGCGAGCGCAAGGAGCGCTCCAGCGCCGAGACGCGGCTCGAATGCTCGCTGTCGATTGCAAGCACCAGGCGGTCAAGGAAACGCCGCCGCTCCGATGCCGTGCCGAGGAACAGTCCGTCCATCGCAGGCGTCAGCCACACCATGCGCAGGTGATCGCCGAAGGCGGCCGCCGAGCCCACGTTCTCGCGATCGATCCGGCAGCGCCGGGTGACCTGCGCGTCGTCCATCGGCGCGTCGATGCCGGTGCCGAGCGTGGCCAGCCCCAGCGCGCCTTCGATCTCGGCGGCAACCGCCCAGGAGCCGTCGCCCTGGTTGTCGGCGACGTCTTCCAGCGTGGCGCGCCGAAGCCCGCGGCCCGGCGAGAGAAAGGAAATCGCCTCCAGGCAATTGGTCTTGCCTGCGCCGTTCGGACCGACCAGCGCGACCATGTCGCAGCGCGCGGCAATCGCGGCCGCACGATAATTGCGGAAATGCGTCAGCGTCAGGCGATGGATGCGGGACGGGGTCATGGTTCGTGCAGCAACCGCGTCTCTAACCCTCTCCCCTTGTGGGAGAGGGTGCCCGAGCGAAGCGAGGGCGGGTGAGGGGTTGTCTCACAGCATTCCCAACTTGGCGAAGATGTCCTGCAGAACAGCAGAGGGCTTCTGCAACACATCATTATTCCAGTAGCGCGCTATTCGGAAACCCTCAGCCGTCAATGCGGCTTCTCGGCCAGCGTCGCGCTCGGACGACGCGTGCTGGCTACCATCTATCTCGATGATAAGGCCCTGTTCAAAGCAGACGAAGTCGAGAATGAAATTCTGAAATGGGACCTGGCGACGAAACTTGAACTGCGCGAGCCGTCGATCGCGCAGCAATCGCCACATACGAGCTTCAGCTTCGGTGGGCTCCCGACGCATCTGCTTCGCGAAATCGCGGATGCGCTTGGTGACTGGTCGATGACTAGGTGTTTGTGGCACGAACCCCTCACCCGGCGCCTTTGGCGCCACCCTCTCCCACAAGGGGAGAGGGTTCCATCCTCACACCCGCATCGGCATCAGGACATAGAGCGCGCTCTTGTTGTCCTTGTCCTGGATCAGGGTCGGCGAGCCGGGATCTGCGAGCATGAGGACTGCGACCTCGCCCTCGATCTGGGCGGCGATGTCGAGCAAATAGCGCGAGTTGAAGCCGATATCGAGCGGGTCGGAGGCGTATTCGACTTCAAGCTCTTCGGTGGCGCTGCCGGAATCCGGATTGGTCACCGAGAGCACGAGCCGGCCCGGGGCGAGAGCAAGTTTCACGGCGCGGCCGCGCTCGCTCGAGATCGTCGAAACGCGATCGACGGCGGCGGCGAAGTCGGCCTTGTCGACGACGAGCTCCTTGTCGTTGTGCTGCGGGATGACGCGGCCATAATCGGGGAAGGTGCCGTCGATCAGTTTCGAGGTGAGGACCACGTCGCCGATGGTGAAGCGGATCTTTCCCGCCGAGAGCTCGATTGCGACCTCCGCCTCGTTATCCTCGATCAGGCGCTGCACCTCGCCAACCGTCTTGCGCGGCACGATCACGCCGGGCATGCCGGTTGCGCCCTTCGGCAAGGGCAGATCGACCTGCGCCAGACGATGGCCGTCGGTTGCGACCGCGCGGAGCGTTGTCGCCTTCGCGCTGCCAGCCGCATGCAGGTAGATGCCGTTGAGATAGTAGCGGGTCTCTTCGGTCGAGATCGCAAATTGCGTGCGGTCGATCAGCCGCTTCATGTCGGCGGCCGCGAGCGCGAAGGAATGCGTCATGTCTCCGGCGGCAAGATCGGGGAAATCGCTCTCGGGCAGCGTCTGCAGCGTGAAGCGCGAGCGTCCGGCACGGATCGCCAGCACCGCGCGATCGCCGTCGCCTTCGAGCGAGATCTGCGCGCCGTCGGGCAGCTTGCGCACGATGTCGTAGAACATGTGGGCGGGAACCGTGGTCGACCCGCCGGTCGCGGTCTCCGCCGAAAGCGTCTCCGTCACCTCGAGATCGAGGTCGGTCGCCTTCAGCGCGAGCCTCGCGTTCTCGGCGCGCAACAGCACGTTTCCGAGGATCGGAATGGTGTTGCGCCGTTCCACTACGCGGTGGACGTGGCCCAGCGATTTCAGGAGTTGCGCGCGTTCGACGGTGACCTTCATTGCAATATCCGCCCGATCCAGCAAGGCATGTCATGGGAATGCCGCGCACTCCCTGAGCGCTGCGGCCGATGGCTCCCGGCAAGCCGGTCAAGGGGGCTTTCGGGGGCACGTAAAGTGGCGCGGATGGGGTCCAAGTTCAAGGGATGAGGAGCCCGTTTTCCATGTTTTGGGCGCCAGACCAGCGCAGCGGTACGATAAAAATGACCCCCTCCCCCCGTTTCCAGAAGGGGGAGGGGGCAAGGGTCCCCGCTCGGGAAAAACCGCGGATATGCGGAGCGCCTATTCCTGCAGCTGGCGCTTCAGCGATTCCACCTCTTCGGACAGCGCCGTGTCCTTGGCGACCAGTGCCTCGATCTTGCGTACCGCGTGCAGCACGGTGGTGTGATCGCGGCCGCCGAAGCGCCGGCCGATTTCCGGCAACGACCGAAGGGTGAGCGTTTTCGCCAGATACATTGCGACCTGCCGCGGCCGGACGACATTGGCGGTGCGGCGCGAGGACAACAGGTCGGAGCGGCTCACATTATATTGCCGCGCCACCACGCGCTGGATGTCCTCGATCTTGATCCGCTTCGGCTCCTGCGGGCGGATCAGATCGCGCACCTCGCGCTCCGCCATCTCGAGCGTGACCGGCTGGCTGTTGAGCTTCGAATGCGCGAGCAACCGGTTGATGGCGCCTTCGAGGTCGCGGCCATTGTGGGTGATCGTGCGGGCGAGATAGTCCAGCACCTGGTCCGGCACGTCAAAACTTGCGTGATGGGCGCGGGCTGCCGCGACGCGCGAACGCAGGATGCCGAGCCGCAACTCCTCGCCGAGCGATCCCATCTCGACCACAAGGCCGCCGGCAAGCCGCGAGCGTACGCGGTCGTCGAGGCTTTCGAGGTCGCTCGGCGGACGGTCGGCTGCGATCACGACCTGGCGGCCGGCATCGATCAGCGCGTTCAGGGTGTGGCAGAATTCGGCCTGTGTCGATTTCCCCTGCAGGAACTGCAGATCGTCGATCACGAGCACGTCGATGCCGCGCAACGCATCCTTGAAGGCAAGCGCGGTCTGCGTCTTGAGCGCCGCGACGAAGCCGTACATGAATTTTTCCGCGGTGAGATAGAGCACCTTGCGCTCGACGCCGGCGTTCCCGGCCCAGGTCACGGCCTGCAGCAGATGCGTCTTGCCGAGACCGACGCCGGCATGGATATAAAGCGGGTTGAACATCACCGGATCGCCGCGGCGGCCCTCGGCGACTTGACGTGCGGCCGCATGTGCCAGCGTGTTGGAGCGGCCGACCACGAAGCTTGCAAAGGTCAGGCGCGGATCGAGCGGCGATCCGCCGAGCGCGTCATGGTTGGCGGATACCGGTGCGCTCGAGGTCGAGCGCAGTTCCAGTGCGGGCCGGCCATCGATCCGTTCGGGCATACGGCGCACATCGAGTGCAGGCGCCGCTTCCTTTGGAGGCGTCACACAGCGCATCGCGCTGCGCACGGTCAGATCGATCCGGTGCACTTCCGGCATCTCAGCCTGCCACGCCGACAGCACGCGCTCGGCGTAGTGTGCCTGGATCCAGCTCTTCAGGAAGCGGGTGGGAACCGAAAGATGCACGCTTTCATCCTGCACGCCTTCCAGGTCCATCCGTGCAAACCAGCTTGAATAGACGTCCTCGCCGACACTTGAGCGAAGCCTGCCTTTGACACGCGACCAGCGATCCTGTTCCGAGTTTGTCATTGTGCGAAACTTTTCCAAAGCAAAGAATGAGATTTTGTTTGCGGTCGCCGCTGCAGGTTTCCTGCCACGGCGCGACCTCGCGGGCGTCTGCTCCAGACATGACTTTCCCGTTCGGCGAAAACGCCGCGAAGGGGTTAGTGGTGGTGGAGCGGACCTTTGTCCGCGAGGTCAGCGCGTACTCGTCGGATTGTCCTGAGCGCGCGTCGGTGGCCGCACGGTGAGACCAGCGGCGTCAAAACAGGCTAGGGTCAAAAATGACAGTAGATGAAATACCCCGATGTCTGCGTAAAGCATGCAACCTCCCCGTCTCGCCGCGATCGCTCACGGCAAGTTGTCATCCCACGTTGCTCCAATTCAGCCCGCGTCCAGACAAAATCCGTCCGCCCGTTATGCCGTAATCGTTCAACCCGCATCAACTTACCCGCTCGGTTCGAGCTGCTTCCGCGCTTTGATCGGAACTGTTGCTCATTTCTCCCCCCGGCGAGACAGCGATGCCTCGTCTTGAGAAATTTCGACACAGTTTCTCGTTACCCATATTGCTACAGGCATCGTTCCGACAATCGCTTGGAAAGCGTCGCCAACGCGCACACCGCCGCCGATTTGCACGTCCGCCCCGTTTCTAAAACCGCGCTGGTCTCAAGATCGTAGGCGCTGCGAGCGATCTAAGAAATACACGATGCGCGATTTCTCGCAATCGCTTCATGACAGGCGCGTTGCGAGTCTGCGTCACTGTTGCAATGCTGCCGCTGCCTATTGCGAGAGCAAGTTTTTGAATCGCCGCGAGGAATCGCGTGTGTCACAAATCTGGCCGCACTCGCAAAAATTTTTCACAAAACGGACAAGTTGGCTTGCCCGAGAGCCGCTTTTCGAAGTGCTTGGAGTCGCTATGGGGATAAGTGATTAGCGAAGCGGAGTTTTTCGCGATTGTTTTTGCAGGGTAACTCCCACTCGCAGCAGCGCGAAAAGTTCTCGCGCTAACGCGAATTATCCGTGTGGCACAACGATTTCCGCACGATTGTGCCGAGTTTCAGGTGCGGTAAATTTGCACCAAGTAAAATTACGGGCGCGAAGAGTCGCGACGCCGAGTTCGCGCCGCGCGCAATGTGTCGTTCGCAAAAAGAAAAGCCCGGCGAAGCCGGGCTTGATATCATGCGAGTTGAACGATCTGCTCTCTTACTTGGCAAGCTTCGCGATCTGATGAGCGAGCCGCGAAACCTTCCGGCTCGCGCTGTTCTTGTGAACGATGTTGCGCTGTGCGGCGCGCATCAACTCGGGCTCGGCGCGCGTCATCGCCTTCAGCGCTGCATCGCGATCGCCGCGCTTGATCGCTTCCTCGACGGTGCGCACCGCACCGCGCATCTCAGTGCGGCGCGACTTGTTGATGACGGTGCGGCGGGCGATCTTGCGCGTCGCCTTCTTGGCAGAGGTGGTATTGGCCATGGTCTCGAATATCCTTCAGCTGATCGCTTGCTCTTGATCGCCAATGAGCGCGCCGGCCTCGCGAGCACGGGATCGACGCTTGGTGTGTTCCAGGGGCGTCTCTGAGACTGCGGTCGCCGGAGCCAATGCGCTCACAAGGCAGGCTGCGCTCAAAGAACAGCGGCGGCGGGATTGCACCCGCCGCCATCGGCGCCCTTATAGAGGGCGGGTTTTGCAGCGTCAACGCTTTCCGCTCGCCGCGCGGGGAGGGGTACGGCGCCGCAAACTGCCGATAAAGTACTGATGAGGTTGAATTTTCGCCCATGGACGGTTAGGGCTGGCGGCGCGTTGAAGGGCGGCAGAGGGATGAGGGTGACATGATCCGCGGCTTTTTCAGATTGATAGGACTGCTGCTGCTCGCCGGTGGATTCGTTTTCATGGTTTATGACGGTGCGCGTTGGGTCGCCGATCAGAGCCTGAAGTTCACACGCTTCGGCCAATTCTGGAACGACGTCAATCAATCCAGCCAGCAGGCCTTCCGCACCTGGGTCGAAAGCAATGTGCCCTGGCTCTGGAACAGTGTCGTCAAGGTGATCCTGGACCAGCCGGTCTTTGCCGTGCTCGGCCTGGTCGGCCTGGTGTTGATGCTGTTGTTCCGGCCCCGCAAGCCCTTGATCGGCTACTCGCGGGACTAGACCGATCCTGCGTAACGGGGCTGCGGGCGGCGGCGTAAAGTCCTATATAGAGGCTGCGGCCGAAACGATCTTTGTTTTCTTCCGACCTGCCGCCTGGAGAAGATCCATGTTGTTCATGCGCAAGACCACCGCACTGCCGAGTGCCGCCGAAGCGCTGCCGGGCCGTGCGCAACCGATCCCGACTGCGTCGACCCATTTCGTCAACGGCCATCGGCTGAAGCCGCCTTACCCCGAAGGTCTGGAGCAGGCGGTGTTCGGGCTGGGCTGCTTCTGGGGGGCGGAGCGCAAATTCTGGGAACTCGGCGATGGTGTTTATGTGACTGCGGTCGGCTATGCCGGCGGTCATACGCCGAACCCCACCTATGAAGAGGTCTGCTCGGGACGCACCGGCCACACGGAAGTGGTGCTGGTGGTGTTCGACCCGAGGAAGATGTCCTACGACCGCCTGCTGAAGACGTTCTGGGAGAACCACAACCCGACCCAGGGCATGCGTCAGGGCAATGATGTCGGCACGCAGTATCGCAGCGCGATCTACACGATGAACGACGCGCAGCGTAAGGCGGCGGAGGCATCGAAGGCGGCCTATCAGAAGGCGCTGTCGGCCAAGGGCCTGTCGGCCATCACCACCGAGATCGCGCCCGCCGGAGAGTTCTATTTTGCCGAGGACTACCACCAGCAATATCTCGCCAAGAATCCGGCCGGCTATTGCGGGCTCGGCGGCACCGGCGTGTCGTGTCCGATCGGCGCAGGCGTCTCCGCCTGACACCGGCTGCTTTGCTCTCCCCGCCACCGGCGGGGAGAGATTCCTTTGCGCCGGCTGCGTCCTGCTCGCTCACCCTTCCGCCTGATGGAGCGTCATGGATCAAGCGCGAAACGGGCCGGCGAAAACCGTTTGTTAACCATGCCGGGTGCAACACTGAGGCTGTCTGTTCCTGAGGATGGCACTCGTGCGCGCTTTCCGAAGTTCGCGATCCATCGCCGCGATAGCCGCTCGCAAACTTCGCAAGGCCATGGGCGCAAGCAAGCTCATGATGCGCGTGCCGGCGCGAGCCGTGCTGCGCGCGTTTTTCGTGCCGATCATCGCCACGGCGGCGGCGCTTGCCCTGTCGGGCTGCATGCAGACGGCGTCCCCGGTTGCGATGGCAAGGTCGTCGGGCGATCTGGATTCCATGGCCTATGGTCCGCCGGCCGCTCCGCAAGCGACACGCGCCGCGGACGCAAATGGCGGCGCGATCGGCGCGCTGCGCAACGCGACGGCAGGTTCGCCGCCGACTTATGTCGACGCTGCGCCAATGCAAGCGCGTTACGATGCGCGTGCGGCGGCGCCGATACCGGTCCGCTGGGACGGCGGCTACCGGCTGGACGCCGGCGACAAGCTGCGCGTCGTGGTTTACGGCCAGGAAGGGCTCACCAACACCTATGCGATCGATGCGGGCGGTTCCATCACCATGCCGCTGATCGGCCAGGTGCCCGCGCGCGGCCGCTCGCCGGCCGCACTCGCCGCGGAAATTTCCGCAAAGCTGCGCAACGGCTACATCCGCGAGCCCTCGGTCGCGGTCGAGATCGAGGCGTACCGGCCGTTCTTCATTCTCGGCGAGGTGCAGGCGCCCGGCCAATATCCTTACGTGCCCAACATGACGGTCGAGAGCGCGGTGGCGATTGCCGGCGGATTCTCGCCGCGCGCCAAGCGCGATAGCGTGACGCTGACACATACCGATGCCGGCGGTGCGGCGCGCACCGTCGTGCCGCTCGGCACCTCGCTGTCGCCCGGCGACACCGTCTATGTCGGCGAGCGCTGGTTCTGACCACCGGAGGCCTACCGCGCTTCGGGGTATATGAGTGTCAGGGATGCCCGGCCGTGCTTCCGATAGATCAAGAAATCGGAATCCAGGGTCAGAATCGCGTGCCGATCGTGAATTTCAGACATCCGGACGATGCAGGCATCGGCCAGCGACATCGGCGTGTCCTTGTATTTGCGGAGCAATCTGCGCAGCGCGCCGACATGCTCGTCGATCTTGAATGCCACGCGCAGCGCTCCATTCTCGACCAGCTCCAGGAGGGCGTCCTGCGCCTTGGGGTACCGTGCGAGCAAGTGCATCGCCTCGGCGAGCACCGGCTCGCATACCAGCAACGGCGCTTCGATCTCATCGAAACACTCCGCGACCCAATGGTGGTGTCGCTCCGCGCGATCGAAAAAGGCAACCAACGGTCCGGTATCAACGATGGCGACGGTCATTTCGGCCGAAGCCTGCGAGATGCTTGGGATTGGAAGCGAGGTCCGGACCGCCGGAATCGATCATGCCGCGCGCGCGTTTGGTCAGCCCGGCAAGGCTGGGAGGATGACGCGTGCTGGGTGAAGCTTCGAGGGCAAGCCGTAGTCCTTCCTCGATCAGGTCCTTGAGCTTGCGCCCGCGCAGTGCAGCCTCTGCTTTGGCTCGACGGTAAAGCTCGTCAGGCACTTCAACGGTCGTCTTCATCGAAACATCCGCGCGGTTGCTGTTAAACCATAAACCCATATTTATGGTTCGGTATGGAGAAGTCAACTCGGACGGGGGAGCCTGTGTCCTGCGGCGCTCGTTAAACTTGTACCAATTTCGGCATCGTGACGTTGAGCATGCCCGTTAAGGCGAGGGGAACGCATCGAGGGGTAACATGGTGGGAGTGCCGCCACTGCGAGCCCAGAAAATGCGAGCCCAGAGAAAATGACCGCTGCTGCTCCGAAAGCGACCCCTTCCAAACGCAGGCTGTTGCTCGCCTCCGACCGCAGCGACCGCTCCGGCGAGCTCGCCAATATCCTGCGCTCGGTCGGCGAGGTCGACACCATCTCGACCTCGGAAATCCCGCCTTTTCCGAAGGGCAACATCTCCGGCGTCGTGGTCGACATCAACCTGCGCTCGCCCGAGAGCGTGCAGATGGTGCGCAACCGCTTGCGGGCCGACGTCTATAGCGACATGCCGCGCCTGTTCGTGCTGCAGGATGCGCTTCATCATGCCAGCATGCAGGCCTGGGCCCTGGGTGCGACCGACACCATCGCGCGGCCGTTCAGTGCGGCTGCGATCCTGCAGCGCATCCAGGCCGCGTTTCCGGATTCGGAAGGCTATGACTCGACCGACCGCGGCAAGACGCTGAACAAGGGTGTGGCGGCCGCGCATGCGGTGATGGTCAAGATTTTCCGGAAGCTGCCGACCGGCGTTCCCCTGACTTTCGAGGATATCACGCAGGCGGAGACACAGATCATCAGGGCGATCAAGCATTCGTCCTTGCGCGAATGGATGACCGTGGTCGGCTGCCATCACACCGGCAGCTATCGCCATTGCCTGTTCGTCACCGGCTTCGCGGTCGCTTTTGCGCAGCATCTCAACATGCGCGCGGACGACCAGCGCCGCCTGACACGCGCTGCGCTGTTGCACGATGTCGGCAAGGCGTTCGTCCCGGTTGCGATCCTCGACAAGACGGGGCCGTTGTCGGAGGAGGATGTCGCCGAGGTGCGCCAGCATCCGCGCCGCGGCTATGAGGCGCTGTCGAAGCAGGGCGGCTTTCCGCCGGAAATGCTCGACGTGGTGCTGCATCACCATGAGATGCTGGACGGCAGCGGCTATCCCGACGGCCTGCATGCCGACCAGATCAGCGACATCGTGCGGCTGACGACACTCGTCGACATCTACGCGGCGCTGGTCGAGAACCGCGCCTATCGCGTGCCGTTCACCCATTCCAAGGCGTTCTCGATCATGGAAGGCATGGGCAAGAAGCTCGACCAGCAGCTGTTGCAGGCGTTCCGTCCAGTCGCGTTCGGCTGCTATTAGCTGATCATCGTGACTTCTCCTCGGTGTCGTGCCCGCGAAGGCGGGGACCCATACCGCGGAAGCTATCAATGAGATTCAGTGGTTGTCGTTCTTCGCACGACGAAGGCCTGTGGTTATGGGTCCCGGATCGCGCTCGCTGGCGCTCGCTTGTCCGGGACGACAGTGTGACGTTTGCTACCGCTTCGCTGGCGCCTCGAGATTCGCAAATGGCGCGTCCGCATACACCACATTGCCGCCGACCATCGTGAGCACCGAGCGGATCTTGCCGATTTCACTGACGGGCGCGGTCAGATAGTCGGCCGAGAGCACGGCGAGATCGGCAAGCTTGCCTGCCTCCAGCGTGCCGCGCTTGTCGTCGTCATTGGCCATGAAGGCTGGATTGCTTGTGTACATCTCGAGCGCCTGGCGGCGAGAGGGCGCCTCAGCCTCGCCCCGTGTCTTGACCCCGCCGACGGTGGTGCCGTCGAGATACCATTGCAGCGACACGAAGGGATTGTAGGAGGAGACGCGATGCGCGTCGGTGCCGCCGGCGACCACGAGCCCGAGCTTCAGGGCGGTGGCGATCCGCGGCATCTCGCGCGCGGCCTCAGTGCCGACCTCCTGCTGCAGCTTTTCGCCGCCGAAATAGAGCCCGTCCTGCACGCCCCAGATCAGGCCGAGCGCCTGCATCCGCTTCAGATTGGGCTCCGACACATTGTAGAGATGGAGCACGGTCCAGCGCAGTTTCTGCACCGGAAAATCCTTGTTGATGTCCTCGACCAGGTCGAGCAGGTCGTGGACGGTGCGGTCCGGATTCCAGTGCAGCTGGATGCTGTAGCCCTTTGATGCCGCCCAGCGCAGCAATTCGGCAAGCCTTGCCTTGCCGTCCGCGGTGATGTCGCCGTCGGTCCAGTCGGCCCAGATCAGGATTTCGCCGGGGCCGTTGAAATGCAGCATGTCGTCCCCGAAATTTTGCGGCAGAAGCTGCGTGAGATTTTGCAGATCGGCGAGCTCGCTGCCGGGCTTTGGCGCGCAGAGGTGATAGGCGACGCGCACGGAAAGCTCCCTGTCATGCCAGAGCTTGAACACCGCCTGGTAATTGGCGGGATACATGCTGACCCCGCCGCCGTCGACAATGCCGGTAATTCCGAGCGAGTTCATCTCGCGAAAGAATCTCTTCGAGCCGTCGATCTGTTGCGCAAGCGTCGGCTTCGGAAGCTTGTCGAAGATTTTTCCGAGCGCGACGCCGCCCGCTACGATGACGCCGGTCGGCTTGTCGCCGTCCATTTGAAGCTTGCCGCCGGGTGCGACGTCGGCATCGCTCTTGATGTTGAGGCGCTCGAGCGCATCCTGTGTGAGCAGGGCCCAGTCATAGAGGTGCTGGATATAGACGGGATGGCCGCCTGAGGCTTCCGCGACCTCCTGCGGCGTCGGGCGTCGCTTCTCGATAAATTGCTCCTCGGTCCAGCCGCCGGCGACGACGATCCAGGACCCTGCTTCCTGCGCCTTCGCGGCCTTTCGAATTTTCTCCAGCGCGTCTTTCAGGCTGGGAATGCCGATCCAGTTCACCTCGGTGCCGAAGGTGAGCGCGGCGCGGATGCCGTGGATATGGCCATCGGTCAATCCGGGGATCACGGTGCGGCCGCCTAGATCGACCAGTCGCGCGCCGGCCTCGGCCAGCGTCTTCATCTCGGCGGAGGAGCCGGTCGCGAGCACGCGGCCACGGCCGATCGCAATCGCCTCGCGGACGGAAAAATCCTTGTCCACCGTGACCACCTTGGCATTGAACAGCACGGTGTCGGCGCTCTCGGCGGCAGCGGCATTCATGGAGGCGGCCAGCGCGAGGCTTGCGAGAAGAACTGCGAGGTCGAAGCGGGGCATTCGGGGTTTCCTTCCTTGGCAGGCGGCAGGCTGCTTTCGCGCTTTCTTGGGCAGTGTTTTGCCATCGCAGGCTGCGGCAGGCAAATTGTTCGAACGAAAATCTCCGCGCGTCCGTCTAACGACGATGCGGGCCGATGGGGCGTACGACCATCGCGGCCCCAGAGCCTGCAGTCGCCGAGCGACTGATCCGGAGGATTTTCCATGTCCGAACAGAAACCGGCGCCGGCCAGTCGGATGCCCGACGCCCGCTATTTCCAGATCGGCGCGCTTTCGAGCCTGCTTCTGATCAACTTCTGGCGGATCGATTTCGGCGCCAATCCGTTCGCGAGCGCGGTCGCCATCGGATCGACCCTCATCACCCAGCTCGCCTGCGCGCGCCTGTTTGGCGGGCCGGTCGACCTGCGTTCGCCGTTGATCACGGGGCTTTCGCTCAGCCTGTTGCTGCGCGCCGACGCGCTCTGGCTTCATGCGGCGGCGGGCGCGATTGCGATTTCCTCGAAATTCGTCCTGCGGGTCAACGGCAAGCACATCTTCAATCCGGCGGGCCTTGCGATCGTCATTCTCCTCTTGACCGGAGCAGGCGTGTGGATCTCGCCGGGCCAGTGGGGCGCCGATGTCTGGTTCGCGGCGCTCGTCGCCTGCTTTGCGATCCTGGTGCTGTCGGCGGCGCGACGCGCCGACATCGCGATCTTCTTTCTCGTCTCTCACGCCGCGCTGCTGTCGGCGCGCGCGCTCTGGCTCGGCGATCCCCTCGCGATTCCCCTGCATCAGCTCGAAAGCGGCTCGCTGCTGATTTTCGCCTTCTTCATGATCTCCGATCCGCGCACCTCGCCGGATTCCGCGCTTGGGCGCTTCCTGTTCGCCTTCGCGGTCGCGTGTCTTGCGCATTACATGGCCTTCTTCATGCAGATGCGGCCGGCGCTCTATTTCGCGCTCATCCTGCTCTCGCCCGCGACATTTCTCATCGACCGCCTGATCCCGGCACAACCCTTCACCTGGCGCGATCGCGCCCCGCAAGGAGCTTTACGATGACACCCAGCCTGACGCATGTCCTGAAGACCTCGGTTGCGACGCTCGCAATCGCCGCGAATCTCATGGTCGCGCCGGCCAATGCGTTCTGCGGCTTCTATGTCGCGCAGGCCGATTCAAAACTGTTCAACAGCTCCTCGAAGGTCGTGCTGGCGCGCGATGGCGACCAGACCGCCATCACCATGGCGAGCGATTTCGAGGGCGACGCAAAGGAATTCGCCGTCGTGGTGCCGGTGCCGACCTTCATCGAGCGCAAGCAGATCGGCGTGGTCGACCCCAAGACCATCGATCACATCGATCGCTACACCGCGCCGCGGCTGGTCGAATACAGCGATGTCGATCCCTGCCGCCCGCCGGTGCCGGCGGAGTTCGCCGCCACTGCGGCCCGGCAACCAAGGCTCTCCGAGCCAGATGCGGCACGGGCTCGAAGCTATGGCGTCACCATCGAGGCGAGCTACGATGTCGCCGAATATGATGTCCTGATCCTGTCGGCGAGGGAAAGCGACGGCCTCGTCAACTGGCTGGTCGACAATCATTACCGGATTCCGGAAGGTGCGGAGAGCGTGCTTGGCAGCTATATCAAGCAACAGATGCGTTTCTTCGTCGCCAAGGTGAACGTCGAACGCATGAACGCGATCGGCAATCGCTATTTGCGGCCGCTCCAGGTGCGTTACAAGAGCGCAAAATTCATGGTGCCGTTGCGGCTCGGCACGGTGAATGCCAGGGGACCGCAGGACCTCATCGTCTTCGCGCTGTCCAGATACGGCCGGATCGAGAGCACGAATTATCGCACGGTCAAGATTCCGTCGGATGTCGATATACCCCTCTATGTCAAGGACGAGTTCGGCCCGTTCTACAAGGCGATGTTCGAGCGCGCGGTCTCGCGCGAGAACATGCATGCGGTATTTGTCGAATATGCCTGGGACATGGGTTGGTGCGATCCCTGCGCCGCCGAGCCCCTGAGCAGCAAGGAGCTGGTCGAGCTTGGCGCGCGTTGGATCGGTCGTGACGATCCGGGCGCATTCCGCAGCGGTCGTTACGGCGGTGGCTCCAACGCCTTCGTCACGCGGTTGCACGTGCGCTATGACGCAACGAGCTTTCCCGAGGACATCGTGCTGATGGAAACGATGGATCGCGCCAATTTTCAGGGCCGCTATGTGCAGCGCCATCCCTGGAAGGGGACAGCGAGTTGCGAAGCAGCGACCGCCTATCGCAACGAGCTGCCTCTGCGCTTCGCGCGGGAGGCTCGCAATCTCGAGGACCTGACCGGCTGGTCGCACAGCGACGTCGCCGCGCGCATGGAGGCGACCGGCCAGACGCTCGAGGTGAAGTAGGGCCCTGGCTCGTCATTGCGAGGAGCGAAGCGACGAAGCATTCCAGAGTCGTTCCGCGGAGACGCTGGATTGCTTCGCTGAACCTTGTCATCGGGCGCGGATTCGCGCGACCCGTTGGCTCGCAATGACGAAACGGGACTATTTCTCATACGACGAAATCTCGATCAGGCTGCCGTCGGGATCTCGGCAATAGACCGACAAGAGCGTGCCGCGAGCGCCCTGCCTCCTGGACGGGCCTTCCTCGATCTGCACGCCGTTCGCCTTCAGATGCGCGACCACTTCTTCCGGAGTGCTTGTCGTCAGGAAGCACAGGTCGTCGCTGCCGGCGGCGACCTCGTCGCCGGTGAACCACTCGATCTTGTCGGCATCTTTCGGCCGCACGTTGATCTTCTGGTTGCCGAACACCAGCGAGGTGCGCTTGCTCTTGCCTTCGCCCGGATCGAACACGCGGATCTCCATGCCCAGGATCTTGGCGTACCATTCGGCCGAGCGCGCCACATCGCTGACGTTGATCACGATGTGATCGATTGCGTTGACCTTGACCGCCATGGCATGTCCTTTCGTCGTAGCGCTCTGGCGCCGGGCCCACTTTCCGCCTTGTCCCCGGCTTGTTACAACGCACGTCCTTGTCAGTTCAAGAACAACGAACCGGGAGAGACAGAAGATGTTTTCACGCCGCGCCGCAATCGGAATGATGGCCACAGGCCTGTCGAGCCTCGTGACGCGCGGGGCCTTGCGGCGGACTATCCGGCGCGGCCGATCCGATTCCTGGTCGGCTATCCCCCGGGCGGTGCTACCGACATCATTGCCCGCCTGATCGGCCAGCGGCTGTCGGAAAAGCTTGGCCAGCAATTCGTGAT
>Ga0335080_10002891_pt1 | contig 17276 bp, 12 predicted proteins | sample Lox_Sample_34_FD_206720 | JGI IMG/M metagenome (GOLD analysis project Ga0335080, IMG submission 206720) | Soil microbial communities from Loxahatchee National Wildlife Refuge, Florida, United States - Lox_Sample_3.4 | ecosystem: Environmental > Terrestrial > Soil > Wetlands | place: USA...
TGCGGCCAAACTCGCATCGACAACCTGAATCAAATAAAACTAACGGTTATGCGTACAACCAATCAAGATATTTCACGAAGAAATTTCATCCGACTCTCTGGTATGTCGGGTGGAGCGCTTGTAATTGGATTTTATTTTCCTGCCTGGGCTGCTGAGAAAGGTGAGCTCATCACGGCTGAGAATGCCGAACCCCAGGGCATCGAACTGACTAGCTGGGTTTCGATCGATAAAACAGGTAAAGTGACCCTGCTGAGTCATCGTGCAGAAATGGGACAGGGTGCATTTCAGGCTGTACCGCAGATGATCGCAGAGGAACTGGAAGTCAACCTGGACCAGGTGAACATCGTTTTTGCCCCCGGCGATCAGAAAAAATTTGGAAGCCAGGTTACCGGAGGAAGTTCTACAGTCCGCGAATCATATAAACGATTGTTACAGACAGGTGCGGCTGCCCGTGAGATGCTGATCGAAGCGGCAGCGAAAAAATGGAACGTAAGCAAAGAAGAATGTTATGCTGAAAACGGGCAGGTTATTCATCGGCCTTCAGGAAGAAAGTTTGGCTACGGGGAATTGGTTGAAGACGCGTCCAAGCTGCAACCTCCGAAAAATATTAAGCTCAAAGAGCGAAGGGATTATAAAGTAATCGGCAAACCTTTGCCGAGGCAGGACACTCCGCTAAAAACCAGCGGTAAAGCCATATTCGGAATAGATAAAAAATTACCGGGGATGTTGTATGCGGTAGTGGAACGCAGTCCCCGCTTTAAAGGAAAAGTAAAAAGCTTTGATGATTCTGCAACAAAAGCAGTTCCCGGAGTTAAACATGTGATGAAGGTTGGACGCGCTGTTTTCGGATATACACAGGAAGGAGTCGCAGTTGTGGCAGATAGTATTTGGTCCGCCATGCAGGGGAGAAAAGTTTTGAAGGTAGAATGGGATGATTCGGGTTTCGAGCATCTCAGTACCGAGCAATTATATAATCGCATGAGGCAGGATCTGAATAAACCCATTCTTCTTGATAAGGCAGCAGGAAATTTCGAAACAGCATTTCAAAAATCAGCGAAGAAGGTTGAAGCCATTTATGAAACGCCCTATGAATCGCATAGTTGCATGGAACCTGTGAATTGTATAGCGAATGTGACTGAAAACCATTGTGAGGTTTGGGGTCCGATTCAGGGCCCTGACTGGATTCAGAGTGATTTGAGCGAAAGATTAAAAATTCCTGTCGAGAATGTAATCGTAAATATGACTTTTCTGGGAGGAGGTTTTGGACGAAAAGCTTTTACTGATTATCCGCAGGAAGCCTGTATTATTTCACAGGCAATCAAAGCTCCTGTGCAGGTGGTATGGACACGCGAGGATGATATGACTCAGGGACCCTTCAGACCCGGAGCAGTATATGGATGTAAAGCCGGATTCAACGAGGATGGACGCATTCAGGCTTTCCAGACGAAAATGGCAGCTCAGGATATGGATCTCCAATCGCCTGATTCGGACAGAACAGCTTACAATTCCAGTACAGTGGAAGGATTGCTCAAACCTTATTTCGATTCTTTTCCCAATTATAGTTTCGGCGATGTTCCGACCGTTTCTCCAATCCCGGTTATGTGGTGGAGATCCGTATATGCTTCGACAAACGGATTTGCCTATGAAAGTTTTATGGATGAGCTGGCACACGAAACCGGTAAAGACCCGCTTGATTTCAGGAGGGGATATTTAGACCATGATCGATACCAGGCGCTGATCGATGAACTGGAAGAAAAATCAGCTTGGAAAGCAAGGAAGAAAAATGAAGGATGGGGTGTGGCAATTACGGAATGTTTTGGCAGCATTGTAGGTGAAGCGGTCAAGGTATCCAGGAATACAAATGGGAAAATTAAGATCGATAAGGCGATTGCTGTAATGGACTGTGGATGGTATGTCAACCCCGATATTATCAGGCAGCAGGTGGAAGGAAGCATTGTGATGGCCCTGGGAGCTGCAACCAAGCATGCCACACATTTTGAAGATGGGAAGGCGATAGAAAAAAATTTTGATGTGTACAAAATGCCCCGTATACCCGATATCCCGGAGATTGAAGTGCATGTTATGGAAAATGAAGAAAGACCGGGCGGTGTGGGAGAACCCGGCCTGCCCCCTTTTGCCCCAGCCTTATGCAATGCGATTTTTGACCTCACAGGCAAGCGCATACGAAAATTACCGTTTAACCTGGATGAGGTGTGATTAAATTATCTATACACATTCCAAAAGCGGACGGCTTTTGGAATTTTTTTTTGATCTTTGTTTGAGGATCTTAATATTATTAGTAATTGTCATAAAATAATTTTCATGAAATATAGATTTTGGATTTTCATTGCTCCAGCAATTGCAGGATTGATTCTGTTATCCTCCTTTCATGTCCGTCAGAAATTTGATCTGAAAGCAAGTATTGATCGCGGCAAAGATGTATATACAGCATTCTGTCTTTCCTGCCACATGGAAACCGGCGCCGGTATTGAGGGAGTTTATCCGCCTCTGGCGGGAGCAGATTATCTGATGGCCGATAAGAAAAGGTCGATACAACAAGTCTTGTATGGTGCGACCGGAGAAATGAAAGTCATTGGGAAAACGTATAATACACCTATGAACGGCTTTGACCTGACCGATGAGCAGGTCAGTGATGTGCTGAATTATATCCGCAATTCCTGGAAAAATAAAGGTGCATCGATAACACCTGCTGATGTGAAAGCAGCGAGAAACAAATAGCTCCTCTCGGGGATGATCCATAAATAACTTTTTCTGCTCCGAATATTTTCAATGCCAAAGGCAGCATTGCTGCTGCCTTTAATCTTGCCAAACCATCCACAAACCTATCATCAAAAGTAACTCCTCCGGTATCCTGAACCAATACCACAAAGAGGGGATTAATTTGAACCTCCGGGGTACCCGGGAACCCCGGAGGTTGATGATTTCTTTACAATTGTTAATGGAGGCCGGAAAAATGCATATCAGTTTTGCAGAACAAAATTTTTATGTATGAAAGTCGTCATTATTTTTAATCACCCATATGAAGGAAGTTATTGCAATGCCATTTTGCAATCGGTATTGTCAGGACTGAAAAAAGCGGGGCATGAAGCGGACCTTATCCATCTCGATAAGGAAGAATTTGATCCTGTGATGCGTGCAAAAGATCTTCAGGCTTTTGTACAAGCCAAAAATAAACCTCTTTCTCTTACTTCACTTGATCCCAAAGTGCTGGAATATCGGGAAAGGATGAGACATGCAGGGCATCTGATTTTTATTTTCCCCATCTGGTGGGAACTCATGCCGGCAATGACAAAAGGATTTATCGACAAAGTTGTATTTCCGGGAATAGTATATGACTATGGGAAACGAACCATGATAAAAAAGCTTAGCGATGTAAAAAGTGTAACGCTGATTACGACCATGAACACGCCTTCAATCATGTACAGGCTGCTCTTTGGCAATGCGATTAAAAGATCATTCTTCACGGGCACATTCTGGAAAATGGGGTACCCGAACAGAAAATGGATCAGCCTGAATATGGTAAAATTCGTTTCCGATCAAAAAAGGAAAAAGTGGCTGGCTAATATTGAACAACGTTTTGAGCGGCTGAAATGACTTCTCGCATGAGAACCCGTATTTAAATGACGCGACCCATGGCCGGATCACTATAGCCCGCTTTGCCGGTTTCTACCCGGCCCGCATACCTTTTTTCGAATGTTGAATACCCCTTTATTTTTACACTGAAATCGTACCAGCCGAAACTCTTACTTAGATCAATCACCATTACTGAATCCGATCCACTTTGTCCCATCGGAGCCAGAATTATTTTGCGATCAGGTGATTTATAGGCATTGTCAGTGATCTCTGCGGTATAACGGCTATGACTATCCTGATTAGATAAATGGAGCTCAATATTCCCGCTGATCCCTTTTTGGGGATCGCGATGATATGTACACAGAACAACTGCCAGCGGATCATTGGCATTCCCAATAAATTCTCGGAAGAATCCATTCGGCCCGTATACCTTGAGATGATAGTTTTCATTCTCAAATTCATGCAGTAGCCACGAATCTGTCAGACTATCTCCTGCAGAAACGGCATAGGCCCAGGTTCTGACCTCTTCATAAAAAGGCTTGTCACTGGCATCCTTGTTTGCCGACAAATATTTTCCCGGTGCATACACGCTAAATGGAGATCCTGCTGATCTGTCATCGAAAAATCCATTTCCGGATTCAAATTTTATTTCGAACGATTTTTTATCTGCACTCAGCCTGCCATCTGCATACAATTCATAAGGGAGTGAACAGGAGGAACGAACTCCTTTTTCCTGTTTCGGCATCCAGTCAACGGCAAAAGGATCCTTATTGGTCTGTTCAATTTCAGAGTTTGTCAACTTTTTGTAATTTGAAAACTGCTCCTTGAATTTTGCTTTATGGATGGATTCAATAAATTGATCCCTCGCCAAAAATTCCGGATTGCTTATTTTTTCACCATTGTATGTCCTGAATACCGAAGTAAGGTCGCCGCAAATAGTGCGCCGCCAGGCACTGATATTTGTTTCTTCAATTTTTTTCCCTGATTTGTGCGTCAGAAATTTTTCCAGGAACTGCAAACAGGAAGTATGATCGAATACCTGAGAATTAACCCATCCGCCACGGCTCCAGGGAGAAGCGATCACGAGTGGAACGCGATAGCCAAGGCCGATAGAACTTTCACGCGTATAGCTGACCGGTAATTCTTTCTTTAGCATCTCCTGCTCCAGTGTAACATAGTCAACGCGCGTGTCTAGTCCTTTTGAAGTATTACCCGTGCAGGGTCTTCTTGGGTCAGGTGCAACGAAAGGGGGAACATGATCGAAATAACCGTCATTCTCATCATAAGTAAGAATGAAAATTGTTTTTTTCCATACTTCAGGATTTTTAGTAAGAATGTCAAGTACTTCTGAAACATACCATGCACCATACCAGGCAGAGCTCGGATGATCAGAAAAACATTCCGGTGCTACAAGCCAGGATACGGTTGGGAGTGAACCATTATTGACATCTTCCCTGAATTGATGTAGTATATCTCCCTTGGGTATTTTCACTTCTCTGTCAATATCTCCATCCTTGTATTGTAGGGTGGTGAGCCTGTGATAATCCGGATCCTTTTTATTTGTAGAAAAAGCTTTTTGATGAAGATTTTTTTCCAGTTGCGACAACTTTTCAAAATTTTCTGGAGTATATTTTTTTTCTTCGTCTCTGAATGTATTCAGGGCCTCCATCGTCTCCTTAAGCTTTTGCTTGGCCTCAAGAGCCTCCTTGCTTTTGGACGGCAAAGACCGGACCTGTTCTTCCATTTTGCTGATCTCATCCGGCAGTGCGGCTATTTGTTTTTTGATATACGCAATATATGCTGCAGAGAATCGAACATTATATTGGAGAAACCATTGCAAGGGACTGTCCCCGAAATTGGCGAGCCAGGCATCTTCTTCCTCAGAAAACCCCATAGGCATACTAATTTCGTTCTGGTATATTTTCCAGGAAATGCCATTTTCTTCCAGGCGCTCAGGAAATGTGAGCCATCGCACTTCCGATCCGTAGTCAACATTTTCATTCCATACATTCGCGTAGGCATTTTCGTTCTGTTGTTCCCTGATCGTCCCTGTCCAGAAAAATAATCTGTTGGGCGTAGTTCCGGTCAATGAAGAACAAAAATGCTGGTCACATACCGTGAAAGCATCTGCCAGCGAATAATAGAAAGGAATATCTTCCCGGGTATAATATCCCATTGTCATAGGGAGTTCAGCATATTCTTTATAGTCCGATCGTTTGGCTTCGAGCCATTTATTGTATTTTCCTTCGTTTCGCGCATCGGTCTGGTTCGTCCAGGAATGAGGCAGGGAATGCATCCATGTGGCCTTGGTCTCCTTGATATTCATTCTAAATGGCGCATAGGTATCGCCGCTAGCATTGGTCTGTAACCAGACCAGGTTTTTATCCGGAAGAAGAATGGCCCGCGGATCATTATAACCCCGGACACCCTGTAAGGTGCCATAGGTATGATCAAAAGAACGGTTTTCCTGCATCAGTAAAACAACATGCTCTGCATCCAGGAAAGTGGACCCGTTAACAGGATCAATGGCCATTGCCTTCTGGATGGAAGGGGGCAATTGGTTATAAATGCCCGCTCCACCTGCGAGTAAAGCCGCTTTTTTTAAAAATTCTCTTCTGGTATCCATATTTTCAAAATGAATTATAAATGTATAGTAATATCAAAAAGAGAGGTCAAACTGATTATTAACTGTCTATTATCTTATCATTGCCACCAGATTTCCTGCGGGTATGCTTCACCGAGGATTAGAGGTTCGCCGATTTTCGGAGTCGTTATCTTTACATTCAGTTCACTGGCTTTTGCCAGGGCGCGCCTGATCGGTTCATCCCAGGGATGCAGAGATAAGGAAAATTTCCCCCAATGAACAGGCAATAGCATTTTGGCCCTGAGATCAAGAGCTGCCTCAACGGTTTGTTCCGGCATCATATGGATGTTCGGCCATTGTTCATCGTATTGGCCGCATTCGAGAATGGCAATATCCATTGGGCCGTATTGTTCCCCGATTGTTTTGAAATGTGTTTCATATCCGCTGTCTCCCCCGATGTATATACAGTGTTCAGGAGTTCTTAGAACGAAAGAAGACCAGAGTGTTTTGGCTCTTGCGAAAGTACGTCCTGAAAAATGCCGGGCTGGCGCTGCGATCAGTTCCATATCATCCGCTATTTTTTTTCTTTGCCACCAGTCGAATTCTGTGATGATATCTTCGTCAATACCCCAATAAGTGAGATGCGATGCTACTCCTAGCGAAGTGCAAATGCGGCTGACCCTGGGCGCGAGTTTCTGCAATGTTTTATAATCGAGGTGATCGTAATGATCATGTGTCAGGAGTAGTAAATCAATATCGGGGAAATCACCCACCGAATAAACATCAGCCCCATCGAAACTTCTTGCAGTAAAACTGAACGGTGATGCATGACCGCAAAATACGGGATCAACCAGGATGTTCTTTTGATTGATATAAATCAGGTAAGAAGAATGACCGAACCAGATAATAACCGCCTTATCCTGATCCAGGGATTTTAAATCTGTGATGACCGAAGGAATTTTTTTGGGCGGCTTAGTATCAGCCGGTTTATTCATGAAACGCCACATGATTTGCAGGAAAGAGGCGTTTTCCACAGTGACAACTGTTTCTGTCTGATTTTGGAAACTTCCATCTCTATATTGGGGAGAATTTTTTATTTTCTCCAGTTCTCTGCCCTCAGGATTTCTCCCGAAAATTTTTAAGCCCATCATTTGCTCAAGTTAGATTGAGTTTTTCTTTTAGCCAAAAGATCGATGGCAGATGGTCGTTGACCGTTGGTCTCTTTTATCGAAGTTTATTTTTTGTAGGTCGAATCAAACGTCTTCAACACCTCATTCATAATTTTCATCGCTTCGTCCTCCGTCAGACAATTCGACACGGTATCATTATCGATAATAATCAGATGATGCTGTTCATCTTTATATATCCACCAGGTGGTTGTATTCATGGGCTGTTTTCGATCCGGTATGCCTACCAGCCTGATAACCTCAGGGGTTTTCATTCCTTTTTTGATTTTACTGAAATCGGGCTTGTTGATACAACCCATCATCAGAAATGGCAGGCAGATGATGAGGAACTTAAATTGTATTTCTTTTTTTGGACTCATTGCAATTTCCTCTGTTCTTTGATCGTGAAAATATGTAAATTTCCGGAATGCAATAATAACACAGACTGCATATGCAAAATACAATACTCAAAGGATTATTTTTTTTCGGATTATCAATTGTAATTACATCCGCGTCTAGCAAGGAAAAAAAACACGCTCCTTCATTTAGAGTGCTTGCCGTCGCTTCACTGGCCAAGGATCATGTAAAAATGATCGACAGCGCAAGGCCTTTATTAGAACATCTTGCCGCAGAGAACAATTTTGAAATTGACATTACCAAGGATACCAGTGTGATCAACGACGACAACCTGAGTAAATACCAGGTCTTTATAATGCTTCATCTTGCACCTTTTGATATGTCTTATCAGCAGCAGGATGCTTTGCAGAAATTTATTGAGCAGGGTAAAGGCTGGGTAGGCATTCATGCGGCCGGATTAACCGGAAAAAGTTTTCACCCAGGGGCGAAGTACTGGCAATGGTTTGAAGATTTTATGGGAGGGATAACCTATTCACCTCATCCGGCTTTTCAAAAGGCGACGCTTGTCGTGGAAGATCGGGAACATCCGGCAATGGCAAATCTTCCTCCCAGTTTTGAACTTCCGGATGAATGGTATGAATTCGATAAAAGCCCCCGTGGCGCTGTTCATGTTTTGGCGCATGTTGATGAATCAACCTACAAACAAAACAAACCCATGGGCGATCATCCGATCATATGGACAAACGAAAAATACAATATGATCTATATCGGAGTCGGTCATGATGCTTCACTCTGTGCGGACAAAAATTATCAGACTCTCTTGCGGAATGCCATTCTCTGGACTGCGTCAAAAACGAAATAAGATAAAAGTTAAATATACTTTTTTGTCATCAATGCTAAAGCCGGATTGCTGTATAAAATAACAAAGAGTTTTTTCTTTCCCTAACTTAGTCAACTCCAAACGGTTTTTTATGAGAAAATTCAGTTACTCACTCTGCCTTGCAATTTTATTTTTTGGTACTACGAGATTCAGCCTGGGTCAGCCCGTGACAGAAAAGAAAACTGTGCAGGCCGACGATGCTTTTAAAAGTTTTGAAATTAAATTTTTGGATGCATATTGGAAACAATACCCTTCTGCTGCAATCGCTGTAGGGTATGGAAAATATTATGATCATTTAGTAATACCTGATCAGGCTAGTTTTGAGAATAATGTCATCTTTTCAAAACATTGGATAGAACTTTTGCATGGAATGCCCTTTGCAAGCCTCAATGATAATTATAAGATCAGTTATCGTATTATCGACAATCAGCTGAGAAGCGATTGCTGGTATACTGATACGTTAAAACCGCAGCAATGGGATCCCAGTATGTATAATCTGAGCGGAGAATCTTATAATATTTTGACGCAACCTTATGCTCCGCTGGACACAAGACTAAGAATTCTTTCCAGTCATCTGGCAAATGCTGACGCTTATTACAAAGCTGCTTTTAAAAATATTTTCCGGCCTACGAGGGAACACACAGATCTTGCGATCAGGCAAAATGAAGGTGGTCTCGAGGTTTTTGGGCAAGACCTCACTGATTCCATCAATGCATCTCATCTCAACAAAACCGAAAAGGACAGTTTAGTCAAAAGAGTGGCGATCACGGTATCCGCAATAAAAAATTATATCGGCCATCTCAAACAACTGCTTGATGATAAAAATGCTGTTTTCCGCGACTTCAGGCTTGGGAAAGATTTGTACTATGCAAAATTCAGGTACGATCTTGTCACCAGTTTTACGCCCGAAGAAATTTTCAATAAATCCATACGGGATAAAAATTTCTATCAGACCAGGATGTACGCTACAGCATCTGAACTATGGCCAAAATACTGCGGCAACAGAGAACGTCCGGCAGATTCACTTGCTCTGATAAAAACGGTGATCGACAGCATATCGTTAAATCATGCCAAACCATCTGAACTGCTTGATGTGTTGACAAAGCAGGTTCATGATCTTGAACATTTTATTGTTGAGAAAAATCTTTTCAATTATGATACAAGTTTTCCGCTTAAAGTCAGGCTTATGCCTGAATTCGCTAGAGGAGTGACATTGGCCAGTGCAGATTTCGTTCCGCCCTATCAAAAACAGGGAACAACCTGTTATAATGTTGAAGACCTGACCCGGTTTCCGCCAGAAAGTGCAGAAAGTTCACTCAGGGAATACAATACATATTCCATACAATATTTGTCTATTCATGAAGCCATGCCGGGTCATTGTTTGCAGGGGATTTATAACAACAAGCGTTCTCCTGATATCATTAAATCGGTGTTCGAAAATGGTACCATGGTGGAAGGATGGGCAGTCTATGCAGAAACGATGATGTTTGAAAGCGGATGGGGAGACCATGCTCCGGAGATGAAACTCATGCATGACAAATGGAAGCTTCGCGAGCTTTGCAATGTCATTCTGGATTACGGCATTCATTGTCTTGGCTATTCCAAGGAAGATGTGACCAACCTGCTTGAAAAAGATGCTTTCCAAACTAAGGCGCAGATCGAAGAGAAATATCACCGCGCCATGGTTTCACAGGTTCAGCTCTGTTCTTATTATTCTGGGGCGTCAGAAATCTTTGCACTGCGTGAAGATTATAAAAAGAAAATGGGAGATCGGTTTAGCCTGAAGGATTTTCATGAGCAATTTCTTAGTTATGGCAGTGCCCCGGTGAAATATATACGCGAAATGATGATGAAATAATCGAAACTAATTTTATTTTACGCTTTCACCCTAATGGCTACACAATCGTCTTCCAAAAATAAATTGGGTCTGTGGACAACTACATCGCTTGTTGTCGGTAATATGGTAGGTGTTGGAATTTTTATGTTGCCTGCCGCGCTCTCTTCCTTTGGTGGGATTAGTTTGCTTGGTTGGATGTTATCTGCTATCGGGGCCATAGCGATTGCTACGGTTTTCAGCAAGGCAAGCCGGCTGCTGCCCAATATCAATGGTGGACCTTACGCATTTACCAGATATGCATTCGGCGATTTTGCAGGATTCCTTGTTGCCTGGGGCTATTGGATTTCCGTATGGACTACTAATGCAACAATAGCAGTTTCCCTGGTCGGGGGGTTAAGCGTTTTTTTCCCTGGACTGGCAACGAATTCCGTTTCGGCAGTAATCACAGGATTAAGTGCTATCTGGTTTTTAACGTGGATCAATACACGCGGAGTGATAGTGTCCGGCAAGCTGCAATTGTTTACGACAATCTTAAAATTGATTCCCCTCATATCAGTGGCGGTCTTTGGGTTGTTTTTTATCAGGCGGGAGAATTTTACTCCCTTTAATATTAGCGGAACAACTGCTATATCAGCCATCACGGCAAGCGCTACGATGACCCTGTTCGCATTTCTGGGAATTGAATGTGCTACTATTCCTGCAGGTCATGTGGAGAGGCCGGAAAAAATTGTTCCGCGTGCAACGATGATTGGAACCCTGGTCAGCACCGTAGTCTACATATTGGCGACATTGAGTGTCATGGGGATGATTCCACCCAAGTTGTTACAACGTTCAGTTACTCCGGTGGCAGATGCTGCAGCGATTATCTGGGGGGAGCATGCGCGTTATTGGGTAGGAGCAGGTGTAGTCCTCGCAGCATTTGGTGCATTGAACGGTTGGATACTCGTGCAGGGACAGATTCCATTTGCTATTGCAAAAGACAAACTATTCCCTGGTATTTTTGGTCGCGAAAATAAAAAAGGCACGCCTGCTGCGGCAATTCTTATCTCGAGCGTTATTGCATCTGTTTTTATGATGATGAATTACACTAAGGCACTTGTTCAGCAGTTTAAATTCATGTTATTGATCTCTACCCTGAGCGCACTGGTACCTTATATCCTTGTAGCGGCTTCTTACGTGATTATTGCGATAGACAGGAAGGAAATGAATGCGAAGACCTGGAAGAAAATCATTTTTCCTGCCTCACTGGCCTTCCTGTTTTCATTGCTCGCCATCATTGGCGCAGGCATGGAAGCCGTATTCTGGGGATTTATTCTGTTGTTGGCGGGAGTTCCATTTTATGTTTGGATCCGATGGAAAAAAGATCAATAGATAAATTAGGATTATGCGTTTCACTTGTCAGTCCGAAACAGGAAAATTAAAATCCCTGTATTTAAAAAAAGTGGAAGATGCTTTTATTGACGAGCAATGCATCGGAAAGGATTGGAAGGGTCTCCGCTTTCTTGCTAAACCCGATTTGAGGAAGGCTATTTCCGAATATGAGCTTTTTGAATCATTGCTGAAAACGACAGAGGTGGAAATAAAATATTTTCCGCGTGATGAAACAGTGAACATGGATTCTATCTACTGCCGTGATGCATCAATCTCAACCGATGCAGGAATGATCATCTGCAATATGGGAAAAAAAGGAAGGATTCATGAACCTGCTGCAGCAAATAAGATTTTTGAATCGAATGGTAATAAAATATTAGGCGGGATCCTCTCACCCGGCACTCTGGAAGGTGGTGATGTTGCCTGGTTAGACGAAAAAACTTTAGCAGTTGGACATAGCTACCGGAGCAATGCAGAAGGGATCAGCCAGTTAAAATCTTTGTTGAAGCCGCTGAAAGTTGAAGTGATCGTTGTTGATTTACCACATTATAAAGGATCATCCGATGTATTTCACCTGATGTCTGTTCTCAGTCCGGCTGACAAAACTACCGCTGTCGTATATTCCCCCTTACTTCCAATCTCATTCAGAAAATTTCTGCTCGATCGAAACTATACTTTGATTGAAGTTCCCGATAGTGAATTTGAATCGATGGGTTGTAATGTACTTGCTCTGGGTCCCGGCAAATGCCTCATGCTCGAAGGGAATCCATTGACCCGTGCTGCTATTGAAAAGGCAGGATGCAGCGTGCTGGTTTATTCAGGAAATGAAATCAGTATGAAAGGGGGCGGCGGTCCGACATGTTTAACAAGGCCAGTAAGCAGATGGGCGGAATAAAAAAGGGGTCTGAATAAAAATTCAACCCCGTGTTTAAAATCCAATTTCCTATGAAAAACCACTGCAAGGTTAAATCATTTCATGATCTTACCGCCGCGTAGTCTTTCTGAAAAATGACAGGTATTAATACGCAAAATTTCAGGTAATCATTACGTCACAGAAAATTTTTCCTGATATTTTGGATCTAATTGATAGCTATCTGACGTGATGCAGATTCCATGCCTGCAATGAACGGGAGACTTACCTGTAATACTCCATCCGCATATTTCGCCGAAATTCCGGCTGCATCCACAAATTCATCAAGCGTAAATGTTCTGACAAATCCTCCGCGACTGTATTCCCTTTTAATCCATTCCGGTCTTGGAAAACCTTCGGGTGGAGTATATGAAATATGGAGTTCATTTCCTTTTACATCCAGGTGGAAATGCTCTCTGATTCTGCCCGGAGCAAAAACCAGCATTTCATAACTGTCTTCGGTTTTGTAAATATTGACAGGCGCTCTTTGAATTGACCGGATAAACTGGTGCCTGTGCCCGCTTCCGTACTGGCCTTTTGCGGCCCATGACTGATTGTAGTTCATGTTTTTCTTTTTTTAAATGAAAAAATAGAATTTCAATCAGGTAGACGAATGAATAGGAAAAATATTTTAAAAGGATTCGGGCTAACGGAAAGCGGAATGTTTCTAAAACCTTTTCGAGGTATTGTTATTGAAAACGAATCTTGTTTATGGAGTTACCGTCAGAATAACCCGTTTATATCTGGTTATCGGAGGCGTTCCTTTGTCAGTCACTTTCAAAATAAAATGAATGGTTTGAATGCTATCTACAACAGGTGCTGTAACAGGCAGATCATATAAATTCGAAGCATAGGGCCTGAAACTAATTATGCCTTTATATGTCCCAGCTTCCGGATACTGAAACCACAAGTAACTGATAGAGTCTCCATCGGGATCGCTCGTACCGGCGGCACTCAAATGAAATTGCTGACCCGATTTCACAGTGATATGGTCACCATACGCGAGTACAGGAACAGGAGGATGATTGCATTCACTGTAATCTTTTGTTGTCCACAGCATCCTCGCTGCAAAATCATTTTGAAATTCTGTTCTCCAGCGCCAAATCGTTTCGCGATTTCCTGTGTAAGATTTTTTATCGACTGAAGAGACGACGGAATCGTCGGCATTCGTCCAGATGGCACGTGTTTCGGGTTCATCTTTAGGCCAGTTTTCTCTTCTGAACATACCTGCATTAGAATCTTCAAACCTGGGAAGATAGAATTCATACCGGCCACCCCAGCCGCCATAATTTGGATGTTCCGGATCATTCAATCCATTATCGATCAGGTTCAGGAAAGAAGGAGTATCGCCTTCCATGCCATATGCCACATCAGGATAGGCGGCACCCAGCGGTCCATGACCCTGCTGAATATTTTTTGCGAGCCACTCGTTCGACACAACTTCTGTATTGGAACCTGGTGCAGGAAATGACATGCCTAACCACGTGGCTTTCGAATAATTATAACCCGGTGTCACAACAAAAAAAACGGATGGAAAATTATTCCGGATCCACGGACCTGAATCGTCCTGATCGGAGATGGTGTAAACTCTTAACTTGCTATACATCTTTTCTGCCTCGGCCGCAGACTTTGTATTTTTTATTTTCCACAAAGCCTGGGCTAAAGTATTGGGACCGCCCCACACGCAGACCCATAAGGGGCGCTTGTCATTTTTCTCCAGAACGTTCACGATCCAATCCGAACCTTCAGAGTCGTTTCCTTTTCCAACACCCTGCATGCCGTAAACCGCCAATCCCTTTTTCACTTTCAGTTTTAGTTCATCATAAGAAGGGTATCCTTTTTCGTGTTTCAATAAATTAGGTTGAACTTTTTTGTATGCTTCAAGTATTTTCAAAATACTTTCGGGTGCAACTCTTGTTCGCTGATGAATAGAAGTGGTTGCAATCAATCCTTCCACATCCCATTGATTGCAATACAGCAGAAACCGGATCAGCGATTGTGTATCATCGGGATCCGCCTCAATATCTGTTAAAACAAGAACACGTTTTTTATCGACCTGCGCAAAAACAGTAAAGGGAATAAATGATATCAGCAGGAATAGTGTCCACGTTATTTTTTTTAGTTGTTGCATGTTTTTATTATTAATTGGTGTGATTGGGGCTGATGATAGACTATTTCGCCATTCTTGCATTCGGGTTGTACCCGGCAAAGAAGAATAACTCAAAGTCAATATATAATACTTTTTTCGAACTTCAGTTGGATGTTTGGAAAGGATAAGCTTAAAAGCGCGGACACTGCGTATCGCGATGATGATCATCAGAAGAAGGCTTGGTGATATAGATGAGAGAAATCTCAATTCCACCCCGGCCAAGTGTGGCTTTTCTGAAGGCTGAAATATTTACATCGTAGGTCATTCCGAGACTGAAACTTCCGTAGTCAAGTCCGACATAGGGGATAATAGCATCGGCTACATTGCTGAAACGAACCCAGCTTCCCAGGTAAACATTTACCGGTGATTTTTCATCATTATTGGCATTTACCTCCAGCGCTCCTCCCAACACATATTCTTTTGCTGTGGCCTGGCTGCTGAAAAGTCCGCTGACATAGAGTGTAGTATTTGAATTGCTCGAAGGAAAATATCCTCCGGCATGGATCGTGAGACGGGTAGGGAGGATGATATTATCCACTCCCATAAAAGATTCTTTAGGCTGATTGATATGATATAGCGAAGCGCCAAAATAAATGCTGTTATTATTTTCAAAACTGCCATTGTATAGCGCACCTACATTCATATCAAAATAGTGAGCCGTGATCTCTTCAGAATTGATTGGTTCCGTTGGAGAGGGTAGCCAGCTACCGTCAAGTTGCAAACCATCCATGAACCGCAACCGTGGCCCATTGAGCATACGCGTTGCATAAGTTCCCTGGAAACCTACGCCGATCTGGTGCATTCCATCTTCATCCACACTTTTATGATAAGAAGTCGAAATCGATGCATAATTGCTCGTGAGGATACCACTCGCAGTTTTGTCGGACATGATCATCATCCCGACTCCCCATGTATCTGTTTCAGGAAGATGGCCTCGAAAAATTCCTGCATCCACAGATACTGTTGATGTGATATACGCATTGTTGATGGATGGCCATTGATTCCTGTAGTTTCCCGCCACACGAAGTACTCCGTTGAACTTACCAGTCAATGCAGGATTCAGGGTCAGCGGCGACGCAAAGAATTGCGAAAACGCCGGATCCTGCGACTGCACTGCATTGCTCAACATAGAGCCCACAAAAAAAATCAACCACAGTTTTTTCATGGATCGTGATTTATAACATTCCACACTAGTTTATAATCGAACCGGCTCAAACAAAATTTATCTGATCAACTCCACAGTTCCTTTCAGCAAAAATGTTTCGCCGGTATAGCATTCAACCATCACCATATACACATAGGTATCTGTCGGCTGAGGTGTCCCGTTCAAGTTGCCATCCCATCCGAACGATGGATCGTTGGCCGGCATATCTTTTCTTGAATACATCAGCTGCCCCCATCTCGAATACACCTGGAAATATTTAATGAGCTTGATGCCGCTGCCGACAGGGTAGAACAAATCGTTATTACCATCATGGTTAGGCGTAAATGCGTTCGGCATATGCACAGCGCTTTCCAGGCAGGTGAGCCTTACCGTTATGGTGCCGGAAGAGGTACATCCTGCGGCAGTAGTCACAGTAAGGGTATAAGTTATGGGTGCAAGTGGCGTACTTGTCGGTACAGCACAGGCTGTGCAATCCAGGTAGGAAGGTGGCGTCCAGTTCCACGATACGACATCCGGACTCACTGTTACATTCAATGGCGTGCTGGTTCCGGGAAGTAATACGATATCCGGAGCCGGGTTCACTACGGGAAGTGAATCGACTGTCACCGTGATCGCATCCGTATCCGAATAGCAATGATATTTGTCACTTCCGATTACTGTATATGTCGTGGTTGACAATGGGGTGGCAATCACGCTATCTCCCTGCGTGCTGCTCAGGCTATTCGCTGGCAACCATTGATAGCTATACGCTCCCGAGGCCCACAGAAGCGCACTGTTCCCAATGCATATTGCCGTATCTGGTGAATGAGGCATAGGGAACCGGGATGCAATGTCTACCGTATCGTTTGCCGCTGCATAACATCCGATGGGAGATTGCACCTGCAATTGCGCAATGAATTCTCCCGATCTGGTATAGTCGAAGCTGGGGCTGACAATGCTGGAAGTGTCTCCGGGATTTCCGGTTCCAAAAGTCCAATGATAATTCAGTGGCACATGCAGACTGTCTGCAACCCAACTCAGGATTTGTGGAACAAAAGTGATGCTGCTTGTATCGCACAATATAACGGGCGGGCCTAACTGCACACTAAGTGTATCCATCAGCAGTTGCTTGTCATATCTGAATGTTACCTGGCAACCTGTCGAGTCAGTAAGAATCAGTGCAGGAGTGAAAAGCCCTGGCACAATATATGTGTGTACTGCGAGCGTGTCCTGTGTAGTGACAACAGTACCATCTCCAAAATCCCAGGTGTATGAACCGGCATA
>Ga0335080_10002892_pt1 | contig 17274 bp, 16 predicted proteins | sample Lox_Sample_34_FD_206720 | JGI IMG/M metagenome (GOLD analysis project Ga0335080, IMG submission 206720) | Soil microbial communities from Loxahatchee National Wildlife Refuge, Florida, United States - Lox_Sample_3.4 | ecosystem: Environmental > Terrestrial > Soil > Wetlands | place: USA...
GCGAGCGCAGGCCCCAGGGCCGCAGGGAGCTGCGTGCTGGTCCCGGCGTCGGCGGCGGAGGTCTCGTTCCCGTCCGGCTCGGATCGGTCCGGCCGCTCGGACGGGCCGGTCCGCCCGGGCGCGCCGGGAACGTCGTGCGACCAGCGCCGTGCCACCCCGCCCACGAGGACGCTCGTCGCCGCGGCGGCCACGAGCGTCCCCCGGACGCCCAGGACGGGGACGAGGACGAACGGCGCGAGGGCCACGCCGGCCGCGCCGCCGAGGGTGTTGAGCAGATAGAGGCGGCCGAAGCCGGCGCGGACGTCCTGACCCGCACGGGTGAGGAACTCCACGGCCAGGGGCACCGTCGCACCGAGGAGGACCGTCGGCGGGAGCAGGACCAGCGCCGCGAGGAAGGCGACGCCCAGAGACTCGGCCGCGCCGGAGAGCCCCGTCCGAGTCACGAGCACGCCGTAGGCCCAGGGCAGGGCCCGCAGCAGAGGCAGCGTGAGGAGGGCCGTCGCGCCGACGGCCATCTCGACGTGGCCGTAGGCCCGCAGCGGGAGAGCGGCCGGCCGGCGGGCGGCCAAAGCACTCCCGAGGGCGAGCCCGCCCATGAAGACGGCCAGCACCATGGCCACCGACTGCGTGGTGCCGCCGAAGACGAGGCCGAACGACCGCATCCACAGCGACTCGTAGACGAGGGCCGCGGCCCCGGAGAGGGACACGAGGAGGGGGAGGGCGCGCGCCACGCGGGCGGCCGCTCGCTCGTCGCTCGGGGCAGGCATCGGTGACGAGCGAATCTAGCAGATCGACTAGAATCCCGCTCCCGTGCCCCCGCTCGAGCCGGATCCCCGCGCGCCGCTCGCCGACGCGCTCCGCCGCCACGCGCCGGCCGACGCAGAGGAGGCGCGCGACCGCGACCGGATCCTCGACTTCGTCCTCCGCCACGAGAGGCCCTTCGACCGCGCCATCCGCGAGGGCCACCTGACCGGAAGCGCGATCACGGTCTCGGGCGACGGCGCCCGGGTGCTCCTCCTCCACCACCGCAAGCTCGACCGCTGGCTCCAGCCCGGAGGCCACGGCGATCCCGGCGAGGGGACGGGCGAGCAGGTGGCTCTCCGCGAGGCGCTCGAGGAGACGGGGATCGCGGGTCTCGCCCTCCACGAGGCGGCGCCCCGCCCCCTCGACGTGGACGTCCACGACATCCCCGCCCGCCCGGGAGAGCCCGCGCACGAGCACCTCGACCTCCGCTATCTGGTCGTGGCCCCGGCCGGCGCGACCGTGGCGCCGGACCTCGCCGAGCTCCACGAGATCCGCTGGGTGCCGTGGGACGCGGTGGAGGCGCTGGGCCCCGACCACGGCCTCCGCCGCGCCCTCGCCAAGGCCCGGGCGATCGTCGCCCGCTGACGCCGACGCCACGGGCGCCGGTCGGCCGCCGGGGCGGCGTTCTTCGTGCTAGAGTCGCGACGTGCCGAGCCAGGCCGACCTCGAGAAGCGCGTCCAGGAGCTCGAGAACGAGGTGCGCGTCCTGCGGGGACGGCGACCGGGCCGCGTGCGCTACCGCAGCTCGGCCGGGATCGGCGACTTCCCCCTGGTGTCGATCGCCATCGGCCCGGACCTGGAGAAGGGCGAGTGGCGGGGCCACGCGCGGGGCGTGATCGCGATCGGCGACATGGCCACGGGGGTCGTGGCGATCGGCGGCCTCGCGACCGGCGGGATCTGCATCGGCGGCCTTTCGCTCGGCCTCGCGAGCTTCGGCGGCCTCGCTCTGGGCATCCTCGTCGCCGCCGGGGGCCTCGCCGTCGGCGGCACGGCCCTGGGCGGGGCGGCGGTCGGACGGGTCGCGATCGGGGGCGGCGCCTTCGGCGAGTACGCGTGCGGCGGAGCCGGCTTCGGCGCCCACGTCGTCTCCGCCGATCGGCGCGACCCGGAGGCGGTGGCCTTCTTCCGCGACCACGGCCTCGCCGGCCTCTGCCCGCCGCCCGTCCGAAGGAATCGCTACTAGGAGCCCTCGCGGGCCTCGACCGGCGTCGGGCTCACTGCGTCCTGGGGCTCACCGCGTCGTCGCGCGGCTCACCGCCGGCACCGCGCGCTGGCGCCCATGGCGGCGAGCAGGCTGCGCACGTCGGCTCCAGAAATCGGCCGCTTCTCCCCGGCCGACAGGGTGAGGTAGCCGACCGCTTCGCACTCCGGGCAGTATCAGCAGGCGCCTTGACGCCGCGCGAGCCCCGCCGGGAACGAGAGCAAGGCCCCGATGAGGACCAGCAAGGGCATGACGTGGATCACTCGGTAGAAGAGGAAGAGGACGAGCGCGCCGGCCGCGATCAGCAGGAGGCCGAAGACGACCGAGCCGGGCGAGAACTTGCGGGTGATGGGATTCTCCATGAGCGTCCTTTCGTTCCGAGAGCCGCGGGCCGCGCCCGATGCTCGAGGAGCGGTCGAGGGCCTGATCCTAGACCGCTTCCGACCGCGGAGGCCTGCGCTCGATCATGGCCGCCAGGAACCGGCGGACGGGCTCCTCCGGGTCGACGAACCGGACCGCCACGCCCCGCGGGTGGTCGGGCGACTCGTGGTCGGCGAGGGACACCCGCACGATCTCGACCTTGACGGCCAGCTCGACGCGGCTCGGCATGCTCAGGATGCGGAGGAGGTGCGTCTCGCCGGGGGCCACGGGCGCACGAGTCATGATGTAGGCGCCGGTGATACTGACGTCGGCGAGACCCACGATGTGCGAGCGGTCGCCGACGGTCAGGACGGCCCCGCGGCCGAGGGGGAGCCTGCGGCGGAAGGCCCGGCGCCTCTCGCCTCCGGAGCCATCGCTCACGGCCTCGTCGCCCACCGCCCCCTCGCCCCCCTCGTCGTCCCTCAGCATCGAAGCCCCCGTCCCCGACCTGGGCTACTCGCGCCGTGCTTGCGCGATGAGCGACAGGGCGTCCTCGCTGAGGTACTTGAACATGAGGGCGTGTCGCCCCTGGCGGACGCTCTGCAGGTAGCCGTTCAGCGCGTCGCGCAGCAGGCCGTCCTCGGGCCGCACCGCGAACGCGGCGGAGAGCCCGGCGCCCACGAAGGCCCCCGCCACCAGATCGGGATCCCTCTTCGCGGCGAGGGCGTAGTCGAGGAGGGCCGTCACGATCGCGTCGGCCTGGCCCGCGCGGAGGCCCGCGAAGAGCGCCCCTTCGTCCCGGAACGTGACCCGCTTCGACTTCGGAACCCCGGCGTCGACCACCGCCTGCTCCCAGCTCGTCCCGGGGATCACGCCCACCCGGAGAGTGCGGAGGTCCTCCAGCCGCGAGACGGCGGGGGCCGGACGCCGGGTCACCGCGAGGTGTCGCACCGGGTAGATCTCTCCCGAGAAGGCGACCTTCTGTCGACGGGCCGGCGTGTCCACGATGCCCGCGATGACGTCTCCCTCGCCGCGCAGGAGCATGGGGATGATCTGGTCGAAGTCGCGGACGGGAACGACGGCGAGCTTCAGCCCGTGGAGGCGGCAGAACCCCTCGAGGAGCTCTCGCTCGAGGCCGGGTTGCCCCCTCTCCTCGAAGGAGAACATCTCGGGCATCTCGTCCGCGGCCACCAGTGCCCGGAGCTTCGCCGCCGGCCTCGACGTCGGTTCCGCCGCCCGTGCGGGCTGCGCGACGAGCGCGAGGGCCCCCGCCACCATCATCCTGAGTGTCCGCTGGAGCATCTTGCCTCCCGCGCTGCCTGGTGCAAGCGTCGGGCCAGGGAGCGCGATCCAGCCGTCAAATCTCTCGACGCGAACGAGTTGTGCGGGACGCGAGGCCGGCCAGGATGACCGTCATCCCGCCGGAAACCGGACAAAGTCAGGCCTTCGACAGGAGCTCTTCGATGTCCGATCTCCTCGGCGCCGACGGCTGCGCCCCAAGCTTCGTCACCGAGAGCGCCGCCGCCGCATTTGCGAACCGCACGGCCTCGAGGAGCGGACGGCCTTCGACCAGCGCGACCGAGAGCGCCCCGCAGTGCACGTCGCCGGCCGCCGTCGTGTCGACGGCCTCGACCGCGAAGCCGGGCACGAGGGCCCGCACGCCCTCCGCGGCGACGTAGGCTCCGCGCGGCCCCAGCGTCAGGACGACCGTCTTCGGCCCCTTCGCCCGGAGCGCGTCGGCCACCTTCGAGGCGTCGGCGTCGCTCGCGACCGGGAGGCCGGTCAGGAACTCGGCCTCCGTCTCGTTCACCGCCAGGTACGCGAGCCGCGCGAGCGAGGCCTCGCTCACCTCGCGGGCCGGGGCGAGGTTGAGCATCACCGGCTTGCCCAGCTCGGCGGCGAGAGCCACGACGCGGTCGAGGGTGTCGGCGCGGATCTCGCATTGCGTACCGACGATCGCCGCCTCCGCGAGGGCCCCGCGGGCGCGGTCGACGTGGGCCGGGGTGAGGCGGTAGTTCGCGCCGGGGGCCACGGCGAGGTAGTTGTGCCCCTCCCCGCCCACCATGATGAGCGCGGTCCCCGAGGCCACGCCCGTCTCGGCGAAGACGAAGCGGGTGTCGATGCCGTCCGCCCGCAGGTTCTCGACGACCTGGCTGCCGTAGGCGTCGCCGCCCACGCAGCCCACGAAGGCGACCTCCCCGCCCGCGCGCGCCGCCCCCACCGCCTGATTCGCACCCTTGCCCCCGAACACCTGGGCGAACTCGCAGTCGGTCACCGTCTCCCCCACCTTCGGCAGGCGGGGCATCTTCATGACGAGGTCCACGTTCGAGCTGCCGACCACGACCACCTTGCCCGCCATCCGAGACCCCTCCTGCTTCTCCCGCCGCGCGCGGCTAGACGAGGCGGGCTGCGATGATCGTCGCGAGCCCGGCGATGAAGAGCACGAACATGGCGGTCAGGAGTCGGCCGGTCCCCTTCGGCGCGCCCGCGAACTCCTTCCAGACGAAGACACCCCACGCCGCGGCCACCATCGTCGCCCCCTGGCCGAGACCGTACGAGATGGCGAAGCCGGCCTGCTCGGAGGCGATGAGGCTCATGGTCATGCCGAGGCACCAGATGAGCCCGCCGAGGATGCCCACGAGGTGGAGGCGCGGGCTGCCTTTCGAGACGTACTCGCCGTAGGTCGTGGGGGCGCCGCTCACGGGCCGGTACATGAAGAAGGTGTTCCAGAGGAAGTTCGAGACGAGGACGCCGGAGGTGAAGACGAACATCGCCGAGAAGGGCGTCAGCCGGCCCGGCTGGGGGCTGCGGAAGTCGGTGATCATGGACGCGGCCACGAAGCGGTAGAAGGTGCTCATCAGGAGACCGGCCAGCACCGAGAGGGAGAGCCCCTTGCCGGTGGCTCCTCTCGCCGCGGGCAGCTTCGAGTAGGCCCAGGCGTCGACGAGGATGGCCGCCACCACGAGAGCCACGCCCCCGAAGAGGAGGACCGGGTTGCCGACCGGCGTCGCCAGGTAGTTCAGGACGACGCCGAGCACCAGCGCGAGGCCGATCGCGACCGGGAAGGCCACCGCCAGGCCGGCCACGTCGATCGCGGCGACGACGAGCAGGTTCGCGACGTTGAAGACGACCCCGCCCAGGAAGGCGGACGTGACCGCCCCCCCGCTCGCCTGCCGCAGGTCGGCGAGGAAGCCGCGCCCGCCGCTCCCCGTGCTCCCGATCGTGAGGCCGAGGACGAGCGCGGTCAGGACGAGCCCGAGGGCGTAGTCCCAGTAGTAGAGGGGGAACGGCCATTCCTTCGAGGCCAGCTTGAGGGTGTTGGCCCACGAACCCCAGCAGAGCATGGTGACGACGCAGAGGCCGACCGCCACGGCGTAGGAATCGACGATGAGCATCCCTGGTCCCTCCGGGAACGACTGCGGAGATACACCGCGAGCCGCGTCCCCGTCAATGGAGCACGCGACGCCTCACCAGTGCAGCTCGATCACGTCGCGGTCCGCCACAGCGTGGGCGGCGCTCACCTGCTGCCCGCCGAACTCGGCGCTCCGGCCCCAGACCCGCGCGAACTTGAGCTCGGCCGCCATCCCCCGGTGGACCTGGAGGGCCACGTCGCGCACGCTCCCGCCCCCCCGGAGGGTGAAGGGCCGGCCCATGTCCGGCGGGTGGCCGGGAATCTTCGAGTAGACGCGCACGATGCCGAGGAGCGAGAAGAGGGCGGAGCCCACGGCGGCGAGGCCGGCACCCGTCTCCGCCGACACGGCGAGCGAGTCGAACGGGTCGGGCGCGATCTCCCGGAAGACGGCGAGCTCGCCCCCAGGGTCCGGGAAGAGGTCGGCCTTGTTCGCCAGGAGCAAGGCGGGCAGCCGGGCGCGGAAGGGATCGAGCTCCTCGTCGCTGTCCTCGCCGGCGAGGGAGGCGGACGCGCCGGCGCGGGGGACGAGGCTCACCCGCTTCTCCCCGAGCCGCGACTCGACGGCGGCCAGCTGCTCCACGCAGGCGGGGTCCGAGAGGTCCACGACGAGCGCCGCCGCGTCGGCGTTGTGGAGCGTCCCGCTCATCCAGGGCTCCATGTAGTCGGCGGCCACGGGCGGCAGGTCCACGAGCTGGAACTGCACGTCCTCGTGGGCGAGCATCCCGGGCAGCGGGTGCTTCGTGGAGAAGGGGTAGGGGCCCACGACCGCGTGGGAGCCGGTGAGCCGCGCGTGCAGGCTCGACTTGCCGGCGTTGGGCGGGCCCACGAGGACCACCTGGGCGGCGCCCTCGTGGCGGACCGTGAGGTCCGGCCCTCCGCGCACGGCGCCCTTCTTCGACCCGCCGGCTTCGTCGCCGAACTCCTTGATGCGCGTCTTGATCTCGGCCTGGAGGTGCTCCGTCCCCTTGTGCTTGGGAATCGTGCGGAGCATCTCCCGGAGCCACTCGAGCTTCTCGTGCGGCTCGCGGGCCTTGCGGAACTTCTCCTGGGCGTCCTTGTACTCGGGCGAGAGGTTGGCCGGCATGACGGCGGGACCGGCGCGCATCGTCCTCCCGGCCGCGGGCGCCGGTCAAGCAGACGAGAGCCCACGGCGCGTCGTGGTGCCCACGTCTGCCCGCCGGACTCGGCTTCCGCCGGACCGGACGCGGGGCCGCCCCAAGTCCTTGATCGGTCACTCCCGGGGACTGGCATGCTTCCTGCTATGCACTCTGACCTCGGATGCCTGCCTCTGCGTCGACAGACCCGACCTCCTTCGCAACCTCGTCGCCGGCTGAGGGCTCACCCGCTCTCCCGATGCCCGACGCCGGAGCGTCCTCGCCAGCTTCCGGCGATCGCGAGGCGCAGTGGCTCGCACGGAGCGTCCGCTTCATCGGGCGCTCCATCATCTTCGGCCTCGCGATCGCCCTCGTCCGGGACCCGATCATGGGCGCGAGGCCCATGCCCGTCGCGTCGGCGCTCGTCGCCGTCGGGATCCTGGCCGCCGGGGTGGCCCTGTGGCTCAACCGGCGCGGCTCCTCGCGGCGTGGCGCCCAGGTCCTCGCCTTCACCCTTCCCGCGCTCGCGGCAGGGCTCGCCGTCGCCGCCGGGCGCGGGTTCCGCGACCCGGCCATCATGATGATGCCGGCGTCGCTCATCCTCTGCGGCGTCCTCCTCGACCGCGGCACCCTGGCCGCGACGACGGCGGTGACCGTGGCCGCCACGACGGGCGTGCTCGTGGCGGACGCGCACGGTTTCGTGGCCGTCCAGCAAGGCCACGACACCCTCATCGAGGACATCCTCGACTCGATCCTGATCCTCGGGATCACCGGCCTCTCGGTCGGCATCGTGGCCGGCCGCCTCCGCCGGGGCATCGAGCGGCTGCGTCGGCAGGAGGCCGACCTGCGCGCCTCCGAGCTGCGGTACCGCGGCCTCGTCGACCTCGCGGCGGACGCGATCCTCGTCTGCGACGAGCATGGAGCGATCACCGAGGCGAACCGGCGAGCCTCCGAGCTGAGCGGCCGCCCGCGCGAGGAGATCCTCGGCCGGCCGATCGAGTCGCTCTTCTCGCCGGCGGAGATCGCGAGGGCACCCTTCCAGTACGAGACCCTCGCCCCCGGCCAGACCGTGGTCGTGGAGCGCGCCCTCACCCGGAGGGACGGCAGCGTCGTGCCGGTCGAGATGAGCTCGACCCGGATGCCCGACGGGACCCGCCAGAGCATCCTCCGCGACGTCAGCGAGAGGCGCCGGGCGGAGTCGGAGCGCCGCTCCCTCGAGGACCGCCTGCGGCAGGCCCAGAAGATGGAGGCCATCGGTCGCCTCGCCGGCGGCATCGCCCACGACTTCAACAACCTCCTCACGGCGATCACCGGCAGCCTGACCCTGGCCCTGCGCGACGTGCCACCGGCGTCGCCCGCCCGCCGGTGGCTGACCGAGGTCGACCGCTCGGCCTGGCGCGCCGCCGCCCTCACGCGCCACCTGCTCGCCTTCAGCCGGCAGCAGGTGATCGAGCCCCGGGTCCTCGACCTGCGCGCCGTGGTCGAGCGGACGGCGTCGCTCGTCGCGCGCACGATCGGAGAGGACGTGCGCCTGCAGGTCCGCGTCCCCGACGAGCCCTGCCGCGTCGAGGTCGACGACGGCCAGATGGAGCAGGTGATCCTGAACCTCGCCACGAACGCCCGGGACGCGATGCCCCACGGGGGCGCCCTCACCCTGGACGTGGGCTGGGCGGTCCCGGCGCGGCTCCCCGCCGCCCTCCGCGCGAGGCCGGGCGGGCGGCGCGTGGCCGTCCTCGCGGTCAGCGACACCGGGCAGGGGATGCGGGACGAGGTGAAGGCTCGGATCTTCGAGCCCTTCTTCACGACCAAGCCCACCGGAAGCGGCACCGGCCTCGGGCTGGCGATGGTGTACGGCGCGGTCGAGCAGAACGGGGGCTGGATCGAGGTGGACTCGGTTCCGGGCCGCGGCTCCACGTTCCGCATCTTCCTCCCCGAGGCGGCGGGAGCCGAGGCCTCCGCGGCCCGAGAACCGGAGGAGGCCCTGCGGGGCACGGAGACCGTGCTGCTCGTGGAGGACGAGCAGGCGGTGCGGGAAGTGACGGCCGAGCAGCTCGCCTCGCTCGGGTATCGGGTCCTCGCCTGTGCGGGCGCGCACGAGGCGCTGGCGGTGGCGGCCGGACACGAGGGCTCGCTCCACCTTCTCCTCACCGACGTCGTGATGCCGGGGATGAACGGCCGCGAGCTGGCCGTCCGGCTCCTCGAGGCCCGGAAGGGCCTGCGGGTCCTCTACACCTCGGGCTACGGCGACGACGTCGTCTCCCGGCAGGGAATGGTCGCGGAGGGGGTGCTCCTGCTCGAGAAGCCCTATTCGCTGCTCGCCCTCGCGCAGCACGTCCGGCGCGCGCTCGCCGCCTGACGCCGTCCTCCCCCGGGCTTGCGCGGCTCGCCTCGTCGGGGTGACACTCCGCCTGCTCGCGGGCCTCGACGCGGACGGTCCCGCGGGATCCGCCGGGGAGGTTCGACGTGGCCTTCGAGCGGCCGGGCTGGGACGAGTACTACATGGGGATCGCGCGGGCGGTGGCGACCCGCTCGAACTGCATCCGCCGGCGGGTGGGCGCCCTCGTCGTGGTCGAGAAGGCGATCATCGCCACCGGCTACAACGGCACGCCGATGGGCGTCGCCAACTGCAGCGACGGCGGCTGCCCGCGCTGCGCGTCCGACGCCCCGCCGGGCGCCGGCTACGACACCTGCGTGTGCGTCCACGCCGAGCAGAACGCGATCGTGATGGCCGCCCGCCACGGCAACGCCACGAACGGCGGCGTCCTCTACGCGACGCTGCGGCCGTGCTTCGGGTGCGCCAAGGAGTCGATCCAGGCCGGCATCCGCGAGGTCGTCTTCGACGAGCCCTACGAGTACGGGGCCGGCCTCGAGGAGGCGTACCGGCGGCTCATCGCGGAGTCGGGGATGAAGCTCCGCCGGCACCCGGACGACCGACGGGGCGAGTGAGAGGCGCGGTAGGCTCCGTGAGCCCGCCCCTCCGAGTGGCCGTCCCTCTGCGACGTCGCGACGGTCGATGACACGTCCACCCAGGGTCCTCGATCCGCAAACTCGTCGACTGATGCGAGGCTTCGGGCAGGCCTCACTGGCGTGTCGCTCGGGATTCCTGCGGCGCCAGTGACTGGACTGGCGTCATCCAGGCTGGAAGGCCAGGGGGTGCAGATCAGAACGCCAGGAGAAAGCTCGGAAGCGGAAGGAAGAGAACCCGATTCTCGGCGTCCCATCGGCTCAGCTCACGTGTGACGACGACACCCATGGGGCTTCCGAATCTACGCATGAAGTAGCGGAGCCCGTCGAGGTCCGGCGCATCGATCCTCTTCCGGAACTTCACCTCGACCGGCAAGACCTCTCCATCGAGACGTTCGGCCACGAAGTCGACCTCGTATTGACGTGAGCGCCTGTCCGCAGGGTCCTCGAACTCGCGGTAGAAGTGAACCTGCAGGTTGTGGTCGCGGATCACCCCCTGAACGAGAGTCTCGACGAGAGGGCCCAGGGTCTGGGGATCCGACTCCCAGAGGGACGGCGCTCCCCGGAAGATCGCGTTCCGCACGCCGAGATCACTCACCGTGATCTTCGCCGGCACCCGCGCGGAGGCCTTCTTGGCGAGTGGGTAACGCCGGAACTCGCGAATCAGGAGGGCATCCGCGAGGTAGTGCAGGTACTTCCCGACCGTCGGCTGGTTGGTGGGAATTCCGGCCACGTTCGCGTTCTCAGCGAGCTTGACCTGGGGGATCTCTTGCCCCGTGACCCGCGCCACCGACAGGTAGAGGTGGCGAAGCAGCTGGGGGCTCTCGACAGGGAAGAGGTCGGGGATGTCGGCCCCAAGAACGTTGTCGAAGACGGTTTGCACCAGGTAGTCTGCCCAAAGGTCGTCGTCGACCTCTCCGCTGTGGAGTCGCGGGTAGCCGCCGCGAGAGTAGTAGCGCTCGAGGGCGCGGTGGATCGCGAGCTTCTGCTGTGGCCTCAGCACCTCGAAGGCCCGCGCGGGGGCAGCCAACGCACCCTCGAAGACGTCGCTGAATCGAACCGCAGGCGGCAACACGCCGGCAAGACGGGGCTTCCAACACTCGACGACCTCACGAAACGAAAACGCGGGCAGCTCGGTCGTGAACACGCGGCCGGCCAGGCTCTCGCGGCCTCCGCGAGCGACGAGGACGCTCGACGATCCGGTGAGGAGCATGCGCAGGGGGTAGGTGTCGCCTGCATGCTTCACCTCTTCGTGCCAACGCCGGAGCTTGTGTACCTCGTCCAGAAACAGGTAAGAGAGGCGACCGGTCCTCAATGAGCGCTGTCGGATTTCTCGCTCGTACCAGGTCAGAATGCTCAGGAGCGCCGCCGGCTCTTCGCGAAGGAGCTCCAGGTCGAACCGAACGAAGAGGATATCCCGCGGCCTCGCTCCCGAGCGGATGAGATCCTGGATGATCTGGTAGATTCCGGTTGTCTTGCCGACTTGACGGGGCCCCCTGACGACCTCGATGAGGCCGCGGGGGCGTTCCAGCCGCCTCCGAAGGTCGGCCACGAGGGGGCGCCTATAGGGAGGCGGGTCCGGGCGAACCGCCCCGGGTTCCCGCCACCACGGGTTGAGTTCGCTCAGGATCTGGGCGGCCTCGGCGGACAGCGCCACGAGACTCCTCCTCCGCACAAATTATAATTCCATTTATAGAGTGTGATGAGGGGGAAAGCTCGGCTACCGGCGAATCTCAGTTGCCCAGCGGTTCCCGCCTTTTCGACTCTGCTATCGTGACGGCATGGGCCCCGGAGCGGCGTCTGACCCGATCGCCCCGCCCGAAGCGATCCACGAGGCCGCGACCCGGACGAAGCGGATCGGCTCCGCGTCCGCTCGGTCGGGCCCGCTCCTGGCACCGCAGGAGATCGTCGCCAGCCCGCAGACGCGCCTCCGGTACAGGGCCCTCCGGCTCCTCGGCGCGGGAGGCTTCGGCCAGGTCTACCTCGCCCACCGGCTCGGGCGCGGATCCGTTCCCCCGACCCTCTGCGTCAAGGTCAGCGAGCGGATGGACTCCTGGGTGCGCGAGGCGTACTTCGGGCAGCTGCTGGGCGACCACCCCCGCGCGATCCGGGTCTTCGACGCGTTCCCGGTCCCCCGCCCGGACGGCCGCATCCTCTACTGCCTCGCCCTCGAGTACGCGCGCCACGGCGACCTTCGCGCGTACCTCCACCGCCGGGGCGAGGGCTGGCCCGAGCGCACCGTGCGCCGCGAGATCGCGGGGATCCTGCAGGTGCTGGGCAAGCTCCACCGCGGCCAGGTGCTCCACCGCGACCTCACGCCGATGAACGTCTTCGTCTGCCAGGGCCCGCGGCTCAAGCTCGGGGACTTCGGCCTCGTGCGCCAGCAGAGCGACCGGCGCGGAGCGACCGTCGACGCGCTCAACCCGATGATGGCCCCGAGCGACATCGTCGAAGGCGCCGTCCCCAAGTGGCAGGCCCGCGACGACGTGTACCAGGTGGGCCAGCTGCTGGGCATGCTGACCCGCGGGGACGCGCGGGCGCGGATCCGCCTGCCCGAGATCCGCCGGCTCCCGTGCAGCGATCACTTGAAGGAGATCGTGTACCGCTGCATCGGCGAGCGGCGGAAGCGCTACGAGACGGCCGACGAGCTGATCGAGGCCCTTCGGCAGCCGCCCGCCACGCTCAAGGCGGGCCGGCTGCAGACCCTGAAGGGCGTCCACCTCGCGTTCACCGGGATCCTCGGCCGCCCGCGGCGCGAGGCGATGGAGGCCGCGCGGCGCGCCGGGGCCGTCGTGCACGGCGGGCCCTCCGCGCGCACCACTGTCGTCGTCCGTGGACAGCCCAACCCGCGGCAGGCGGCGGGCCGCGACGCGGGCCTCAAGCTGATGGAGATCAAGAGGCTCCGCGCCAAGGGGCTCAGGATCACGCTCCTCAACGAGCGCCAGTTCTGGCGACTCGTCACGCGCCGCCCGACGCGAGGCGACGGGGCCGTCAGTGGTAGACGGCGAGGGCGCGGGTGACGGCCTCGGCGAGGTAGAGCACGCAGAGGCCGAGGGCCACCGCCGGCTCCAGCCATGCTCGCCACCGGATCGCGCCTTCGTCTCCGGCCCGCGGCGGGCGCCGGCGCGCGGCGAGCCGGGCCAGGCACCGTTCCCGGATCCGCTCGGTCCGCTCCGGAAGAGCGTCGTGGACCCGCAGCGCGGAAAGTCCCGCGTCGACCTCGTCCCCGGGCTCCCAGGCCGTCATGATCCTCACCCCGCTTTCGCCCGCAGCTCCGCGCGGGACGTTCCCATCCCGGCCGCCAGCCTCGCCCTCGCCCGATGAAGGCGCGCCCGCAGGGTCACCGAGGAGATCCCGCACACGGCCGCCGCCTCCGCCGGCGTGAGGCCCTCGACGCCCACGAGCAGCAGCACCTCGCGGTCGGCCAGGGGCAGACGCGCGAGAGCCGTCTCCACCCGGCGCTCGAGCTCGGCCCGGGCGGCGGCCTCGAACGGCGACTCACGAGGACGGGCCCCGGGCCAGGAGGGGACGAGGTCGGAGAGCCGATTCTCGTCGAGCGACCGGTGCCGGCACCAGCTCGCGAACAGGTTGCGCGCGACGGTGAAGAGCCAGGGGCCCAGCCGGGTCTCGTCGGTGAGGTCCCCGGCCCGCGCGACGAGCCGGAGCCAGGTCTCTTCGAGCAGATCCTCGGCCACGTCCCTCCGGTGGCTGAGGCGTACGAGGAAACTGAAGAGGCGGGGCCGGAAGGCCTCGTAAACCGCCTCGAAGGCGGCGCCGTCCCCGGCCTTGAGCCGGGCCACCAGCCGGAGCTCGATCTCCCGCTCCACGAAGGCATGAACGCGCGGGAGGCGGCGGCGTGACCGGTCACGGAGCCGCCTCGCGTGCGTTTCTCCTGGGTGACGATGATGCCACGGAGGTGAAGATGCCCGCCCCGTCCTTCTGGTTCTACCCGATCGTCGGCCTCGTGACCCTGGCGACGGCGGCGCGCTTCGCGTTCCGCCCCGCGGAGCGGATCCTCGCCATCCTCCGACCGCTGAGCGCGGCCACGATCGCGTCGGCTCTGGCCGTGGTCCTGCTCGGCCTCGCCAACACCCTCGTCGGCCTGAGGTGGGCCTACGAGCGCGCGGCCGCCGCGGCCGCGGCGGGGCAGGCCTGGCCGTCGCCCGTCCGGCCGGAGGTGATCCTCGGAGGGACGATCGAGCTCCTGGCGACCGCGGCGACCTGCGCCGCGCTCATGACCGTCGTGTGGCTGCTCGTCGCCGTCGGCCTGCGCCGGCAGGCCTAGCATCTCCGGAACCGACACGCCTCCCGGTCCCGCGGCCGTAGAATGCCTCGGCCGACGACGGCCGGGAGGCATCGTTGATCTCGCTCCTTCCCCCTCTTCTCGTCCTCGCTGCGGCGGCGCAGCCAGCTCAGGCCGCTCCAGCCGGCCCGCCGCCTGAGCGGCCCGTCGCCGCGAGCGAGAACCCCTACGCGGCGACGTTCGCGGCCGAGGGCACCGGCACGGACACGCTCGTGTCCCTGCACAACCGGCGAGGCGTCCGGATCGAGCTGAACCTCGACAAGCGCACGCTCGACCTGTGGATCTCGCCTCGCGCGGGGGCGTCCCTCGACTACCGCGACCGCAACTTCTCGAACCGGGACGACCACACGTCGATCTTCGACCGCATCTCCCTGCCCCGGCTCGAGCGAAAGGACTTCCTGGGCTGCGACTACGACCCCTTCCACACCGTCCTGCGCTTCAAGGGCCAGACGCTTCACCTGGCGACGCTCTTCGATCGCCCGGTCGTCCTCCTGTGGTTCGAGAGCCCGTCGGTCGTGGACCTGAAGACGGACAAGCAGGACACCTTCGGGACGCGGTCCGACCGCCTGTTCGAGGCCGAGCACCCCGACCGCGGCCTCGCCTTCCGCTTCGCGGCGGCGCTCGGCCCGGGGACGGGCTCGTTCGCCCACCAGCGGGACGTCGACACGGGCCGCAGCACGTGGGCGCGGGCCACGGTCGGGGCCGGCCAAGTGCTGGCCCTCGCCGGCGAGCTCGCGGGCCAACCGGTCTCCGTCTGGGCGACCGAGGGGGCCGGGACGCCGGCCGAGATGGTCCTCGCCTCGACCGAGGCAAAGGTCCAGGCCGCCCTCGCTCGGGGCCACGTCCGGCTGCGGGGCCGCCCAGACCTGCAGCGGGTGCTCGACCTCAACCGCCGGGTGCTCCTCTCGATGCAGGACGAGTCGGGGGCCATCCGGGCCGCGATCAAGTTCATCTACTACCTCATCTGGGTGCGCGACGGCGCCGTCGTCACCGTGCCCGCGGCCCACTCGGGCTGGCTCGACCCCCTCGCGCGCTGGAACGCCTTCCTCCTCGCCAACCCCACCGTCACCGAGCACGAGCCGCGGGGCCGCTTCTTCGGCCAGCTCGTGAACGGCCGCATCACGAAGTGGGAGGAGGACGGGCTCTTCTTCGCCGTCTGGTCGGCCTTCACGCACTTCTCGCAGACCGGCGAGGCCCGCTTCGCGAGCGGCGAGAGCCTGGCCGTCCTGCGCGACGCGACCGACTGGCTCGAGCGCTGGACCTTCGACCCCGAGCGGGGGCTCTTCGGGCGCTACTACGAGGGCGAGACGCCGCTCAGCGACAGCCGCGGCGACGGCTGGGACGACGCGGTGGGCAGCCCCGCCGAGCGCCTGCGCACGGAGGTGCGGGGCCGGGTCGTCACCCGCTCGTACGACCTCGCCGCGAATCTCACCTCGTGGGGCGTCTACCTGATGCTCGCGGCCATGGACGCCGAGCGAGCGCCGGCCTGGCTCGCGAAAGCCCGCGCCCTCGAGGGGAAGCTGCGTCCGTGGCTCGATCGGCGGGACGCCCTCCCCGACTATGGCGACCTCCGGACGCGGGAGGGCGACCTCGTCCGCGCCGCGGCTTCGGAGATGGACATGGGCGACTACACCTGGGCGCTCAGCCTGACGCCCTTCGCGGGCGAGGTCTTCGACCTCGCACCCCTGCGGGCCCGCCTGCTCGCAGAGAGCGAGAAGACGGACAAGACACCCTTCCTCGCCACGCGCTTCTCGCTGCTCGCGAGCCTGGACACCGAGGTCGACGACGAGGCTCGGATCCTGGCCGCGATCGACCGCGTCGTCCCCGAGGCAGTCCGTCCGGGGCGCTACCTCCCGATGGCCTACACCGCCCCGGAGGTGGCCGGGATCGCGGATGGCCACCCGTACCACGACGTGCGGCCGCAGGCGTTCTCGGTAGGCCCCTGGCTCTGGGCCGTGGCCAACCTGGGCCTGCGCCGGCTGCCGTTCGGCCTCGCCGTCCGACCGACCTCGGCGCTCGAGGGGATCGACGCCTACGAGTACCGCGGCGCGCTTCTCGACGTCCGGTTCGAGGGCCGGGGCCGCGTCGAGCGCGTCGTCCTCAACGGCAAGCCGGTCCTCCACAGCCTCCAGGTGCCGGACGGGCGGCTCGTGCCGGGACCGAACCGCCTCGTCGTCGGCCTCGGGCCCGAGGCCCCCGCGATGCCGCTCCTCGTCTCGTCGACGGTCCGTCTCGAAGCCGTCGCGCCGGCCGGCGGCGCGGTCACCTACGCCGTCGAGGGGTTCGGGAGGAACGTCCTCGCCTTTCGGGGCCGGCCGGCGATCGAGGTTCGCGACGCCGGAGGACGCCGCGTCGTCGCCGCCATCCGTTCGTCGGCCGGTCACACCTCGATCGACTTCGAGGGGCGGGGGGGCTTCCGCGTCGTCGCTCGGGAGCCCTGATCGTTCCCCGGGCGACGAGCGGCATCGGGCCGCTGCGGGCGGTCGTGGACGGCCACGCCATCTCGCCCGAGACCGGCCGCCCCGGCCGCCCTGCGGTTTGAGGACGTTACGGTTTCAGCAACTCCCGCACCGCCGCCTCGATCTGCTGGTCCCGGCCCGCCGACACGACGTCGGGCTCGTTGCGCACCTTGATGTCGGGCTCCAGCTGGTTGTTTTCTCCGAAGCGGCCGTCCGGCATTCGCATGCCTCCCATCGGGATGCCGAAGACGATCGTGGGATCGATCTGCTTCTCCCACCAGACGAACGTCCCCGTGCCCGGCACCGGCATGCCGAGCGTCTTGCCGACGGCCTTCAGCTTGTACGCCAGGGGAAAGAGGTGCGCATCCGAGTAGTTGGACTCCCCGATCAGCACGATCGACGGCTTGAGCCATTTGTCTGACGGCTCTGATCCGACGTACTGCCCGTGGGGGATGATGTCGAAGTACTTCTTGCCGCTCAGGAAGTCGGACAGCTGCTCGTGGATCCAGCCGCCGCCGTTGAACCGGGTGTCCACGATGATGGCCTGCTTGGAGACGCTGCGCCCGAGCGCCTCCTCGAACACGGTACGCATGCTGCCATCGTCCATGGCCCGAACGTGGACGTAGCCGATCTTGCCGCCCGAGAGCTTGTCCACTTCGGCCCGCCGGGCCTTTACA
>Ga0335080_10002893_pt1 | contig 17274 bp, 15 predicted proteins | sample Lox_Sample_34_FD_206720 | JGI IMG/M metagenome (GOLD analysis project Ga0335080, IMG submission 206720) | Soil microbial communities from Loxahatchee National Wildlife Refuge, Florida, United States - Lox_Sample_3.4 | ecosystem: Environmental > Terrestrial > Soil > Wetlands | place: USA...
CTCTGGACAATCATTTCGAAGAAGCTGTTTCATTCTTTCAGGATTCCTGCAGTTTCGGATGAATCTTTACTCACACGTTGAATGATCTGGGCAACAACACCGGGGCTGGCGGAGCGATTGCGCTGGCGCTGATGGAGAATAGCGCCGAGGAGCAGACGCTCAATGACGATATCAGTGGACATGAGACGCTGATCGCGACACGAAAGTCGACGCTTACCGCGGAACTAAACTTGGCCAACCAGATTCTGCAGTCTATCCCGGAGCAGATCAACGAGGTGAATGAGATGTACAGCGCGATCACTGCTTACAAGCAGAACAGTTAGGAGTTTCAAATGGATATGTACCTGGCCCATTCACTTGAGGGAGCGTCGGGCGTAGAGCTGACGATTGCGCTGTATGACGGGATCATTCGCTTCCTGCATAAGGCGATCAACGCGGTTGAGCGGAATGACCCCGGTGCACGGCGCGCGGCGGTGAAGAGGGCGATGGACATTGTGATTCATCTTCAAGCCACACTGGATAGAGAAGTAGGTGGAAAAGTGTGTGAAACCCTCTCTCAGTTTTACACGGCGATGTTTGCGCTCATGCTTCAGGCTTCGCAGGCAGACTCGAGGGAGAAATTTGAGCAGGTCATCGCCAATGTGCGGAACGTGAGGGAGACGTGGAAGCAAGTCGCGGCTGAGTCGAGTTCAAAGCAGCCTTCGACAGGAATAGAGGATGGCGCTGGCACAGAGATGTCATGGGGAAGAACGAATCAGGGACTTTGCGGTGCATCTTGGAGGGCGTAGAGACTCGTCAGCTCGCCACGGTGAGCTCTTCTTCCAATTGCTGCTTCTGGTAGAGGCTGGCGTAATAGCCGTCGCGGGCGAGGAGATCGTCGTGGCAGCCCACTTCGACGATTCTTCCGTGAGCGAGGACAGCAATCTGGTCAGCATTGCGCACGGTGGAGACGCGATGTGAGATGAGGATCGTGGTTGCCGTCGAGGTGTAGCTGCTGAGGCCACTGAGGATGCGCTCCTCGGTGTAGGTGTCGACGCTAGCGAGTGCGTCATCGAGGATGAGGATGGCGGGATGGCGCAAGAGAGCTCGGGCAATGGCGGAGCGCTGTTTCTGACCGCCGGAGAGCGTCATTCCTCGTTCGCCGACCATGGTTTCGAGTCCCTGGGGAAATTCCTCGAATTCACGTCGGATATGAGCGGTTTCCGCAGCTTCGAACAGATCCTCGGCAAGAGAATCGGGCGAGCCGAAAGCGAGGTTCTCGCGGATAGTTTCGCTGAAAAGGAAGGTCTCCTGCGGCACGATTCCCATGTTGCGGCGCAGCATTTCGAGCGGGTAATGACGGATGGGGCGACCATCAATAAAGAGCGAGCCTTCGGGTGCTTCGTAGAGGCGCGAAACGAGGTTAACGAGAGTGGATTTGCCCGAGCCGGTCGGACCGACGATGGCCAGGCTTGATCCCGCAGGAACCTTGAGTGTGATATTGCGCAGAACAAGTGCTTCCCCGTAGCTGAAGCTAAGGTCACGGAATTCGATTTCGCCACTGAGAATCGCATTGGTGGGGATCGCCGTATCGGCGTCGCGGTCGTCAATGCCCGGCTCGGCGTGCAACAACTCGTCGATTCGTTTAACGGAGGCGGTGCCGCGCTGGAAGAGATTCACCACCCAGCCCACAGCGATGATTGGCCAGATCAGCAGAATCATGTAGGTGTTAAATGCCACAAACTCTCCGGATGTGATGCGGTGCATGATGACTTCGTGCCCGCCTACCAGCAAAGTAATGATCATCGCGATGCCCAAGATGAACTCGAGCGTGGGCCAAAGCATGCCCATCAACTGGACCAATCCAAGCGCGCGGGAGATGTATTGCCTGTTCAGCTTTTCGAACAGGGACATCTGCGACTGCTCGCGGCCGAAGGCACGGACGAGGCGAGCGCCGGTGTAGTTCTCCTGGGCCTGCGAAGAGATCTCGGAGAAGCTTTCCTGAATTTTTTCGAACCGGTCGTGGATCTTCCTCCCGAAATATTGCACAAGGATGCTGGCGAGGGGCATGGGGGCCCAGGCCACGAGCGTCAGCCATGGACTGATACGAAGAAGGTAGTAGAGCGCTCCAATGGTGAAGAAGACGGTATTGGCACTGTACATCAGAGCCGGGCCCAGCAGCATGCGAACCGCGTTGAGATCATTGGTCATGCGGGCCATGATGTCGCCGGTCCGATATTTCTGATAGAAGGCGGCGTCCTGTCGTTCGAGTTGCAGAAAGAGGTCGTTGCGGAGGTCGAATTCGATCTCGCGGGAGATGCCGATCAGGATCCAGCGTTGTGCGTAGAGAAAAACGCCCTTGATGAGATAGATGGCGACAAAGACACCGGCGAGGAAGACGATTCGCTCACGCGACACTCCCCGCTCCAGTTCATCGATGGCCTTCCTGAGAATCTGGGGTCCCTGCACCGCGGCAAGGTTTGTGGCGATACATGCAAGGGTACCCCACAGGTATCCCCAGCGATAGCGGCGCATGTAGCTGAAGAGCGGGCCGAGGTCGCGAAGCATTGTTCCATTCTACGAGGTGACGAGGCGAACGTTGATGGGCCCCCCTACCCCCTCGTACCCGGTAGTTTTAACCAATTAATAGATGGCTCATGGTTTAACTGCGTGCGGTATGGGGTGATTCAGAGAACGCGGGAGCGAGGCCGCGGTGGGATCTGGCGCTGAGGCTGGGAGCGAGGTCTCACATTCGCCCAGAGACTGCATGGCGGAGGGGCTCAGTATATTCGCGAGGAATTGCTCCGCCTGTTCCATGACCGCCTGGTGAAGCTTCTGTTCCTCGGGATTGAGGAATTGCGGTGCCCGATTGCAGGATAGTTCAGGTTCGCAGCAGTCGTGGAGAGGAGCGATATGGGGTCCGCCTCCATCGCCGATAAACCTGGAGGCGAGTTGGAGACCGAAGAGCAGAGTCCCGGCCTCGCTGCGTTTGATACGGCGAGAGCCTACGGCCTGAAGAACTTCGGAGACCGCGTGGAGAAGGCTGCGGCTGTCGTTGAATTCGGGTAGAACGAACGGCGAGGTTTCGGCAGGGCGCTTTCGCGGACGGTGGTGGCGGCACAATGTGCTGCCGATCACGGCGGGGGCTTTGCATTTCTGGCCGGAGGGAAGGACGTGTGTGCATTCGTGAGACATGAGTTCTCCTTTGGACTGTGATCAGTCCATGTTTTGCGGTTGGTGGCTGGTGGAAAGCGGAGTTAGCGGAGCTAGCGATGCTAGAGCGATTTCACTTCAAATAGCAACATCTTGAATGCGCGCCAGGCGGCTTTTTCTTGAGGAAAAAGCCGCTCAGCGGTACCGGTTCTGTTCACACTTGAAGTGAAACCGCTGTAGCGTGCGCCGACGCGCACGTTGGCGAGCCGGCGAAGCCAGCGGAGCGATTTGATGTGGAGATTGATTGCAATACCATTTTGCGTCCGCGAGGGGAAATTACCTGCAAAGAGGCGGAAAGAATCTTCTGAATGGAATGTGCTACTTACGGCTTAAAGCGGAGTTGAAGGGATTGACAGATTTTGACGCAACACAGAAGAGGGTGGTTTGACCTTGGACACCCCGCCCCCAGGAATACTCAGGATGACAGGCTGTTGGAACGTCAGGGACACGAACGCTTTCAACCGCTTCTACGGCGATTCCTGAGTTGGTGTGTCCTTTTGTCAGATCTCAGGTGGGCGTGCGAAGCAGCAGGTAACCGCCGGTAAGGCCAAAGAGGACGTCCGGGGACCATGCAGCCAGGGCGGCGGGGAGGTAGTTGACATTGCCCATTGCGCCGAAGAGGGCATCGATCACCCAATAGGCCAGCGCCACGGATATCGCCACCGCTATGCCGGTCAAAGAGCCCCTTCGTCCCATTGACAGTGCGAATGGAATCGCCAGCACTGCCATGATGATCGCGATCAGGGGATAGGAAAGCTTGTGCCAGAGTGCCACTCTCAGACGCATGGTGTCGAAGCCGCTCTGGCGAAGGTCGCGGATGTAGGCTCCGAGTTGTTGGAAATTCATCTCCTGAGATTGGAGATTCTCTTTTTTGAAATAGCCGGGGTCTTCGCGAATCTCAGAAAAAGTTGTGTTCCCAATTTCAATGTATTCAGAGTTGTTGCCCTGGATGTTTCTTGCCCAGCCGTTTATGAAGCGCCACGAACCAGCTTGATCATCCCAGACAACTCGAGATGCAAAGATTCTACGGGTAAGCGCGAAAGTAGATGGGTCGAATTCAAAGACTGAAAGATTGGCGAACGCATCGTCGTCGCGATCGAAGAACTGGTAATAAAAGATGTGATCTGGTTCGCCGGGCTCGTGCTGGCCGAACATCCATTTCTCTTCAGGGTTGAGGAAGGTCTGTGGGGGGTGGCCCTTGATGGTGCTGCGAAGGGCCTCCTGCCGCCGGTTTGCCGCAGGCAGATAGTAGTCATCAAACACGAAGAGAAAGATAGCAAGGATGGCTGCGATGGAGACTATCGGGATAACCAGGCGATAAAGGCTGATACCTGTCGCCTTCATGGCAACGATCTCGCTATTGCGATTGAGAATTCCAAAGGTCACCAGGACGGCAATCAGAACAGCAAGCGGTGTGATTGCGTAGACCATGCTGGGCGCCAGATTGAAGAGATAATCTCCCACCGTCGCCAATGCGATGTGGTTTCGGATGATATCGCCGACGAGTTCAAAAAATGTGAAAACCAGCATCAACATCACGAAGCTGGCGAGTACAAGCAGAAACGTACCAAAGAACTCTCGTACCACGTAGGCATCGAGAAGGCGCGGAAAGAGGCCGCGAGAACCGATGCGCATCGAGCGCGGCTGCAGCTTCTCCAGCAGTTCTGTCAAGTGAGCGCCATTCGCTTTGCTCGAAAACTCTGGGCGTGATGTTCGAGATAGGAGGCTGGAAATCGCGGCAAGCACGCGTCCGCCGCTTGCCATTTGCCAAAGTAGAAAACTCCCCACGAGAGCGAAGAGCAGGTTGGCCATCCACACACCCATGAATGGCGGCAGCTTACCTTGTCGGCTCAGAGCAATGCCAGTGTATGAAAGTACGTAGTAGACAAGAACCAGCAGAACCGTGAAAACGAGGCCAGAGCTTTTGCCACCCCGTCGAGAAACCACGCCAAGCGGAACGCCAACCAACATGAGTACAAGACAGGCCGCCGGATAGGAGAAACGCGTGTGCAACTCCAGCAGATATCTCCGGCCGTCTGGCCCGTTCGTGCGTTCCTCGAGCTTTTGCATGGGCAAGGCATAGATTGCGGTGTCCAGCCTGCCAAGATGAGTCTCGCCCTGCGGATTGATCGCGAGGGGAAGGTCCGTCTGAGAGAACGTTGAGATGTTGTATTGCTGCGGCTGTCCTGTAATAGTTTCGTGACGAGATCCATCGCGGAGCCGCATTAAAAGCTCTTGAGTTGAGTCGTTGACGACCGTCGCAGACGTGGCTGTAGTTATGATGGGATTCCCGGGATCCGATACATCCGCCATGAAAACGCGGTCCCAGTTGGATGCGCCCGTTCCTCCGCGTACATTTTGTACATAGAGGACAGCGTTACGAAAATCCTCGTAGAAGACGCGTGGTTGGATTTCGAACGATGCCTGGGCGGTTTCTAATTCCTGCTGCATCTCCAGAATCGACCGGTTTGCGCGCGGTGCGATGTAGATCGAATTGATGAGTCCCAGCATGGTTCCTGCAATCGCAACGACAGATGAAACCCGCACGAAGTACCAGATGCCGAGTCCCGACGCGCGCATAGCGATGATCTCGCTGTCTGCAGCCAGACGGCTCAGGCCCAGCAAGATTCCAACAAGGACGGCCATCGGGATAGTGACCTTGAAGGTGTTGGGCAGATTGAAGACGAAGATTTCGGCAATACTGCCGAACGTGGAGCTGTTTCGGACCACGGCCTCAAGTATGTGGTTCAAATCGCGTATGAAAAGAATGAACGTGAAGATGGCGCAACCGATAAGCGTGTACGAAAGGATCTCGCCGAGGATGTAGCGGGTGAGGATGCGCACAATCGGGCTCTGCCGCTAGTTTAACTTGTTTGCACGGTCGGCAGCGGCTGGGGTTGCCACGAGCGCAGTCGCAGGCTGTTGCTGAGAACGCTTACGGAACTCAGAGCCATAGCCGCAGCAGCGATCCAGGGGCTGAGCAGGACATGAAAGGCCGGATAAAACAACCCGGCTGCCAGTGGAATTCCAACAACGTTGTATCCCGCTGCCCACAACAAATTCTGACGCATGATTCCTACCGTGGACTCGGCAAGATCAAGTGCTGAGAGAATGGCCGTAGGCCGGGCACGCAATAGCAGGACATCTCCGGCTTCCTGCGCCAGGTCTGTTCCACTGCCCATCGCGATACCCGCGTCGGCCTGCGCAAGCGCCGCAGCGTCGTTGATGCCATCTCCCACCATCGCGACACGCAAACCTTCCTGCTGCAGTGAGCGGATGTGTGCCAGCTTGCCGGCTGGATCGAGCCCGGCCTCGATCTCAACTATGCCGGCTTGGTTGGCGATCGGCGCCGAAGCAGCGGCCGAGTCTCCGGTGAGCATGAGGACCCGCAGGCCCTTTTCTCGTAGCGCGGCCACCGCTACCGGCGTGTCGGGGCGAAGTGTATCGCGAGCATCAAAGCAGCCGATGGACTGATTTGCGATTGCGATCCAGAGACGCGTGGCGCCGGGCTTGGCGGGGGGGATGCTGTCGGGAAAACGAATCCCGGATTCCTGGAAGAATGCTTCATTCCCGATGTAACATTCGTAGTCTTCCACGCGCGCGGCGATCCCGCGGCCTGGAATGACCTGAACATCCTGGGCTGGTTCCCACTTGATGCCTTGCGTCCGCGCATAGTCAACAACAGCGTGCGCGAGCGGATGGTTGGATCGCTCCTCCGCGGCAGCGGCAAGGCGTACCAGATCCTCCTCGGAGTACCCTTTTACAGGACGGATAGCCTGCAGAACCGGCCGGCCGACAGTAAGGGTGCCTGTTTTATCGAGAACGATGGCCTTGATGTTGGCCATTCGCTCCAGCGCTTCTCCACCCTTATAGAGCACTCCCAGTTGTGCGCCTCTTCCCACTGCAACCGTCAGGGCGGCAGGAACAGCGAGACCCATCGCGCATGGGCAGGCGATGACAAGGACCGAAACCATGGTCGCCAGAGCGAGCGGGACGGAGCCCGTCGAAAGATACCAACCTGCGAACGTGGCGACGGCGAGCAGCAATACAACCGGCACGAAGATTGCGCTGGCACGGTCAGCGAGCCGTTCTGTCGGCGCGCGAGACGATTGAGCCTGTTCGACCATCCGCGTGATCTGCGCTAGTATTGTGTCTTCGCCGAGTGAAGCGGCCCGAACTTCAACTGCTCCTTCGTAATTCAATGAACCGGCCAGCACCCGGTCACCCTCGTCGCGCGGCAAAGGAGTGGCTTCGCCCGTCAGCATCGATTCGTCCACGGTGGTGCGTCCTTTCGCTATGGTCGCATCCACGGGAAAGCGCTCGCCGGGTAATACTAAAACAAGATCGTTGATCCGGATCTCTTCCAGCGGAACCAGCGTTTCGACGCGATCGATGATCCGGCGAGCGGTCGATGGACGAAGCTGGCTGAGAGCATTCAGTGCAGCTAACGCGCGTCTCTTCGCACGCGCCTCTAGGACTTTTCCTAGAAGTAGGAAGCCGAGGATCAGCAGGACGGCGTCGAAGTAGACTTCGCGTCCAGGGGCCGGAGCAATGGTGGCAAACGCCGAATAGAGGAACGCCACGCCAGTTCCCAGGCTCACAAGGGTATTCATATTGGTGGCCCCGTGCCGAAGTCCCTTAGCCGCCGCACCATAGATTCCACGGCTAGCCCAGACCATCAGAAGAGCAGTGATCGCAAGTATGGACCAGCGCAGGGTGTCGTGCGGGAATTGGTAGAGCCAAGGGAGACCGTTCATTAAAAGCTGATCGATCGGGCCCATATCGGTTCCCAAGGGCATCGAGAAGACCATTGCAAGGGCGCCAGCAATCAGGGTGATGGCGGCCTTGGCTTCAAGAGGGTCTGCTTTACCGTTAACCGTCCGCTCGTCCACTTGCCCGACGTGGGGCAACACGGCGTCGTATCCTGCATTGCGAATGGCATCGACGAGCTTCTCTGCCGAGGCTTCCGATGGATCGAAAACGATGCGCGCGCGACTCGCCATCAGGTCAACATGCGCCGATCTCACGCCGGAGGTTTCATTGAGGGCACTCTCCACATGATGTTGGCACGCAGCACACGTCATCCCTATCAGGGGCAATGTGAGCGACTCTGTCTCGTGCGACGGCATCTTGCGGCCTATTGCTCCAAACGAGCGCTATATCCGGCTTTTGCAAGGGCGGCAATCGCCGCTTCAACAGGCGGGGGGTCGCCGGCAGCCTCGAATCGGGCCGCCCCGATGCGCACTTCCTCGACCTGAATGCCCTCCGTAGCATTCAACGTCTGCGTAACCCGGCGCACGCAGGAACCGCAGTGCATTCCATCGATATGCAAAGTGAACTCCGCCATATTGTTCTCCCTGCTTAATTTGATGATACTCGGGTTCTTCCGATGCTTGAACGCCCAAGAAGACGAGATTCGGTACGCAAGTGTTAGATCGCGATCTATTCTAGAAGCTGACCGTGGCTAAAGTAATCCAACGGGAGTTTCCCGAGGCTCCGATCGTGGGCGTCGGGGCCGTCGTGGTGGATCAGGGCAGAGTTCTACTGGTTCGGCGTGGCCGCGAGCCGTTGAAGGGAAAGTGGTCATTGCCGGGCGGCATGCTGGAACTCGGGGAGTCACTCGCTGGAGGGGTCACGCGCGAGGTGGCAGAAGAGACAGGCCTGCAGGTCGAGCCGATCGAGTTGATTGAACTCATCGAACGCATTCTTCACGAAGAAGGGCCTGAGGGACAACGAGTTCGATATCACTACGTTATCGCCGATTACCTGTGTCGAGTGGTGGGGGGCACCTTGAAAGCTGCCTCGGATGCAGATGCAGTTCGATGGGTAGAGCGGGCAGAGTGGAATAGCCACAGCGCCCTGGCTCTCGATCCGATAACAGTTCGGATTATTGACAGGGGCTGGCAACGAGCAACAGAACTCGACCGGGAATCGAAGGAACGCAGGTGACGAAGACGGGCAAACGCTGGTCAATTGCTCTTTTCCTAATTGCCTTGCCAGCGGGCATATCCGTCGCGATCTGGATGCGACCGATCAGCGTGTTTCGATGGTTCAACGAGCTCCAGATGTGCTGGATAGGCGCGAGGAACCACGACACGATTGTTCAGGGTTATCGAATTCATTACTATGTGCTCGGCCCGGATTCGGGACCGCCACTTGTGCTTGTTCATGGGCTGGGCGGCCGCGCCGAGGACTGGGAGAAGCTTGCACCATATCTTGCGAGGGCTGGATACCGGGTTTATCTGCCGGATCTTCCCGGTTTCGGCCAAAGCGAAAGGCCTACGAACTTCTCCTACTCGGTCACCGATCAATCGAAGGTCGTAGTCGGCTTCTTTGATGCGGTTGGATTGAAGCAGGTCGATCTCGGCGGCTGGTCAATGGGTGGATGGATTGTGCAGTTAATTGCTGTAAACCATCCAGACCGCGTGCGCAGGCTGATGCTCTTTGACAGCGCCGGTCTATATATGAGGCCGAATTGGGATACCGCGCTTTTTACCCCGATATCAGCATCAGAGATTGAGAAACTCGATGAACTGCTAATGCCCAATCCGCCCAAACTGCCCGCTTTCGTAGTGCGGGATATCCTTCGCGTCTCGAGGGAGCACGATTGGGTAATGAAGCGCGCAATGAATACGATGCTTGAAGGGCGCGAGACAACCGACGCGCTCTTGCCGGAACTGAAGATGCCTGTTCTCATAGTGTGGGGCAGCGTCGACGAGATCACGCGGCTTGGCGAAGGCGAGAAGATGCACCGGCTCATTCCGCAATCGGAGCTGAATGTGGTGGCGGGCTGCGGGCATCTCGCGCCCAATGAATGTGCCGGACAGATTGGGCCTGTTGTGGTGGATTTCCTGAGGAAGGGTCTTAAATAAGAAGAGCGAGGCTTTCTCAGCCCCGCTCAGGGCATGTTCATCGAAAGAACTAGACGTTGATCACAGAGCAGAGTTCCTTTACCGCAGCGGCGCTCTTCTTCAAATCCGCGTCCTCTTCCGGCGTGAGCTTGATCTCGATGATCTTCTCGAGGCCTGCCGCACCCAGCTTGCAGGGTACGCCGATATAGTAGCCCTCAATGCCGTATTCACCTTGGAGATAGGCCGCGCAGGGAAGGATTTTCTTTTTGTCCTTTAGAATGGCTTCGACCATCTCCACAGCGGCGGCGGATGGTGCATAGTATGCGCTTCCGGTTTTCAGGTGCTTGACGATCTCGGCACCGCCGTCGCGCGTACGCTGCACGATGGCCTCAAGGCGGTCCGGAGCGATGAGTTCAGTGATCGGAATGCCTGCAACTGTTGAATAACGCGAGAGCGGCACCATCGTGTCGCCGTGTCCGCCGAGCACGAAGGCTGTCACGTTTTCTACGCTGACATCGAGTTCGGTGGCGATAAAGGTCCTGAAGCGGGCTGAGTCCAGCACGCCCGCCATTCCAATCACACGCTCGCGATTAAACCCGGCCTGGCGGTAGGCGGTTTGTGCCATCGCATCCAGCGGATTCGAAACGATGATGAGGATGCACTCGGGCGACTGTGCAACGACCTTGGAGACCACATCTGACATGATCTTGAAATTTGTGTGCAGAAGATCGTCTCGGCTCATGCCCGGTTTGCGTGGAATGCCCGCGGTAATCACGACGATATCGGAGTTCGCCGTAGCCGCGTAATCGTTCGAACCGGTAACATGCACGTCTCGCCCCTCGACCGGCATGGCTTCCAGCAGATCCAGCGCCTTTCCCTGCGGAACGCCCTCAACGACATCAATCAGCACGACGTCGGCAAGTTCCTTCGCCGCAATCCAGTGTGCTGCCGTAGCGCCGACGTTTCCGGCGCCCACAATTGAAACCTTCTTCCGCATTGTTCTTCTCCTTATAGCAGGCTTTCTGTTCATTCTTGATCCGGTATCGGACCCGACGGGTAAAAGTCCAAAACAAGCGGAACTCCGAGGTTCCCCAGCCGAGTCAACAAGCCGGCGCCAATTGTGCAGCCGCCTTGACCACTATCGGATGAGAAGCCGCAAAACAGGTCCGCCTCATAGTCTCTTGAAATCGCTCTCACCGAATCAGGCTTTGTTTCCAGTTGATCGAGCAGCCAATGCAAATGAGCCTGCAAGGGATCGCTCTGTTTGAGTGGACTCGTCAGTATCCAGGCTGAATTCCGAAGTGGTCGCTTTAGCCGCGATGTGCTCAGGACCTCACCCTTGCGCCCGGAACTTGTGGGCTCGAGTGCGAGCAACCCGCTGATCTCGGCGGGTTCGAACGATTCCCCGAAAACTCTAAAAGCTGCTTTGCTCCACCTATCGACGCCTTGGTCTAGTCCGTCCACGAGAGCCTCAGGGGCTAAAGCCCGATTCGTTTATAGGAATTCTGCGGCACGGCTGAAGTCGTGCCCTGTTACAAACCCCGACAATCCACGGCTTCTAACTCCACTGACATGCGCAAGGTGGGGCTAACTCCGCTAGCCCAGATCACATATTTCCAATGATGCGCGTCGCAAACTCGCTGGTGCCGACCTTGGTTGCACCGGCAGTCTGGCGCTCGAAGTCATACGTCACGAACTTCTGCTGGATCGTTTTCTCCATCGCATCTTCAATCATCTTGGCGGCTTCCTTCCAGCCGATGAAATCGAGCATCATCACGCCGGAGAGGATCACGGAACCCGGGTTGATCACGTCTTTGTCGGCATACTTTGGAGCCGTTCCGTGCGTCGCTTCGAAAACCGCAAAGCCATCGCCGATATTGGCGCCGGGGGCGATGCCTAGTCCGCCAACCTGCGCAGCCGCCGCATCAGAGATGTAGTCGCCATTGAGGTTTGACGTGGCCAACACGCTGTAGTCCGACGGACGGATGATGATCTGCTGGAAGATAGAGTCTGCGATCCGGTCGTTGACCAGGATCTTCGATTTCCAGGCGCCGTTTCCGTGGCTCTTGCCGATGCAGTCCAGCACTCCTTTGACCTCGGCATAGACCGAATCGCGAAAGCTCTGCGGCGCAAATTCCAGTCCCGGCTCGATTAGGGCTGCGTTTTCCTCGATGGAAAGACTCGGGTTAGTCCCGACATTGCCGAGGATCCAGCTCTCGCGCTCTGTGACTGTCTGGTCGCGGAATTCCTGAGTTGCAACCTCGTAGCCCCACTCGCGGAATGCACCCTCTGTGAACTTCTGGATATTGCCCTTGTGCACCAGTGTGACCGTCTTTCGACCGGTCTCAAGCGCGTAACGGATGGCATAGCGCACGAGGCGCTTGGTACCGAAGATGGAGATGGGCTTAATGCCGACGCCCGAGTCTTGGCGGATCTTTTTCTTGCCGCCCTTGAGCAGGTCATCATTGATGAATTCGATCAGCCGCGCGACGTCCGGGGTGCCCTGCTTGAACTCGATGCCGGAGTAAACATCCTCGGTGTTCTCGCGGAAGATCACGATGTTAACCTTCTCGGGGCTTTTCACCGGACTAGGAACACCCTGGTAGTACCGAACAGGACGTACGCAGGCATAGAGGTCGAGAATCTGCCGCAGCGCCACGTTGAGGGAGCGGATGCCTCCGCCGACTGGCGTTGTCAAAGGTCCCTTGATCGAAACGCGCAGGTCGCGTGCTGCACTAACTGAATCGTCGGGCAGCCAGGTGTTGAACTGGCGGAAGGCTTTCTCTCCAGCAAAAATCTCGAACCATCTGATCTTGCGTCTGCCCCCGTAGGCTTTTTCTACGGCGGCATCGAAGACGCGCTGCGAGGCCTTCCAGATGTCGCGTCCGGTGCCGTCGCCTTCGATAAAAGGGATGATGGGATTGTCAGGAACCTGATATTGGCCGTGACTGTACTCGATGGGCTTGCCGTCCTGCGGCAATTTCAGCCCGTTGTAAAGGTTTTGCATCTTGTCTCTGGATTTCCTTCCCGCGATAGGGTGTAAGGGAAGGCTAACACCTTGAATTTAGGAGTGGCAACGGCGCCCGCCGGCGAAGCGAAACGCAGAATGATGAAAAGGCAGTACGCAGGCCGATCGCAATTCGAACTGTGGTTAGAGGCTATTGGACCGGAGCGTTCTGGAAATCGTTCGCATCAAGCTTCGGAATTCCAAAATGTCCCCTCAGGTGAAGAAGATCAATCGGACTCAGGTTTCCGGCAACGGTCACCAGCGTCAGGCTCCGCGGCGTTTCAGCCAGGACCACTGCGCCGCGAACGTTCACTCCATCAAGCACCACCCAGACGTCGGTTGTTCCATTGTGCGCTGGACCGCCATGATCGGAGGTTGTCACAAGGTGCTTCCATCCGCGAAGGTGATACGCCGCCCGGATCGTCTGCACGGCGCGCTCGTCGGGAATGCCGGATTCATTGAAGTGCATGGTGTGGACACTAACGCCGTCGAGTTTGTTGATCGCCTGACGCACCGGTGCGTCAGAGTCGGGCACAATCCCAGCGGCGACTCCCAGGAGTGTTCGATCAAGCGTGAAATTCTCTTTGATCGGAGCTAAGGCGCTCAGCTGTTGAAGAGCTGGAGGAACCCAATTCAGGGGCACCGGGCTTGCATCCGGGGGATATTCGCGTGACGCGGGTTGACCAGCTTGCACACCGTACTCTTGCGCTACAGCAAGCGCGCAGCCCAGAGCGGCGCTGAGCAGAGAGAGCCCTAGGAGGAGAGTCATCTTCATACGGGTTCAAACGCGGTAGCAGGAGAAAAGTTCTGCCAAATTGGAAAAAGGCGCGGAAATTCAAGCGAGCTTCGGGGCTGGGCCCTGCAGCCATTGCTCGTTACCCCATTGACTCCCACAATATGAACCATGGATTAAATCGCAAAGGGCTGTCGTATCAGGACCCAAGATGCGATAAACTCATGCGGGAACGCCAAAAAAACTCAATATCGCCAACCTCACGGAGGGTACATAGAAATTGGGAAAAAGCATGGTCCCGAAGAAGCTTTTCTTCACCAAGGGTGTAGGCAAACACAAGGAGCGGTTAACCTCCTTTGAGCTAGCCCTTCGGGATGCCGGTATTGCCTCTCAAAACCTGGTGCGCGTCAGCTCCATCTTTCCACCTCGCTGTAAAATCATCTCCCGAAAAGAGGGAATCAAGTACCTGAATCACGGCGAGGTCGTGTTCGCAGTCATCGCTGAAAACTCCACCCGCGAGCCACATCGTCTTTGTGTCTCGAGCATCGGCGTGGCCATCCCCGCGGACAAGGATACCTACGGCTACCTGAGCGAGCACCACAGTTTCGGTGAGACCGAAGATCAGGCGGGTGAGTACGCTGAAGAGCTTGCTGCTGAGATGTTGGCGACTACCCTCGACGTCGACTTCGATCCGGACAAGAGCTGGGACGAGAAGAAGGAGATCTACCGGATTTCCGGACAGATCGTCCGAACGAGTAACGTGACGCAGTCCGCTGTTGGCGACAAGCGCGGTCTGTGGACTACCACGATCGCTGCAGCCGTTCTGATCCTCGAAGAGTAGCGCCGCGGTCCAACCGTATTCAGGCCAATCCCAGCGATCGGGGTTGGCCTTGTCGCGTTGAGATAAGAGGGGTCCCTGTTCGATGGAAAAAGCTCGAAAATACAAAGTTGGACTGGTGCAGATGCGCATGGGGCCGGACCCGGACGCCAATCGCGAGTCAGCCATCACGCACATTCGAGACGCGGGGAAAAAGGGGGCAAATATCGTGTGCCTGCCTGAGCTTTTCCGAACGCAATATTTTTGCCAGCGCGAGGACATCAGGCTTTTCGACCTTGCCGAGCCTATCCCGGGCCCCACGACCGCCCGCCTCGGGGAACTCGCCAGTGAACTTCGCATCACTATCGTCGCCTCTCTCTTTGAGCGTCGCGCGCCCGGTTTGTATCACAACACTGCTGTGACGCTGGGCCAAGATGGGAGCATCATCAGCGTGTATCGGAAGATGCACATACCCGACGATCCGCTTTACTACGAAAAGTTCTATTTCACTCCCGGTGATCTTGGGTTCAAGGCTGTCGATACGCCGCATGGGCGGGTGGGCACGCTGGTCTGCTGGGACCAGTGGTACCCGGAGGGAGCGCGCTTGACTGCCTTACAGGGTGCCGAGGTGCTTTTCTATCCCACAGCGATCGGGTGGCATCCGGCTGAGAAAGAGGAGTTTGGCGCGGCACAATACGATGCCTGGCAGACCATCCAGCGTGGCCACGCGATTGCCAACGGCGTGTATGTAGCCGGGGTCAATCGGGTCGGCCATGAGAACGGTAATATCCGCGGCAACGAGGCAAGCGGCCCGGGACTCGAGTTTTGGGGCGGCAGTTTCCTGGCAGATCCGTTCGGGCGTATCGTTGCGAGGGCCTCGCACACAGAAGGAGAAGTTCTCATCGGAGAGATCGATCTGGCCCTTCTCGAAGACACACGCCGTAACTGGCCATTTCTTCGTGACCGCCGCATCGATGCATACGCCTCTATCACCAGCCGGTTCCTTGACGATTCCGTCGACGCGGAGCGCAGGTAAGCATGTCCTCAAACACGCCGCGCGAACTAGGCTATCGCATGCCTGCCGAATGGGAGGCGCACGAGGCCACCTGGCTGGCATGGCCACATAACCCCGAGGACTGGCCCGGCAAGTTTCAGGCGATCCCCTGGCTCTACGCCGAGATCATCCGTCTCCTGGCTGCAAAGGAGCGCGTACACCTGGTCGTTCAGGATGAAAGAGCGCTGCGCCGCGCGACAGCCATCCTCGAACGTGCCCACGCCAGCCTGGACAACGTCAGCTTTCACCGGTGGTCCACTGACCGCGTCTGGACGCGTGATTCCGGTCCGATCTTTATCCGGAATGCCGAAGGGCGAGTGGCTCTCACGAACTGGATCTTCAATGCGTGGGCCAAATATTCTGACTGGCGTCACGACGATCAGATTCCCGGCCGCGTCGCGGAACACCTCGCCATGCAGCAGTGGCAGCCGAGGATCGATCTCGAAGGCAAACAGCGCAGGCTGGTTCTGGAGGGCGGTTCGATCGATACGAACGGCCAGGGAACCCTGCTGACCACCGAGGAATGCCTGCTCAGCGAAGTGCAGCAACGCAATCCCGGCGTGAGCCGTGAACAACTGGAATGCGCATTCCACGACTACCTAGGCATCGACCAGGTGATCTGGCTGGGCAAGGGAATCGCCGGCGACGACACCCACGGCCACGTCGACGACATCACCCGCTTCGTTGGCCCGGCCACGATTGTCACCACCGTCGAACCGAATACGACCGACTACAACCACGAACCTCTGGCCGAAAACCTCGCTCGCCTCAAATCAACTCGCACGCATGATGGCAAACAATTAACCATTGTTGAACTGCCCATGCCGCGCCCGGCCATTTTCCGCAACCAGCGCCTGCCTGCCAGCTACGCGAATTTTTACATCGCAAATGGCCTCGTTCTTGTACCCACCTTTCACGATCCCAGCGATCGCATCGCCCTCGGCATCATGGCCGAGCTGTTCCCCGGCCGTGAAGTCATCGGCATCCACGCCGTTGACCTTGTCTGGGGGCTGGGCACTCTGCACTGCATGACCCAGCAGCAACCTGCCGCCGAATCTTGAGAATTCACAGCAATCGCATGATTTGCACCGATCTTGGTGCGAATCAGCATGACCCGATTCTTGCCTCTCTGCCTTCCCGGCCCGTACCCCTCCCCCCGTTATTTTGGCGATGGTAGTCTTTGTTTTCAATGGTTTACCGGTTTACCCGGAACCAGCGCCCTCTAAATATCTCATACTAAAGGCGTTAGACGATGAATATTTGAAAGTAAACGCAATAGATGCGACAGAAGCCGATGTTTTTGCAGTTCGTCTGTGAGCACGATGCACGAGATCGATTGCAATTCCATTGTGCGCCAGCAGGGGGAAATAATCTGCAAAACACGGGAGGTGGTAAGTTGCTGAATTCGATGTGGATAGAGCCGGGTCGGGGCGATAGAGGGTTGACGTCGAACCGAAGGGAGGGCGTCCGCGTCACCGGGGCCTAGGTGTACGCAGAAACAAGATGAGTCCGCTCCACGCAGCTTTGATCTTGATTCGCCAGCTGCTGGATACAATCTCGCCGGGCTCCTGCGGATTTCGCGGCCAGTCGAGTGATTTTCCACGGAGACGCCGGGTTAGA
>Ga0335080_10002894_pt1 | contig 17273 bp, 13 predicted proteins | sample Lox_Sample_34_FD_206720 | JGI IMG/M metagenome (GOLD analysis project Ga0335080, IMG submission 206720) | Soil microbial communities from Loxahatchee National Wildlife Refuge, Florida, United States - Lox_Sample_3.4 | ecosystem: Environmental > Terrestrial > Soil > Wetlands | place: USA...
CGAAGCGATCGGGCGGCCAGCACTTGGCGGAGCCGTAAGAGGCGCCAGCGCCAACGGCGATACGAAGGGCATGGGAACGAGCGCCCGCTTCGAGAAGAGTTTCGAGGGCCTGCCAGCGGGCAGCGCCGGGAACTTGCAGCGTGATGTGGGGCACGTCAGGGAGTTGATCGAGCCAACCGGCGCGGCGAAGGAGTTCAAGGTAGTAGAACTTTTCGTGGGCGGGAATTTCACCCGGCTTGGGAACGGCGATGGATTGAGTGAGCAGAAGGGAGCGGGCATCGCGGGCGTAGCCGATGCGTTGGGGGATGTGGGCACGCCAGGCGAGCCAAGCGGCGTCGAAAGCATTTTGGAGGAGAAGAGCGGCGTCGAATTTGCGAGCGCGGAGTTCGGCAACGAGCCTTTCGCGGCCGGCCCAGCCGCGATGCGGCCCTTTGGGGTCGTAAGGGATGAGTTCATCGCAGACTTGCTGGTCGCGGTAGATGTCGGCGACGTAAGGGCGGGCGAGGATGCTGATGCGGGCGTCTGCGTGCAACTGCCGAACGGCGCGGATGGCGGGGAGGGCCAGGATCGCGTCGCCGACCCAGTTGGTGGCGCGGATGAGGAGGTTCATGCCGCGGCGCTCCTGGCTGCGATGCCGGAACGAATGGCGGAGAGCAAGGCGTCCTGCTGGGGAATTTCGAGATCGATGACGGCGAGGAAAACGGGAAGTTCGTCGAACCGCACGCCGGTGAGATTTTGCGCGTCTTTTTCGGTGGTGAGAAAAGCTTTGGCTCCGGCGGCGCGGGCAGCGGCCTGAAGTTCATCGGCATCGCGTTGATCGTAGCGATGATGGTCGGGGAATTCGCTGGTGAGGCTGACGGGAAGTTTCCAGTTTTTCAGATCCTGGAAAAATGCGCGGGGATTGCCGATACCGCAGAAGGCGTAGAAGGGGCCGGCACCAATCTCCTCGGCACGCAGCGTTTGGATTCCAGCGCCGAGGACGCGGAAACCGAGCAGGCGCGTGGTGGCGGAAAAGACGGGATAGTTTTGGAGTTTGGCGATGGCGGCTTCGGTCTGCGGAGAGGTTTCGGAGCGAGTGAGAATGAGGATGTCCGCCCGCTGCATGGCGGAAACGGGTTCACGCAGAGGGCCTGCAGGAAGAAGGAACTGGCGGCTGAGGGGTTGCGAGGCGTCGAGGAGGAGGATGTTGGCGTCGCGGAAGAGCGGGAGGTGCTGAAAGCCGTCGTCGAGGAGGAAGAGGTCGACTTCGTTTTCGAGTTGTTTGCCTTGCGTGAAGCGATCCGGGCCGACGCCGAATTGCACTTTTTCCTGGAGGCGGAATTTCATGAGTTCGATTTCATCGCTGGTGCCGGAGGAACCTCGGTAACCGCGAGAGAGGATGGCAACGCGCTTCCCTTCCGCGAGAAATTTTTCGGCGAGCCAAATCACCATGGGAGTTTTGCCGGTACCGCCGACGGTGAGGTTGCCGACGCTGATGACGGGGCGATTGAGGCGCCTTCGCTGCAAGTAGCCCTTTTCGTAAAGCCAGACACGGAGGCGGGTGAGATCGCCATAAAGCACCGAGAGCGGCCAAAGCAGCAGGCGCAGCCACGGCGGAAGATTCATTGGGAGGAACCGCCGAGGTGTTTGGAGACTTCGGCGACGGCGCGGTCCAGGGCGCCGCGGCTGGTTTCGACGAGTTGCTTCGCGGAACTGCCCATGCGCTCCATTTTTTGGGGGTCTTTGAGGAGATGAATCATTTCGACGCCGGCATCTTCGGGACTTTCGACCTGGATGGCGGCTTGGGATTTGACGAAGCGCGCGGCCATGGCGGCGAAATTTTCCATGGAAGGACCGAAGACGGGGACCTTGCCGAAGGCGGCAGGTTCGAGAATGTTGTGGCCACCGGAATTGACGAGGGAGCCGCCGACAAAGACGCCGTCGGCGAGGCGATAGAGGGAGGCGAGTTCGCCGATGGAATCGAGGAGGAGGACGGTGGCGTCGTCTGGGATGGAGTTCTTGGTGCCGTTGGATGCGGCCGCGGCGTTGGGACCGGGAAGAGCGAGTTCGGAGCGGCGAACGAATTTGCGATGGGATTCCTCGATGAATTCGGCGGCAGGGGTGAAGCGCTCGGGCTTGCGGGGAGCGAGGACCAGCAGGGCCTTTGGGAAATCGCCTTGGACGACGCCGAAGGCGATGAGGGCGAGAGGCTCTTCGGTGGCGACGACGCTGCCGGCGACGATAAGCGGGCGGCGGTTGCGGCGCTGGCATTCCTCTTCCAGCCATTGCGCGAGGGGAGTAGGAGCGGGGAGCTGCTGATCGTATTTGAGATTGCCGCTGACAGAGACGCGGCCGGCAGGAGCGCCAAGGGATTTGATGCGGTCGGCGTCTTGCTGGGTCTGCATCAGAAAGGCGGTGGCGTTGGAGAGCGCGGACTGCAAGAGAGGCTTGAGGTAGAAGCCAAAGGCAGTCAGGTAGCTTTGCCAGCGGGAGAACGAGCGGTCCGAGATGCGTCCGCTGACGAAGAGAACGGGAATTTTGCGGTTGGCGGCTTCGCGGAGGAAATTGGGCCAGATTTCGGTTTCGAGGATGACGACGAGAGCGGGCTTCGCGGCGTCAAGAACGCGGCGGACGCAGAAGACCCAGTCGAGCGGGAAGTAGATGAAGGCGTCGGCGAAGGGCATGCGTTCTTTGGCGAGGGCGTAGCCGGTTTGCGTGGTCGTGGAGATGATGAGGGATCGCTGGGGATAGGCGTCTTTGAGGCGGCGGGCGAGAGTAACGCCGGAAAGGGCTTCTCCGACGGATACGGCGTGAATCCAGATAGCGCCCGGGCGGTTGGCGGGAAGTTTTTCGAGTTGCGGGAGAGAAAAACCGAGGCGCTCGCTGAGATTGGAGAGATATTTGTTGTGGCGAAGTCCCTGGATGAGCCAGTAGGGAGAGGAGAGCAGGGCGGCGAGGCCCATCAGGAAACTGTAAACGAAATACACTCGATGTGACTCCAGTACGATCCTTGCGTGGGGATTCCCGCTGTAAATACGAGCCAGTTAAATTTTACCTGGTTGCAGGTGGCTCGGCCGCACGGCCAGGAATGGCTGTGCCACAGTGGGGGAGCAACCCCTCCCCCTCCCCAAAGAATCGAAGGCCTCAGGATGCAATCAGTTTATTATAGCGCGATGAGAAAATTTCTTGCGGGTGTGATGGTGATCACGGGGTTCTGCGGCGCGCGGGGAACCGGCGGCCAACAAGCGCAGCTCGGGCAACCGGCACAGAGCGCGGCCACGCGCAGCGCGTATATGGATGCGCACGAAGGCGTGACTATCGGCATCGATCCGTGGACTTCGGCGAGCAAATACAAAGGGAAATTTCCGAAGAAGAATCCGTACACCGGGGGAGTGGTGGCGCTGCATTTTTCGATTCGCAACGACAACGACGAGCCGATTCGGCTGATCCGGGAACGGATCCGTCTGCTGGTGCAACTGGATGAGGACAACAAACAGGAATTGCAGCCGATGGGCGCGGACGACGTGGCGGACGTGGTGCTCCTGGAAAATCACCAAAAAGACCCGACGATCCGGCGGCTTCCCTTTCCCATCCCCACCACGGGAGGCGTGAAGGCGGGCCGGGACAAGAACTGGACAGAGTTGCGGGATGCGTGCCAGAACGCGGGGCTGCCTTCGCCGGTGATCGGGCCGCACAGCACCATGGAAGGGCTGGTGTATTTCGATTTGAGGGGCGAGTTTGACCTGTTGCAAAACGCGCGGGTGTACATACCGGACCTGGAACGGATGACGACGAAGCAGGCGATTTCGTATTTCGACATCGGATTGAGACAAGATTCATCCAATTAACAACACTTTTGCGGGAGCGTGATTTGCCCGGTGCTGCGCGGTCGGCTACCATGGGTGTGCGAACATTTTTTGGACACTCACCGGAAGACATGGAAAACCTGCTCGAACAATTAAACCCAGAACAACGAATTGCAGCGGAAACGACGGAAGGGCCCGTGTTGATCCTTGCGGGCGCGGGAACGGGAAAGACGCGCGCGATCACGTTTCGCATGGCGAACCTGATCGCGAAGGGGACGCCGGCGGAAGCGATTTTGGCGGTGACGTTCACGAATAAGGCCGCGGAAGAGATGCAGACGCGCGTGACGGACCTGCTGCTGCGCGCAGGCGTGCCGCCGGAACGCCCGTGGATTTCCACGTTTCACTCGCTGTGCGCGCGGTTGCTGCGGCGGGAAGCGGCGAGCGCCGGTTTGCCGAAGGATTTCGCGATTTACGACGATGACGACCAACTGGCGGCGGTGAAGCTGGTGATGGCGAAGCTGCAGATTGACGAGGATGGGCTGACGCCGAGGAACGTGTTAAGCCGGATCAGCTATGCCAAGAATCATGCGCAAACGCCGGAGCAGGTGCGCGCGGAGGCGTTCGGGCCGGACACGCGGAAGGTTGCGGATGTTTACGCGGGGTACGAGCAACTGCTGAAGTCGAGCAGCGCGGTGGACTTTGACGACTTGTTGTTGCGTTCGGCGCGATTGCTGCGCGAGTTTCCGCAGGTGCGAGAGAAGTGGCGGAATCGCTTCGGCTACCTGCACGTGGACGAGTATCAGGACACGAACCGCGTGCAATACGAGTTGCTGCGGTTGCTGACGAACGAGCGGCAAAATATTTGCGTCGTAGGGGACGAGGACCAGTCGATCTACCGGTGGCGCGGGGCCGACGTTTCGATCCTGTTGAGTTTTTCGCAGGATTACCCTTCCGCGAAGGTGATACGCCTGGAGCGAAATTACCGGTCGACGCAGACGATTCTGGATGCGGCGGGCGCGGTGGTGGCGAACAATCCGGACCGCCTCGGAAAGAAATTGCGCGCGGAGAAAGAGCCCGGCGGGAAGCTGCGGTATTTCGAGGCGCGGGACGCGCAGGCGGAAGCGGAGTTCGTGGCCGGGGAACTGGAGCGGATTTTGAGCGACGATCCGGATCAGACCTGCGCGGTGGAGTACCGGACGAACTTTCAGTCCCGTTCGTTTGAAGAAGTGTTCCGGCGGAGAGGGCTGCGATACAAGCTGGTGGGCGGATTCAGCTTTTACAACCGGGCGGAAGTGAAGGATGCGCTGGCGTACGTACGGCTGGCGCTGCATCCGGAGGATGACGTTTCACTGCTGCGGGTGTTGAACGTGCCCGCGCGAGGGATTGGGAAGACAACGGCGGATGCGCTGCGGGACACGGCGCAGAAAGAGTCGCTCTCTTTTTGGGATGCGATGGAATCGCTGATGACGAATCCGGCGTCGAGCCGGGCGGTGGCGCCACTGCGGGCGTTTCGCGAATTGATCGTGCGACTCGCGGAGGCCTACGCGACGAAAGAGCCGGCGGACTATTTGCGGTTTGTGCTGGACGAGACCGGCTACATGGGCATGCTGAAAGACCGGAACACACCGGAGGATGTGGCGCGGATCGAGAACCTGGAAGAACTGGTGCGGGCGGTGGCCGAGGCCATCGACGCGGGCGAATCGTTCACGGAATTCCTGGATGCGGCTTCGCTGGTGAGCGACGCGGATTCGTTTGAGGGCAAGCCGGGCGTGACGCTGATTACGCTGCACAGCACGAAAGGGCTGGAGTTTGACCACGTTTTCCTGACAGGGCTGGAGGACGGGATTTGCCCGCACAGCCGGTCGCTGAATGAAGAGAAAGGGATCGAGGAAGAGCGGCGGCTGGTGTACGTGGGAATGACGCGGGCGCGGAAAACGCTGACGCTGACGCGAGCGGTGTACCGGCGGGTGTTCGGGAACGAGCAGCAGATGCGGGCTTCGCTGCCGTCGCGGTTTTTGAGCGAGATTCCGAGCGAGATGGTGGAGACGGCGCGCGGCTCGATGGCGGAAATTGGAGAGACGCGGAGATACGAGCCGGACCCGGAGTATTCGTACTCGGCGGAGGAGTTCACGCGGCGGGTGCGAGGATTGCCGACACCGGCGACGAAAGCGCCGCCAAAGCGGGCGGAGCGTTCAACGACGCCGTCGTTCGTGCGGTCGGCAATGAGGAAGGGCGGGCAGGCGGATCCGATGCTGGGGACGAAGGTGCGGCATCCGGAGTATGGCGTAGGCACGGTAGTGGGCGTGGAGGGCGATGAGGAGGACCGGAAAGTGAGCGTGAGTTTTCCGGGAAGAGGGACGAAAAAGTTTGTGGAGAGGTATGCGCAGTTGCAGCAGGTGTGAGGAAGAAATGGCGACTGGCGATAAAGACAAAGCTAAGAAAGAAGAGAGTCAATGGCGCTGGGTCGTAAGACCCACCCTTTGCGCAAACGGCGCGCAAAGGATGGGGCGCCCTCAAGTTCAGTAGTTCACAGCTCCAACTGAAAGTGAGCGCGCAGCCAGGAATGGCTGTGCTACGGTTGCGTGGGGGGCCGAGTCGCGATAGATTGGGGCGTCAACATTCCCACATAACGTGTCCGGATGGAAACAGGGTGAGCGGCGCAGGGTCCCAGTTGGATTGGGGCGCCCGGATGCGAACGGAGAGACTGGGTGGCATCACCACTGTTTCGCTGCAAGAGCATCGATCAACTGCTGTCTGATTCCGAAAACGCCGAAATCCGATTAAAAAAGTCATTAGGGTGGATCAGCCTGACGTCACTGGGCATTGGGGCGGTGATCGGGTCTGGGATTTTCACCGTTGTGGGCACGGCGATTGCCGGACAGAAACTGCAAGTGTCGTCGGTGCTGAACGCGCCGCTGCTGCAATACCTGCTGACGCGTTCGACTTCGTTCGGGAGGCCGGGAGCGGGGCCGGCGATTGCACTCTCGTTCATTCTGGTGGCGATTGTCTGCGGGTTCGCTTCGGTGTGCTATGCCGAACTGGCGGCAATGATTCCGATCGCGGGGAGCGCGTACACCTACACGTACGCGACAATGGGCGAGTTGATTGCGTGGATCATCGGCTGGGACCTGATCTTGGAGTACGCGGTGAGCAACATGGCGGTGAGTGTGGGCTTTTCCGCGCACGTGGTAGACCTGCTGGACTGGTTCGGCTGGCATCCGGACCCGAAGTGGATTTCGCCGGCGTATCTGCCCACAGGCCTGGCAGACCTGCAAGGCAACATGATTTACGGCCCGGGCTGGCACTTCGGATTCAACTGGCCGGCGTTCATCATCGTGATGATCCTGACAGTAATCCTGGTGCGCGGGATCAAGGAGTCCGCGGAAACGAATAACATCATGGTGCTGCTGAAGATTGTGGCCATCCTGGTGTTCGTGGGATTTGCGGCGCGGTTCATCAAGCCGGCGAACTGGCACCCGTTCGCGCCCAACGGATGGCCGGGGATTCTGACCGGCGGATCGATCGTGTTTTTCACGTACATCGGATTCGATTCGGTCTCCACGGCCGCGGAAGAGTGCAAGAATCCGCAGCGGGATTTGCCGCGAGGGATTATCGCGACCCTGGTGGTGTGCACGATTTTGTATATCGCGGTGGTGGTGGTGCTGACGGGGCTGGTGCCGTGGCAGACGCTGATGGACGACGCGGCGCCAGTGGTCAACACGATGAAGAAGCTGCATTTCGGCGGCGTGCGGCTGGTGGTGCTGTTTGGCGCGCTGATGGGAATGATTTCGTCGCTGCTGGTGTTTCAACTGGGGCAGGCGCGCGTGTGGTTTGCGATGTCGCGCGACGGGCTGCTGCCGCGGGTTTTCGGGCGCGTGCACCCGATCTTTCATACGCCGGACTTTTCGACGTGGCTGGCGGGATTTGTGGTGGGGATCCCGGCGGGACTGCTGGACATCGGAACGCTGGCGGATCTTTCAAATATCGGGACGCTGTTTGCGTTCGCGCTGGTGGGCGCCGGCGTGCTGATTTTGCGGTATCGCGAGCCGGAGCGTCCGAGAGCGTTTCGCGCGCCGGGCGGGCCGCTGGCCCCGGTGATTACGATTGTGACGTGCCTGCTGCTGATGGCGGGCTTGCCGATCATGAACTGGCTGCGGTTCTTTTCGTGGCTAGTGATCGGATTGGTGATTTATTATTTTTACGGGCGAAGAAAGAGTACCCTAAGGCTGACCGACGCAGCCCAGTAGCAGGAGTCCACAAAGGAATCGAGCGATGCCCCCGCGAATCTGGAACGGAACGTTACGCAGAGGATCGGCCGTGGTGTGCCTGGCGTTGCTGGGACTGCTGGCGCCCGCCGGGGCGCGGGCCTGGGGCGAGAATGCGCAGCGGCTGATTGTGAACCGGGCCGTGGACACGGTGCCGAATGAGATGCGGCCGTTCTTCGAGAATAACCGGAAATACCTCATCGACCACGTAAACGACCCGCTGGGACTGATTGACGAGCATCCCTGGGAACGCAACAACCATTTCATCGAGCTCGACAAGTACGGGAAATTTCCCTACGAGGCGCTGCCGCGGAGCTACAAGGCGGCAATCGACAAGTATGGGAAGTCGAAGATTCTGGCGACGGGTTTGCTGCCCTGGCAGATCGGCGTCTACAGCGAGAAGCTGACCGAGGATTTTCGCGCGGGAAAATGGGATCAGGCGCGGATTGACGGGGCGTTTCTGGCGAATTTCGTGGCGGAAGCGCACGACCCGTTTAACACGACGGAGAATTTCGACGGCCGGCTGAGCGGACAAAGCGGGGTAAACGACCGGTTCAATGATGCGTTGATCGCAAGGTATGGATCGTTCTTTCCGTTGAGCCCGCGTGACGCGTTTTTTATCAACGATCCGACGGATTATGCGTTTGACTCCTGCCTGGAGGCGCACAGCCTGGTGGAGTCGTTGCTGCTGGCGGACCGGCGCGCGAAGAAGGGATTGTCTTCGTATACGGACGAGTATTTCGACCGATTTTACAATCTGACCGCGGCCTCGCTGATCCGGCAGCTTTCGGAAGCGTCGACGGACGTGGGGTCTTACTGGCTGACGGCGTGGGTGAATGCGGGAAGGCCGGCGCTGCCGCGGTGAGCTTGGGGTCTGACTCTTGCGGTGTTGCCGCGCTTTACGTTTGTGGTTGCCAGGAACCCTCAGTGTTGACGGTAATCCTTAATCAGCGATCCGTAATCCGAAAACAAAAGAGAAAGTTCGGGTTAAATTTGGAATTGTGTCTGCATTTGTATTTTTCTGGCGATCCAGATTTGTAATTGAATTTATTTTTGAAATTGCATTCCGATTTTCATTTGGAGCAAGGGACAAAGGTGTCTAAGAGCACGGTTCCGGAACGAATTGCTTCCCTTCCCAAGGCGGAGTTGCATCTGCATCTGGAGGGATCGATCCGGCCGCAGGTGGCGGTGAGGCTGGCGGCGCGGCACCAGGTGCGGCTGACGGAAGACGAAGTGCGCCAGCGGTATTCGTATACGGATTTTTCCGGGTTTCTGGACGCGTTCAAGTGGGTGACTTCGTTTTTGCAGGACCCGGGAGACTTTGCCCTGTTGGCAGAAGACCTTGCCGGGCAGTTGCTGGGGCAGAAGGTGGTGTACGCGGAGGTAACGCTTTCGGTGGGGGTGATGTTTTTGCGAAAGCAGCTGCCAGAAGCGAATTTTGAGGCGATCGTCGCAGCGACGGAACCCTTTGAGCGGCGCGGGTTGCGGATGAACTGGATCTTTGACGCGGTGCGGCAATTTGGGGCGGAGGCCGCACTGCGGGTGGTGGAAGTGGCGAGGGAGTGCCGCTCCAAGCGAATCGTGGCGTTTGGGATTGGCGGCGATGAGATGAGCGTGCCGACCGCGGAGTTCCGGCGAGTCTACGAACGGGCGGCGGAATGCGGATTGCACCGGTTGATGCATGCGGGGGAAATTGGCGGGCCGGAGAAGATACGCGAGGCGATCGACCTGCTGGGGGCGGAGCGAATCGGGCACGGGATTGCAGCCATCCACGATGAGGGGCTGATGGAGATGCTGGCGGAACGCGGGATTCCCCTGGAGGTTTGTCCGGGGAGCAATTTGCGGACGGGTGCGCTTGCGCTGCAGCGCGGGAAAAAGCACGCGACGCTGCAGGAGCATCCGTTGCCGGAATTGTTGCGAAGAGGAGTGGCGGTGACGCTTTCGACGGACGATCCGGCGATGTTTCATACGACGTTGGCGGGGGAGTACCAGGCGGCGCGGGAGATGGGGCTGGCCGAGGACGAGCTGGAGCGGTTGGTGGAGAGCGGTTTTCGGCACGCGTTTGTGCAGGCTCGGTGAGACCGGGGCATTTTTAACACGGACAACACGGAGGAAGAACACAGAGGACACAGAGAAGTGCGGCCCGCCTCAGAATGAGGCGACAAAGAGCGCAGGCAGGAATGGCTGCGCCACAGGAAGGCGGCCTAAAGCGGCGCCTACACTTCGGGGCAGGGTGAAGGCGTGGGAAGGAATTGCTATACTGTGGGGCATGAAAGCACATGTTTGGGTAATGCCGAAGCGGACTGTACTGGATCCGCAGGGGAAAACGATCCAGCACGCCTTGTCGAGCCTGGGGTATGAACAGATTTCGGATGTGCGACAAGGAAAATTTTTCGTGTTGAATCTGGAGGGCTGGAACCGGGACGAGGCGCAAAAGCAGGTGGAACGGATATCAAAAGAAGTTCTGGCCAACCCGGTGATTGAAGAGTTTCGATTCGAGATCGTGGAATGAACCGAAGGATTATGCGCTTACCCCCTTCCACGCTTCGCGGCTACGCGCGCGGACTTTCGCCTCTCCGCCGGTTCGTCATTTTCTGTGCGGTGACGATGGCGTTTTGTGGCTGCCAGAAGACCTCGCGGACATCGGACCCGCAGCTCAAGCCGATTCAAGACATGCTGGACGCGCAGGTTCCCGCGGGAACGCCGGAAGCGAATGTGCTGACGTACCTGAACAATCGGGGATATCCGGTGCTGCCGACGGGGAAACAAGGAACAATCGTCACGACCATCCGGCACATCGACACGCAGACGGTGACGCCGGTGACGGCGCGGGTGACTTTCTATTTTGACGCGAACCACAAGCTGAATACCTACGAAATGCAGCGCACGCTTAACGAACCCGTCTCGCAGTAACTTTGCCGAAGAATTTACTTTCCTTGCATGCGGCTTGCCGAGCCCGCGTGCTACTCTGGATTTACATCCCCAAGGAGAACTCCGCATGTGCGGTATTGTCGGCTATATCGGACCGAAAAAAGTGGTGCCGGTGATCATCGAGGGCCTGCGGAAGCTGGAGTACCGCGGGTACGACTCCGCGGGCATCGCGGTAGTGAACAGCGCGGGAAAAATCGAAATCCGGCGTGCGCCGGGCAAGCTGAAGAATCTGGAAGAGGTTTTGCGCGAGTCTCCGATTGAGGGGACCTATGGGATCGGGCACACGCGTTGGGCGACGCACGGGCGTCCGACGGAAGAGAATGCGCACCCGCACCGGGATTGCACGGGGCAGTACGTGGTGGTGCACAACGGGATTATCGAGAATTACCTGGAGTTGAAGGAGAAGCTGGCGCGCGAGGGGCACAAGTTCTCCACGGAAACCGATACGGAAGTGGTGGCGCACCTGGTGGAGAAGTACGCGAAGGAATTGCCGTTTGAAGAGGCGGTGCGGAAGACGTTGAAGGATCTGCGCGGGATTTATTCGCTGGTGTTTCTGTCGGCCAAGGACCCGCAGAAGCTGATTGCCGCGCGGATCGGGCCGCCATCGGTGATTGGTTTGGGAGACAGGGAGTACTTTGTGGCCAGCGATATCCCGGCGTTGCTGGAGCACACGCGCGAGATTTTCTTTCTGGCGGACGGGGACGTGGCGGTGCTGAGCCGCGACGGCGTGCGCGTGACGGACCTGGACGGGAAACCCGTGGAGCGGCCGGCCCACCATGTGGCGTGGGACCCGATCATGGCCGAAAAGGGCGGCTACAAGCACTTCATGCAGAAAGAGATTTTTGAGCAGCCGCGAGCGGTGCGCGACACCCTGCTGGGACGCATCTCGCAGGACACAGGAAAAGTTTTCCTGGATGAAATGGCCATTGCGGAGAAGCAGTTCCGTGAGTTTCAGAATGTGCGCATTGTGGCTTGCGGGACCAGCTGGCACGCGGGGCTGGCGGGAAAGTTCATGATCGAGCGGCTGGCGCGGCTGCCGGTGGAAGTGGACTACGGGAGCGAGTTCCGTTACCGAGATCCAATTATTAGCGAGAAGACGCTGACGGTGTGCATCAGCCAGTCTGGCGAGACGGCGGACACGTTGGCCGCGCAGCGGGAGGCGAAACACAAGGGTTCGCCGAGCCTGGCGATTTGCAACGTGAAAGGGTCGATGATCACGCGCGAGGCCGCCGGGACGATTTTGACCCACGCGGGCCCGGAGATTGGCGTGGCTTCGACGAAGGCGTTTACTTCGCAGTTGGCGGCGTTGCTACTGCTGGCGTCGTACCTGGGGCAGGCGCGCGGAAAGCTTTCGGCGGAGGCGGCGCAGGCGCTGATGCTGGAGTTTACGCGCATCCCGCACAAGATGGAGACGATTCTGCAGGCCGAGGAAACGGGATTTTACGAAAATCTGGCGCGGCAGTTTTTCCGGCAGTCGGATTTTCTGTACCTGGGGCGCGGGATTCACTATCCGATCGCGCTGGAAGGCGCATTGAAGTTGAAGGAGATTTCCTACATTCACGCGGAGGGATACCCTTCGGGCGAAATGAAGCACGGGCCAAATGCGCTGATTGACGAGAATTTGCCGGTGGTGGTGCTGGCGACGCGAGACGAGCGAGATGCGGCTTCGATGACGCTGTATGAGAAGAGCGTTTCGAATATCAAAGAGGTGAAGGCGCGGGACGGGATTGTGATTTCCGTGGTGACGGCCGGAGACCATCTGGCGCGAGAGGCTTCGGACCATATTATCGAGTTGCCGGCGGCGCCGGATTTGCTGGCGCCCATGCTGGAGATTATTCCGCTGCAATTGCTGGCGTATCACATCGCGGTGAGAAGAGGATGCGATGTGGACCAGCCGAGGAATCTGGCGAAGTCGGTGACGGTGGAATGATGAGGTTGCTCGGTTAAGCCTGCCCAATTTGAGATATAGCACAAGTTGGCCTCTGTGGCTTCAGATCGGACGCACGGCCAGGAATGGCCGTGCCACCTTTGCCTGCAAGATGCGGGCGCTACCATAGAAAAATCGGATAGAATTGGGGCATGCGACCACATTTCCTGGTCTGGCTCGTGGTAGCACTGCTTCTCTTTTTGGCCGCACCCTCCGTGCAGGCCCAGACCGCCGAACTCAAAGAAGTACATATTGAGGGTTTGAAGCACCTGACGGAGGAGCAGGTGGTGTATCTGACCGGCCTGAAGATTGGGGCGCAGGTGGGTCGCGACGATCTGCAGGGGGCCGCGGATGCGCTGGTGCGCACGGGGCTGTTTGCGAAGGTGACGTACAAGTTCGACACGAAGACGGACAAAGTGCTGTTGACGTTTCACGCGGAGGAAAATCCGCGGCTGCCGGTTTCCTACGACAATTTTCCCTGGTATGACGATTCAGAACTGACTGCGGCAATTCAGAAGCTGCTGCCCTTTTATGACGGACATTTGCCGGAGGCGGGCGACGTGGTGGATCGGGCCGCGGATGCGCTGAAGCAGTTCCTTGCGGCGCGCGAGCCACATGCGGACGTGACGCACCAGGTGGTGCTGAATCCGCTGGGGGACGGGTCCGAACAGGAGTTCAGCCTGGCAGGCGTCGTGCCGAAAATCGCGAGCCTGGAATTCAGCGATGCGAAACTGGCGCAAGATTCAGCGGTGCGCGCGCATCTGTCCGAAATTCTGGATCATCCGTATTCGAGATTGACGATCGATTTGTTCCTGTCGGAGCAGATCCGGCCGATCTACCAGCAGCAGGGTTTTTTGCAGGCGAAGATCGGCCCGCCGGAGGTGCGGCTCTCCGGGAATCCCAACAGCCAGAAGCTGACCGAGCAGATTCCGGTGTACGTGCCGTGCGCGCCGGGCGCCCTTTACAAATGGAAAGACGTGGCGTGGAAGGGCAATTCCGCGATTTCAACAATCACACTGACAAATGGGCTAGGGATGAAGCCCGGCGACGTGGCAAACGGCCAGGCGATCTTCGGGGCCTGGGAACGCTTGCGGGAAGAGTATGGCCAGAGAGGATATCTGGACGCAAAGGTGACGCCGACACCGGTTTACGATGACGTGGCGCATACGGTTTCCTATGAAGTGGTGATTGACGAAGGAACGCAGTATCGATTCGGGGCGATGACGATTTCCGGGATGTCGTTGAGCGGAGAACGGATGATTCGGGACGCATGGACGATGAAAGCGGGGGATTTGTTCAACAAGAAGGTTTTTGAGGATTTCTTGCTGCGGCTGGAATCCAAGCGGGAGACGATTTTCAAGGAGTTGCCCATCCATTACGACACCGTCGGGCATTTCTTGCAGACGGATACGGCGAACGGGACGGTGGAGGTATTGTTGGATTTCAAGTGAGGAGCGAGATGATCGAGTAAGCGATCGGCGAAGAGTTTCGCGAGGCCGGGAGGAAGAACCGACCTGAAGGTCGGCCATTACACACGACGGAGAGGAAGGCGGCGTAAAGCCGCCGGTACAGATGGAAATGCTGGTGAACATACGATTGGATGAGGCGTCGGAGGCGGTGGCCGAAGAGAAAGAGCGGCGGCTGTTTGCGCGGCTGGGGGAAGTGGCGTCGTTGATTGTGGCGCTTTCGGGCGGGATCGATTCGGCGTATCTGGCGTGGGCGGCGGACCGCGTGTTGGGGGAACAGGCACTGTCGGTGACAGCGCTGTCTGAGAGTTATTCGGGGTATGACCGGGAGCAGGTGGAATTGTTTGTGAAGGCGGCGCAGGTGCGGCACGAATATATCGAGACGCACGAATTGGCCAATCCGGCGTACCGGGAAAACAAGGCCGACCGGTGCTACTACTGCAAGGATGAGTTGTTTACGGCGCTGGATGGATTGGCGGCGGAGCGGCGATTTGCGGCGGTGGCGTATGGAGTGAACGCCGATGACCCGTCGGATTTCCGGCCGGGCCAGCGGGCGGCGGCAGAGCACCAGGTGTTGACGCCGCTGCTGGATGCGGGGCTGCACAAGGCGGAGATCCGGTTGCTGGCGAAGCGCGCGGGGATTCCCTGCTGGGACCGGCCGGCGTCAGCGTGCTTGTCGTCCCGGCTGCCCTACGGAACGGAAGTAACACCGGAGCGGTTGTCGCTGGTGGAGCGAGGGGAGGCGGCGCTGCGGGGGCTGGGCTTCCGGCAATTCCGCGTGAGGCTGCATGACAAGCTGGCGCGCGTGGAATTGGCGATGGAAGAAATGCCCCGAGCACAGGAACCGGCCATGGCCGCCGCAATTGTACGGGACTTGAAGCAGGCCGGGTTCACCTATGTGGCTTTGGATTTAGAGGGATACCGGCAGGGTTCGTTGAACGAGGGGCTAGGAAAAGCCACCGGAACATCTTAGGGACGGACTGCGTATCTTCCTGCAGGAGGGCCCGCAACACCGGGCACCATTTGACCCATGACTAGACGCCGCCTCGCTACCTTCACTGGGTTCGCCATTTATGCCCTTGCCTGCTCCCTTTCCGCCGCTGCTGCCCCGCGCCATTCGTCGAAAGCGCCCGGGGGCGAATCGGCAACGTTTGACCGGTCGTTTTCCGTGACGGCGCCCGTGCGATTGGAAGTAAGCAGCGCTTCGGGAAACGTGGAGATTCGCGGCAGCGCCGACGGGACGGTGCACGTCCACGGAAGAGTGACGCCGGGCGGATGGTCGATGTTTGGAGGCGGAGCGAAGAGCGTGGACGAAGTGGCGGCCAATCCGCCGCTGGAGCAGAACGGCAATACGATTCGGGTCGGAAAGAACGCCTCGTGGTTCAAGAATATTTCCATCGATTACCAGATCGAAGTGCCGCACGACACGGAGATTGATTCGGATGTGGCGTCGGGCGGAATCACCGTGGACAACGTTAAGGGACCGGTAAAGGCGAGTTCGGCTTCCGGCTACGTGCATGTATACCGCGTGGACCGCGACGCCACGCTGAACGCAGCGAGCGGATCGATTGACGTGGGGACGATCGGCGGATACGTGCGGGTCTCGAGCGCGTCGGGCGACACGGCGGTGGCGGACGTAAAAGGCGATTTGCGGGTGACCGCTGCGTCGGGCTCCATCCGGATCAAGAGGCCGGCGGACCGCGTGGATGCTTCGACAGCGAGCGGGTCGATCGAGGTTACGGAGGCCACGAACGATTTGAAGGTGCGAGCGATTTCCGGGTCGATCCAGGTTTCGGGCAATCCGAGCGCTAGCCGGTATTGGGAGTTGAAGACGGTGTCGGGATCGGTGCAATTGCACGTGCCGCAAAACGCGAGCTTCTTGCTGTCGGCGGAGTCGACTTCGGGAGACATCCGGACGAGCATTCCGGTGATCTTGGAAGAGCAGAGCAAGCATTCGCTGCGGGCACATATCGGGGATTCGGCGGGGAGAGTGGAAGTGCACACGATATCGGGAAGCGTGATCGTAGGGGGAGCGTAGCAGCGCTTCGAGGCTTAAGCGGCCCGCTTCAGAAAGCTGGCCCCCCATTGGCCGCGAAGGGCCGGCGTTCCCAGGATGGCCACCTGAAGGTGGCCGCTACGGTTGACCAACAAGGATGCCAGTTCCGGCAATTCGGCAAAAAGCACGACACCCCGGTACAATTTAGGATGTGACGTTCGCGCATCCATTTTCGAAACGTTTGTCAGGATGTCTTCTTTTACTTTTAGGCTTCCTTACCTACCCTGCCGTTTCTCAGGAAAAACAAAATACGGAGCAAACCGCAGCGCCTCCTGCGGCGCCGACGAAGCCGCTCTCGCCGAAGGAAGCGGCCACGCGCGAACTGGCGCTGGAGCAACAGGACCTGCAGAAGGCCATCGACCTGGCGGGAAATGACCGGGCCGCGATGGTGCGGAACCTCCAGGAATTCCTGAAGAAATATCCAGAGTCTTCCCAGCGCCCCCAGATTTACCGGGCGCTGGTGGAATCGAGCCTGCAGTTGCGGGACTTCCCAACCGCAACCGAATATGCCGAGCGCATGGTGGCGCTGAGTCCGGACGACCTTTCGATCAACCTGCTTTCGGTGCAATTGCTGGAGCGGTATGGGGACGCGGCCGGATGGCGGCGGGCGATCAGCTACTGCACGCGGATGCTGGACATTATCCGGCGGGAACCTGCCTCCGGAAAATCGCCGCGGCAATCGAACGAGAACTTCGAAAAGGACAAGCAGCGGGACATAGCCGCGGTGCTGCTGGTGCGGGGCAGGCTGTACGAAAAGTTGAACGACCCGCAGAGTGCGCAGAAGGATTACGACGGGAGCTATAAGATGTCGGCGAGTTCGGCGGCGGCGGAGCGGCTGGGAGA
>Ga0335080_10002895_pt1 | contig 17273 bp, 15 predicted proteins | sample Lox_Sample_34_FD_206720 | JGI IMG/M metagenome (GOLD analysis project Ga0335080, IMG submission 206720) | Soil microbial communities from Loxahatchee National Wildlife Refuge, Florida, United States - Lox_Sample_3.4 | ecosystem: Environmental > Terrestrial > Soil > Wetlands | place: USA...
GAGGGATAACGCCATGCCGGTTCCTTGCGAAGCGCGGTCAAGACGATCGTGTCGAGCTCGCCGCGCAGTGCCTTCGCATTGGTGCGCGCCACCGCGCTCGGCGGAGGCGGCTCGTCTTCGCAGATCGCGCGCATCACCTCGTGCGGTAGTCGTCCGGGTTTGCGGAAGGGGTGCGCGCCGGAGATCATTTCGTACAGCAGAATGCCGAGAGAGAAGATGTCGGCGGAGGTAGTGATCGCTCCCTGGCGGATCTGCTCCGGGCTGGTGTATTCCGGCGTCAGGATGGCAGCGGTCTGCGCCGCATCGTGCGGTCCGTCAGGCTCGATCATCTTGGCGATACCGAAGTCAAGCAGCTTAACGGCTCCCGCCTCGGTCACCAGGATGTTGCTCGGCTTGAGGTCGCGATGGACGGTCAGGTTGCGGTGGGCGTGCTGTACGGCGGAGCAGACCTGAAGAAACAGATCGAGCCTCTGGCTCAGGCTGAGCGACCGCGCCGCGCAGTACGCCGTCAGGGAGACGCCATCCACGTACTCCATCACGAACCACGGATCGCCCTGCGGTGTGACGCCCGCGTCCAGGATGGACGCGATGTGCGGATGGCTGAGCTGAGCCAGGATTCGCCGCTCCTGGTGGAAGCGGCTCAGGAAGGAGGCATCGAGCCTGTCGTGCCGCAGAATCTTGATGGCGGCGCGCCGTGTGAAACTTCCGTCAGCGCGCGTGGCCTCGTAGACCACGCCCATGCCGCCGTGCCCCAGTTCCTTCTCCAGACGATAGGCTCCGATCTGGGTGCCGATGCGTCCGGCGAGCGGTTCGACGAAATCCGGTGGCTCGCTGGGAAGGGAAGCAGCGGCGGGGCGGTCGAGGAAGCAGGTGCTGCGCGTGTAAGCGGCCAGCATTCGCTCCAGTTCCCGCGCCAGATTCGCGTTGCTTGCGGCCAGTTCGCGGATGGAGGCAGCGCGCTCCTCCGCGGAAGCTCCCTGGAGGTGCTCGAATGCAGTTCGCAGATGCTGGAACTCTTCCGAAGTCATGGCGCGCCAGTCAGCTTCGGGCTCCGCTTATCATAGCAATGGAGAACCATGCCGGGCGGCGAACCAACCGAAGCGACAGTTCTGCTTAACGCCTGGCAGGCGGGCGACCAGGAAGCCGGCCGCAGGCTGATGAGCGAGGTCTACCAGCAGCTTCGCCGGATTGCCGGCGCCTGTCTGCGCAACGAAGGGGACGCCAGCAGCCTGCAGCCGACCGCGCTGGTGAACGAACTTTACCTTGCCATGTTCTCTCACCAGCCGCTGAGCTGCGAAAGCCGGATTCATTTCCTGCGCATTGCCGCCCGTCAGATGCGGAACATCGTGATTGACGACGCCCGGCGCCGCAAGAACCTGAAGCGCGGCGGCGCGGCACAGAAACTGAGTCTGGACGAATCGTTCGACCACGCCATTCCGGTCGATGCGCGCCTCGCCGACCTGGACGACGCGATGCAGCGCCTGGAGAAGCTGGACGAACGGTCCGCGAAGGTAGTGGAACTGCGATTCTTCGGGGGCCTGACTGAGCAGGAGATCGCGGACGCAATCGGGATTTCGACCGCAACGGTGAAGCGCGACTGGGAGTTCGCGCGCGCCTGGCTGCTGGCGCAGATGGAGCCTGCGGCCGGCGGCGGGCGGTGAATTCGACCCGGCGAAGCTACTCGCGAACGAAGAGGGGCTCGATGTGCCGGTCGTACAAGTTGCCGGTCACGTTGCGCGAGATGGAATCCCGGCAGGCGGCGAGCAGGCCAAGATAGCGGTCGCCGAGCTCGGCGGCAATCCTGTACCCGACATGCAGAAGCTGGCGCAGGTTCGGGTTAAAGCCTGGATTCGAGGTGTCGTGGCGCAGGGCAGAGACATACTGGTCCCGCGACCACGCTCGCACGTCGTCCGGCCGGGGCAGGCGCGCCGGATCGATATCTATGACCGTGGCGTAAGGCGCGCACAGCTCTTCCCGGCGCTCCCAGGCGCGCGCGTAGATCTCCTTCGCCATCGCCAGCCCGTCGCCGCCGGCCTCGGCCAGACCGATCAGTTCCTCCAGCCAGGTGGTGCCGGCCGTTTTCAGGTGCACACCGGCGTCAAACCGGCGCAGCGCCCGGCGCATTGGAGCGTAAATGGAGAACTTGTCGCTGCCCGAGTGCACGCTGAGCTTCAGGTTCTGCGGCAGGCCGTAGCTGCGCCGCGCGTGCGCGATCACCGCCAGATGCGCCGTGAACTCCCGCTCGAACTGCCCGGCATCACCCACATAATCGACGCCCTTGTTGAAACGCCCCGAGAATTTCGGCGCGATGGTCTGGACGGGAATGCCCTCGTCGGCGATGGCCGCGAGGATCAGCAACAGCTCAGGCGGGGTTTGCGGCGTATCGGTCTCGTCCATGGAGACCTCGGTGACGAACGTGCCCGGGCCCTTTCGTTGGGCGATGTGACGATAGATGCGGCCGGCCTCCTGCACCGCGAACAGGTATTTCGAGGCGGCCCGCGCCGCTGTGTCCCGGGCGATTTCGAACGGCTGGCCGATGCCGGTGACTTCTACCCGCCCGATCAGCTCCCCGTGGCGCGCGAGGAACGTGTCGACAGCGTCATCGTCCGGCGAGCGGCCGATATAGTCGGCCACATCCACCGTGAAGAAGTCGCTACAGGCAACGAAATGATCGACGTTTTCCAGATTGATATGATCGGCGTCCACAAACCAGGGCCGCGTCCACTGCAGCTCCCGCACCGCTGTGTCTGCCTCGGAGCGCACACTGGCCGGTTCGGAGCCGGTGATGCGATGCTCCCGCCAGGACTTGTTCCAGACGGGGATTACATCCACACCGTGCTTTGCGGCCTGCTGGCAGGCGGCCAGTTGCGCGGCGCCCTGTCTTGCGAAGCGATCGCCGACGCCAATTGAGTATTTATCCAGACGCATCGTCATGACTTGATCTCTGCCCGGAGGCCGGGTCTTTCTCTCTCCGGAATTCCGAACGACGCTCCAATCATACCTGGACCACGGGGAGAAACGTCGGCTGCCTTGCAAGGCGGCGCCCGGTTTCGAGGGCGGAGGCGCGTTGCGCATTGCGCGAAGTTATTCCCTTGACTCGACTGGCGGAAACCCCTAGAGTTCCAGACATGGAGGATGGACCTGCCGATGGCGTTTTCCTGCCTGAAGACCGGCAGGACCGGGGTGGAACCAATATCGCCGCGACACAGCTCGCTGCATTACTCAACAGTTCGACCGACCTCATCTGGGCCGTGGACCGGGAATACCGTCTGACGATGTTCAACCGGGCCCTGGCCGAGAATTTCGAGCGCAACTACGGACTTCGCGCGGCTGTCGGCATGGGGCTGCACGACCTGCTCCCACCGGAACGAGCGGCGGTCTGGCCGCCGATTCATGAGCGCGCGCTCGCGAACGGGCGCTGCGAAGTCGAGTACGAGCTCCTCGACGGGCGGACGCTGAATCTGACAGTCAACGCGATCATCCAGGACGGCCAGTGCACGGGCTTTTCCGTGTTCGGGAAAGACGTCAGCCAGAGGAAAGCGGCGGAGGAAGCGCTGCGCGCCGCCGAAGCCAATTACCGGTCTCTGTTCGAAAGCGCACCCGAGGGGATCTCTCGAATCTCTCCAGAGGGCGAGCTGCTGGCGGCCAACCCCGCCTTCGCGAAGATCTACGGTTACGATTCGCCGGAAGAGGCCCTGGCCGCCATCACAAAAACAACGCTCCAGCTCTGGCTCGATCCGAGCGAGCGAAGCCGGTACATCGCCATGCTGGCGGAGCGGGACGTGGTGTTCGGTTATGAGTGCCGGATGAAGCGGAAAGACGGGACGGCCATCTGGGTCTCGCTCAACACGCGAAGGGTCAGCGGGCCTGACGGACAAACACTGTACTACGAGGGGTCGGTAGAAGACATCACCGAGCGCAAGCGGCGCCAGACATTCACTCAATCGCTGATCGACACCTCGCCGGCTTTCATCGTGGCGATTGGGACCGACGGCCGGGTTCTGACAATGAACCGGGCGCTGCTGGAGGCGCTCGAATTCAGCCTCGAAGAGGTCCAGGGAAAAGACTATCTGACGAGTTTCGTCCCTGAGCCGGATCGCGCGGGGTTGAAGACTGTGTTTCGTCAGATTGTCGACGGCCGGCGGCACACCACCACTGAGAACCGGATTGTCAGCAAGTCCGGTTGCGAACGGCTCGTGGAGTGGCATGGAAGCCCGGTGATTGGAGCCGACCGCCAGACGGATTTTTACGTGGGCGTTGGGATCGACGTTACGGAACACCGGGCGGCAGAGCATGCGCTGAGAACGAGCGAACAGCGGTTCCGCGGCATCTTCGACTCATCCTACGCGCTCATGGGCCTGCTGTCGCCGGACGGAACCCTGCTGGAGGTGAATCGCACTGCGCTTGAGGTCATTGGCGCGCGCCGGGAAGACGTGGTGGGCCAACCTTTCTGGGACACGCCATGGTGGAGCCATTCGGCTTCATTGCAGCGGAGGCTGCAGAGGATGATTGCGGGTGCGGCGGCCGGCGAGGTTCAGTTTGGCGAGGCCGATCATCTGGCCCGGGACGGGCGCGTGCTGAAGATCGAATTCACCCTGAAGCCGATCTTCAACGAGGACGGCGCCGTCATGCTGATTGTCCCGGAAGGGCGCGACGTCACCAAGATCCACGCTCTGACCGCGCGCCTGATTAACGCCCATGAAGAGGAACGGGCGCGGCTGGCCCGCGAGCTTCATGACGACCTGAGCCAGCGGGTGGCGATTGCCGGCATCGCCATGAGCAACTTGAAGAACGGGATTCCGAAGGAATCGGAGGAAGCACTCGAACAATGCGACCGCGTCCGGCAGATGCTGGTTCAATTGGGGGAGGGCATCCGGCTGCTCTCGCATCAGCTCCATCCCTCGGTGCTCCGGCATTCGGGTCTGACCGCGGCCCTGCGCAGCTATTGCGCGGAGTGCTCGAATCTCGCCGCGCTCAAGGTTGCATTTCAGGCGGACGGTCCCTGCGACGATATTGCTCCAGCGGTGGCCCTGTGCGTGTATCGCGCGACTCAGGAAGCGCTGCAGAACGTGATCAAGCATGCGGGCGTGGACGAGGCGGAGGTGGCGCTCGCGTGTGACGAAGGCGTCCTGCGTCTGGTGGTTTCCGACCGTGGCGCCGGAATGAGCGACAAGACGCCGACCGGACTCGGGCTGATCAGTATCGCGGAACGCGCCCGGCTGGTGGGGGGAACAGTGGAACTCCAAAGCCAGCCCGGACATGGTGTGACACTTACGCTGACCGTTCCGGCCCACGCCGGAGAGCAGTCCAAAGGCACCGTGGCCTGAAGGCCGCCGCTAGCCCGCGCCCGTCGACATTGAATTGCCGTCCTCGCTGCGGATGGCTTCCACCAGTGCGATCAGGCGATTCGGCGAAATCGGCATGGCAAACGACGCCCTGGCCCCCAGGTGTCTGGCGACCTTGAGCAGCAGATCGTCCAGGGAACTGCCGAAGATGACGACCTTGACGTCCGGGTACTCCTGATGCACAAACCGCGTGAGCTCGATGCCATCCATTTCCGGCATCATCAGAGAGGTCAGGATGATCTGCACCTTGTTCGACGCGAGGAGCTTTACCGCGTCGCGGCCGTGTTCGGCCGTCAAAACCGTGTATCCGGCTGTTGCGAGGATTCTGGCCAGCAGCTCCCGTAGTCTCTCGTCGTCCTCCACGACGAGGATGTTCGGTTGTTCACATAAACCCATGTTTTCGTTCGTGCCGTATCTGGTCTCGGCATAGCAGAGACACTTTCTATTTTTGCGAGCCCTGCCTCCGGGCACTATCCGAAGTTTTTCGGACTCGCCACTGTGGGAATTACGGCGCGTCCCGGCCCCGCCCGTAATTTTTCGGATGGTTCCTTACACAAAACGGCGTTTTAATAGGGCATGGGTGGGAGAAGCCTGGAGGCAGGCCTCAATGGCGCCGGGAAGGAGCCGCGCAGCCGGCTCCGGCTACTCGTGGCCGACGATTCACCGGATGTAATTCACGAGATCGTCCATCTCCTTCATTCTCAGCACGATATCCTGCGGACTGTTCCCGACGGACGGGCTCTGGTGGAAGCCGCCTCGGAACTCCATCCTGATCTCGTCGTTTCGGATTTCAGCATGCCCGGCCTCAACGGAATCGATGCCGCCAGGCACATTCTCCAGCAGGGCTACTGTCGGAACGTCATACTCCTGACGATGTACAGTGACGCGCAACTCGTGAGCGCCGCAGTGGCGGCCGGGATCGCGGGTTTTGTACTGAAAGCCGATGCCGGGGAGGAACTGCACGAGGCAATCCGCCGCGTCGCCGCCGGCGACAGGTACATCTCGCGCGGGCTTGATGCCGGGGGTAAGTATGCCGAAGACAAGCGTCCTGCTTGCTGACGACCACGCGGTAGTCGCAGAGGGTCTGCGGTCGCTGCTTGAATCAAGTTTCGAACTTGTCGGTGTCGTGCACGACGGACGCGCGCTGATCGAGATGCTCGAAAGCGTCCGGCCGGATGTCATCGTGACCGACATCTCCATGCCGCTGCTCAACGGGCTGGACGCGATCCGGCAAATCCGGACGCAGCATCCCGACGCGAGGATTCTGGTGCTCAGTATGCACCGGGACACACAGATGGCTGTTGAGGCGTTCCGGGCCGGCGCCACGGGTTATGTCCTGAAAGTCTCTCCGGGCGAAGAGCTGATCACCGCCATCCACGAGGTGGCGGCGGGGAGACCGTACGCGACAACGCTTCTGGCCAGGGATGTCATCACACTATTGATGGAGGCCGGGCGGCAGACGGAGAGCGAGGCTACGCCGCTCACACCGCGGCAGCGTGAGGTGCTGCAACTGATTGCGGAGGGCCGCACCATGAAGGAAGTCGCCACCATTCTCGGCATCTCACCAAGAACCGCGGAATCGCACAAGTACGAGATCATGCAGGTGCTTGGCGTCAACACCACCGCGGGTCTTGTCCAGTACGCGATCCGACTCAAATTGATCAGCAGCGAGACGTAGCCAGTCGCAGCGCACCGTTGACTGTCACCACTCCGAAACACGCGATCCGCATGTATAATTGTGTCTCCGGCGACATTACGGATGTTCGACGCAATACTGAATTGTACAAGGCTGGGCGTGACATACCCGGACCACGGCAAGTCGGTGCGGGCGCTCACGGATGTCACCTTTGAAGTCCACAAAGGTGAGTTTGTAGCAGTCATCGGCCCCAGCGGCTGCGGCAAGACGACGCTCCTGCACGTACTTGCGGGCCTTCTTCCACCGACATCCGGAAGCGTCGAAAGGAACATCGAGCTGGAAGGCCGGCCGCGCACAGCGATGGTTTTCCAGGAGAACAGCGTTTTCCCGTGGATGACCGTTCTCCAAAACGCCGCGTTCGGCCTGGAAATGCGAAGGGTGCCAAGAGCCGAGCGCGAACGCCAGGCCATGGCGATGCTCGAACGGTTTGGACTCGCCGGCCGCGAGCGTGATTATCCGGGCGAGCTCTCGACGGGTATGAAGGCGCGCGTTGCGGTGATTCGCGCATTCCTCAGCGGCGCACCGGTACTGCTGATGGACGAGCCCTTTGCCGCACTCGACCGCCAGCGCCGCATCATGGCACAGCAGGAACTGGAGGAACTTTGGGAGTCCCAGCGCAAGACCGTGGTCTTTGTGACTCACGACGTCGATGAAGCAATTCAGCTCAGCGACCGCGTGGTGGTGCTGAGCGCTTCGCCCGGCACCGTGCTCGCCGAATACAAGGTACCCATGACGCGGCCGCGCACGCTGCTGTGGGAACGCGACGACGAAGCCTTCGCCCTGAAACGGCGGATCTTCGAATTGCTGCAACTGGCGCCGCTGGAGCTGAGCGCATCCTGCTCCCAATGAACAACGCCATCTCCTTCGCCCGCGCCTCCTGGCTGGTGGCGTTAATCCTGGTGGCTTGGCAAACGCTGGTCGGCTTCCGTCTTCTCGACCCGCTGTTTTTCCCGCCGCCTGCCGATTTGCTATCCACACTGGTGTCGCTGGTGAAGAGCGGGGAGGCCGGCAGGCAGATCGCAATGACTCTGTCGCGCACCGGTGTGGCTTTCGGACTGGGAGTTTTGTGGGGCGCCGCGGCATCGGCGGTGCTGGCGCTTTCCGCAACCCTGCGCCGAGCGGCGCAACCCCTGATTGCCGCACTCTACTCCACGCCGCGCCTGACGCTGCTGCCGATGGTGATGCTTCTGCTGGGTGTCAACGACCTTTCCCGGGTGTTTCTGGTGGCTCTGGGGACCGCGTTGCTGATGACCATTCAGATCTCCGACGCGATTCGCGGCGTGAACAAGGACTACGTGGATCTGGCCGTGAACTACGGCGCCAGCCGGGCCACGGTGATTCGCAAGGTCTACTTGTACGCCTGCCTGCCGCAGATCTTCACCGCGCTCCGGCTTTCGTTCAGCCGCGCGCTGGTGCTGACCATCTCGGTGGAATTGCTCAATTGTGACGACGGTCTTGGCAGCATGATCTGGACGGCGTGGCAGACCTTTGCCATAGAGAAGCTCTATGTGAGCATTGCCATTACCGCGACGCTCGGTCTATTCTTCCAGTGGCTCTTCCAGAGGCTCGAAGAACGCATTGCACCGTGGAAGGAGAAGACTACCTGATCCGCGAAGCGAGCTATTACGGCAACATGGCGCGCGGGATGTTCCGTCTGCTGCGGCATCATCCGATGACCGACCGGAGCGAGGCCCTGCGCGATCAAATGGCAAATCGAGAGTCGCGCTTTCTGGAGAACGCGCGGACCATGGTGTTCGCGAATCCACGGAATCCTTATCACTCAATGTTCCGTCTGGCCGGATGCGAGTGGAAGGACCTTGGCGAGTCGGTGACGAAACGCGGCCTGGAATCGACGCTGGAACAACTCGCGCGCGAGGGCGTTTTCCTGACTCATGATGAGTTCAAGGGAAAGACGCCGCTGGTCCGCTCTGGCCGGCACATCGAACTCGCGCCCGAGACGCTGCTCAATCCGCGCAACCGCGGCGGCATGGAGACGATGAGCGGCGGCAGCCGCAGCCTGGGAACGAAAACGCGCAAGAGTCTGGAGCTCCAGTTGTACCGTGACGTTTACGACCAGTTGCTCACGCGCGAGTTCGATCTGGAGCGGCGCACGCGTATTCTGGTGCTGCCGATTTTGCCCTCCAGCGTCGGGCTCGGCAATTCGATTCGACGCGCGCGCGCCGGTGAACGCATCGACAAGTGGTTTTCGGTGCGCGGCACGCTGCGCGATTCCGGACACTATCGTGCTCTTACCAATGCCCTGGTTGTGCTTGGCCGCTCCATGGGAGCGTCGCTGCCATGGCCGACCTATCTGCCGCCGAACGATTTCCTGCCTGCAGCTCGCTGGATCGCCGGGCGGAAGCGTGAGGGCCGGCCGTGCGCGGTTCGTTCCTACGTGAGTCCTGCTGTGCGCATAGCCGACGCCGCGCGCTCGGCGGGACTGGATATATCGGGAACACTCTTCTTTGTTGCCGGAGAAGCGCTCACCGAAGCGAAGCGGGCCACGATTGAGGAGACTGGCGCCGAAGTCTATCCCGGATACGGCATCACTGAAGTGGGCAGCGTAGGCGTCGCCTGTCGGCAGATGCGGCAGGGCAACTGCGTTCACCTGTTCAGCGATCAACTCGCGGTGGTGAATCGCGTGCGCCGCGCGCCGCTGTCCGGCGAGCAGGTGAATTCGCTGCTCTTCACGAACCTGTTGCCCTCCGCGCCCCGCTTCCTGATCAATGCGGAAATGGACGACAGCGGCGTCATCGAGCCGGCTGTCTGCGATTGCGAATACAGCAGGGCGGGCATGACCATGCAGATCCGGAATATCTTCAGCTACGGCAAGCTTACCGGGCAGGGCGTCACGCTGTTCGGAACCGACGTGGTGCGTATTCTGGAAGCCGCTTTGCCACGACGCTTTGGGGGCGCGCCCGGGGATTACCAACTGGTGGAGCGGGAAGCGGGGCGGCAGACAGAGCTGATTCTCCGTGTCAGCCCGCGCGTAGCGGCCGCCACGGACGACGTGCGTGAAGCCTTCCTGAACGAGGTTCGCGGATGCTACGGAGGAACACTGGCCGCGCGCTTGTGGAACCACTCCGCCGGGCTGACCGTCGTGTCCGCCGAACCGGTAACTACGCGAAGCGGAAAGGTGCTGCCGCTCCACATTCTGGGCGCCGAGGCTCGTCACGCTCATGCTTCGTAGAACGCTGTTGCTTTTGCCGGTGGCTCCGATGGCGGCGCTGGTGTCCTGCCGTCGTCGCTCCGGGCGGGACCGCATGCCACTGCGGGTGTCGCTCTCGCGCATCCTGACCATGGCGCCGTTCTACGTCGGCTACGAGGCCGGGTACTTTCGGGATGCCGGCTTCGACATCCAGCTATCGAAGGAACTGCCGGGCGTGCAGTCTCTGCCTTTGTTGGCTGCGGGGAGTCTGGATGTCGGCTTTGTCGGGCTGACTCCCGGCATGGTCAACGCGGTACGGCGAGGAGCCCGGCTTCGGCTGGTAGCGGGGCGCGAGATCTCGTCGCGGTCGTGCGATATTCACAGCCGGATCTTTGTGCGTGCCAGCGATTTCCCGCAGGGAATCCCGGATCTGCGCCCGCTTCGGGGCCGGCGCATCGCGCTCTCGTCCTCCTCGGTCTTCGGGTACTTCTGCCTGGATCAACTCCTCGCGCGCGCAGGGATGAAACGCTCCGACGTTGTGATCCGGCCAATGGGCGCGAATGACCGGCTTGCCGCCCTGCGCGCTGGCGGTGTGGATGCATTTCTGTCCACCGGCAGCGACATGAATCCGATGCTGCGACAGTTGCAGATTGCGCCGGGCCCCGGTCTGTCGGATGTGCTTCCGGGTTTCCAGTATTCGTATATCGCATTCGGAGCCCGGCTTCTCGACGCAGATGTCCGCCGCGGCGCTGCCTTTCTGAGAGCCTATCTGCGGGGCGCCCGCGAATATCTCGGAGGGAAGACGCCCGCATTCGTGGAACAATACGCGAAAGACGCGGGCCTTGATCCGAAACTCGTGCGCGCCGGGTGCCGCGATTCCTTTGAAGCGGATGGGCACATGCACCAGAACGACATAAAGATGTTCCTGGACTGGCTCATCACGCAGAACTACATCCCCGAGGCGGCCAGGGTGGAGAGCGTTGTGGACACGCGATTCCTGAACGAGATGCAGAGGACTGCCTGATGATGCACTGGGCGACGCCATTTGCGGCTGTCATTGCCATGCTGCTGGCGCCCATCGGCGCTTACGGTCAACTCACCGGAACAATTGAAGGTGCGGTGACAGATCCTTCGGGCCGCGTGGTACCCGACGTTTCTCTGCGCGCTGTCGAAGTCAGCACCAACGCCGAGCGAATTCTGAGTACGGATCGCGAGGGGCGCTATGTCGCGGCGGAACTGGCGCCAGGCCGCTACCGTCTGATGGTCAAGAGCGAAGGCTTCGATCCGGAGGAAACGGAGCCTCTGGAACTCACCGCCGGGCGAACCGTGCGAGTCGATATCGCGCTTCACCTCAGCGCGGCGAAGGAATCGGTACGCGTATCAGCGCAGTTGAAGCCTGTCGATGTGGACGCTACCGCATGGGGCAGCAGCATTGAGGAGCGGCAGCTTGCTTCCCTGCCACTCAATGGGCGCGACATGTTCGATCTGGCCGCGCAGCAGCCAGGGGTTACCGCGCCTGCCAGCGCCACCCGCGTGATCGACGCCGGACTCGGCGTGCACATTTCGGTGAACGGCAACCGGCCCAGTGAGAATGCATTCCGGCTGGATGGAATCTACATCAACGAAGCAACCGGCTCCGCGCCGGCGAGCGCGGCCGGCAATCTGTTGGGCCTCGATACCATCGCCGAGCTGCGCCTGGTGACCAGTCCGTTCAGCGCGGAGTATGGCCGCACGGATGGCGGCGTTCTCACGGCGGTTTCGAAGTCCGGAACCAACGAATTTCATGGGTCGGCATGGGAGTACTTGCGCAACAGCGCAATGGACGCAAAGAACTTCTTCGATCCCGCCGGTCCGATACCGGCGCTGCGGTTGAATCAGTTTGGGGCCCTGGTGGGCGGACCGCTGGTCAGGAACCGCCTGTTCTTCCTGGGCGACTACGAGGGAATCCGCAGCGAGACTAACGATACCGAAACGCTCTCGACCCCCAATGCCGACGCGCGTACAGGTCTGATACCGGTCAACGGTGTAATGAAGCAGGTGACCGTCTCTCCGGCGATTGTGCCGTATCTGAGTCTTTACCCGCTGCCCAACGGGCCTGATCTCGGCAATGGCACGGGCGAGTACATAGCAGGCCAGCCGAGCGATACCGATGAAGACTATGCGGTCGGAAAAGTGGACTTCGTCGCCTCGCCGAAGCTGCGTCTGGGCGCGCGATACAGCGGCGATACCGCCAGCATTCACACGCTGGACGCATTCCGATTCTGGAACTTCGAGAATCTGTCGCATTACAACCTTTGGCAGGCAACTGCCCAGTACGTGCAGTCGCCTTCAGTGATCCACGATTTCCGCGCGGCGTTCAGCCAGATCTACAACGGCACCGCCGCCACCGTTCCGGATTCGTCGTCGAGCCTCGCGTTCGTGCCGGGTGGACGCATCGGGTCGATTCAGGTGGTGGGACTGAGCGATTTCGGCGGAGACGCCGCGCGCACGGCGCCCCGCCACTTCAACACCGTGGACGCGCAGACGAGCTACTCGCTGGCCTGGCTGAGGGGCCGTCATTCATTCTCGTTTGGCGCGAGCTACGATCGTATCCTTTTGGGCGAGAGCGGCGATCTCGACCGCAACGGTTACTATCAGTTCACGTCGCTGCAGAACTTCCTCACCGCGAGCCCGAACCGCCTCAGCATTCTGCAGCCGGAATCCGGATCGCTGCGGCACTTCAGCCTGAATCAGTTCTCCTGGTTCGCGCAGGACAATATCCGGCTAACAGCGCGGCTCACGGCGGGCATTGGCGTTCGTTACGAAACAGCCACGACGCCGGTGGAACGCGACGGCAGGGTGGCATCGCTTCCCCATCCCTACACGGACACACAAGTAACCGTGGGTGGACCTATGTGGGTTAATCCGTCGACGCTGAATTTTGCCCCGCGAGCGTCTCTTGCCTGGGATGTCAGTGGCGACGGGCGCACAGTGGTCCGTGCCGGGTCAGGCATCTTCTACGACCTGCTTGGCACGCGCGAACTGACCGTTTCAGCGCTTTTCATGCCGCCTTTCTATCAGCGTTACAACATCAGCAAAGCGCCGTTCCCAAATGCTCTGGCTGCGCTGCAGAATGCGACCGTGAAACCGTCGATCGACGGTCTGTCCTACTGGCCCAAGCAGCCGTACGTGTTGCAGTACCAGCTCATGGTGGAGCGCGCGCTGGGCTGGGGCATCCTGGCGGAAGTCGGATATGCAGGCTCGCGAGGCGTTCACCTGGATGGGGACGTCAACAACATCAACACCACCAAACCGCAGTTCCTCTCGGACGGCCGGACGTACTTCCAATCGAACCTCGGACCCATCAACCCGGCCTTCGGTTCAATCGGCATGCGCATCACCGACTTCGATTCCAACTATAACGGCTTGATCGCCGGTGCCCGGTTCGCGCTGCCTCACGGTTTGCATGTACAGACGAAATTCGGATGGGCCAAATCGATCGACGACGACTCCGTGGCGATTCACGCCGAGTCGTACAACAACAACAAGGTCCCAACGATGTTCAACTACGCGCAGAACCGCGGGCCGTCGGATTTCGACTGCCGCCTGACATTTGCCGCGAACCTCACGTGGCAGATTCCAGGCGTGCGCTCGCGCGGTGCGAACACGATCCTGGGCGGCTGGGAGCTGGATGGACTCGCCCAGGCGCAATCGGGAAATCCGTTCAATCCCGTGGTGGGCTTTGACAACGCGCATCTTCTGGGCTCGGGCGATCAGGGGCAGCGGCCGAACCTGGTGGCGGGTGTTCAGGCGATCAGCGGGGACCCGAGCCAGTATTTCAATCCGCTGGCGTTTTCACTACCCGCGTCCGGTTATTACGGCAACCTCGGGCGGAACGTCTTCACGGGTCCGGGGCTGGCGATTGTGAGCCTTGCGCTGCAGCGTGATTTCCTGCGGTCCGAACGGCGATCGCTGCGCATTCGCGTCGAGGCTTTCAACGTCGCCAATCATCCGAACTTCCAGATCCCGTCCGGCGACGCTCTCTTCGACAGCACCGGATCCAGGCTGGGAACGGCCGGGCAAATCACCGATACCACGACGACACCGCGGAAGTTGCAGCTCTCGGCGCGGTTCTCTTTCTAAACATCGGCCCCCATGTTGGTCCCTTCAATTTGCGTCAGTTATTTCGTTTGCCGAGTGTTGTGTTTACAATAGTTTCGTTTTGCCATGCGGTCTGTTCAAGGAGAACGCTTCCATATCCGGCGCCGAGGCGGGCTGCCAGGGCGAGGTCGGCGTCGCCTGCTCAATGGCCGCAGGCGGGCTGGCCGCGGCGATGGGTGGCGGCAACGATCGGGTGGAACATGCGGCCGAGATTGCGATGGAGTACAATCTGGGGCTGACCTGCGATCCGGTCGGCGGTCTCGTGCAGATTCCCTGCATCGAAAGAAATGCGTTCGGCGCGGTGAAGGCCGTCAATGCGGCCCGACTGGCGCTCGAAGACCGTGAAGAGCACAAGGTGTCGCTCGATCAGGTGATCCGGACGATGCGACTGACCGGCCAGGACATGCGCAGCCACTATAAGGAAACCTCTCTCGGAGGACTTGCGGTGACGGTGATCGAGTACTGACCGCGGGAGCGAGCGGGCAGCGCGGTCTCCTTTGGTCAAGGCGCGCCCAGCGGGAAGCTCATCTCATGAGGCTGGGCGCCGTCCGGAAGGATTTAACGGGCCAGCCCGTTGCACTCGCCTCACGCCAGCCGGACTTCGACCGCGTGCGCCGCCAGCATGTCCTGATACCCCATGGCCAGGCCGCTGTCGGAAACCACTATGTCGGCCATGCTCAACGGCGCCAGAGGGATCATTGCACCCCGCCCGAACTTCGTGCGGTCGGCTACCACGATCACTCTCCGCGACACTTCGATCATCTTGCGTTCCGGCCCGACTACCAGCGTGTTGTTGTTGCTGAATCCGCTCTCTGTAACGCCGCCGATGCCCATGATCAGAATGTCCGCTGTAACGCCGGACAGCATTTGTTCGCAAAGCGGGCCCACCATCGCGCGGAGCCGTGGATAAAGGTAGCCGCCGGTCAACGTGAGTTCGATTTGCCGCGCGTCCGCGAAAATGTCCGCGATGGGCAGCGAATTGGTCATGACGTGGAGCGACCGGCTGGTTAGCTCGCGCGCGACTGCAGCCACTGTCGAGCCGCCGTCCAGCAGAATCGTCTGGCCGTCTTCGACCAGGCCCGCCGCCAGCACCGCGATCCGCTTCTTTTCCTCCGCCATGCGGGAACTCTGCCATGCGAAGTCGAGCAGGTGTGTGGCGGATGCCTGCGCCGCCATCGCTCCGCCGTAGACTCGCCGCAGCACACCGGCAGCTTCCAGCGAAACCAGATCGCGCCGCACACTCGATTCCGATGCATCCAGTTCGCGGCTCAGAGTCTCCAGGTCGACGAACTCCTGCGACTCGAGCATCTGCCGGATTCTGAGCTGCCGGATGGCTGCTTTCATCTCTTCATGAGCGGGCCGGCTGTCCCAGCGCGGCCATCACCGCGTCGGTGACGCCCTTAACGATGGCATCGATGTCGTCCTGACTGGCCGCAGCGTCCGCCGGGCAAGGAACAGCCGGCACGGCAATCCCGCTGGGGATGTCGGAGACGTCGCAAAGCTGGCATTCTCTCATGTCGTGACGCACGTCGGGCAGCCCCAGACGCTTCTTCAGGTCCAGCAAAGCGCCAGCCTTCTCCGGTGGAATGTAGGAAATCGGCGGGCCGATCTGGCTGGCCAGCATCAGCGTCCAGCAATAGGTATCCAATACCTCGGCGTACCACTCGGCGTGCGTCACAGTGTCCGCCCAGCACACAATTCCGTGATTCGCCAGCAGCACGGTGTTGTGCTGTTTCACAAACGGCAGGACAGTTTCCGCGAATTTCTTCGTGCCCGGCGTCTCATAGGGCGCCAGCGCCACTCGTCCCACAAACACCTCGCACTCAGGGATGATGCAGGTGGGCGGAACATGCCCGGTGATCGCGTACGCAGTGGCATGCGGCGGGTGACAGTGCACCGCGGCCCTGGCTTCCGGCACTGCCTTGTAGATTTCGAGGTGCAGCAGGATCTCGCTCGTACGCGCGCGCGGACCCAGCAATTGATTGCCCTCCAGATCGACCAGGCACAAGTCCGCCGTAGTCAGGTCTGCCTTGCTCAACAGCGTCGGAGTGCAGATCACCTCATTCGGCCCGAGCCGATACGAAATATTGCCGCCGTTGCCGTCGACGTACATGCGCTGCCACAGCTTGCGGCCCACTGCGACGATTTCCTTTTTGATCGCCTCGGCTTCCGGCGATGAGAACAGCCGCTCCAAATCGCTCTGCGAGAGCGAACCCGGCGCCAAAACCGGCTTCGCCGCGGGCGCACCGGCGCATTTCGAACATCCGCCGCAATTGCAGCCAGCTCGCGGCTGCTCGGAATTGCGCATCACCAATCCCCGCTGCTGGATGAAATCGCGAGCCGAAGGCGTCAGGATGGTGCGGCCGCAGACCACCACCTCCGTCGCGCCATCCGCCGCCGCAGCGGCAACGTCGCGCATGGCGACCACCTTCCGCCCCGTGAAATCGATGCTCTTCATGACCGTTCCTCGCCGGCGCCGGCCGGCCGAAAATCCACGGACTCCACAATCAGCGAGCAGAACGCGTCCACCGGAGCCTGTCCTGGCCACCATGGATTTGCTGCCTCGCGACCCTCCACAAATGCCACCATCTGTCCTTCCGCCGCGCCCAGGCGGTCCACCGCCACAAGCGCCTTGCCTCCGCCCGCGCCGTTCGCCGCGGCAAGATTCGATGCGGTCACCGGCTCCACAATCACCAGCCGCTCACCGGCCAGCGACGGCTCCGCCAGATTCAGCACGACGCGACCGCGCACAACCCCCAGCCTCACGCCACGCCTCCGGTTTCATCGACGATGCCCACCACAGCGAGCCGCGCCGGCGTCGTGTTGCCCAGCCGCTTTCGAGCCAGATCGCCGTCGGTTGAAACAACCACCCGGCAGTTGCGCGCCGCCCCCAGCCAGTCGAGAATCACCAGAGGCTCGCCGCTTACGCTGCCATCGGCCTCCA
>Ga0335080_10002896_pt1 | contig 17272 bp, 18 predicted proteins | sample Lox_Sample_34_FD_206720 | JGI IMG/M metagenome (GOLD analysis project Ga0335080, IMG submission 206720) | Soil microbial communities from Loxahatchee National Wildlife Refuge, Florida, United States - Lox_Sample_3.4 | ecosystem: Environmental > Terrestrial > Soil > Wetlands | place: USA...
TCGCACCAGCTGGGAGCCGCGCACGGAATCGAGCTTGACGGTGGTCGGGTCAACGTCCGGGATGGAGAGGAAGAACTCGAAGTTCTCGGCCTCCTGGGCGCGCAGCGGCGGCTGGAAATGCATGTTTATGGCCTTGTGGTTCGGGTCCTCCTTGCTCTTGGCCGGGCAGCTGTGGACGCAGGCGCCGCAGCCGGTGCAGTCCTCGGGAGATACCTGGATGGTGAACTTTTTCCCCTTCATCTCGGGGATCTTGCAATCAGTCGATTTGAATGAAGCAGGCGCTCCCTTGAGAGACGACTCGTCATAGGCCTTCATGCGGATGACTGCATGGGGACAGATGAAGGAGCAGAGCCCGCACTGGATGCAGAGCCCTTCGTCCCAGACGGGTATCTCGATGCTGATGTTCCGCTTCTCGAACTGCGACGTGGCGGTCGGGAAGGTGCCGTCCACCGGCATCTTGGAGACCGGCAGGGTGTCCCCCACGCCCGCGATGATCGGGGCGGTGGTTTCCTGGACGAATTCGGGAGCGGCCGCGCTGACTACCGGAGGTTTCCGGATCTTGCTGGTCGCCTTTGCGGGGACCTTCACTTCCGCCAGATTGTTCAGACCTGCTTCCACGGCCTGGTAGTTCATCTGCACGACCTTTTCGCCACCCTTGCCGTAGGTCTTCTTGATGGCGCCCCTGATATGCTCTATGGCGGTATCGAGAGGGATAATGTTGGATATCTTGAAGAAGGCGGTCTGCATGATGACGTTGATGCGCGGCCCGAGACCGATATCCTCTCCCAGTTTGACGGCGTTGATGACGTAGAATTTCAGCTTCTTGTCGATTATCTGCTGTTGCACGTCGGCCGGCATCTTGTCCCAGACCTCGTTCTGATCGAAGGGCGAATTGAGCAGGAAAGTGGCGCCTTCCTTGGCCTTGGCCAGCATGTCGTACTTCTCCAGGAAGGAGAAGTTGTGGCAGGCGACGAAGTCGGCCGAATCCACCAGATACGGGGCGCGGATGTACTTCCCGCCGAAACGGAGGTGGGAGGTGGTCATGGAACCGGCCTTCTTGGAGTCGTACACGAAGTAGGCCTGGGCGTTGTTGTCGGTCAGCTCGCCGATGATCTTGATGGAGTTCTTGTTGGCGCCCACGGTGCCGTCGGAACCGAGCCCGTAGAACATGGCCTGATAGACACCCTCGGCCGGGTTGCGGAAAGAGGGGTCGTAGTCGAGGCTGCAGTTGGTGACATCCTCCACTATGCCGACCACGAAGTGGTTTTTCGGCCGGGCGGCGTCAAGATTGTCGAATACGCTCTTCACCATTGCCGGGGTGAACTCCTTGGAGCCGAGCCCGTAGCGGCCTCCGACAATCATGGGATAATCCTTGAATTTCGCGTCGCCGCCGGCCATGGCTTCACCGATGGCGGTCCGCACATCCATATAGAGCGGCTCGCCCAGGGCGCCCGGCTCCTTGGTCCGGTCGAGGACGGCGATTTTCTTCACGCTTGCGGGAAGGGCGGCAACGAATGCCTCGCCGGGGAACGGCCGGTAAAGGCGGATCTTGACCACACCGACCTTCTCGCCGCGGGCGGCCAGGTTTTCGACAGTCTCCTGCACCGTGTCCGCTCCCGAACCCATGACGACCACGACCCGTTCGGCGTCCGGCGCGCCCACGTAATCGATGAGCCCGTACTGGCGGCCGGTGAGCTTCGCGAACTTGTCCATCTCCTCCTGAACGACGCCGATGCAGGCGCTGTAGAAGGGATTCACCGTTTCGCGCCCCTGGAAATAGACATCCGGGTTCTGCGCTGTGCCGCGCATCACCGGATGGTCCGGGGAAAGGGCGCGGGCCCTGTGGGCGGCGATCAGCCCGTCGTCGAGCATGGCCCGCATGTCGTCAAAGGTGAGCTCTTCAACCTTCAGGACCTCGTGGGAGGTGCGGAAACCGTCGAAGAAATGGAGGAACGGCACGCGGGAGCGAAGGGTGGCCGCCTGGGAAATCAGGGCCAAATCCATGACCTCCTGGGAGTTGTTGGAGCAGATCATGGCCCAGCCGGTGGAGCGGCATGACATGACGTCCGAATGGTCGCCGAAGATGGAGAGGGCCTGGGCCGCGATGGCGCGGGCCGAGACATGGAATACCGTGGGAGTAAGCTCGCCGGCTATCTTGAACATGTTGGGGATCATCAGCAGCAGCCCCTGGCTGGCGGTAAAGGTGGTGGTCAGCGCTCCGGCCTGCAATGCGCCGTGCACGGCCCCGGCGGCCCCCCCCTCCGATTGCATCTCCACAACGGTCGGCACCGTCCCCCAGATATTCCTCTCACCGGCCGCGCTCTTGGCGTCGGAGATCTCCCCCATAACCGAGGACGGGGTGATGGGGTAGATGGCGATGACCTCGTTCGTAGCGTGGGCCACATGGGCGGCGGCGGTATTGCCGTCAATCGTTACCAGTCTGCGACTCATATTCTTCCTCCTGTTTATCGTCTTTCTTCGTTTAATGACCTTTTTGCCCGCTATATGATAAAGAATTCCGAAATCCGCATATCGAAATTCCAAACTAACCCAGGATGAAAGAGACCGTGATGTACCCGCTTAAGGCCGTCATTACTACAAGAGCGGGTATCCACAATGGCTAAGCAAAAAGCTCCAGATGCAAGGCTTGAGCGTAACGCCGCAGATGGACTTTTTGCGAAGCCATCAAATTTCGTTGCGCGCTTCCAAGGCGCGTTGCACCGTGGCCGCGTCAACATATTCGAGATCGCTGCCGAGCGGTATCCCATGGGCCAGCCTGCTTACCCTGATCCCCAGAGGTTTGATCAGCCTGGCCAGGTAGAGCGCGGTCGCTTCTCCCTCAACGGAGAAATTGGTGGCCAGCACCACCTCTCCGGTCTTCCCCTCTTCGAGCCGCTTGACCAGTTCCGCAATCCTGAGGCGGCTTGGTGTAATGCCGTTAAGGGGGGACAGTGCCCCCTGCAGCACATGGTACCTGCCCCTGAAAGCGTGGCTACGCTCCACGGCCAGGAGGTCCTGGGGCTCTTCCACAACGCATATTATCCGCTCATCCCGGTCGCCGGAACAGATACAACATGGGTCAGCCTCGGTAATACCGAAGCAGACGGAACAGAAACGCACCTTCCTGGTTACTTCCATTAGGCTGTCAGCCAGGGAGCCGGCTGTGTCGGGTGATTTCAGGAGATGAAAGGCAAGCCTCAGTGCGGTTTTTTCGCCGACCCCCGGCAATTTTTTCAATTCACCGAGAAGCCGCGTGAATGATACTGAAAAATTTAGCATATTAGATGCAAAAATAAAACCTTTTTTTAAATTTCACGGAAAAATTAAATTGCTCCCAACCACCTGATTATTCGGGATATTACAGGGGATGACAGCCTTACTCTCAATTTGCTGCGGCACCAATCGACACCGTTGCAGTTGAAAAATCAAATAAAAATATAGTACATGATTCCCATAAGGAAACAGGCACGATCTATGGTCGAAAAGCGGCGTTCCCCCGTCCGTCTCCGCTCAGAACAGGCCGGGAATGCTGACACCACCCGTAATCCTGGACATCTGCTCGGCCAGTTCAGTCTGCACTTTGGCAAGCGCCTCGTTGACCGCCGTCATTACCAGGTCCTGCAACATCTCCACATCCTCCGGATCGACCGCTTCTTTTTTTATGGCAAGCGACACGAGCTGGTTTTTGCCGTTCACCACCGCCGTAACAGCCCCTCCGCCGGAGGTCGCTTCGGCGGTTTTCTGGGCCGCCTCTTCCTGCAGCCTGGCCATCTTCTGCTGCATCATCTGGGCCTGTTTCATGATCTGCTGCAAACCTTTGGACATCGCGTTCTCCTCCGATAATTTTAGCTTGATTCCGTCTCTTTTCCATCCTCATCCACTGCCGCTATCTCTCCGCCGAAAATCTCCAGGGCCGCGGCCACCGCCGGATGGCTTTCTGCCGCCGCCCTGAGCGATTTCAGCCTTCCTTCCCTTTCAAGGCTTTTTTTTTCCTGGAGAGTGGCCGGCACATCTCCGGTCACCTCGGAGATGGGGACCAGGCGGATGCCCGTATCTGCCCGGAAGAAAGCTTTGGCCAGCTTCACAAGCTCCGCCATGGGTTCCGCGTCCTGGAGGCGGCTAAGCTGGAAGGAGCCGGCGGGAAAGCCGATTTCCAGCTGCGTGGCACTGACCCGGAGCGGATGGCCGTGTTCCAGGGAGGATGCAAGAAGCGGCTTCTTCCCCCTGACAAAGGCGATGAAACCCTCCCAGGAGCCGGCCTCCCCGCCCCTTTCACCTGCAGTGGGGCCTTCCGGTCCGGCTGGCTTCGCGGTGCCCGGCTCCGCCGCTGCCGCGGCTGAGACTGGCCTGGCCCGGGACGCGCCGTGGGCAGACAGCGAACGCGCATCCGGGTGCCGGCCGGCCGATCTGTTTTTCCATGACGGCGGGGGAGACGCAATCTTTCCCTCCCCCTCTTTCCCCATCCCCTCCAGGGCCTTCAACCTGGCGAGGATCTCGTCCACCGGCACAACGGGAAGGAGGGTGGCCATCCTGAGCAGCGCCATCTCCAGGACGAGCCGCGGGAAGGAGGTGTGGGGCATTTCGCTCTCCGCCTTGAGCAGGATCGCCAGATGCCGCTGCAGGTCGCTCAGTTCGACGGCTCCGGCCTGTTCCCTGACCCCCGTCAGTTCGGTCTCGGTGAGTTCGGCAAGCTCCGCCGCCGGCCCCACCGCCCGGACTATGGTCATGTTCCGGAAATGGTCGATGAGCTCCTGACAGAACTGGCGCATGTTGTAGCCGTACGAATCCACTCTGTTGACGATGTCAAGCAGTCCCCGGCAATCCCCGCCGAACACCGCCGCGGAAGATTCCAGGAGGAGCCGCCGGTCAACGACTCCCAGGAGCCCGGCCACGTCCTCATCGCTTGCCGTCCCGCCGCAGAAGGCCAGCACCTGGTCGAGGACCGACAGGGCATCCCGCATGCTCCCGTCCCCCTTGCGGGCGATCATGGCCAGGCCGGCATCGCTTATGGCGACCTCTTCCCGGTCAACGATAAGGCGCAGATGGGCGGAGATAACCGCCAGCGGGATCCGCTTGAAATCAAAACGCTGGCAGCGCGACAGGATGGTGATGGGAAGCTTGTGCGGCTCAGTGGTGGCGAAGATGAACTTGATATGCCCGGGGGGCTCTTCCAGGGTCTTCAGCAGGGCGTTGAAGGCGCTCGTGGAGAGCATGTGCACTTCGTCGATGATGAATATCTTGAAGCGGCAGCGTGCCGGCAGATACTTGACCGTATCACGCAGGTCGCGGATGTCGTCCACACCGGTATTCGACGCACCGTCTATTTCAAGGACATCAACGGAGGTCCCGGCGGTAATCTCACCGCACGAGGGGCAGGCATTGCACGGCTCCGGTGTCGGCCCTTTCTCGCAGTTCAGGGCCTTGGCCAGGATGCGCGCCGCGCTGGTCTTGCCCACCCCCCTGGCGCCGGTGAACAGGAATGCATGGGCGACCCGGCCGGTTTCGATGGCGTTCTTCAGCGTCCGGCTGACATGCTCCTGTCCGATCAAGTCGGAGAAGGTCTGGGGCCGCCATTTTCTCGCTAAAACAAGGTAAGACATATGATAATGTTACCCCATGCGCCCAGCGGCACGACCTGCCCGTTTCACGGGCACCGGAAAACCGGTCCCTTCGCCCCGAGGTATCCGCCCCGCCTCCTGCTTTCAGCCCCTTTATCAATCCATGATGGCACCCGGTCCAGATGAACAGGGAGAACTGGAAAAACGAGATTGCGGAGAGAACTGATAGCTGGGCTTCCCCACGGCACACGGGGCCGGTTACTGCCGCTGCTTCCTTCCGGACCTGACGGGGTTCATAACCTTCCGTTGCGTGGGACCCAGCTATCAGTTCTATCCGCAATAGGCGGTCAGAGGCAGGCGCCGCGATAACTGAATGGCGATGTTATGGCGAGAGAGTCCATCGAACTTTGAACTCAACCTACTGATTTTTAAAAAAACCGGTAGGCCGCCTGAATGTTGCTACCACAAAAAATACCACAAAGGAATCAAGTGGTCATTTAATGTGAACAATCTTTTTACCATAAGGAGGGCTTGTTATGCAAGCATAATTCAGTCATTTACCAAGTCGCAGACCGACAGCGTGTGATTAACCTGCTGACACCGGACATGATGTTGGTCCTGAACGCGAATGCCGAGCAGGTCGCCAGCTTCTTTCAACCGGCGGGTGGTGGCGATATCTTCGATGCTGGGGGTCAATTCAACGGAATTCGAGCGGCAATGGACCCTCAACTGCCTGCCTGACAAACTCATACTTCTGCATCATCCTCAGCAGATCGAGGGCCGTCATTCCCGTGTCCTTGTAATACCAGTTCCGTGCCCGTTCGACAGGTATGTTGAGGTCGCGAGCCGCCTGTTTCGTCATAACCCCCTGCTCTCGTAGCAACTTCACTATATATCTCGTTAAATCGCCATTGCTGCATTCTTTTTTGTGGCAAATCTGCCACAGAATATTTGTAGACATACGGCCCTTGTTGGTTAAAAGTATTATGGGGATATTCTGATATGTAATTAGTTTCCAACCGGAACCCCCGGACGGAAACTAATCAAGGAGATACCCAGAATATGCAACAAACAGGAAGGGCATATACACCGGCTGAAATCAAAAGCCTGCGCCTTAAGGGAGCCATGTATATCCGCATGTCCACAGAGTTGCAGGTGGAATCGCCGGAAAATCAGGAACGTGCAATACGCGACTATGCCGCTCAATACGGAATTGAAATAGTTAAAACCTATGCTGACCTGGGCGTCAGCGGAATAAACACGGAAAAGCGGGAACAGTTTCAGGCCTTGATTGACGATGTGGAGCAGGGGCGGAATGGATACAACATAGTCTTGTATCTGGATGAAAGCCGCTGGGGACGCTTTGTAGACAGCCGCGAGGCTGAATATCACCGTATGAGGCTGGAACGCAGAAATGTCGTGTGCCAGTCCTGCGAAAAGCCGCTGACGTTAACCAGCAATATTGCCGACCGGATTATGACCCTGCTACGGGACGAAAGCGCCAGCGACTATTGCCGCCAGCTTTCTCAGAAGGTGTGGGCGGGACAATGCAACCTGGTGGCGAAAGGATTCCGGCAGGGCGGTGTGGCGGGTTTCGGGCTCCGGCGCATGTTGTTGGACGAGACCGGCCGCCCCAAGCAGGAATTGGCAATGGGGCAGCGTAAAAGTCTGCTCACCGAGCGGGTGATTCTGATGCCGGGACCAGGTGAGGAATGCCAGACTGTACTCTGGATTTATGATGAATTCATCGCCGGGAACAGTGAAACTGAAATTGCAGCGCAGTTGAACGCAAAAGGAGTGGAAAACCATTTTGGCCGGCCATGGTCGCGAGGAACCGTGTGTGAAGTGCTGACCAATGAAAAATATGTCGGCAACAACTTATTCAACCGCACGTCGGGCAAAATGAAGAGCAGAGCCAAACCGAATCCGGAAAGCGAGTGGGTCCGCAAGAATCACGCCTTTGAACCCGTAGTCGACATGGAGCGCTTCTATACTGTACAAGGTATCTACCAGGAGCGGAACAAGAAGACTACCGACGATGAGCTGTTGAAGGGTCTGCGGGACTTATACGCCAGGCAAGGCCGCCTTTCCGCGTTGATAATTGACGAGGCTGATTTTTTGCCCCCCAGCAGTCTGTTTCGTACGCGCTTCGGCGGACTTTTGCGAGCCTATCGGATGATCGGTTATACCCCGGAGCGCGACTATCAGTATGTTGCCATAAACCAACGGTTGCGCACCCTCCATGCCGAGATTGTGGCTGATGTTGTCAGCAGCATAGAGAACCTTTGCGGCAGGCAGATTCCCATAGATCCCGAAAGCTGCCTGCTGGAATTGAATTACAACCTATTTATTTCTGTTGTCATCAGCCGCTGCTTTTCCACTCCAGCCGGAACCCGGCGCTGGAAAATCCGATTTGATAGCGGCCTTCGTCCCGACATAACCGTAGCGGTGCGCATGGACACCCATAATGAAGCGATCAAGGATTATTACATCCTCCCAGCGCTGGAATTTTCACATGGGCAGTTAAAACTGTCGGAGGACAATGCGGGGTTTCTGGACGGCTTTCGTACCGATACGTTGGATTACTTGCTGAATCTGAGTATTAACCTCTCTCTCGACAAGGCGGTGGAAAATGGAGCATGGGGTAGTAGCGCTTATTCCCATTGAGGATATTCACATCCTGAATCCACGGGTGCGCAATCAGATCATCGCCGAAGAAATACGGCAGAACATTCGAAGCGTTGGATTGAAAAGGCCTATAACGGTCGCTCCCAAGAAAGACGCTAAAAACGGCAAGAAATATGACCTTGTATGTGGACAGGGCAGGCTTGAGGCATTTATTGCCGCTGGAGAAACGGAAATCCCTGCTGTCGTTCGCGAAGTAAGTGAAGAAGATGCGCATATTATGAGTCTGGTGGAGAATATCGCCCGGCGCAATAGTAATGCCTTGGAGCTTCTACAAAGTATCAAGTATCTGAAAAGCCAGGGTTACGCGGATGATGCTATTGCTGCCAAGACCAATCTTGGTAAAGACTATATTCGAGGCATCATCCGCCTGCTCGAAGAGGGGGAGGAATACCTGGTCAACGCCGTGGAAAAGGGGCGAATCCCTTTATATCAGGCGCTGCACATAGCTTCGGAAGATGACGCCGCAGTACAGAAGGCCTTGGCAGAAGCATATGAATCGGGAGCATTGTCCGGGAAAAAGCTTGTTGTTGCACAAAAAATTATTTCCCGGCGTAAACATTACGGCAAAGGGCTTTCAACTCCACAACGTGATAGGGCCAAGGTTTCCGCAGAGGATTTGATTGCAGCCTATGAAAAGGGAGCCAAGGAGAAGAAACGGTTACTGGCTCAGTCGAACTACATCAAAGATGTATTGGACTACACGGCCATGGCCCTGCGCCAGTTAATGAATGATGTCCATTTCACCAATCAGCTGAAGGCCGTCGGCATGAATGAAATACCTCAGCATGTAACGGATCTTCTGAAAAGGTAGCGGAGATGGCAAACAGAATAAAGCAGGGATTCCAGGAAAAACTGATAGAACTTGCCGTTGAGGAACTGCTCCCCACCAAAAGCATTTCCATCAGCGTAAGGCAATGCAGAAAATATGCTCAGGTGCTTTCTTCCATACGAGAGGTGGGACTTATCGAAGCCCCTGTCGTCGCTCCGTTCAAGAAAGGAAAAGGATATCTTCTGCTAGATGGTCATTTGCGGATAATGGCTCTGAAGGAATTGGGGGTGGAGCGCGTCTCCTGTCTGATCTCCACCGATGACGAGACCTATACCTACAACAAATACATCAATCGGCTTTCAGCAATTCAGGAACATCGAATGATCATGAAGGCCGTGCAGTCAGGAGTCTCTGAAGAAAAACTCGCCAGAGCCTTGAACCTTGACTTCAGAACGATCAGAAACAAGAGGTATCTACTTGAGGGCATTTGCCCCGAGGCAGTCGATCTGCTGAAGGATAAGGCCGTGCCGGAACCGGTTTTCAGGGTGTTAAAAAAAATGAAGGCACCTCGGCAGATCACCGTTGCCATGCTGATGAATGACCAGAACAAGTTCAACTCCAACTATGCCAAGGCGCTTCTGGACGCAACGCCGGCGCATCAGCTCTTCAATAAAGGAAAACCCAGAAAGGAAACACCGGCGATACTGGCCCGCCAGGTTCGTCTTGAGGAAGAGAGCCTTGCCTTGTCCAGGGAAATAGGCTCATTGAAGGAACAGTACGGTACAGCAATGATCGACATGACATCTATGCAGGCATATCTGAAAAGCCTGCTCGGCAACGAAGCGGTCGCAAAATACCTGCACGAATTTCATGGGCCTATCCATGACAAGTTCAAGGAAATTGCCGAACTCGACTTTTTCAGATTGAAAAATATGGAGTGAGAAATTTAATTGCGGTGAGAAAATCCGTCCTAACGAAACGCAATTGGAAGAGTGTATTACAATTTAACCAATTTTATACTGACATGAACAATTCTTCAGAACATATGAGAAAGGGTGTTTTTTTTCATCTTAAACTCCAGTCGTTGCGCTCAGGCGGGTTGTACACCCAAGGAGTGTCAAAAGTGGACACAAGTAGAGCGGATCTAACCTGCCGTATCTTATAATATTACCCCTTTGTCGCATTAATAAATGTTTCTCTACACTTTTGTTTCATAAAGTTCCCCCCCTGCATGACTGCCACAATACTTCCCCATGCCTTCAGCATCTTTTTAGATGAAGTCTCCCAAACGCTAGGGTCATGGTAGATCGTCAGATACCGGTATTTCTCACCTCTGAACGTATAAACTCCACAATGTTCGTTGCTCTCTCCTTCCCAGGCACTCGGGTTCGCATGAGGCAGATTCTCCCACGGGGAGAGTTCAAGGGAAGGTTTTGGTCCCATGAGATTGGGGCTGACGGCCAGTTCCCAGATCATACGGGGGCAGGAAAATCATCCGAGTTACCATCCAGTTGGAGAAATGCCTGTAATCGGAATCGTTCTGCCCCAGTGGTAATCAAATGCAAAACTCCGCCAGGCATAATACCCATAGTGGAAGTTTTAAGGCTCCTACCGATCTCAGGAATGTTTTCATCATAAAGCGCCGCAAGGACGTCGTGAAAGGTGTCATTAAACCAGTTCTGCAGACTGGAAAAGAACTGACCACATGTTCTTAAGTCAACTTTCTCCATGCTCATAATGGAACATCCTCCTTTTGCCAAGGCATTTTGCACCGAGTCCCTCACTTGAAGCATTTTAGGAAATCCACTGATTGCCCGGTATCCCCATTCTTCTGGATCGTCCGCAGCAACATAGAGATGCTGCATACGATCCCCAATCTTCCCCACACGCTCGGCAAGGGCCGGCAGATAATCTACTGCGGGCACACCTTCCTTATCAAGTACAAAGGCCATAAACCAGATGATTCCCCGGTCTTCCACCAGGTAGCCCCAATTGCGGTCAGCATTTTGCTCCGCGATCCATCGTGAAGATCCAATCAATTCTCCAGCACTAACCTCTTCTAACTTGATCATTGGCGTTCGCAACAACCAGAAACCTTTGACGTGCTCAAGCAATACCACTTGGCTCCGCAGATCCTCACCTTCAAATGGGCTGTCTATCTTCACGTTATAAACAAGGGTGTTCCACTCCATGGAGAAATAGAATCCCCGAATTTCACGAAGGTTCGAAACGGCATGAGTGTCGCTTACAGATAATGACTCAACAAGAGAGTTGTCGGAGCCAGTTTCAGTAGAATCCGGCATGCCCCCAGCAACCGTCGGGATTAGCACTTCTTCTTCAAAACAGACTTTTCTCTTCCGCCCTGATATCCCAAGGTAACTGCGCAGTAAGATCGTGACGACTGGCTGGCTTGCTATAGGACAGCGGGAGACCACTGCCCTGATAGCGGCTATATGATAAGCGTATTTGCCATCTCCCCGGTTTGCTCCAACCTGTTCAAGATGTGCCGGCCGCATAAAGCATTCCGTCGGGATACTGACACTCGGTTCCTTTGCCGATGCAGCGTCATCCTCATCCCTGGGGGCCGAATTTGGGAAAAATATCAAGTCCTCAGGATTGCGTTGCATTTCTGCATGTTCAAGAGTTCCTTTAATCGCCCATAAGGGAATACTGTCCGACGAGAACCGTGAAAGGGTGACAGGGCTCCTTGAGGAACTCCGTTCAGGCGCCTTCAAGCAGCCAACCGACTGTAGCATTACTTTTCCCATAGCAGATTGCCAAAATATCCCTGAGAATAACCCATGGACTGAGGTAGCAGCATGAACGACATAATCGAATATCTGGACAGAATAGGGCATAAACTGGGGATTGGCGGATTTGAGGGTGTGATCGGGGCTTTTGTACTCAGCCTGGCGGCCCTTGTAATCTTTTCCCAGTATTTCTCTCTGTTGATAGGACCACGAGTCCGAAAAGAACGGCCCAAAATCCGACGTGACGGGCATATCCGCAATCCCCTGGAATGGAGTGAGGACCCCCAAAAGACGATCGGGTGGGATGATGGATCAAGAGCCATCAGACCAAAGCTGTTTTTGAAACTCTGCCTGATCAGCATAGTGGTGGTCCTCACCGCAATATCCAGATGCATGCGATAATCTGCCAGCTGACGGTATTCCCCAGACCTCTAACTTTTCTCAATATCCCGGAGGAGCTCGATGGCCATAAGCAGCCATGAGACCCTGACCAGTCCCATCGTGACAACAGAGGGGTATGGGCTGGTTATAGTAAGGGAATCAATCCCCTTGATACTTCCTACATACCTTTGACACCTTTCATCCCAGTCAAGACTATACGAGGGTTTGGCATTCAGAGTTGCTATCTCCTTTTCCCATTCATCAAGATCAATGTCAGGGCCTCTTTTTTTGAATACGAAAGGGAAATCCTTCCTCGCGGCCGCGCAGATCAAAGAGGGGGATGATGTGTCTTGTGCGGCCAGTTCCTCCTCGGCGGTCTTCGGGTCGAAGCCCCATGCGTTGCACCACTGGATGAAGGAGAGCTTTACCCTCTTCAGGGCACTCTGCAGGTAAGAAGGCCCCTTGTGCTTGCTCCTTTTCATCCCCGTTCCGACGAGGCCTCTCCTCTGCAAAGTTCTGTATACCAGCAGCGCCTTGGCGCTCCCTATCTTCCTTGCAATCTCCACCACGCTCATGCCGGAAGAGAAGGCACGGCATATGCTCTTCTCGTACTCCACCTCTATCCGCCTCAGGGCGGTCCCCTCCAAACTGTTTTCTCTATCCCATCTTGCCATGACTACCTGCCCCTTCCCTTTCGATTCTTCCCCAGTCCCTGTTTTTGCTTCAGGGGGGGACGGCTGTAATTGTGCTATAACTATATATTCATACAGTTACAAACGATTATTTCTGACACATTCCATCCCGAATCCCGGGGGTACCATTTGCATTAAAATGGCTCTTCGGATCATCTGTACCGCATCTCTCCATTGCGCGTTTTCCTCTTTTCACACGCCGAGGATGTCGGCGTAGTTAAGCGAGAGATGACCCAGTACCAGCTTCTTTCTTCTCCCCCTTACAGCGGCGGCAACGTTTCTCAGATTGCGTATCCTTTGCGACTCCACGTCCGCGCCAAAGGCCATCTTGATCCGGTATCGCAGGACCTCCGTTGGCACCTTCTTCATGCAGGGTTCACCCAGGAAGGTATTCAGTATGTACCGGTCAATCTTGTCGTGGTCGGGAAACAGAAACAGCATGGTTCGCTCCTTGGCCCTGATTCCCCTTAGGGATGCGCCGATAAACCATGGCCGCCCCCAGAGTTGTGAGAGGACAGAAAGGGCATGGATGTCGGCCTCGTCGAGGGGGAAGCCGATCAACCCTTCCTTTTCCATTCTCGCGATTATTCTTGCGGGTATTCCGAATTCCTTGGTTGCTTCCTTGAATTTCATGACAAGCCCTCCTTTCATTTCCGCCGGAAACGGTTATCTACTATGACCGGCTTTGACTGTTAATTGCCTGGTTATAGATATGGCCTCAGTTTCAACTCCGCCCGCAATTGCGGCTATCCATGAATGCCAGCAAGTGCAGCCGCTTTGCCGCCTGGTATTCAGCTTGGTGACGACTCAATCCGCCGTCATATTCCATGATCGCCGCACGTTCTTCCCACGCTTCCCAAAGGTCCGCGATATGCTTCTGATCGTATGCCTTGCAGTAGCGGGTAAGTAGCTCCCGCTGCAATGCAAGGTTGTCGGCTGAAAGCCTGACGATCGCCGCCGCCAGATCGCCGCATGATCCCCGTGTCATTAGTTCGCCGGTTTCAGACAGCCATGCTTCGGGTCCGGCGTTCTCTACTTTATTTATTGCCCCGGTTTCAGGGGTTTTATCCGTAACAACGTCACAATCCGCTCCAGATGCGGTTCTACATGTTACCTCTGGAATAATGTTACCGTAACATGTGTTACGTGTGACGTTTTCACTTAACGCATCCGTCACACCTAACTCTTTAGAATCATTGACTTGTGACGTTGTTACGGATAATTCGGGGGAAAGACTCAGATAACGTGAAAATGATTCCTTGAACTGATCGATGACGTATCCTTTTGCGGTATCCACCCCGACACGGATGGTGTGGGAATGGATACCGTATTCCCTGAGACGCTTGGCGACCTGCCTGGGTGTTATCGGCTTTCCCCGGTTGAAGGTGGCCCAGGGTCTTTCTTCATCGCTGCAGAGAAGCGTGATAAGGTCCGCCGTACTTACTTTGTCTCGATCAATGAATATCTCCCGGATGTCGGATAGGAGTTCTATCCCCGTGGTCTGTGACTCATCTTCTCCGCCTGACAACTTTAGGGCAGCAGCTTGGCCGATCTTGAGCCATTCGCTGCCGGCGGTCATGGCGATGGCAAGGAGCGGTTCCCAGTTGTCCTGGGCCCGGTCATTCAGGCTTTCCGGTAGGAGAGGTCTAGCTTTCCGGACCCGGTTACGATAATCCTCGGCAAACCGGGCCAGTTTTGCGCGCAGGACGTCAAACAGATCCGGCTCTGCATCGCGTATCCGCTCCACTTCTTCATGGGGGAGCTTGCGCCGCAGTTCCAGAATAACGGCCCGGTCCATGAGGGTATCCGACAGCTGACCGATGCCGGCCAGGGCCTTGGCCCCCCAGGTGTTGAACTTGGTAGGCGTAAAATTCTCCCCCTGGGTGCGTATGACATAGGCGCTATCCCTGGTATGTCCGCTGTTAAGGAGTCCGCGCATCTCCTCGTTGTCCTTGATGAATGCATCGGCCTCGTCTATGAAAAGGGTGGGACACCAGGCGTCGATGGTACGGAACAGCGCCGCCGGTGAAATGCTGCTGGCTGTTATCGCCTTTGCAGAGAGCCTTCCCAATAGAGAAAGGAGAAGTGATTTGCCGCAGCGCTTCTCCGGTGCGGTGATAATTGCAAGAGGGGCAACCTGGACCACGTCGATGAACCATGTCATTGCAACCCACAGGGCCACCGCATGGGCGGTCTCCTTCTCGCATACTATGAAGCGCCTGACAACGGCAGTGATATCGGACAGAAGTTGCGGCGGGTCTATCGGCTCATGCCAGGGCTCGACCACCTGGAAGGGGAGATCATCTGAATCTTCCTGTTTGCGGGCATTCCTCACCGCGGCATCGAGTACCGCGGAGCGGACTCCAAGAGACTTTGCTTCCTCTCTTCGCACCTGGTCGTATTCCAGGGGAGAAAGAGCGGACAGTCTCTGAATTGTGGCATGTATCTGCTTCTCTGATTCCATGATTTGTGGCTTTCGCTGGTCTCCTTCTCCCCATGCCATGTTGCATGAAGGGATCACGTATCACCAGCGGAGTTGTGATGAAACATCCCTATTCCGGCGGATTCTCGATTAGTGCCCTTATGTCCGAAACTTTCCAGACGGAAATTTTGGGTCCCAATTTTGTTTGTGGCGGGTATCTGCCTGATTTAACACCCGCCCACCAGGTGCTTCTGGAGACAGGAATGATGGCGGGGATGGGTGGATCAGCCTTTGCGTCGCCGATTATCTGGGGTAACCGGAGAAAGCCGATTTCCGGCAAGGTAGGTTTAGATGCATTGTTTCCCATTCGATCTGCCTCCATTTATTCTTGTGTGATGATTGGAGATACAAACCCATAAACTAAGAAAGGCCACTACCCTTTTGTTAAAGGTAATGGCCTATGCATTTGCTCTCCAATAAGATATTAACGATCTTATCTGATGGCACTCAGTTGTTGAAGAAGTATGCCAAGGCGCATGCCGTGACCACTGACACAATGAAGCATCCAATCTATTTAAGACAGTATGTTACTCTCTAGTACGAAAACGTCAAGTAATATTTTTTTTGAAATTATCAATAAATATCAATTTGAAACACTCTGAAACATAATGAAACACTCTGACACATCAAATTTTTTTGAGAGGTAGTTATTGGGAGGGCAGAAATCGGCCAATCGTTGTATTTCTTTGTGAAAGCCCAAGCTTCACCCTTCAGACACTGTAAGAACTAAATACTGACTTTGAGCTCTGTACAGAGAGGCGTACACGGCAGCTCTGGCCAGTGGGTTGAGCAATTGAAAATAGATTATAACTTACCATTTCATTAGTTTCTTGGTGTTTCCAACCCTAAAAATCAATCGCTTATGGGCCGCTCTCTTCCGGAATGCGGCTTTTTCATTTTTGACACTTTCTTAATGCTTTTCCCGATCGATTTGACACCTTTTTAACATGAAACGCGCTAGCCTGATAATCAGAGAATGACAGAGTTCCGAGCACGCTGGAGCATAACAACGATGAAAATTTACCTCTTCAATCCCGAATCAAACTATTACCTCGGCGAAGATTTCGCCGACGAGGGGATGGGGCAAAACGATTACGTTATTCCTCCAGACGCCACAACTATCGCACCGCCTTCCGTCGAACGCGACCAGGTGCTGGTCTTCAATACGACTGAGCAGCGGTGGGAAGTGCGCTCGCGTCGGGACTGACCGGAAGAAGGCGGAGCAACGCCATGAAAAGAATCGCGTACATGTTGATGTCGATGATGATTGTCAGAATGATTATGACTATTCCCAGTTATGCCGTTACATATCCTTTCCCGGTAAAGGAACCTGCCAGGTTCGCGAATGTCGATTACCTGGAGACCGGCGCGAAAGTATACCTGTTTCACAGCGGCACCAAAGATGTGAAATTAATCATAAACGTCAATGACGTGCTCACCGTCTACCGAGAGTATCCGCCCAATTCATCTTTTGAGACGAGGCCGTCTGGAAAGGTAAAGGTTCTCTCCTCGCTGGGCGCGTACTATTTTAAAGGAGAGGTAATCGAGAAAGAGGTCCGGTCTGGTGATGTGGCGATGAAAAGCGGGGCCGCCTGCTTCGTGACTCCGATCACCGGGATGCGTCGTTAGCATATTTGCGGCAAGATGCTACGATAAGAGGAACTGACATAATGAAAACAATTACGGTCAATCTGAAGGGAGCAGTCTTGAGCGGAACAAAACTTAATTATGAGGTTAAGGCGTCAATGGAATTCATGATCTCCCTGCTGATGGAGTTTTCCCTGGGCATCACTCTGGCGGGGGCCGGGATCATTGCACTCGCAACGTGCGCCGGGTATTGATTAACAACAGTTGGAAGGGTCAACGACGCCCCTTTCCCGCCATTGGCGCTCTTCCTTGAGCTCTCCTTTCTCGGAGAGCGCCAATGGCAAACCTAACCATAACAATCCGCG
>Ga0335080_10002897_pt1 | contig 17261 bp, 16 predicted proteins | sample Lox_Sample_34_FD_206720 | JGI IMG/M metagenome (GOLD analysis project Ga0335080, IMG submission 206720) | Soil microbial communities from Loxahatchee National Wildlife Refuge, Florida, United States - Lox_Sample_3.4 | ecosystem: Environmental > Terrestrial > Soil > Wetlands | place: USA...
CCTTTTCGATTGGGAAGTAGCAGTTGATGCCGCCAAGGATGCTCTTCAGATGATCGCCCGCGTTGAAGCCGAGGCGGCCGTCGAAATCCAGCGGCCGGTTGTGCCAGTAGCCCGACGCGCCCGGCGGCGGTTCCTTGGGCGCCAGCCGCTCCAGATGGGCCAGAACGTCGCGCTCCAGGCACTCGATTCCTTCCGTCACCAGCAGCCCCGACGATGTGTGCGTGGTCATCACCAGAGCGATGCCGTCCGTAGCGCCGCTCTCGCGCACCACGCGCTCCACATGGTCGGTGATGTCGATCATCTCCAGGTCCTTGCGCGACTGCACTTCCACGCGCTCCAGCTTGATGATCATCGCGCGCCTCCCAGCAGCGCCTCGGCGTTGGCGTGGAAGATCAGCTCCAGGCATTCCTCCGAAAATCCGAGCCCGCGCACCACCCGCGCCATGTTCTTGATCTCCACGCGCGGGTAATTCGACCCGAACACGAGTTGCTTGCGCAAACTGCGTTCGAACACCGTCAGCGGCACCTGCTGCTTCATCGCAAACGTAAGGAAGTCCCGCGGATTGTCGAAATACAGCGCCGAAGTGTCGAGCGATACATTCGGGTACTTCAGCGCCAGCGCCACCGCGTCCACCACCCACGGCCAGGCGAGATGCGCCAGTACGATGCGCAGCTTCGGGAACTCCGCCGCCACATCTTCGAAGCGCAGCGGATGACCGTACTTCAGCTTGCTGCCCGGCTCCCAGCTCATCCCCGCGTGAAACAGAATGGGGATTCCCAGCTTCTCGGCTCGCTTGTAGATCGCGCTCAGCTTGGCGTCGTCCGGGAAGAACTCCTGCATCGGCGGCGCGAGTTTCAGGCCGCGCAGCCCGAGCTCGCGAATCGCCGACTCGAGCTGATCCGCAGCCTTCTCATTGTGCGGATCCACGCTCGCGAAGCCGACGAATCGCCCGCTCATCTGGCAAAGCTCGGCAATCTGCTCGTTGCTGTAAATGCGAAAGCCGCGGCTCGTCGTCGCATCAATCGGCAGAATCACCGCTTTGTCCAGCCCGGCAGCGTCCAGCTCCAGATGGAATGTTTCCAGCGGCTGGAAGTTGTTGCCGATGTAGAACTGCTCGCGCGCCGCCGCAGCCAGTTCCGGGTGCCGCGCGATCATCTCGCGAACCAGCACCGGGTGCGTGTGAAAGTCGTAACCCCTCATGCGTGCACCTGCCGTTTGCGCAGAAACTTCTTCACGTCAGGCTCGCGCGCCTGGCAACCCGTGCCGCCCAGCGCCAGAGTCGAGATCGCTCCGCACGCTGCTCCGTATTGCATGCATTCGTCCAGTGGCCGGCCCGCCAGCCAGCGGTGCAGGAACCCCGCGTTGAATGAGTCCCCCGCCCCGGTCGTATCCACCGGCTCTACAAGCGGCGCAGGCACACGCACAGCACGCCCGTCGATGAGGGCCATCGCACCGTCCCTGCCCAGCTTCGCGATCACCATCGTGCGACCGTTCTGGAGAGCCCTCAGCCCCATTTCCGGATCGTCTTGGCCGGACAAGCCGCGCAGCTCCACCTCGTTCGGGAAGAAGACATCCACCGCACTGAGCGTCTCCCGCAGGTCCGATCCCCACTTCTCCTCAGGATCGAAACCCGGATCGAGCGACGTCGTCAGTCCCGCGTCTTTCGCCTGCTGCAGGATGGATCGCACGCCCGGACGCAGCCCCGTCTGCATGAAGTAGCAGGCCATGTGCACGTGGTTGAATCCCCGCATCACCGCGCAATCGACCTCATCGGCGCGAAACTCCGAGATCGCGCCAAGGTGCGTAATCAGAGCGCGATCGGTTTTGCCCGTGACCGAGGCGGTGATCCCTGTCTTCACCGCCCGGTCGACAATCACGCGGCTGGTGTCGATCCCTTCGTCGCGCAACCGCTTGCAGCAGAAATCGCCCCAGACGTCCGGTCCAACCTTGCCGAGAAAGGCCACGTCTTCGCCCAGCCGGGCCAGCCCCACTGCACAAATGGCTGAGGAGCTCCCCAGCGTCAGAGTGCAGTCCTCTACCAGCACCTCTTTCCCCAGCTCCGGGAAGGCCTGGTAGTTCTGCAGAATGAGATCGACGTTGATCTCGCCGATGACCAGAATCTTCACGCACCGCCCCCCGGGCTCTCGTTGCTGTGCAGGCGGAAGCCGCCCACCACGCGCTGGATCACGCCGTCCACCGAAGGAGAATCGGGGCGGAACCCTTCGTGACGCGAGCGGAAAAACGCGAGCAACTGGCCCACGATCACGTCCAGAACGGCCGCACTGGAGTCGTCCACGCCCGCCTTCGCCGGACGATTGATGGCTGCATCTCCGTAATCGAGGATATCCGCCGGCAGCGCGTCGCCGACAACGATGCGGCTGTGCCCGAGGCCTTTCTCCCGCAACTCCGCCAGCAGGTCGAGCTGATAGGCCCGCGCCAGCAGGTCGGCCGAAAGGAACCCGACCACCAGCGTGTCCGGATGGATCGCGCACATCGGCCCGTGGCGCACACCGAGGAATGTCTCCGCCTGCGCCGAGATCGTGCCGCCCGTAATCTCCAGCATCTTCAGCGCGCTTTCCCGGGCAGCGCCGTAACGGCAGCCGTCTCCCAGAAATAGCACCGAATGGAAAGGACGGACGGCGAGCTCCGCCAGAGTCTGTGTGTATTTCAGCATCTGCTCTTCGGCGAGATCGCTCAGCGCAGCCACCGTTCGTCGGTACCCGCTCGTGTCGTTCGTCCAGCCGAGGCACAAACCCGCCACCACGATGTTGGTGAAGCTGCTGGTCATCACCAGACTTTGATCGCAGGTCCGCTGATCGAGCAACAGACAATGCACGCGATCGCTGCCGCGGTAGTTCCGCGCCAGCAAACCCTCTTCGTTGCAGGTGATGAACAGGTGCCGGCAGCCGGGCTCTTCGGCCAGCAGTGCATCCACCGCCGCGCGGCTTTCCGGACTGTCGCCCGACCGCGCCAGAGACACCGCCAGACACCGCTTCGAAGCCGGCAGGACTCCCGGACGATCCGTGATCAGTTGTCCGCTGGGAATCGCAAGCATCGTGGCGGACAGCTTGCGCTGCAGAGCAGGCGCAAGGCAATCTGCTGCAAACTGCGAGCTCCCGGAACCGGTCAATACAACAATGTCTCGCCCCTCGCTGAGGGCCGCCAGTTCGTCAGCTACCGCCGAGGCGCGCGCCGCTGTGTCCAGCCACGTGGCCGGTTGCTGTCCGATTTCCCGCAGGGTATGGCCGTAACCGGCTGATATTTGCTCATCTTGTGAACAGCTCAGCAGTGCGGCGACCGCCGGCGCGTCCCCGGCCCACCGGGTCATCCAACGCTGGATGCAAGGGTCCGGATCGACGCCGTCCGGACATTTCACGACAGTCATTCCGTGTAGCTCCTTCGGCCTCTGCGGCTGCCATCACCTTCGCGGGAACTAAAAACCAAGCATAACAAACAAAACGTAAGCAATCAATTATTTCTTTAGTCGCCACACGGCTGCGTCCAGCCTGTCCGGCCACCCTCCCCAAAGGCTGCCGCGCCAGCGGGCCGGCGTGCGGATGTCCGGCTGTCGAGATGGTGACCGCCCGCACAATTCGCGTCCAGAGCGAATAGAATATCCAGTGGAGAGGCCCATCATGGCCGACGGACCTCGCACTCATATCGATGCGGTGGGTAACCGGCTCGCCCTGCTCACTGCCGCGGTCCCTGATCAGGCCGTCTTTCTTTTAACTCCCGATGGTTCGGTCGTCCGCTGGAACGGCGGCGCGCAGCGCATCTACGGATACGACGCCGACGAAGCGATCGGTCTTCCTTTGTCCCGCTTCTACACGCCCGAGGATATCGCCGCCGACGAGCCGGAGCGTGAACTGGAACGCGCCACCGCCGTTGGCTGCTTTGAAGGCGAAGGCTGGCGCGTCCGCAAAAACGGCTCCAGATTCCGGGCGAGCGTCTCCATTGCCGCTCTGCACGATGAACAGGGATCTCTCGAAGGCTTTTCCAAGATCGTCCGCGATATTACCGAGAAGGTGAAGCTGCAGGAAAAGCGCGAGCGCCTTTTCGCCGCGATGGAGTCCCGCCGCCAGCTCTTCCAGCTTGTGGTCGAGAACGCGCCGGATGGCATCGCCGTCATCGATGGCGCAACCCTGCGCGTGAAATGGGCCAACCGCCCGTTTCAGGATCGGCTCGAGGAGCCGTACCACAGCATGGACCTCACCGGCCTGCACATCGCCGATTACCTCCCGCACGCCGAAGAAACGGGCATTCTGGACCTCTTCCGCCGCGTCGTCGCCACCGGCGAACCGTACGTCGATGCCGAGTACGCTTTCACCGGCTTTGCGCAGGGCGTCACCTACTACCGCCTCTGCCTTTTGCCGCTCTCCGGCGCCTCCGGAGAAACCACGGATGTGGACGTGCTGGAAATCCTCACTGACATGACCGACGAGGTTGAAACCCGGAAGAAGATGGAACGGCTGACCGCGGAACTGGAAGCGCGCAATCGCGAGGTGGAGCAGGCCAGCCGCCTGAAGAGTGAGTTCCTCACCAGCGTCAGCCACGAGCTGCGCACTCCTCTGCACTCCATCATCGGTTTCGCTGACCTCATGGAAGAACAGGCTGGCAACCTGACGGAAAAGCAGCGTCACTACGTGGAGCGAATCCACCATTCCTCGCGGCACCTGCTTTCCCTCATTAATGATCTCCTCGATCTGTCCAGGATCGAGGCGGGACGGCTGGATCTGCGCCAGGAATACTTCCCTGCCGTGGAGGCTCTGGTCGAAGTGCTTGAGACCCTCCGGCCGCTCGCGGCCGCGAAGAGCATCTCCATCGTCCATTCCGTTCCGGATGATCTCGCTCTGGTCGCCGATCGGACCCGCTTCAAGCAGATGCTGTTCAACCTGCTGAGCAATGCGGTCAAGTTCACGCCCTCCGGCGGTCGCGTTGAGATCGCGGCCGCAAGTTCGGAACAGTTCGTTGAGATTTCCGTTAGGGACAACGGCATCGGCATCCCCCGCGAAGAACACGAAGCCATCTTCGAGGAGTTCTACCAGGCCGCCGCCGCCACCAGCGGGCGCCGCGAAGGCACCGGCCTCGGGCTGGCAATTACGCGCAGACTGGTGGAGGGCCACGGCGGAACGATCCGCGTGCAGAGCGAACCCGGACAAGGCAGTTGCTTCACCCTGCGCCTTCCCTCATAGACTGCCCACTCGCGGCCGGGGGCCAAAAAGGCGTAGCATGATAATCGCAAGTCGCGCGATATGTCGGGAACATCGCCCGCGGCTGTCACAATCCTGGCGATTGACGACGAGCCGGACAGTCTGGAACTGGTCCAGGAGGCCCTGGCCCAGCCCGGCGTTGAGATCCTCGTAACCACCGACCCCGAGCACGGATGGTCGCTGGTTCGCGAAAACCGCCCGGAAATCGTGCTGCTCGATCTGGCCATGCCGCGCCTCAGCGGAATGGAGCTTCTCGATCGCATCATCGATTTCGACCCGTCCACCGACGTCGTCCTGCTGACGGGCAACTACTCCACCGACTGCGCCGTGGAAGCGATCCGAAAAGGCGCTTGCGACTACCTTACCAAACCGGTGACCATCGCCGCGCTGCGGACGCGTCTTGCGGCTTTGCTGGAGGGCGCCAGGCGTCGCCATCGCGCCGCCGAACTGGAAGGCGAACTGGCGGAAGCCTGCCGTTTTCAGAACATCGTGGGACGCAGCCCTTTGATGCTGGAGGTCTTCGATGTAATCCGCCGCGTCGGGCCTCATTTTCGGACCGCTCTGATCACAGGACCCACCGGAACGGGAAAGGAACTGGTGGCTCAGGCGCTCCACAAAATGAGTTCCGGGGCAGGACACCAGTTGGCCGTGTTCAATTGTTCCGCAGTGGTCGAGACTCTGTTCGAGAGCGAGTTGTTCGGCCACGTCCGCGGCGCTTTCACTGGAGCGGTCCAGGACCACATCGGCGTATTCGAGTTTGCCAACGGAGGCACGATCCTTCTCGACGAAATCGGCGACATGCCTCTCACGACGCAGAGCAAACTCCTGCGCGTTGTGCAGACGCAGGAAATTCAGCGCGTCGGATCGCCGTCGGTGCGTAAGATCGATGTCCGCGTCATCGCGGCCACCAATCGCGACCTGCCGGCGATGATCGCGGAGAAGATGTTCCGCGAGGATCTTTATTACCGGCTCTCCATGGTGGAGCTCAAACTGCCCTCGCTCGCCGATCGCAGAGAAGATCTTCCCCTTCTCTGCCGCCACTTCCTCGCTCGCTTCAACGCGCAATACGGCAAACAGATTCGTGGCATCACGCGGCGGGCGCAGGCCGTTCTGTCGCGATACTCATGGCCAGGGAACGTGCGCCAACTAGAGAATGTGCTGGCCAGCGCTTCAATGATGGTTCAGGGAGACTTCATCGACGTCCGCGACCTCCCTGGGCAACTGCGGGAAGCTACTTCAACTCCCGGACCCGACGACGCAGGCGCTGTCCTCAGCCTGGCGGAAGCCGAGCGCCGCCACACACTCCGAGTGCTCGAGTCTCTCGGAGGAAACAAGGTCCGAACTGCGGAAGCGCTGGGAATCAGCCGTGCGACCCTCTATCGGATCCTCGGCGAAGCTGAGTCTGAAGCGGTCTAAAGCTGAGGCTGAATGTTCTGCGATCGGGCGCGCAGAAGCGCCGTGACCTTCTGGCTTAGAGCTCGGAAATCGACGATTTCAGGTGAATTCGTGCTCGGGGAATCGGTATGCCGGGCATAGCCGGTGACAGCGATGATCGGTAGATACGGGTTGGCGCCGTTCGCCGATGAGTCCAGATCGAGCAGGGCCAGATCGGATCGCATCTCCAGCGGCGCGCCCCGGTCGTGGCCATTCTTTGCGGCCACCACATCGTAGCCACGGGATTCGAGATAGCGGCGCACCTTGTGACGTGTCTCCGGTCCGCCGTCTGAGATCAGAATTGCTTTCACTGCAACCTCCGTTCTCTCGGTGTTTGCACGTTGGCTGCCGCCCCGGGACACCTTTGCCCCCATCGCGCAAGGACCGGAGACTGTCTGGAATCTGAACGTTCTGGTCAAAACTGAGACAGTGCGGTACAATCCTCCACGGCGGGGTTCCAATCCGCCGCCGGCTCACGCGGAAGGCTGGCAGCGTGCGAGCGCCAGGTCCGAACGCCGGGAACGTGAGCTGTGCCAGTACTTCTGAAGAACCCGGCGGTATAAAGCTTCCGCGCGATTCGCACCCACCGCACGGTCTACCCTGAGATCAGAATAATGGAGTCGCTCAAGGCGGTTCTGAGTAATCATCCGTTTGTCAGGGACCTCGATCCTGATCACGTAGAGATGCTTATCTCCTGTGGCAAGAGCGCGAGGTTTGAGCAGGGCGAGTATCTGGCGCGCGAGGGCGGGCCGGCTGACGCTTTTTATCTTATTGAATCTGGTGAAGTTGCACTTGAAATCCATGCTCCGCACCAGGGTGCCACTCTGGTTGACAAGCTGGAGGCCGGCGATGCCCTGGGCTGGTCCTGGCTGGTCGGCCCATATCGATGGCACTTCGACGCTCGCGCATTGAGGCCCGTGAACGTCATCGTCCTCGATGGCCGTTGCCTTCGCACGGAGTGTGAGATGAATCACGAACTCGGATACCAGCTCCTCAAGCGCCTGTCTCAAGTGCTGGAGCATCGTCTGGAGGCCACGCGGCTCCGGGTTGTGGAACTTCACGCGGTACCGGTGTGAGAAATCAATGAAAATCGGCGGCTCGCTTTCGGGCTGTCGCGCGTATAATCTGTGGTGGATAACAGCAATTGAAGCCGTCGCAGGTTCGATCTGTGGTGGATCGCGACGGTATTTGAACCACGTGACTGGTTCGACGGGTGGCAGATTAGTGCCGGTGGAAACGGCTGATCGGCCTCCAACTCAGGCTGAAGTCCGGGGTTGCTGCGGTCCCGAGGCGTTCTCGAGGACTGATTGCCGTTTTCTGGAGCCGACACAAGCGGCCTGATATTTTAAACTCCCGCAAACACGTTGCCGCCTCGCACGAACACACGTTCCGCAGGGACGCGATTCGACCGTGCAGTTTGAAACGCAACCGCAGGACGGAAGGACGCTGTTGATGTCCTTCGGTGTGGTTTGTGTGTGAATCGACGGGCTTCCTGGGCCCGCAACCATTTCCCTGAGACATCATTGACGATCCGGCTTCGGCCGCGCACGGTTTCCCCCGTGCACGTCCAGGGCCGGAACAGGCGAGAGTCTGGCATGGTCATCAGGCGCATCGTGAAGTTCGAGGCCGAGCGCGACCCGGAGTTTGCACGATGGGTAACGCGCATGGCTGGTGGCGAACGCATTCGTCATTGCCTGCAGTGCGGGCAATGCAGCGGCACCTGCCCCTTGTCGCTCTACATGGATCACACGCCACGGCAGCTTATGTACCTGGCGCGCGAGGGCTTCAAGGAAGAAGTCCTCACCAGTTCAGCCATCTGGATGTGCACGTCCTGTTACGCGTGCATGGTCAAGTGTCCCAAGAAGATCAACATCACCCACCTGCTCTATGCGTTTAAGGAGCGCGCCATTACCGAGCGCCTGTACCCGAAGCGTTTCCCGGTCGCCGTCATGGCCCGCCAGTTCGCTCGAATGGTGGATAAATCCGGCCGCATCACCGAGACCCGACTGATGCTGAGAGTCTGCCTGAAAACCGCCGTGGCGCGCCTTCTGGGCATGACCAGAATCGGCTGGGGCCTGCTGCGCACCGGCCGTCTCTCGCTCGGCAAGGAGGAAATCCGCAATCGCCCCGATATCGTCCGGATCCTCGAGTCCGTGCATGCCACCCGGAAGGAGCTGGCGTTATGAACTACGCATGGTATCCGGGCTGCTCACTGCACGGGAGCGGGAAGGCCTACGAGGAATCCGTGCTGGCTCTGTTTCGGGAACTCGGGATTACGGCGGCCGAGCTGAAGGACTGGAACTGCTGCGGCGCAACGACCTATATCTCGGTCGATGAGCTCACCTCGTACGCGCTCGTGGCCCGCAACCTCGCCCTCGCCGCCAAAGAGAACAAGGATATCGTCGCTCCCTGTGCTGCCTGCTACATGATCCTGAACAAGACGCAGCACTACGTCGAAGATTATCCCGACGTGCGCCTGGCGGTGACCCGCGCCATGGAGGCCATCGGACTGAAGTACGACGACCGCGTTCGCGTCCGCCATCCCCTGGACGTCCTGCTGAATGACGTGGGCGTGAAGACCATTCAGGCGAAGGTAACGCGGCCGTTGAAAGGTCTGAAGGTGGCACCCTATTACGGCTGTCAGATCGTTCGCCCCTACGCGACCTTCGACGACCAGGCCAATCCGACGTCGATGGACGTGTTGCTGGAGGCCTGCGGCGCGACGGTGGTGCGCTACCCGCTCAAGACACAATGCTGCGGCGGCAGCCAGAAGGGCGCGCTGCCGGAGGTTGGGCTCGATCTGATCTACTACCTGCTCACTGAAGCGAAACGTCAGGGCGCCGACGTGATGGCCACGGCCTGTCCCCTCTGCCAGTTCAATGTGGAGGCCTTCCAGCAGGACGCCGCCGTCTCCCGTCCGCCCGTCTCAATGCCCGTGGTCTACTTCAGCCAGTTGATGGGTCTCGCGCTGGGCGTGTCCGCCCGCGATGTGGGCCTGCAGCGATCCCTGGTTCCCATTGAACCGGTGCTGGCGGAAAAGGAGATCGCCTATGCATAGCAACGGCTCCTGCCGCGTTGGCGTGTATGTCTGCCACTGCGGAACAAACATCGCTTCCACCGTGGATGTCGCCGCCCTCGCCGCCTATGCCCTCACGCTTCCCGGCGTCGCCGTGGCGCGCGACTACAAGTACATGTGCTCGGATCCGGGGCAGGATCTGATCGCGCAGGACATCAAGGAACACAACCTGAATCGCGTCGTCGTGGCAGCCTGCTCGCCGCTTCTTCACGAGCCCACCTTCCGCCGTACCATCGCGCGTGCTGGCCTGAACCCGTTCTTCCTGCAAGTGGTCAACGTCCGTGAGCACGTCTCCTGGGTGCATCTGGAAAAGGATCGCGCCACCGAAAAGGCGAAGGATCTTGTGCGGGCCGCGGTGCGCCGCGTGTTCCTGCACAAGCCCCTCGAAAAGAGGAAGGTCCCTATCAACCCGAACGTGCTGGTGGTGGGCGGCGGTATCGCCGGAATCCATGCCGCGCTGACCATGGCCGATGCCGGCAAGCATGTCTACCTGGTGGAGCGCGAACCCTCCATCGGCGGCCACATGGCCATGTTCGACAAGACCTTCCCCACCCTCGACTGCGCCGCCTGCATCCTCACGCCGAAAATGACCTCGGTCGGCTGCAACCCGAACATCAGCCTCTGGGCGTATTCGGAGGTCGTGCAGGTGGATGGCTACGTCGGCAACTACAAGGTCAAGGTGAAGCACAAGCCGCGATACGTCATCGACGACTTGTGCATCGGCTGCCAGGAATGCGTGACAGCCTGCGTGTTCAAGCAGGGCAAGACCGCGGACGAGTTCAACCTCGGCCTCAGCAAGCGCAAGCCGGTCTACCTGCCCTTCCCCCAGGCCGTGCCGCAGAAAGTGGTGATCGATCCGGAAGCCTGCATCGAGTTCAAGTCGGGCAAGTGCAAGAAGACCTGCATCGAAGCCTGCGGCGAACGCGGCGCAATCGATCTGAAGCAGAAAGAGACCTTCGACGAGATCGAGGTCGGCGCTATCATTCTGGCCACCGGCTTCGCCACCTTCGATCCGGTCCGCAAGCCCTACCTCGGCTACGGCCGCTATCCCAACATCTACACCTCTCTCGAAGTGGAGCGCCTGATCAATGCCTCCGGGCCCACATCCGGTGAACTGGTGCTGCGCGACGGCACGCCGCCGAAGTCGGTGGGTATCGTTCACTGCGTGGGATCGCGCGACGCCAACACCAACCGCTGGTGCTCCAAGGTATGCTGCATGTACTCGCTGAAGCTGGCGCACCTGGTCAAGGAGCGAACCGGCGCGGAGGTCTTCAACTTCTACATCGACATGCGCACGCCCGGCAAGGGCTATGAGGAGTTCTACGATCGTCTGCTCGACGAGGGCGTGCACTTCATCCGTGGCCGCGTGGCCGAGGTGAGCGACTGGGCGGTCGACCCTTCGGAAGAAGGGAAGCTGGTGATCCGCGCCGAGGATACGCTGGCAGGCTTCGTCCGCCGCATCCCGGTGGACATGGTAATCCTCTCCGTGGGACTCGAGCCGCAGGCGGACGCGCAGCAGGTACGACGGATGTTCAACATCAGTTGCGCCTCCGAAGGCTGGTTCCTCGAACGGCACCCGAAACTCGCTCCGGTCAGCACCTTCACCGAGGGCGTGTTCATCGCTGGTGCCTGCCAGGGGCCACGCGACATTCCCGAAGCGGTGGCCCAGGCTGGCGCGGCGTCGGCCGAGGCGCTGGCTCTGATCGACGCCGGCACCGTCGAGCTCGAGCCCTATACCGCCGTCATCGACGAGACCGCCTGCTGCGGTTGCGGCGTCTGCGTGGCCATGTGCCCATACGGCGCAATCACCCATCACGGCGGCATCAACGAAGTCCTCTGCAAGGGATGCGGCACGTGCGTGGCAGCGTGTCCGTCGGGCTCCATCAGCCAGAATTTCTTCGAAGACAGTGAGATCGAAGAGGAAATTGAGGGGTTGCTGGCCTATGCTTAATCGCAGAACGATTCCTTCCGCGCCACCCGGCACGGCCTTTGAGCCGCGGATCGTCGCTTTCTTCTGCAACTGGTGCACCTATCTCGCGGCCGATCTCGCGGGCACGTCGCGCATGAAGTACGCGCCCAACGTCCGCGTGATCCGGTTGATGTGCTCCGGCCGCGTCGACCCGCAGTTTGTTCTGAAAGCGTTCGCCGAGGGCGCCGACGGAGTCCTGATTGGCGGCTGCCATCCCGGCGACTGTCACTACCAGGAAGGTAACTACAAAGCGCTGCGCCGGTTCCTGCTGTTGCGGCGCATGCTCAAACAGTTTGGAATCGAGGAGGATCGCTTCCGGCTGGAGTGGATTTCCGCCGCCGAAGCCGACCGCCTGCGCACGGCCGTCAACGACATGGTGGAAAAAGTGCGCGCGCTGGGACCGCTCGACCTCCAGATCCTGAAATCGATCGAAGCGGAGACGCTTGAGGAGGCGCCGGTCGATGTCTGACAAACCGAAGATTGCGTTTTACTGGTGCGCCTCGTGCGGCGGCTGCGACGAGGCCATCGTCGATCTCGACGAGGCTCTTCTCGACGTCGCCGGCGCAACCGAGATTGTCTTCTGGCCCGTGGCGCTCGATTTCAAGCGCAAGGACGTGGAGGCCCTCCCCGATGGCTCGGTGTACGCCGCGTTTATCAACGGTGCCGTGCGGAACAGCGAGCAGGAAGAGATGGCGCATCTGCTGCGGCGCAAGGCCAAAGTCGTGGTTGCGTTCGGAAGCTGTGCCCAGCTCGGCGGAATCCCCGGCCTGGCGAATCTCTTCAGCCGCGCCGATATCCTGAGCGCCGCCTACCTCGAACCGGCCACCATGGACAATCCGGACCGCGTGCTGCCGGCGGTCCATTCCCGCGCCAACGGCCAGGAGCTGGAGTTGCCGGTCTTCCAGGACCGCGTGCGGGCGCTCGATCAGGTAGTCGATGTGGACTACTACATTCCCGGGTGCCCGCCCATGCCGAAGATCATTGGCGCCGCGGTCGCGGCTCTGCTCGGCTCCGAGTTGCCTCCAAAGGGGAGCGTGCTGGCTCCCAACAAAGCTCTGTGCGACGAATGCCCGCGCAAGGACACAAAACCGGAAAAGCTGTCCTTCACGGAGTTCAAGCGGCCGCATCAGGTGCTTGCCGACGAGAAGATCTGCCTGCTGGCGCAGGGGCTCGTGTGCATGGGCCCGGCAACGCGCGCCGGCTGTGAGGCGGTTTGCATTCAGGGCAATATGCCATGTACGGGATGTGGCGGCCCCACGTCCCGGGTCAGGGATCAGGGCGCGAAGATGCTTTCGGCGCTCGCTTCGCTGGTGGACGCGAAGGAACCAGAGGAGATTGAGCGCACCCTGGCAACCATTCCCGATCCGGTGGGAACACTCTATCGGTACAGCCTGCCTGCTTCCCTGTTGCAGGCGGCCAGGCCGGAACAGACATGCGCGGCGTAAAGCAAAACGTGAGGTGACGTTAATGGAACAGGACATCGCAGCTCAGAGCGGAGCGTGGCAGGAGGGATCCGCCAGGGCCAACAGCGAGTACATCCGCCATCGGATCACGCTCGACCCGATCACCCGCCTCGAAGGCCACGGCAGAATCGAAGTCTTTCTGAACGAGCAGGGGCAGGTGGATCACGCCTATTTCCAGGTTCCCGAACTTCGCGGATTTGAGAAGTTCTCGCAGGGACGTCCGGTTGAAGAGATGCCGCAGATTACGTCGCGCATCTGCGGCGTTTGTCCAACGGCGCATCACATGGCCGCGACAAAAGCCCTCGACGCCCTGTACCAGGTGGAGCCGCCTCCGGCGGCCAAAAAGATCCGCGAACTCATCTACAGCGCATTCGTCGCCGAAGACCATGCGCTTCATTTCTATTTCCTCGGCGGGCCCGATTTCATCGTCGGCCCGGAGGCGCCTGCGGCCGAGCGTAATGTGCTCGGTGTGATTGCCAAGGTCGGAATCGACGTGGGCAAGGAAGTGATCGCCATGCGCCGCCACCTGCGCGACATCGTCGCGATGGCGGGCGGCAAGCCGGTGCATCCGGTGTTCGGCCTTCCCGGCGGCGTCGCGAAACGGTTCACTCCGGAGATGCAGGATCAGTGCAGGAAGGTAGCGAATGAGGCCGTGGAGTTTGCCAAGTTCACCCTCCAGATCTTCGAGGAAATCGTTCTCCCCAACACCGAATACGTCAGCCTGATCGTGTCCGATCTGTACACCCATCGGACCTACTACATGGGCCAGGTGGATGAGCAGAATCGTCTGAACTTCTACGACGGCAGGCTTCGCGTTGTGGGACCCAACGGCGTCGAATGGAAGAAGTTCGGGCCTTCCGAGTTCATGGAGAACGTGGCGGAGCACGTGGAGCCCTGGAGCTACATGAAGTTCTGCTACCTGAAACCCATCGGCTGGAAGGGATTCTCCGACGGGCCGGAGAGCGGCGTCTACAGCGTCGCCCCGCTGGCGCGTCTGAATGCCTGCGAAGGCATGGCCACGCCGATCGCGCAAAAAGCGTACGAGCGCTACATATCGACGCTGGGCGGCAAGCCGGTGCATCACACCCTCGCAAATCACTGGGCGCGTGTAATCGAGATGGTCTATGCCGCGGAACGCCTGCAGGAGCTCGCCAACGATCCCGAGTTGACCAGCGAGCACGTGCGTAATCTGCCGACGGCAACCCCCACCGAAGGCGTCGGCATCGTGGAGGCCCCGCGCGGCACCCTCGTGCATCACTACAAGACCGACGCCCAGGGGTTCCTCCAGCATGCCAATCTCATCGTGGCCACGCAGCAGAATGCCGCGCGCATCGCGATGAGCGTGGAAACCGCGGCCAAGGGCCTCATCTCGCTCGATCACATGGACGACGGCGTACTGAACAAGGTGGAGATGGCCTTCCGCGCATACGATCCCTGCCACGGGTGCGCGACGCATGCCCTGCCGGGCAGCATGCCGCTCTACCTGCGCGTTCACAATGCAACCGGAGAGACCATCGCGATTCTGCACCGCGACAGCAAAGGAGATGTGAAGCGCGACTAGTCGAACCGCCATGGTGACTCGCTGGTGAAGCAAAGGGAAGATACCTATGCGAATACTCTGTCTGGGAAATGAGCTGCTGGGTGACGACGCGGCGGGCGTGGTTGTGGCCGAACAGCTTCGGCACCTTCTGCCCGCCGATTTCGACGTCGATACGACCAACGACAGCGGGCTCGATCTGCTCGATCATGTTGTCGACACCAATGCTCTGGTGGTGGTGGATGCGGTTCAGACCGGAGCCAGTCCGGGGACCGTTCACCTGCTCGATGAGGACGATCTGCCGAGCGTGTGCGGTGCTTCGCCGCACTACGTCGGCCTGAACGAAGCGCTTCGGGTCGGTCGCGCGCTCGGGCTCTCCGTGCCTGCGAAGATCGTTATTCTCGCCATCGAGGTCGGCGACACCCTTTCCTTCGGCGCGGCGATGCTGCCCGCCGTGCGTGCCGCCACCCCGGTGGTGGCGGAAATGATCCTGGAGAACATGCCGCAGTGGTCGTAACCCGGCTCCGACCGGACAATTTGGGAACGCACTGACAAGGAGACTCTATGGCTTATGTGATCGTGAGCACCTGCACGAAGGACATGCACTGCATTGAAGCGTGTCCGGTGGATTGTATCCACCCAAAGGAAGGCGCAGCCGGCTTCGACCAGGTGCCACAGCTCTATGCGAGCCCCGACGAGTGCATCGACTGCGGCGCCTGCGTTCCCGTTTGTCCGACCGAGTCCATATACCCGCTGGAGAGTCTGCCCCCTAACCTGGCGGAATTCATCGAGGTCAATGCGGCGTACTTCCGCCACTGAACAGCCCGATCTGCCCGGGTGACATCCGGCGGCGACCGCGCAAAGCGCGTTCACACCTGTCTCACCCCGTGTCTTCAGCACTTACCCGCCACCCGTCTCGCTGCGCTGTTACCATGAATCGCTGTGACCTGCCGTAGAGCACCGGATCGGGGTGGGACTTGGCATGAGACAGGAATCACGTTCGCTCTATATTCGCCCCGGGAGTTTCTCCCGATCCTCACAGTTGACGCAGTTCCTCAAACGCCGGCAAGAATCAGATCGAACCTCCGGCTCACGTCGCGCAGGTACGCTTCGTCCCCACCAGGCAGCTCGACCGTCGCCGAGCCTTCATACCCCACATCGAGCAATGCTTTGTGGACTTCCGGCCAGTTGACTGCTCCATCACGCAACGGCGTCCACCTCGCGACATTGTTCTCGAACTTGAAGTCCTTGATGTGGAGCTTCACGATACGCTTGCCCAGCGTGTGAATCCAGTCCTGAGGATAGCCGAACATCACCACGTTGCCCACATCAAAATAGGCTCGAACCCACGGACTTCTGAACTCATCGATGTAACGGGCAAACTCGAGCGGACTCAGCAGAAACTTGTTCCAAACCTCCTCGAGACCGATGATCACCTTCAGTTCCTGAGCCACCGGAATCAGTTTCCGAATCTGCTCCTGCGAGCGCACCCAGGCATCCTGATACGACGTTTGCGCATCCAACACCGCTGGCACCAGCAGAACGGTGTCCGCGCCCCACAGATGCGCATTGCGGAGGCTGGTGCTCATACCCTCCACGCTCTTTGACACCACCGCCGGATCGGCGGACGAGAGCGGATACTTCCAGTGCGCCATATTCATGACCGAATGAACGCGCAAACCGGTCTTCTCAGCCGCCTCCTTCACTTCCTCCGCGTCGCGTTCATCGGGCATCGTTGGGCACTCGATTTCCTGGAAGCCCACGTCACGCGCCATCTGAAACCGCTCCGTGTAGCTTCCGTTGCTGGGAAGCATCTCGAACTCGACGGCTTTGCGGATCGGCAGCCGCGCGTCTGCCCTGCTCAATCCCGGCGGCATCAGTGCCGTCGCTGCGCTCGCGGCCAGGAACTCTCTTCGGTTCATCGCCACCCCTTTCCAGCTTCATCCGGGCTTCTCACAATACTCACAATACTCAGAATCCTCGGCATCGAGAGGAACTGCGCGAAGGCCCTGATATCCGCCTGTTGGACTGACGCCGGGAAAGGCTGGGAGGTACTGACGCAACTGTGCGAGGACCTCGACCCGGAGTCCGGACGCCGGGAACCACTCTACGTATTCCGGGAACGCCGCTCCTCTACCCCGACGACTATCCAAGCATCGTTCGTAATGGCCAATAAAGCGCTTTCTCCGAGTAGCGCGTGACTCGTCCGGAGCGCGGCCACATCGAGGAGATGGGGACAACGCGTCAACCTGGATGCCGTGCGCGGCGTTTCTGGAGTCAAACGCGTGTTTAATTTACCGCGGAGGTTTCTCGAAGTAGCGCGTCAAACTGCACTTGAGGTCTCACCCGACCTCATAATGGACCTCGACGTCATGTGCCAGACCAAAGGGAAGTGACGCGAGGAACGAGATGACGATAGCCCCTGCCAGCCACCAGAGGCCATCGCCAGAATCTGGCCATGATCCGGCGGGCCGGACTGCGGGATCAGCCATCGCCAGAATCCGAGTGATGCGATAGCCAGCGCCCAGGGCTTTCACGGGGATGGCAAAGCCGTATCCTTCACGTACGGACC
>Ga0335080_10002899_pt1 | contig 17259 bp, 10 predicted proteins | sample Lox_Sample_34_FD_206720 | JGI IMG/M metagenome (GOLD analysis project Ga0335080, IMG submission 206720) | Soil microbial communities from Loxahatchee National Wildlife Refuge, Florida, United States - Lox_Sample_3.4 | ecosystem: Environmental > Terrestrial > Soil > Wetlands | place: USA...
CGCCCCAGGCCCGCCTCGTACGGACCGTAGATGGGGCGGTACTCGCGCGCCCAGCTGCCGAAGCTCTTCTCGATGCGCAGCGTATTCAACGTGCGGCCGCCGAAGAGCCTCAGTCCGTGGCTGCGGCCGGCCTCCTGCAGCTGCTCGTAGAGCGCGCGCTGGTAGTCGCTGGTGACCCAGATTTCGTAGCCGAGCTCGCCCGTGAAACTCAGGCGCCCGATGAGCGCCGGGACCATGCCGACGTCGATCTGCCGGAAGCTGAGGAAGGGGAAGCTGGCACTGGAGAGGTCTTCGCGCACCAGAGCCTGCAGCAGCGTGCGCGAGAGCGGGCCGGCCACCGAGAGCCCGACGTACTCCATGGCGCACGGGCGCACGCTCACCGAGGCCGGCGGTGCATGGCGCTCGAACCAGCGCCGGTAGAAGACCTCGGCGGCATAGGTGCCGATGAGGAAGAAGCGCTCGGGCGCAAGCCGGCACAGGGTGAAGTCGCCGATCAGCTTGCCGCGCTCGTTCAGCATGGGCGTCAGGCTGATGCGCCCGACCGCCGGCACGCGGTTGGCCATGACGTAGGAGAGCCACTCGGCCGCGCCTGCGCCGCTCACCTCGAACTTGCCGTAATTGGAGATCTCGATGAGCCCGAGGCCCTGGCGCACGGCGTGACACTCGGCGCCGACGTGCGCGTGGGCGTTGGAGCGGTGGAAGGTGATCTCCTCCTGCGCCTGCGCGGCCTCGGGCGCAAACCACAGCGCGTGCTCCAGGCCGCAGTAGTCGCCGAACACCGCGTGGGCGCGCTTGAGCGGCTCGTAGATCGGCGTGGTGCGCAACGGCCGGGCCGCCGGCAGCTCCTCGTTGGGGAAGCGGATGCGAAAGCGCCGCGAGTAGTTCTCGCGCACCTTGGCGTTGGTGTAGGCGAGCGTGGCCCAGTCCCCGTAGCGCGCCACGTCCATGGCCCACACGTCCGCGCCCGGATCGCCGTGCACCATCCACTGCGAGAGCGCGAGCCCTACCCCGCCGCCCTGACTGAAGCCGGCCATCACCCCGCACGCGACCCAGAAGTTGCGCAGCCCGCGCACCGGGCCGACGAGCGGATTGCCGTCCGGCGCGAAGGTGAAGGGGCCATTGACGACCTTGCGAATGCCAACCTCGCCGAGCGCCGGGAAGTGCTCGAAGCCGACCTCGAGGCTCGGCGCGATGCGCTCCAGGTCATTCGGCAGCAGGCTCTGCGTGAACTCCCAGGGCGTCTCGCGTACCGACCAGGGTACCCCGGCGCGCTCGTAGGTGCCGAGCAGCATGCCGCCGCGCTCCTGGCGGGTGTAGATCTCGCCCTCGAAGTCGATGGCGTGCAGCTGCTCCTTCTGCCCCTTCAGCTGCGGCAGGTCCTCGGTGATCAGGTACTGGTGCTCCATGGCGAGCACCGGCAGCTCCAGCCCCACCATGCGTCCGACCTCGCGCGCCCACAATCCGCCGGCGTTGACGACGTGCTCGGCATGCACGTCGCCCTGCTCGGTGTGCACGGTCCAGCTGCCATCCGCGCGCGCGGCCAGCGACAGCACGCGGTTGTGGCGCACCACGGTGGCACCGTTCTGCTGCGCGGCCTTTGCATAGGCGTGCGTAACTCCATAGGGGTCCACGTGGCCCTCGATGGGATCGAAGAGCGCGCCGACGAAGTGCTTCTTGTTCATCAGCGGGAACAGCCGTGCCGCCTCGTCCACCGAGATGAGCTCGAGCTCCATGCCGAGGTAGCGGCCCCGCGCCAGGGTCATCTTCAGCCAGTCGAGCCGTGCGCGCGTGCCGGCCAGCATGAGGCCGCCGGTCAGGTGCATGCCGCAGGACTGCCCGGTGAGCTCTTCGAGCTCCTGGTAGAGCTTGATCGTGTACTGCTGCAGCTTGGCGACGTTGGGATCGCCGTTCACCGTGTGCATCCCGCCGGCGGCGTGCCAGGTCGAGCCGCAGGTCAGCTCGCCGCGCTCGATCAGCAGCACATCCTTCCAGCCCGCCTTGGTGAGGTGGTACAGCACGCTCACGCCCACCACGCCGCCGCCGATCACCACCACCTGCGCACTGCTCTTCACGTTCACCCCGCTCACTCGTTCGATACCGCCAGCTGCACCGCGGGAGCGGCCGGTGTGCCGCGGCGCCCGAAGCGCTCGATCAGCCAGGAGCGGAACAGCGCCACCGCGGTGTCGGCGAGGTTCTCCGGCTGGGTGGTGAGGTAGTAGCCGTAGCCATCATCGAGGGTCGAATCGAAGGGCCGCACCAGGCGGCCGTCGCGCAGCTCCTCGGTGAACAGCAGCGGGTCCACCAGCGCGATGCCCTGGCCGCCGCGCGCGTACTGCGCGGCCAGCACCGCCGTGTCGAATACCAGGCCGCGCTCGACGTTCAGGCCGTTGAGCGCGTGCGCGCGCACGAACTGCGACCAGGAATGATGGCGCGGCAGGTCGGCGATGCGCACGTGCACGATCTCGTTGGCCTCGATGAAGGCGCGCAACCCCTGGCCGCGGTGCGCGGCGGCGACCTGCGGGTGGCACAGGATCGAGAGCTTCACCGGCCACAAGAGGTCGCTCACCAGCTCGGTGACCGTGGGCTTGGAGTACACCACCGCGACGTCCACGTCCCCGAGCGGTGGACCGACGCCATAGGGGCTCACCAGGTCGATGTCGACCTCGGTGCTGGCGCGGCGGAAGTCACGCAGGATCGGCACCGCCAGCTGCACCGCGAAGCTCGGCGGCATCTGCACCCGCAGGGTGCGCTGCGCCGGTGCCCCCTCGTTGCGGATGTCATCGAGGGCATACTCGAGGCGATCGAAGGACTTCACCACCGCCGGCAGCAGGTGCTGCCCGGCCTTGGTGAGGGTGAGCGCATGCGGGCGGCGCTCGAAGAGCTGCACACCGGTGAGGCGCTCGAGCGCGATCACGTGGCGCGACAGCGCGCTCTGGGAGATCAGCAGCGCGTTGGCCGCGGCCGTGAAGCTGCCGTGCTTGGCGACGCCCTCGAACGCGCGCAGGGCGTTCAGCGGCAGCCAGCGCCGGTCGATCGATTTCTTCTGCATCCTGTCCCTACCCTTCGAGGCCATCGCGGCCCGGAGCGCAATCCTCGCAAAGAGGCCAGCGTGCCGCCAAGTCGCGCGGTGCCACCAATGCTTTTTTTCGATGCAGGTAGTGAATTTCTCGGCTTTGAGTGCCTTGCCGGCTATGGAACCCTGCGCCGCATGCTGCACGCCCCAGCCCCGAGCGCCGGCGAACACAAGATCGCGGCGATCGCGATCAGCCACCATCGCCTGCCGCTCGCCCCCCCATTCCACGCCAGCTGGGACAGCCGGCCGCGCACACACTTCGATGCCACCCTGGTGCGGGTCAGCACCGATACCGGGCTCACGGGCTTCGGCTCCGGCGATCGCATGCTCGGGTTCGAGGGCCACGAGGAGCTGTTCGTGGGCCGCGATCCGCTCGCGCTCGAGCGCCACTTTCGGGTGCTCGCCAATCTCGACTTCCACTACGGGCGTTGCTGGCCGCTGGACCTGGCGCTGTGGGACCTGGCGGGCAAGATCCTCGGGGTGCCGTGCTGGAAGCTGCTCGGGGGCCTGAGCGAGCGGGTGCGCGTCTACGCCTCCTCCGGCACGCTGCGCACGCCGGCCGCGCAGGCCGATGCCGCCGAGCGCTACCTCGCGCTCGGCTTCCCGGCGCTGAAGCTGCGCTTTCACCGTGGCGACTGGCGCGAGGACCTAAAGGCGCTGGAGGCGGTGCGCGCGCGGGTGGGGGCGCGCCTTGAGCTGCTGGTGGACTGCAACCAGGGCTGGCGCATGTCCTGGGATACCGAGCGTCCCTGGACGTTCAAGGAGGCGCTCACCGTCGCGCGTGAGCTGGAGCGCCTCGGTGTGTACTGGATGGAGGAGCCGCTGCATCGTGCCGACTACCGCGGCATGCGCGCACTGCGCGAAGCCACCAGCGTACGCCTCGCCGCCGGGGAGATGACCCGCCAGCTGCATGAGCTGCGCGAGCTCATCGAGCAGGGATGCGTGGACGTACTGCAGCCGGATGCGGCCCTGGTCGGCGGACTGACGGGCTTGCGGCGCATCGCCATCCTCGCCCAGGAGCATCACCTGCTCTTCACGCCGCACACCTGGACCAACGGCATGGGCCTGACCGCGAACGCGCACCTGGTCGCCGGGCTCGCGGAGACGCCGTTTCTCGAGTATCCGTTCGATCCGCCGGAGTGGAGCCTGGAGCGACGCGACTTCCTCATGCACGCGCCGCTGCGGGCGGATACGCACGGGTGGATCACCCTGGGTGATGCGCCGGGCATGGGGTATGCCCCGGATGAGGCGCAGCTGCGCGCCACCCTCCTCTAGCGCCTCAGGCGCCCGGCAGCGCAGCGCCCTCGGGCTCGGCCAGCTCCGCCAGCGGGCCGAGGTGCGCGGCGTAGTTGCGCCAGCGGCCGATCGAGCCGGTACTGAGTTGCTGCCGCACCTGCCAGCGGCTGGCCGTGATCACCACGCGCTCGGTGCGGTGGAACTGCAGGCAGCGCTCATCCCAGGGCAAGTCCAGGAACTCGAGCATGCGCCGGGTCCACAGCTCCGGCTGCGTCACCAGCGTCTCGTACGGCACCTCGAGCCAGCTCTCCGGCGGCAGCGCCGCGCGCCACGCGGCGCTGATGCGCAGGTATTCGCGGTAGTAGTGCGCGAGGTTGGCGAGGTCGTTCGCGTAGGGACTCGCGTTGTAGAAGTTCTGACAGTAGATCGACAGGCACGTGTCGCGCGGATCGCGCCGCATGTGGATGATGCGCGCGCGCGGGAACACGGCGTGGATCAGCCCCGCGTACAGGAAATTCGCCGGCATCTTGTCGATGACGCGCGTGGCATCCCCGGCGTGGGTTCCCAAATACTCCAGGTAGTCGCGTGCGATCTCGCCGACGGTCCCCGCCAGCTGCTGCGGCTGCCGCGCCTGGGATTCGAGGCGCTCGAATGCCTTGTTCCAGAAGTGCAGCTCCCCGGCGCCGAAGACGGCCGGGTGCGAGGCGAGGATCTGCTCGGCGAGCGAGGTGCCGGAGCGCGGCATGCCGATGATGAAGACCGGCCGCTGCGAATCGGAGGCGCCCGCGCCCACCACACCGGAGTGAAACAGCTCGAGGATGCGCCCGATGCGTGCGCTCAGCTTGGCCGGGTCGTAGGCGCCGCTGACGCGCTTGCTGCATTCGTTGGCGCGGCGGTACTGCTCGAAGGCTGCAGCAAACTGCCCGGTCTCATCGAGGTACTTGCCGAGCGCGAAGCGCAGGCTCGTCTCATCGCCGAGCGGCAGCGCGCCGGCGAGCAGCTGCTCGACCGCGGCGCGCCAGGATTCGTCCGCGACCGTCATGCGCCGGTGGTTGGCGAGGCTCACGTAGGCCGGCACGAACTGCGGCGCCATGACGATGATGCGCTCGAACAGCTGCTGCGCCTCCGAGAAGGCGCCGCGGTCGGCGCGCAGCTCCCCGAGCACGTGCAGTGCCGCCACGCTATCGGGTTGCAGCATGAGTGCCGCCTGGCAGCTTTGTTCCGCCTCGGCATAGAGTCCCTGCACCCGCCGCACCTTGGCCAGTCCGAGGTACGCATCCAGCAGCTTCGGATCGAGGGTGAGGGCGCGCTGGTAGCATTCCGCGGCCTCGTGCACGCGGCGCGCTTCGAACAGCACCTGTCCGAGGCTGCACAGGATATCGGTGCGGTGCGGGCTGAGCTCGAGTGCGCGTCCGTAGGCGGCCACCGCCTCGCGCCGCGCGCCCTGCCCTGCGCACAGCTGGCCGAGGTTGTAGTGCGCCTCGAGGTAGCGTGGCTCGAGGCGCAGCGCTTCCTGGAAAGAGCTGCGCGCCTCGGTGGCTGAGCCCTGCGCAGCCAGGCACAGCCCGAGGTTGTTGTGCGCCATGGCGAGGGTCGGTGCGAGCGCCAGGGCGCCGCGGCTGAGTGCGATCGCTTCGGCGAACTGCCCCAGTTGCCGCAACGCATTCGCCAGGTTGCATATCACCGAAGGGTCGTCGGGCTTCAGCTGGAGCGCATAGCGGTAGCACTGCACCGCCTCGCCCGCCTTGCCGAGCTCGAGATAGGCGTTGCCGAGGTCGTTGTGTGCCTCGCGGCGGCGCGGCTCGAGCTGCAGTGCCCAGTGGTAGAGCTTGACCGCCTCGTGCGGGCGCCCGAGCGCCCGCTGCGCCTGCGCGGCATCGAGCAGCGCCTGCGGATTGCGCGCGTCGAGCTGCAGCGCGCGCCGCAGGCTCTGCAGCGCCGGCTCCCACGCCTGCCGCTCGAGGAGCGCCGCCCCGAGGTTGGCCTGCGCCTCGGCATCCGCCGGCAGCAGCAGCGCGGCACGCTCGAGCGCCGGCAGCGCCTCCTTGCCCTGCCGCAGCTGCGCCACGCTCAGCACCTTCCACAGGGCGCCGGCCTCAGGCTGCTGCTCGAGGTGGGCACGCGTGCGGGTCTCGGCCTCCTGCAGGTGCCCCTGGTTCACCAGGGCGATCAGGGCACTGAAATCGGGCGGCCCGACGGGAGCCGCCCCGCCGCTCGCGCCCGGGTCGCCGCAGCAGTGCTTGAACTTCTTGCCGCTGCCGCAGGGACAGGCTTCGTTACGGCCGGGCGGCATGATCGCGTGGCGCCTCGCGGTAGCGCTCGAGCGCATCACCCAGGGCATCCTGCAGCGGCTGCAGCCACGGCTCGAAGTGCTTCCACTGCTCGAGCCCCTCGCGGTTGATGGCCTGGCGCACCTGCTCGGAACTCGCGGTGCGCACGCTGCGTTTGTTCTCGTGAAAGCTCACGCACTGCGCCTCGAACGGCAGGCCGCAGAACTCCAGCAGCCGCCGCACGCTGCCCTCCAGGTCGGCGACCACGTCCTCGTAGTGCACCCGCAGCACCTTGCCGGGCAGCACCGCGTCCCAGTGGCGCATTAGCTCGAGGTAGGTGCGGTAGTAGCGCGCGATGTCCTCGATGCTGTAGGTGAACTCCTGGCCGTTGGCAAACAGCTGCTTGAAGTTGCTGAAGCAGCAGGCCATGGGCTCGCGCCGCGCATCGATGATCCTGGCGTTCGGCAGCATCAGGTGCATGAGGCCGACATGGCGGAAGTTGTTGGGCATCTTGTCGATGAAGCAGGGCTTGCCGCCGCGGTAGCTGCGCGTGTCGTTCAGGTACTGCGCGCCGAGGCGGCTGAAATCCTCGGCACTGAGCTCGGCGAGGATGCGCGGGTAACGCGGCGTCGCCGACTCGGGACCGAAGCCGCGCAGCCGGCCTACCACCTGCTGCACATTCGGCAGCTCCTGCGTACCCTCGACCTGCGAGTGCGAGGCGAGGATCTGCTCGAGCAGCGTCGAGCCCGAGCGCGGCAGACCGATGATGAAGATGGGATCGGCAGCCGGATTCCCCCAGCCGCGACGGCCGGCGAAGAATCCGGGCGTGCACACCTCGATCTGCTGCGCGGTGTTGCGCTCGATGAGCTCGGCGCGGTAGCGGCACTCCGGGCGCTTGAGCGCGTTGCCCTCGGAGTAATAGCGGAAGCTTTCGGCGAACTCGCCGCGATCCTCGAGCGCCTTGCCGAGTGCAAAGCACAGGTGGTAGCGATCCGCGAGCGCGGTGTGCGGGGCGGTGAGCGCGGCGCGGACGCGCGCCAGCTCCTCGTCCGGGAAGCGGTAGGTCTTGAGGTTGGCAAGGCTCCAGTAGGCGTCGCCGAAGTCCGGCCGCGCGAGCGCCGCACGGCGGTAGGACTCGATGGCCTCGGGGGTGCGGCCGAGTGTCTTGAGCGCATGCCCGATCGAGAGGTGAACATCGGCGTCGGCGGCGCTGCCGTTGAGGAGTGCGCGGTACAGGCCGAGCGCCTGCTCGTGCTCGCCGAGGCCGACCGTGGCCGCCGCATCGAGCATCTGCAGCTGGCGGTTGTCCGGCTCCTCCTGCAGCAGCCGCTTGAGCTCGGTGCGCGCTTCCTGGTGACGGTGCAGCTCGACCAGCACGTAGGCGTATTCCTGGCGTGCTACGCGATAATCCGGCGCACGCTCGAGCACGGCGCCGAGCAGGATCTGGGCATCGAGGTAGATCTTGTGGGCGATGCCGATGCGCGCCAGGAGCCGCATGGCCTCGATGTGATCCCCGTGCTTGAGCAGGAAGGCGCGGATCAGCCCTTCGGCGGCTTCCAGGTCCCCGTCGGCGAAGAGTCCGGTGGCCACCACCACTTCCTGCGGGAGCGCGCGCAGCGCGGCGACGTGTCCGGCCGCCATTTGCACGTTCGCGGCTTCGCCACGCATGCGGTAGAGCCCCTCGAGCATCTGCCAAGCCCCGGGCAGGGCGTGATTGATGTTCACCGCGCGCAGGAAAGCCTCGATCGCTTCCGGGGCCTTGCGCTGGACCACGAAGCAGCGTCCGCGCTCCTCGTGCAGGCGGCTGAAGCGCGGGTGATGCTGCTCGAGCGTGGCGAGGGTGCGGAAGGCCTCCGGGATCTGGTTGAGGAAGCGCTGCGCGATGGCCTGGTACAGCAGCAGGTCACGCTGCGCCGGCGCCGCGGCCAGCAGCGGGCCGGTGGCCGCCAGCACCTCTGCGAAGTGGTGCTGGCGCAGCAGTTCGCGCACGCGCTCGAGATCCGGGGGGCGGCCGTCACGGGGGTCCCCGGCGGGGACGGAGTTCATGGCAGTCCTCAAATAAAAAGGGCGGACCTGAGCGGTCCGCCCTTGAAGTCTAGCGCACCCGGCCCTGGCCGGCCGGCGCTACGCAGCCGAGCTCCCTCAGAAGTGGTAGGAGAACCCCGCGTTGATCGTGCGCGGCCGCAACGGGATCTCGGACTTGATGAACTGCCCCGAGGAGATGTTCACCGGTCCGTACTCGTTGGTGATGTTGTTGCCCTGGACCGTAAAGGTCCAGTTGTCCTTGCTGACGCCGATCGCGGCATCGTAGGTCGTGACGCCCGGGATCTCGTAGCGCAGCAGCGTCGTCGTCGGGATCGCCTGGCTCGGGTCATCCCCGCTCGGGAAGTTCGCCGGCTCGTTGCTCTGCGGTCCGATGTGGCTCGCGCCGATCCAAGCGAATGGCTTGTACACACCACCGGTCCAGTCGTAGCGCGCGCGGATGTTGAACATCCACGGCGGCGAGAACGGCGCCCGCTGGCCGAGCTCGCCATAAGGGTTGGTGTACGGGTTTCCCTTAACTTGAGTAATGCACTGCCCCGCCGGGGTTGGGTTGATCGGGGTCGAGGGCGTTATGCCGACCGAGGCGAGGCACGGCGCGCTGGTCTGCTCGGAGCTGTTCACCGAGCTCGAGCCCTCCACCGTCAGCCCCTCGGTGAGGCGCGCAGCGAACTGCACCTCGATGCCGCGGATCTTGTACGTGGGCCCATTGACGTCGAAGGTCGTGTTGCCGAGGTGCACCGGGTCGAACAGCGACAGCTGCACGTTCTCCCACTTCATGTCGTAGGCGGACACGTTGAACATCAGGCGGTGGTTGAACCACTGGGACTTGATGCCCACCTCATTGTTGGTGAGCTTGTCGGAATCGAAGCCTGCGGGTTTGGTGTACTGATAGTCGCCCTTCACAGCTCCGTAGGGAGCCTCCTTGGCCAGGTAGACCTGACTGCCATCGAGGGTCGTGGCGGTGCGGTTGAAGCCGCCCGGACGAAAGCCTTCCGAGTATAAGTAGTAAGCCATCACGTCCGGCGTGATCTTCCAACTTAGATTGCCGCGGAAGCGATGCCCGCTCTCGCTCTTATTCAGATTGATTGGAAACGCGCATACACCGGCGTTTACGCATTGACCGTTGAGATGGTTCACAACGATGCCGCCGCCACCTGTAGTCTCCGAATAGTACTCCGAGCCCTGCTCGAACTCATCGTAGTTGTACCAGCGCACCCCACCGGTGATGGTGAGCACCTTCGGGATGATGTCGAAGTCGATCGAGGTGAAGACTGCCTTCTGCTTGTAGCCGCGCTGCACGTCCTCGCCGAAGGCGGTGTTGCCGTTGAGCCGCAGCGAGGGGTCGCTCGCAAACGCCCCCGGATACGGTCCGACCGCGGACAGGCAGTCAGGCCCGCCGGCGAGCGCCTTGTCCAGGGTCGCCTGGTCGCACTGCGGGATGCCGAGGTAGTTGAAGTTCATGTTGTCGTAAATGACGAACTTCTCCCAGTAGGCACCGAGCAGGCCGCGCAGGCGGTAGTCCGCGTTGGTCGTGAAGCGCAGCTCGTGACTTTGGTGCACGTTGCGCACCGCGTCGTGCCACTGGCCGACCGACGTGGAGCACTGCGTCGGGTGGCCCGTGAGGCTGGGGAAGTTAGCCGCGTTGAAGAAGCCAGCGTTGGCGCCGATGCAGGCGTAGTAGGAGCCCACCACGCTGCGCATGTAGTTTGAATAGTCCTGCTGACCGTCGATGTGGCGGATCATGTAGCTGCCGGTGTACACCATGTCCAGCAGGTCGCCCATCTTCCCGTTGAGCGTCCAGGCGGTGCTCTCGTAGTTGTCCTTGGTGAAGGCCGGCGTGAAGGCGTTGATCTGGTAGCGGTCGAGCTGGTTGCCGGCCGTGCCGGTCGGGTAGGCGTAGAAGTAGCCGTCCGCTTCCATGTTCTGGTAATTCTGCTGCAGCAGCAGGCTCCAGTTGTCCGTCATCTGCCACAGCGCCGACAGGCGCGCGCCGTTGTAGGTCACGGAGTTGGTGTTGTTCTCCGCCAGGCCCGCGTTGTTGGCGATCGGGTTGCCGCCGAAGTCGTATGGCGGCGTCCCGGGGTGGTAACCGATCGTCGCCGGGACGTTGTCGATGTAGCCGCCGCGCCGCTCGGTGAAGATGACACCACGCAGCGCGAAGTTATCGGTGAGGGGCAGGTTCAGCGTGGCATTGGCGACCGTGTTGGGATCGCCCCCCGCCGTCACGCCGTAGCTGGCGTTCGTTTCGCCCGATGTGGCGTGCAGATTCGGCTTGTTGGTGATGTAGCGGATCGCACCCGCCTGTGCACCACCGCCGAAGAGCGTGCCCTGCGGGCCCTCGAGCACCTCGACGCGCTCCATGTCAATTAGGTACACGTCGTTGTTGCGCGCCGGGAACTGCATCGACTGGTCATCGAGGTACAGCGCCACGTTGGGGAATGGCGCCGTAGTCGACTGCGACTGGTTACCCGAACCCACGCCGCCCAGGCCGCGCATGAAAATGTTGCCGGTCCCGGGGCCGTTGCCGCTGTAGGTCACGTTCGGCGTGTACTTGAGCAGGTCGGTGAAGTTGACCACCTGCAGCTGCTGCAGCTGCTCGCCGGTGATCGCCTGGACCGTGATCGGCACGTCCTGCAGGCTCTCGGTGCGCCGCTGGGCCGTGACCGTGATCTCCTGCAGCTCATTCCCGGCGGCGGTCGCCTCGGTGTCGGCGGCGAAGACGATGACCGGGAGCGACGTGCTCAGAATCGTCGCCACGGCCGCAGAGATCTTCGGATTACGCTTCATCTTTATGTCCCCTGGAGGGTTGGTTGTGATTTCCCCACTCGAGCGCGTCCCCGCTCGCATGAGCGGCTCCCCAAACGACTTCTATACCACTCGCCGGATGTGCGCTTGAACAAACACGTCATCCGCGCATGACCCAGCCGCAGGCGTGGCGGCAGTCACCCTACATAGGGCCGATGACATTCGCCACCCCTGTGCGGAGCTTTTCACACCTTTTAGGGCCCCGAAAGAGAGAAATTGAATGACCCTATCCAAAAAAATTGAAGTGGCGGTCCCGCTCGGGGCCGCACGATCCCGGAGGGTCCACTCGCGGTGCCATCTGCACCATGGGGCATGCCGTGCATAGGGACGGGCGCGCATTTGTTGCCTAAATGCATCAACCCGGCGTGCCCCGCGCCCGCGCGGGCTTCAAGGCGCGCTCGCAGTAGCCCCGGCGCCTGCAGGAGAGGCTTGAACGGCGCGGCAGGGTAGCCGAGGCTCTCGCGAGCCTGAGGAGGAGGAGCGATGAGCCAAGAAGCCGCAATCGAGCGCGCCGAAGCCACCGCCGCGTCCCCGGCGCGCTCCGCCGCCACGGTGCGCGCCGGGGAGCTGGTCGGCGAATGCCTCGCCACTTTCATCATCCTGGCGCTGGGGGACTCGGCCGCCGCGATGTACGTGCTGTACGACCCGAGTCCCTACCAGCACGCCTACTGGGGCGTGTGCATCGCCTGGGGCCTGTCCGTCACGCTGGCGATCTACGTCACCGGCGCGGTCTCGGGCACACACGCCAATCCCGCGGTCACGGTGGCGCTCGCCATCTTCCGCGGCTTTCCGCTCCGCAAGGTATTGCCCTACGCCGCCGCGCAGATTCTCGGGGCCTTCCTCGGCGCAGCGGTGGTGTACCTGCTCTTCGGGCCCGTGATCGATCACTACAACCTGCTGCATCACTTCAGCCGGGCCGGCGACGGCGGGGCTGCCGGGGTGTTCTTCACGCATCCGGGCGAGGGCATCACCCCCGGCCATGCCTTCGTGGACGAGCTCGTCCTCACCGGCTTCCTGGTGCTCGGCGTATTCGCGATCACCGAGCAGCACAACACGCTCGCACCGCAAGCCAACACCGGGGCGCTGATGATCGGGCTGCTGGTCGCCACCATCGGTGCGTGCGCGGGCTATCTGGAAGCCTGGCCCATCAACCCCGCGCGCGATCTGGGTCCGCGCGTCTTCTGCTTTCTCGCCGGCTGGGGGCCGCAAGCGTTCCCTGCCCCGCAGCACTACTGGTGGGTTCCGATCGCGGGTCCCCTCGTGGGTGGGCTGGCCGGGGGCGGTCTGTACCAGTGCGTCGTGCGTCCCTACCTGCCGGCGCGCGCAAGCGGAGCCACACCATGAGCGCGCCGTGCCTGCTGGCGATCGACCAGGGTACGACCTCCACGCGCGCGATGGTGTTCGACGACGCAGGCCAGCAGCTGGCACTCGCACGGCGCGAGTTTCCGCAGCACTACCCGGCCTCCGGGTGGGTCGAGCATGACCCCGAGGACATCTGGCGCGACACCCTGGCGACGGTGCGCGAGGCCCTCGCCTCGGCGCGCCTCGCCGCCGCCGACATCACCGCCCTCGGGATCACCAATCAGCGCGAGACCACGCTCGTCTGGGAGCGCTCGAGCGGCAAGCCCATTCACCGGGCGATCGTCTGGCAGGACCGGCGCACCGCCGAGGCCTGCGAGCAGCTGAAGGCCGCCGGCGCCGAGCCTCTCGTGCGCCGCAAGACCGGACTGCTGCTCGATCCGTATTTCTCCGGGACCAAGGTGGCCTGGATCCTGGATCGGGTCCCCGGGGCGCGCGTCCGTGCCGAGCGTGGCGAGCTCGCCTTCGGCACGATCGACTGTTTTCTCCTGTGGCGCCTCACCGGCGGAGGCGTGCACGCCACCGACGTCACCAATGCCTCGCGCACGCTGCTCTTCGATATCCACTCCCAGCAATGGGACGAGGAGCTGCTGCAACTGCTGCGCGTGCCGCGCGCGCTGTTGCCTGAGGTCAAGGACAGCAGCGGGCTCTTCGGCAGCACGGATGCCACCTTGTTCGGCGCCCCGCTCCCCATCGCCGGCATCGCCGGCGACCAGCAGGCCGCCCTCATCGGGCAGGGGTGCCTCAAGAGCGGCATGGCGAAATCCACCTACGGCACCGGCTGCTTCCTGCTGCTCAACACCGGCGCGACGGCGGTCGCCTCCGAGAACCGCATGCTCACCACCGCGGCCTACCGCGTGGGCGGGCGCATCACATACGCCATGGAGGGCGCCATCTTCGTCGCCGGGGCGGCGGTGAAATGGCTGCGCGACGGGCTGAAGCTGATCGCCACGGCCGCCGAGACCGCCGCGGCGGCGGCGAGCCTGGAGGAGGATCACGGCGTGTACCTCGTGCCGGCCTTCGTGGGCCTTGGGGCGCCACACTGGGACCCGCAGGCCCGCGGTCTGATCTGCGGGCTCTCGCTGGATACCAGGCCGGCGCATCTGGTGCGCGCGGCGCTCGAGTCGGTCGCCTACCAGACCCACGACCTCATCGAGGCCATGCGCCGCGACGGTGCGCAGCGGGCACAGGGCATTCGCATCGACGGCGGCATGGCCGCGAATGACTGGTTCTGCCAGTTCCTGGCCGACATCCTGGAGGCCCCGGTCGAGCGGCCCGCGCAGCTCGAGACCACCGCCCTCGGGGCCGCCTACCTAGCGGGACTCGCCAGCGGGGTGTGGAGCGACCTGGATGCGATCGCGCGCAGCTGGGCCGCTCAGGCGCGATTCGAGCCGCGGATGTCCGCGCCGCGGCGCGCGCGGCTGCTCGCCGGCTGGCAGGATGCCCTGCACCGCGCCCTGCTGCGCGGGCCCTGACGGATTTCGCGTGGGACGGCTTTTGAACTTATTCTCACCTTAATTTTCTGCCGTTGGTCGGCAGGTCCGTGGCAAGGCCGCCCCCGATGCGTATGATACGCTGCGATCGAAGTCTGCGAGCCTAAGTCCCCGGTGCGACACTACTTTCTGCCCGCTGCACCCGCCGTCCCGCGACGCCGCTTCCTGCGCCAGGCGGGCGCGGTGGCGCTCGCATTCCTGCCGGCGCCTAGCCTGTGGGCACGCACCAGTCCGACCCGCTCGCTGGCCTTCATCCATACCCACACCGGCGAGCGCCTGAGCAGCGTCTACTACCGCGACGGCGTCTATGTGCCGGCCGAGCTCGAGCGGATCAACCGGGTGCTGCGCGACTTTCGCACCGGCGACGTGCGCGCGATCGAGCCGGGCGTGCTCGACATCCTCAACGAGCTGCAGGCCCTCGCCGACCGCGACGAGCCGTTCGAGGTGATCTGCGGCTACCGCTCACCACAGACGAACGCCATGCTGCGCGAGCTTTCGCACGGGGTCGCCGAGCACAGTCTGCACCTGGAGGGGCGCGCCATCGACGTGCGCCTGCCGGGCGTCGCCACCGCAGCGCTGCGCGACCTGGCCCTCGGTATGGGGCGCGGCGGCGTCGGCTACTATCACGCCTGCGATTTCGTCCACCTCGACAACGGCCGCGTTCGCCACTGGTAGGCGCGCGGGTGCCCTAGCGCGCGGGCGGCAGATGCAGCTGCTGCTCGAGCTTCCTGTCGTAACCGTAAAGATCCGGGAAGAACAGCACCGGGCCGCCCTCGGTGGCGAGCGCCGTGCCGTAGAGGATCAGCACGTTGATCGGGCGGCTGAGGTTGACGCGCACGGTGCTGCTGCCATTCATCGCGGCCTGAATCTTCTCGCGCGTCCACTCCCCGGGCGCATCCGCGAGCACCAGGGTCGCGAGCGCAAGTGGGTCGGCGACCCGGATGCAGCCGTGGCTGAAGGCACGCACGGAATCCCTGAACAGCTGGTGCGCGGGGGTCGAATGCAGGTAGACGTTGTAGCTGTTCGGTAGCATGAACTTGGCCAACCCCAGCGCGTTGTCCTCGCCCGGCTCCTGGCGCAGCCGCAGCCTGCCCTGCGCCAGCAGCGCGAGGTTGGCCGCGCTCGGCGGCACGACCGGTGAGTTGTCGCCCGGCCCGTCGACCAGCTGCAGGTGCTCGCGCGCGAGGTAGCCCGGACTTGAGCGGATCTTCGGCAGCATCTCCTTCTGCGTGATGCTGTAGGGCACGTCCCAGTAAGGTCGCAGCACCACATAGCGCATGTCGCCCTCGAACACCGGCGTCTGCGTGCGCGCGAAGGTGCGTCCCACGATGACGTGCATCTGCAGGATGTCGGCCACGCGGTCCTCGGTGCTGCGGAAGGCGAACAGCTGGAACTGCGGGATGTTCACGATGATCGGCGGCGTCTTGAAGGGCACCAGCCAGCGCCAGCGCTCGAGCGTCAGGCTGATCTGGCGGATGCGCTGTGCGACCGGGGTATTGAGCGCGGCGAGCGTGGCGCGCCCGAGTACCCCGTCGGCATCGAGCCCGTGGCGGTCCTGGAAGCGCCCCACGGCCGCACTCAGCTCGGCATCGTAGCGCGCGGGATCCGCGGGCACAGCGGCCCCGCCGGGCAGGTCCCCGAGAATCTCCAGTCGCCGCCGCAGCACCGCCGCTCCCGCGTAAGCCTCGCCGCTCTTGACGGAGGTCCTGACCGGCGGCAGCGCGGGGAGCGCGCCCAGCTCGGGGGCGAGCTTGCGGTAATGGGCAAGCGCGTCCTTCAGGAGCTTGTAGTGATAGAACACCGGCTCGACCGCGGTGAGGGCACCCTCCGGATCGCCCGACTGCGCCAGGCTGCGCAGCGCCTGGGCGAGGTCGAAGGGCCCGGGGGTCTGCTCGAGCTGAAAGCCCGCAGCTTCCGGGGACACGCGCCCGAAGTGCAGATCGCAGATCAGCCGCAGTGCCGCCGCCGACAGGTGTGTATCAAAGCGGGCGAGCGCCGCCGTACGCCCCGCGGCGGATGCGGGTAGCGCCTTGAGCTCCTGCGCCAGCGCCTCACCGGCGTAATCCTGGGCGCGCAGCCCGTAGCGCTCGGCGCCACGCAGCTCCCCGATCAGTGCCTGCGCTGATGCGGAGGCGGTCCCGGCGCTCATCCACAAGGGTGCATTGCCCCCGGTGGCGTAGGCCCGCACCAGGGCGGCGGAGGCCCCGTGCGCGAGTGCGGACCGGGAGAGGGACCTCTGCGCCTCGGGCAGTGCGGCGACCAGTGCGCTCACCTCCGCGGCCGACTGCGCACGCAGCCCGCCACTGCCCCAGAGCGCCAGCGCCAGGCCCAGGGCCATGTGCGGTCGGAACCTCACCTCAGGTCCTGCAGCGATGCCTCCAGCCAGCCGCGCAGGTGCTCGCTATAGGTGCGCTCGAGCACCAGGTGCACCTCGCCCGCGCTGACGCGGATGGCCAGCACGGGCACGTCCGCCATGCGGCTGCGGCGCGCCTCGCCCGGCAGGGGGATCGATGCGCCGCTGCCGAGGCGCAGCAGGAGCTCGTGGCTGCGCGGACCGCTCAGGGAGAATACGTGCAGCGCACCGGTGAGCTCGACCAGGCAGCCATCGGCGGCGGAGGCGAGCGGCGCCCGGAGCTCCTCGAGCGCCGCGGCGCTCGAGGCCAGGCATAGCGTCTCGGTGGGACTGCGCCAGGCCAGCAGGTGCGCCTGCGTTTGCCGCGCGCGCCCGGTTTCCGGGAGCGTGAGGCCGAGGCTCGCCAACGCGGCGGCGAACCCGTGCACCCCCGGAAAGTGACGCAGCGCCGCCGCGGGCGTATCGGTCGTGAGCTCGATGACAACACCCTGAGGCGCGCAAGTAGGCAGCTCAGCCATGCAGCCGCTCCCCTTTGGGGTCGAAGAAGGGCGTGGGCACGACGAGCGCATCGCAGCTGCGGCCCAGGTGATAGACGCGCAGCCGCTCACCAACCCGCGCCTGCCCGCC
>Ga0335080_10002900_pt1 | contig 17258 bp, 15 predicted proteins | sample Lox_Sample_34_FD_206720 | JGI IMG/M metagenome (GOLD analysis project Ga0335080, IMG submission 206720) | Soil microbial communities from Loxahatchee National Wildlife Refuge, Florida, United States - Lox_Sample_3.4 | ecosystem: Environmental > Terrestrial > Soil > Wetlands | place: USA...
CCCTGGCTGGTGAACACGAAGATGCCCAGCGCGATCAGGCCGAAGTGGGAGATCGAGGTGTAGGCGATCAGCCGCTTGATGTCCCGCTGGCCGATCGCCACGATCGCCCCGTACAGGATCCCGACCACCGCCAGCACGATGACCAGCGGCGTGAAGTAGTGGGAGGCGGCCGGGAACAGCTCCAGGCAGTACCGGATCATCCCGAACGTGCCGACCTTGTCGAGCACGCCCACCAGCAGGACCGCCGCGCCGGGCTGGGCGGAGGTGGCCGCGTCCGGCAGCCAGGTGTGGAACGGCCACAGCGGTGCCTTGATCGCGAACGCGACGAAGAAGCCCAGGAACAGCCACTTCTGCGCCTCCGGGCTGATCGCCAGCTGGGTGAGCTGGCTGAACAGGAACGTGCCCGGGTGCCCGCCGCGGGTGGAGTAGACGTACAGGGCGATCACCGCTGCCAGCATGAGCAGGCCGCCGAGCAGGCTGTAGAGCAGGAACTTCACCGCGGCGTACTGGCGCTGCCCCACCCCGTAGCTCCCGATCATGAAGTACATCGGGATGAGCATCGCCTCGAAGAGCACGTAGAACAGGAAGACGTCGGTGGCCGCGAAGATCCCGATCACCATCGCCTCGAGCAGCAGCATCCAGACGAAGTACGTCTTCACGCTGTGCCGCGGCCGGGGCCCGGGCACGCCGTCGACCGGCACCACCTCGTCCCCGGCCGTGCCATCCCCGCCCGCCGGGCGGGGGACAGGGTCGGCGTCGTTCCACGACGCCAGCACCACCACTGGCATCAGCACCGCGGTCATGCCGATGAGGACCAGCCCGATGCCGTCCACCCCCACCGCGTAGTGGATGCCGAACTGCGGGATCCACGAGTAGACCTGGGTGAACTGGAACGCCGGGCCGCCTGGCTTGAAGCTGATGATCATCGCGATCGTGACGGCCAGCGTGAGCAGCGAGAACAGCAGCGCGATCCGTTTGGCAACTGTGCCGCGGGCCTGCTTGTCCGCGTCGCTGGCCCCGGCGGCGGCGCTGGGCATGACCGCGAGCACCAGAGCGCCGGCGGCCGGGATCGCTATGGTGACGGTCAGCCAGGGAAATGTGCTCATCGCCTCTGCCCCCTCCCCTAGATCCGCACCAGCAGCAGCGCGCCGACCAGCAGCACCGCCCCGACGAACATGGACAGGGCGTAGGACCGGACATAGCCGGTCTGCACCCGGCGCACCCGCCCGGAGGTGCCGCCCACGGTCGCGGCGACGGTGTTGACCAGCCCGTCCACGCCGCGGTTGTCGAAGTACACCGACAGCCTGGTCAGCCACTGGCCGGGCCGCATCAGCAGCGACTCGTTGACCGTGTTGCCGTACAGCTCTTTGCGGGCGGCCACGGTGAGAGGCCCCCCGGACGGGGCGGTGACCGGCACCGGTCGCCGGCCGTACATCGCCCACGCCAGCACGATCGCGCCGACCGCCAGCACCAGGGCCACGGTCCCGGCGATGGTGAACACGCCCGGCCCGGGCGGCTCCGCGCCGGTCACCGGGCCGAGGAAGTCGACCAGCCGGTCATTGACGATCTCGAAGGCGCCGAACCCGATCGCGCCGATCGCGAGCAGGACCATCGGCGAGGTCATCACCGGCGGCACCTCGTGCGGGTGGGCATCGGACTCCCACCGGCGCTCCCCCGCGAAGGTCATGAACATCACCCGGGTCATATAGAACGCGGTGATGCCGGCCCCGATCAGGGACGCCAGGCCGAGGACCCACCCCGAGGTGCCGCCGGTCTCGAACGCGGCATCGATGATCGAGTCCTTGGCGAAGAAGCCGGAGAACGGCGGGATGCCGATGATCGCCAGGTAACAGATCCCGAACGTGACGAAGGTGACCGGCATGACCGTGCGCAGGCCGCCGAAGCGGCGCATGTCCACCTCGTCGTTCATCTCGTGCTTGATCGAGCCCGCGCCGAGGAACAGCCCCGCCTTGAAGAAGCCGTGCGCGAGCAGCAGCGCGATCGCGAACGCGTACCCGCGGGCCCCGAGCCCGGCGGCCAGCATCATGTAACCGATCTGGCTCATGGTGGACCCGGCCAGCGCCTTCTTGATGTCGTCCTTGGCGCAGCTGATGACCGCCCCGAACAGGAGCGTGGCGGCGCCCACGATGGTGACCAGCAGCCGGGCGTTCGGCGAGAGGTCGAAGATCGGGCCGGACCGGACGATCAGGTAGACGCCCGCGGTGACCAAGGTCGCGGCGTGGATCAGCGCCGAGACCGGGGTGGGGCCCTCCATCGCGTCCAGCAGCCAGGACTGCAGCGGCAGCTGGGCCGACTTGCCGCAGGCGGCGAGCAGCAGCAGCAGCCCGAGCGCGGTGGTCACACCCTGGCTCGCGCTGCCGACCTGGCTGAAGACGCCGGTGAACGTCACCGAGCCGAAGGTGGTGAACATCAGCATGATCGCGATCGACATCCCGAGGTCACCGACCCGGTTGGCGACGAACGCCTTCTTGGCCGCGGTCGCCGCCTCGGGCTTGTACTGCCAGAAGCCGATGAGCAGGTAGGAGGTCAGGCCCACGCCCTCCCACCCGACGTACAGCAGGAGGTAGTTGTCGGCCAGCACCAGCAGCAGCATCGAGGCCACGAACAGGTTCATGTAGCCGAAGAAGCGCCGCCGATCCCGGTCGTGCGACATGTAGCCGACCGCGAAGATGTGGATCAGCGAGCCAACACCGGTGATCAGCAGCACAAAACAGATCGACAGCTGGTCCAGCCGCAGCCCGACGGGCACGTCGAAGCGCGCCACGTGGATCCAGGTGAACAGCGTGAGCTCCCTGCTGCGCTGGTAGGCCGGATAGCTCAGCATCGCCACGAAGGCGATCACGCCATAGGCGAACGCGGCGAGCGGCATGGCCACGCCCACCACGTGACCCCACCGGTTCGTGCGCCGCCCACCGAGCAGCAGCACGACCGCGCCGGCCAGCGGGAACGCCAGCAGCAGCCACGCGGCGCGCTGCACCCCCGCCGCGGCCAGCGGCACCTCGGTGGGTACCGTGGCCGCCCGCACGGCCGCTTGCGCGGCCACCAGATTGCCTGTCACTGCGGCCCCTCTGTCTGTCGGCCCGGGGCAGCCCCCGGAGCCCTGGTGCGGTCCCGGGGGGACAAGCCCCCGGGGTCACCCGGATGTCAGTACTTCAGCAGGTTCGCGTCGTCCACCGACGCGGACCGGCGGGTGCGGAAGATCGCCATCAGGATCGCCAGCCCGACGACCACCTCCGCGGCCGCCACCACCATCACGAAGAAGGCGGCCACCTGGCCGTCCACCTGGCCGTGCATGCGCGCGAAGGCGACGAACGCCAGGTTGACCGCGTTCAGCATGAGCTCGATGCACATGAAGATGACCATCGCGTTGCGGCGTATCAGGACCCCCACCGCGCCGATCACGAACAGGATCACGGCGAGCGCCACGTAGTGCCCCGGGCTCATGACCGCCCGCCCTCCTGCCCACCGGAGTTCTCACCGGGCGCCGCGCCGGGATCGTCCGGCCCGGCCAGCCCGGGCGGCAGCGGGCCAGCAGCCTCCCGGAGCGCCTCGCTCACCGCCTCCTGTGCGCCGGGCCGCCCGGCGATGACCCGGCTGACCGAGAGCGCGGCCGGGGTGCCGTCCGGGAGCAGCGCCGGGAAGTCCACGGCGTTGTGGCGGGCGTAGGTGCCCGGCCCGGGCAGCGGCGCCGGGTGCCCGCCCGCGATCCGCAGCCGGGACAGGTCGCGCTGGGTCGGCTTCGGGCTGGTGCGTTCCCGGTGCGCCAGCACCATCGCGCCGAGCGCGGCGGTGATCAGCAGTGCGCTGGTGACCTCGAACGGGAAGAAGTAGCGGGTGAAGATCAGGGTGGCGATGCTCTTCACGTTGCCCGCGCCGTAGCTGGCGCTGGCGGGCGCCGCCGGGCCGATCGCGGCGTGGCCGACGACCAGGGCCAGCAGCACCAGCAGTGCGATGGCGGCCAGCCCGGCCCACAGCCGCTGGCCGCGGATGGTCTCCCGCAGCGAGTCGACCGAGCCCACCCCGACGATCATGAGCACGAACAGGAAGAGCATCAGCACCGCGCCGGTGTAGACGATGATCTGCACGGCGGCCAGGAACGGCGCGCCGGCCGTCAGGTACAGCACGGCCAGCGAGAGCATCACGACGGCGAGCAGGACCGCGCAGTGCACCGCCCGCGGGGAGAGGATCATCCCGAGCGCGGCGGTCACCGAGACGATCGCGAGCACCCAGAAGATCACCGCGGTGGTGGTCGACTCCGCGCTGCTGGCGGCCAGCACCATGTGAGTGGTCACCGCTGCTCACCCGGTTCGTCGCCGTCGTCGCGTGAGCCCGGTGCCTCACCGGCCGCGGCGGCCATCTCGCCGGCGGAGGGCACGCTCAGCGAGCCCTCGGGGGTGTCCTCCTCGACGCCCGCCTTCCGCGAGGCCACGCCCGCCGAGCCGAGCAGGTAGTAGTCGCGTTCGGTGGCGCCGAGCCGCATCGGGTGCGGGGGCGCCTCCATGTCCTGCTCCAGCGGGGCGAGCAGCTGCTCCTTGGTCCAGATCAGGCTCTCCCGGTTGTTGTCGGCGATCTCGTAGTCGTTGGTCATGGTCAGCGCCCTGGTGGGGCAGGCTTCCACGCACAGCCCGCACAGGATGCAGCGCAGGTAGTTGATCTGGTAGACGTCGCCGTACCGCTCACCCGGTGAGTAGCGCTCGTCCTCGGTGTTGTCCGCGCCCTCCACGTAGATGGCGTCAGCGGGACAGGCCCAGGCGCACAGCTCGCAGCCGATGCACTTCTCCAGCCCGTCCGGCCAGCGGTTCAGCTGGTGGCGGCCGTGGAACCGGGGCGCGGTGGGGTTCTTCTGCTCCGGGTACTCGACGGTGTCCACCTTCTTGAACATCTGCCGGAAGGTGACGCCAAAGCCCTTGACGGGGCCCAGGAATTCAGGCACCGGTGACCTCCTTGACGGTGCCGTCCGCGACGGCACCGCGGCCGGCGGCAGCCTCCCCGGTGGGGACGACCACGCCGACTCCGTGATAGTGGGGCAGGTCAAGCGGCGGGACCGGGAAGCCCCGGGCCGGCCCAGCCGCGGCCGGAGCGGCGCCGCCACCGCCCTCGGCGGCGGCTTCCTCCTCCTGCTGCTCGGCGGCGCGGCGGCGCTCGTAGGCCGCGTCGGTCTTCCACACCAGCAGCAGCAGGACCGCCACGATCGCCCCGCCGACGATGTAGACCGGGGTGCTGTAGCCGTGCTGGCTGCCCACCCGGACGGTCGCGACCATCAGGATCCACGCCAGCGAGATGGGGATGAGCGCCTTCCAGCCGAGGTTCATCAGCTGGTCGTAGCGCACCCGGGGCAAGGTGCCGCGCAGCCAGATGAAGCAGAACAGCAGGATCAGCAGCTTGGCCATGAACCACAGCAGCGGCCACCAGCCGGTGTTCGCCGCCGGCCACACCGATATCGGCCATGGCGCCCGCCAGCCGCCGAGGAACAGCGTGGTGGCCAGCGCGGCCACCGTCGTCATGTTGATGTACTCGGCGAGGAAGAACAGCGCGAACTTCAGCGAGGAGTACTCGGTGTGGAAGCCGCCGACCAGCTCGCCCTCGCCCTCGGGCAGGTCGAACGGGAGCCGGTTGGTCTCACCGACCATCGTGATCAGGTAGATGAGGAATGACGGGAGCAGCAGCACCCCGAACCACGAGGGCCAGTGCAGGGTGACGCCGAACAGGTGGAACGGCGCGCCGTGCGCCTGGGCGGTGACGATCTGGGTGGTGGTCAGCGATCCCGCGTACAGGAACACCGCCACGAAGGACAGCGCCATCGCGATCTCGTAGCTGATCACCTGGGCGGAGGAGCGCAGGCCGCCCAGCAGCGAGTAGGGGGACCCCGATGACCAGCCGGCCAGCACGATCCCGTACACGCCCATCGAGCTCATGGCGAGCACCAGCAGCACGCCCACCGGCAGGTCCGCGAGCTGCAACGGGGTCCGCACACCGAAGATCGACACCTCGGGCCCGAACGGGATGATGGCGATGGCGATGAAGGCCGGGATCACCGCGATCGCGGGCGCCAGCCAGAACAGCAGCTTGTCCACGCGCAGCGGGACGATGTCCTCCTTCAGCGGCAGCTTCAGGCCGTCCATGAGCGACTGGAGCAGGCCGAACGGCCCGGCCCGGTTCGGGCCAGGGCGCTGCTGCATCCGGCCGATCACCCGGCGCTCGGCCCAGATCAGGAACAAGGCCATGAGCAGCAGGAAGACGAAGATGACCACGACCTTTACCGCGATCATCCACCACGGCTGGCCGTAGAAGCTGGCCAGCGTCGGGTCGGGCGGGGCCGCAGCGCTCACCATGATCATCATGGGCTCCTCAGGGTCACCAGGGTGCCGTGGCCGGCCCCCAGCTGGCGCCGGGCCTCGCAGCCATCGGAGCGGGCCGGTAGCCACACCACCCGGTCGGGCATGGCCGTGACCCGCACATCGACGGTGACCGCCCCGGTGGCTGTGGACACAGTGACCTTACCGCCGTCGGTGGTCCCCGCCTCGGCCGCGGTCGCCGCCGACATCCGCGCCACCACCGGGCGCGCCGTGCCCGCCAGGAAAGGCTCGCCGTCGCTCATCCGGCCGGTGCCGAGCAGCTGGTGCCAGGTGGCCAGCACGGCCTGCCCGGCGCCGGGCTCCGGGGCCGCCTGCGCCTCCCGGATGGGCATCGGCTCCCGGGTCCCGTGCCAGCCGCCGAGGCTGGCCAGTTCCCGGCGGGCCGCGGCGGCGTCCGGCAGGCCCAGGTGCACGTCCATCTCGTCGGCGATCCGGCCCAGCACCTGGAGGTCGGATTCCATCCCGGGCACCCCGAGCACGGTGCCGAACGTCCCCGGGCGGCCTTCCCAGTTCACGAACGTGCCGGACTTCTCCACCACCGCCGCCACCGGCAGCACCACGTCGGCGCGGTCGGTGACCGCGCTGGCCCGCACCTCCAGGCTGACCACGAACGGCGTCGCGGCGAGCGCGTCAAGCGCGGCGGCCTCGTCGGCCAGGTCGCCCGGGTCGACCCCGGCGATCACCAGGGCGTCGATATCCCCACCGGCCGCGGCGGCCAGGATCTGCCCGCCGTCCCTGCCCAGGTCGCCCGGCAGCGAGCCCACCCCCCACGCCCGGGCCACCTCGGCCCGCGCCTGCGGCTCCCAGACCGGCCTGCCGAGCGGGAGCAGTCCGGGCAGGGCGCCGGCGTCGATCGCCCCGCGTTCCCCGGCCCGGCGCGGCACCCAGGCCAGCTCCGCGCCGGTCGCCGCCGCCAGGCCGGCCACCGCGGTCAGCGCGCCCGGCACCTCGGCCAGCCGCTCGCCTGCCATGATCACCGCGCCGTCGGCGGCCAGCGCAGCCACGGCGGCGGCCCAGGCACCGTCCAGCCGCTGGCCGCCGGCCAGCCGGGACAGCGCGCCGGCCTCCCCGCCGGGCACGGTGGGCAGCAGCACTCCGGCCATCTTCGCCAGCCCGCTGCTGGCGAACGGCGCGAGCGAGTAGATGGCGATCCGGCCCCTGCGGGCCGCCTTCCGCAGCCGGAGGAAGACGATCGGCGACTCGTCCTCGGGCTCGAACCCGGCGAGCAGCACGGCGGGCGCCCGCTCCAGGTCGGTGTAGCTGACCGCCACCTCCCGCCCGGCCACGGCGGCGGCCAGGAACTGCGACTCCTCCACCGAGTGCGGGCGGGCCCGCAGGTCGATGTCGTTGGTCCCGAGCGCGACCCGGGCGAACTTGGCGTAGCCGTAGGCGTCCTCCAGCGTGAGCCGGCCACCGGTAAGCACCCCGGCCCGGCCACGCGCGCCCGCGAGCCCGGCCGCCGCCGCCGCGAGCGCCTCCGGCCAGGAGGCCGGTGCCAGCACCCCGCCCTCGTCCCGCACCAGCGGCGTGACCAGCCGGTCCGGCTGGGTGGCGTAGGTGAAGGCCCAGCGGCCCTTGTCACAGTTCCATTCCTCGTTGACTTCCGGGTCGCTGCCGGCCAGCCGGCGGGTGACCCGGCCGCGCCGGGAGTCGGTGCGCTGGCGGCATCCCGATGCGCAGTGCTCACAGACGCTCGGGGTGGAGACCAGGTCGAAGGGCCGGCTCCGGAACCGGTAGGCGGCGCCGGTCAGCGCCCCGACCGGGCAGATCTGCACCGTGTTGCCGGAGAAGTAGGAGTCGAACGGCTTGCCGTCGGCGGTGCCGATGAACTGGTCCGGGCCACGCTCGAAGAACTCGATGAACGGGTCGCCCGCGATCTGCTCCGAGAACCGGGTGCAGCGGGTGCAGGAGATGCAGCGCTCCCGGTCGAGCAGGACCTCGGTGGAGATCGCGACCGGCTTGGCGAAGGTCCGCTTGCCGTCGGCGAAGCGGGTGTCGCCCTGCCCGGCCGACATCGCCTGGTTCTGCAGCGGGCACTCGCCGCCCTTGTCGCACATCGGGCAGTCGAGCGGGTGGTTGATGAGCAGCAGCTCCATCACCCCCCGCTGCGCCTTCTCCGCGACCGCGGAGGTGAGCTGGGTGCGTACCGTCATCCCCTCGGTGCACGTGGTGGTGCAGGAGGCGAGCGGCTTGACCTGTCCCGCCACCTCGACCAGGCACTGCCGGCACGCCCCGGCCGGTTCCAGCAGCGGGTGATCGCAGAACCGGGGGATCTGCAGCCCGAGCAGTTCGGCGGCGCGGATGACCAGCGTCCCCTTGGGGACGATGATCTCGAACCCGTCGATCGTGACGGTGACCCCGTCGGTCACCGGCGCCACCGCCGCCTCGTTGGTCTGCAAGGTCACTGGTCCGCCTCCCTCGCGGGCGCCTGCGGCGTCAACGCGAACTCCCGAACAGCGTGGCGGCGGCCGGGTCGAACGGGCAGCCGCCGCCCTTCTGGTGCTCGAGGTATTCGTCCCGGAAGTACTTGATCGACGAGGTGACCGGGCTGACCGCGCCGTCGCCCAGCGCGCAGAACGCCCGGCCGAGGATGTTGTCGCAGATGTCCAGCAGCTTCTCCAGGTCCTCCTCGCTGCCCCGGCCATGCTCCAGCCGGTCAAGGACCCGGACCATCCAGAACGTCCCCTCCCGGCACGGGGTGCACTTGCCGCACGACTCGTGCTCGTAGAACTCGGTCCACCGCAGGGTCGCACGGACCACGCAGGTGGTCTCGTCGAAGATCTGCAGCGCCCGGGTACCGAGCAACGACCCGGCCGCGACCATCCCCTCGAAGTCGAGCGGCGCGTCGAGGTGCTCATCGGTGAGGATCGGGGTGGACGACCCGCCGGGCGTCCAGAACTTCAGCCGGTGCCCGGCCCTGACCCCGCCCGCGAGGTCCAGCAGCTCGCGCAGGGTGATGCCGAGCGGCGCCTCGTACTGGCCCGGGGTGGTGACGTGCCCGCTGAGCGAGAAGATGCCGAACCCGGTGGATTTCGGCGTTCCCATCCCGTCGAACCAGCCGGGGCCGTTGGTCACGATCGACGGCACCGACGCGATCGACTCAACGTTGTTGATCACGGTGGGGCAGGAGTACAGCCCTTCTACTGCCGGGAACGGCGGCTTGAGCCGGGGCTGCCCCCGGTAGCCCTCCAGCGAGTCCAGCAGCGCCGTCTCCTCGCCGCAGATGTACGCGCCGGCCCCGGAGTGGACGACGATGTCGAGGTCAAAGCCGGAGCCGAGGATGTCACGCCCGAGGTACCCGGCCTCATACGCCTCGGCAACGGCGTGCTGAACCCGCCGCACCACGTGCAGTACCTCGCCGCGCACGTAGATGAAGGCCTTGTCGGCCTTGATCGCGAAGCTGGTGATGATGGCGCCCTCGACGAGCATGTGCGGGGTCGCCAGCATCAGCGGGATGTCCTTGCAGGTGCCGGGCTCGGACTCGTCGGCGTTCACCACCAGGTAGTGCGGTTTGCCGTCGCCCTGCGGGATGAAACCCCATTTCACGCCGGTGGGGAAGCCCGCGCCGCCGCGGCCGCGCAGCCCCGACCCCTTCAGCGCGGCGACGATGTCATCCTGCGGCATCCGCAGCGCCTTCTCCAGCGCCTGGTAGCCACCCTCCCGGCGGTAGCCGGCCAGCGTGAAGGAATCCGGCTGGTCCCAGTGGGCGGACAGGACCGGGGTGAGCTCGGCGGTCACTGCCCGTCCCCCTCGCTGGGCCCGGCCCCCGCCGCAGCGCTGGCCGGCGGCGGGGGGGCGGTCCAGCCGTGCTCCTGGGCCAGCCGCAGGCCCACCAGGGTGGCCGGCCCGGCCTGCGGGCCCTGCTCGGCTTGGCCGTCGGGGAAGCCCGCCAGGATCCGGGAGGCCTCCCGCCAGGTGCACAGCCGGTCCGGGCCACGCGGCAGGGTGATCTTGGCGCCGGACCGGAGGCCGTCGACCAGGTCACGCGCGGTGTCGGGGGTCATGTTGTCGAAGAACTCCCAGTTGACCATGACGACGGGGGCGTAGTCGCAGGCTGCGTTGCACTCCACGTGCTCCAGGCTCACCTTGCCGTCCGGCGTGGCCTCGTCGTCGCCGACGCCCAGATGCTCGCGCAGGCCGGCCAGGATCTGGTCCCCGCCCATGATGGCGCACAGGGTGTTCGTGCAGACCCCGACGTGATACTCACCGACCGGGTGCCGCTTGTACATCGTGTAGAAGCTGACCACCGAGGCCACCTCGGACTCGGCGAGCCCCAGCCGGGCGGCGCAGTAGGCGATGCCGTCGTCGGAGATGTGACCTTCCTCGGACTGGACCAGGTGCAGGAGCGGGAGCAGGGCCGACCGGGAGCGCGGGTACCGGGCGATGATCTGGTCGGCGTCCGGGTCGAGACGCGCGCGCGTTTCGTCGCTGAACGGCATTACCTGTCCACGCCTCCCATCCGCTGTTTGCGACGGAGCATCGACGCGGAACGGCGCGCAGCCGCCAACGGCGAGAAGAACGATCGGCTCACCTGTCCACGCCTCCCATCCGCTGTTTGCGACGGAGCGTCGATGCGGAACGGCGCGCAGCCGCCAACGGCGAGAAGAACGATCGGCTCACCTGTCCACGCCTCCCATCACCGGGTCGATGCTCGCCACCGCCGCGATCACGTCGGCGATCAGGCCGCCCTCGGACATCGCCGAGACCGACTGCAGGTTGGTGAACGAGGGATCACGCAGGTGCACCCGGTAGGGCCGCGTCCCCCCGTCGCTGACCACGTGGCAGCCCAGCTCGCCGCGCGGGGATTCCACGGCGGTGTAGACCTGCCCGGCGGGCACCCGGAAGCCCTCGGTGACGAGCTTGAAGTGATGGATGAGGGCCTCCATCGACTGGCCCATGATCTTGGCGATGTGCGCCGCGGAATTCCCCAGGCCGTCCGCGCCGACCGCGAGCTGGGCCGGCCAGCCGATCTTGGCATCGGTGATCATCACCGGGTCGTGGGCCGGGCGCTTGGCGGCCAGCCGGTCCACACACTGCTCGATGATCTTGAGCGACTCGTCCATCTCGTCCATCCGGACGAGGTAGCGGCCGAAGGCGTCGCTGGTGTCCTGCGTCGGCACGGTGAACTCGTAGGTCTCATAGCCGCAGTAGGGCTGGCTCTTGCGCAGGTCCCACGGCAGCCCGGTGGCCCGCAGGATCGGCCCGGTCACCCCCAGCGCCATGCAGCCCGCGAGGTCCAGGTAGGCCACCTTCTTGGTGCGGCCCGCGAAGACGGGGTTGGCGTCCAGCAGCGCCCGTATCTCACCGAGGAGCCCCGGCACCACACCAAGGAACCAGCGCAGCTTGTCGAGCGCGCCTGACGGGAGATCCTGCGACACCCCGCCGGGCCGGATGTAGGCGTGGTTCATCCGCAGCCCGGTGATCAGTTCGAGCAGGTCGAGCACCTTCTCGCGTTCCCGCATCCCGTAGATGAACACGGTCGTCGCGCCCAGCTCCAGGCCCATCGTGCCGATCGCCGTCAGGTGCGAGCCGATCCGGTTGAGCTCCATCAGCAGCACCCGCAGCACGCTGGCGCGCTGCGGTATCTCCGCCTCGATCCCCAGCAGCCGCTCCACGGCCATGCAGTACGCGGTCTCGTTGAAGATCGGCGACAGGTAGTCCGCCCGGGTGCAGAACGTCACGCCCTGCGTCCAGGTACGGAACTCCATGTTCTTCTCGATGCCGGTGTGCAGGTACCCGATCACCGGCCGCAGCTCGGTGACAGTCTCGCCGTCCAGGGTCAGGATCAGCCGGAGCACGCCGTGGGTGGACGGGTGCTGCGGCCCCATGTTCACGACCAGGCGCTCCTCGCCCGGCTGGTCACCGGCCTCGTCCGCGGCCGCGACGACCTCGTCCCAGTCCTGCCCGGCGACGTTGTAGACCCGCCCCTCAGTCTCCGCCGTCACTGGTAGGCCCTCCGCTCTTCCGGCGGCGGCACATGGGCGCCGCGGTACTCGACCGGGATGCCGCCGAGCGGGTAGTCCTTGCGCCCCGGGTGGCCCTTCCAGTCGTCGGGCATCTCGATCCGGGTGAGCGCGGGATGGCCGTCGAAGATGAGGCCGAAGAAGTCCCAGGTCTCCCGCTCGTGCCAGTCACAGGTCGGGTAGATGCCCACCAGCGACGGCACGTGGGGGTCCGCGTCGGGCGCGCTCACCTCCAGCCGCAGCCGCCGGTTGTGGGTGATGGACAGCAGCGGGTAGACGGCGTGCAGTTCCCTGCCTGCCTGCCAGGGGTAGTGCACGCCGCTCACCCCCAGGCACAGCTCGAACGCGAGCGACGGCTCGTCGCGCAGCACCTTCGCCACCGTGACCAGGTGCTCGCGCCGCACATGCATGACGAGCTCGCCACGCTCGACCATCACCTGCTCGACCACGTCGTCGAAGCCGGCGCCCTCCCGGTCCAGGCCGTCGGCCAGCCGGTCGGCGATCTCGTCGAAGTAGGAGCCGTACGGGCGCGGGGTGGCGGGTACCGGGGCCCGGCGGACCCGCAGCTCGCCGTAGCCGGAGGTGTCCCCGGTGGTCTCGGTGCCGAACATCCCCGTCCGCGCGACCTGCTCGGCCAGCCGTTCCTGGCCGGCCACGGCGGCCGGATCGGGCCGGTCCGGCAGGTTCTCGCCGGTCACTCCTGGCTCCCGCGCCCGGGTCCGGGCTGGGCCTGCCGCGGCGCTGGCGCGGGCTGCGCCTCGGTCGCGGGCTCGGCCAGGAATGGCATCGGCGGCGCCGGTGCGGGCGCGGTCATCGCGGGCCCGGGCTGGGGCCGGGCGAAGTCGTGACCGCCGGCGCTGACCGCCAGCGGCAGCCGCCGCAGCCGGGCCTGCTCCAGCTCCTCGATCTCCGCCTGCCGGTTGGCGCCCAGCTTCATGTTGAGGATCTTGTCGTGCAGCTTGACGATCGCATCCAGCAGCATCTCTGGCCGCGGCGGGCAGCCCGGCAGGTAGATATCGACCGGCACGATGTGGTCCACCCCCTGCACGATGGCGTAGTTGTTGAACATCCCGCCGCTGGAGGCGCACACCCCCATCGAGATGACCCACTTGGGGTCGCCCATCTGGTCATAGATCTGCCGCAGCACCGGCGCCATCTTCTGGCTGACCCGGCCCGCCACGATCATCAGGTCCGCCTGCCGCGGGGTGTTGGAGGCGCGCTCCATGCCGAACCTGGCCAGGTCGTGCCGGGGCCCGCCGGTGGCCATCAGCTCGATCGCGCAGCAGGCCAGGCCGAAGGTGGCCGGCCACACCGAGCTCTTGCGCGCATACCCGGCGACCTTCTCCACCGTGGTCAGCAGGATCCCGCTCGGCAGCTTCTCTTCCAGACCCATCCGCCTAGTCCCATTCCAGACCGCCGCGCCGCCAGACATAGGCGTACGCGACCACCACCGCCCCGATGAACAGCACCATTTCGACCAGCCCGAATACCCCGAGTCCGGTAAAGGCGACCGCCCACGGGTACAGGAAGATGATCTCGATGTCAAAGAGGATGAACAGCATCGCGGTCAGGTAGTACTTCACCGGGAACCGGCCGCCGCCGCGTGCCTGCGGAGTGGGCTCGATGCCGCATTCGTAGGCGTCCAGCTTCGCCCGGTTCCATCGTTTCGGGCCAGCCAGGGCCCCCGCCACCAAGGAGAAGACCGCGAAGAACGCGGCCAGCGCCGCGAGCACGAGGACCGGCACGTACAAGCTCAGCACCGCATGCCTTCCCTTCCCGTCTCCCTCACCGCCGGCAGCCCGCTAGGCCGCGGGTGTGATTCTGGACAGCGCATTGATGACCCGGTCGGCGGCGTCGCCGCCGCGCGGCTCGGTCAGGTTCGCCAGGAGTTTCATAGTGAAGCGCATGAGCGCCGGACGTGGTAGCCCATGCCGGGTGGCGAACTTCATGAACCACGGATGGCCTATCGCCCCGACGAACGAGCGCCCGAGGGTGTAGTAGCCACCGTAGGCGTCTTTCAGCGCCCGCGGGTAGCCCCGCAGCGCCAGCTCCGCGCTGGCCCGGTCCGGCCGCGCCAGCGCCTGGACGATCACCTGCGCGGCGATCTCGCCGGATTCCATGGCGGTGGAGATGCCCTCACCGTTGAACGGGTTGACCATGCCGCCGGCGTCGCCCACCAGCAGCAGGCCGCTGGTGTAGTGCGGGGTGCGGTTGAACCCCATCGGCAGGGCGGCGCCGCGGACCGGGCCGGTCCGGTTCTCCTCGGTGTACCCCCACTCCGGCGGCATCGTCGCCAGCCAGCGCCGCAGCATCGCCCGGTAGTCGACGTGGCCGAAGGAGGCGCTGGTGTTGAGCAGGCCCAGGCCCACGTTGCTGGTGCCGTCGCCGACCCCGAAGATCCACCCGTAGCCGGGCAGCAGCGCCCGGCCGTCCCACAGGTCAAGCCAGGTCTCCAGGTAGTCGTCGTCATGACGGGGGCTGGTGTAGTAGGCCCTGATCGCCACCCCCAGCGGCCGGTCGTCCCGCTTGCGCAGGCCCATGGCGAGCGAGAGCCGGGAGGAGTTGCCGTCGGCCGCCACCACCAGCCGTGCCCGGTAGCTGCGCTCCGCGCCCTTGTCGCCATTGCCGGCCGCCGTGTCCCGGGCGGTCACCCCGACGATCCGTTTGGCCGAATCGTCGAGGATCGGGCCGGTCACGGTCACGCCCTCCAGCAGCCGGGCGCCCGCCCGCTGGGCCGCCCTGGCGACGATCTCGTCGAAGCCGCGCCTGGTGCGGACCAGGCCGAACCCCGGGTAGCTGGACAGCTCCGGCCAGTCGAGCTCGATCCTGACCCCGCCGCCGATGATCCGGATCCCCTTGTTCGGGAACCAGCCGTCGCCGGGCTCCAGCGAGATGCCCATGCCCACGAGCTGCTTGACCGCGCGGGGGGTCAGCCCGTCGCCGCAGACCTTCTCCCGGGGGAAGGTGCTCTTCTCCAGCAGCAGCACGTCCAGGCCGGCCCGCGCCAGATGGTGGGCGGCCGACGAACCGCCTGGCCCGGCGCCGACCACGATGACGTCGGCGTCATCGCCCGTGCGGCGGGCAGGCGGCTGCCCGGTGGAGGATCCGTACTGGGTCACCGAAATTGTCCTGTCATATGCAGCACTGCCTGTGAGGCCGTCTTGTGAAGCCGTTCACAAGTGCTTTCTCTCCGGAGTCTAGACCTTTCCCCGTGGCGGCCTTGACCCGCCCTACCCGCTGCGGCGACGTGCCGTGTGCACGGTCACCACGCCCAGTGTCAGGTCACGCCAGCGTACTGCCGTCCATCCCGCACCAGCTATCCGGCGGGCAAGTTCCCCCCGGTCCGGCCAGTCCCGGATGGACTCGGCCAGGTATTCGTAAGCGTCGCCAGCCGGTGACAGCCGGCGGGCCACGGCCGGCAGCGCCGCCATCAGGTAACGCCCGTAGATCGCGTCCAGCCGGCGTGAGGGCAGATGCCCGAACTCACAGATGACCAGCCGCCCGCCCGGCCTGGTGACCCGGAACATCTCGGCCAGTGCGGTGCCGGGGTCGGCCACGTTGCGCAGGCCGAACGAGCAGGTGACCGCGTCGAAGGACTGATCGCGCAGCGGCAGCCGGAGCGCATCGCCCGCCACGAAGCGCACCGGGCCGGCCCCGGTGGCCCGGCCGTGCGCGCCGAGCCTGCCCACGCCCGCCCTGAGCATGCCGAGCGAGAAGTCACACGCGACACAGGCCGCCCCGGCGGCGGTGAAGGTCACCGACGAGGTCCCGGTGCCCGCCGCGAGGTCGAGGACCACCTCACCCGCCCGGGCACCGACCGCCTTCGCGACGACCTTGCGCCACCACCGGTCCTGGCCGAGCGACAGCACGTCGTTGAGCAGGTCGTAACGCCCCGCGACCTTGTCGAACATGGCGGCGACGTCACCGGGCCGCTTGTCCAGCTGGGCACGGGCCATGTGCCAACCCTGGCACACCAGCGGGCCCGCGGGCGAACCCGCGGGCCCGGTGAGGATGTGGCGGCTACCCGCTGATGTTGCCGGCCACGAGCGCCTGCCCGTCGTCGTTGAAGCTCGCATCCACCCACTGCTGGTGGAGATGGGGGTTGGTGGTCCAGTAGGTGTAGCCCCAGTCGTTCTCGTTCCCGGTGTTCTCGAGGGTGGCGCTGGAGTTGAAGAACAGGGTGGGCCACAGGTACGACGGATCGGCGTCCCCGATCAGGTGCCTGGGCACCAGGTGAGCGTTGGGCAGCTCGGTGGCGAAGAAGGTCCCGAACAGGCCATAGCCATGGAACTTCCCATGCGGGGTCCCGCTGATCGTGTCGCCGGTGAACGGGTTGCCCTGGTTGGGGGTGTAGGCCCCGGTAATGGCGGCGAAGCTGCCCGCGTCGCTCAGGCTGGCGGTGTAGGCGAAGCACTTCCCGGAGGTCACCCCGCAGGCGGACAGCGGCGCCTGGCCACGCAGCACCACGGTGGCGGTGCGGGTGAACTTGTCATACGCCCAGTTGCCGTTCCCGCCCGAGTCGGAACGGTCGGACAGCTTGGTCACCACGGTGTAGGTGGTCTGGGACGTGTGACTGGAGCTGGCGCTGGCCGTGCTGGCCAGGACCGCAGGCACCAGCAGGGCCGCGGTGGCGGCCGCCGGGGCGAGGGCGGTGATGATGCGGGAACGCATCTGCATGGGTCCCTTCCTTTGCGATCTCATGACGATCTTTGCGATCTCATTACGATTTCGCCCAGGCGGGGGCTGGACACCTATGAGAAAGACGCGTAAGTGCCCTTACCAGGGCACGCGATCCGGATAACGAAAAGATCAAGGCACGGCACGGGGCTTTGCCTGCATAACGCAGATCCGGGGCGCTGCCGTGGTTTCCAGGGCCGTGCGCATGCGCACATGAGCCGGGTTATCGGCTGAGACGCCT